>Ga0209415_10012895_pt1 | contig 13871 bp, 7 predicted proteins | sample PeaSoiSIISIP2007_FD_187696 | JGI IMG/M metagenome (GOLD analysis project Ga0209415, IMG submission 187696) | Peat soil microbial communities from Weissenstadt, Germany - SII-SIP-2007 (SPAdes) (version 2) | ecosystem: Environmental > Terrestrial > Soil > Wetlands > Peat | place: Germany... | reverse complement strand
AGGCGGGAGCTCGGGCGCATGCTTTTCGGGTCCTACACGGTTAGACGGACGAGACCTACCGAATATGGAACCGCGCGCGCCCGACGCCAACCTGACGGGAGCGAGGGGCTGATCCCGCGGTCTCTGGCCGCAGGGCCGGGCTCGCTTGGAGGTGCGTGACCGCGACCGCGAGGGCGTCGGCGGCGTCGGGGAGGGGGAGGTCTCTCAGCCCGAGAAGGACCCGGACCATGTTCGCCACCTGCGTCTTCTCCGCGCGTCCGCTCCCGGCCACGGTTCGTTTCACGCGCGCCGGCGGGTACTCCGCGACGGCGAGCCCCGCCCGCGCGCACACGAGCAGCGCGACCCCGCGCGCGTGGCCGAGCTTTGCGGCGGCGCCGGCGTCCTTGCCGAAGAACAGCCCCTCGACGCTCGCGTGGGTGGGCGCGTACAGCTCGAGCACGCGGACGAGCTCGACCTCGATGGCGACGAGGCGCTCGGCGAACGCGCCGTCGGTCGCGGGGTGGATGACGCCGTGCGCGACGTGCACGAGGCGGGTGCCCGCGCGCCGGACGACCCCCCAGCCGAAGTGGCGCGACCCCGGGTCGAGCCCCAGCACGACGGGGGCGACGGGGCTCGCGGGCATCCGCGGCTACTTTTCCAGGAGCGCCAGCTCTTCGTCGGAGATGTCGAAGTCGGCGTAGACGTTCTGGACGTCGTCGTGGTCGTCGAGCGCCTCGACGAGGTTCAACGCAACCTCGGCATCGCGCCCCGCGAGCGGCTTCTTGGCCTTCGGGAGGTAGGCGAGGGACGAGCCCGCCACCGGGATCTTCGCGGCCTCGAGCGCGGTGACTACCGCGTTCATCGCGTCGGGCGGGGTCGTCACGTGCCACTCCTCGTCGACCGCGGCGTAGTCGTCGGCCCCGCCGCCCACGGCGACCTCCATGAGCTGGTCCTCCGTCGCCGCCGACTTCGCGACGCGCGCGACGCCCTTGCGCTCGAACGCCCACCCGGCCGCCCCCGCGCCGCCCAGGACCCCGTTGTTCCGCTCGAAGATTTTCCGGATTTCCGCGACCGTCCGGTTGCGGTTGTCGGTCATCCCTTCGACGAGCACGAGGGTGCCGCCCGGGCCCGTCCCCTCGTAGAGCACCTCTTCGTACGAGGCGCCCTCGATCTCGCCCGTCCCGCGCTTCACGGCGCGGGAGATGGTGTCGTTCGGCATCGACTGCCCCTTGGCGTCGGCGATGGCGGAGCGGAGGCGAGGGTTGCCGCTCGGGTCTCCGCCGCCCATGCGGGCCGCGACGGTGAGCTCCTTGATCAACTTGGTGAAGAGCTTGCCGCGCTTGGCGTCGAGCGCGCCCTTCTTGTGCTTAATCGTGGCCCATTTGGAGTGGCCGCTCATAGGTCGTCTCGGGGGAGTGGGGCAGAAGGAGGGCTAGGAAGCGCGAGAGCGCAACGTAGTCGCCGCGTTCTTTGGGTTCAAGGGACAGGATTTAGGGCGCGTGCGCGGCGAGCGCCTTCGGCAGCTTGATGCGCGCGCTCGCGAGGAAGGCGTCGTCCGTCCGGTGCGCGGCGTCGACGAAGGCGGCATAGGCGGACGCGGGGACCGTCCCAGTCGGAACCTCCACGGCGAGATCGTCCACGATGGCGGGCGCGGCGCCGACCTCGACGCGCAGCCGTCGCGACGCCTCGAGGGCGGGCGTCGTGACGTCGAACGGACCGGGCGCGCGCGCGACGGTCGCCCCGGCGGGGAGCTCGACCCTGCGGCGCAGGTGGTACTGCACCGCCTTCGTCAACGCGAGGGCACTCTCGCGCTCCCCCTCGGTCGCATACGCGGCGCTCATCGTCGACGACGAGCCGCGCGGATAGACGTCGTGGATCGGGTCGAGCCCGGGGAGGACCCACGTGACCGCGTCGTCCACGCGCCGCCCGGCCCCGCGCGGGAACGCCTCGACCTGGGCGTACGCCGGGATCGTGATCTCCGCGCGGATCGCGACCTGCCAGCTCCCCTCGCTCGACGACAGCTCGACGGAGTCGACGTTGGCGAACGGCACCCACGCGAGCACGATGCCGCGGAGCGTCTTGGTGCGCGCGTCGCCGACGGCTCGCACGAGCAACTCGGCGATCTCCTGCGCGTCGCGGCCGCGGAGCAACGCGGCGAAGGTGCCGCGCGCGTCCCCCTGCGCGTCGAGGACGAGGCGTTCGTCGAGCTCGTCGCGCTCCTCTCCGGTGCTCGTGGCGGGCAGCTTGGTGATGGAGCCGTCCTCGTGGAGCGCCTGTCGGCCGCGGAGCTCGGGGGAGACGTGACCGGCCGGGAGCGGCGGCCCGGAGACGTCGGCGTCGATGGCGACGTCCGTGACGGCGGGCGAGCGGTCGGCCGTGACGTGCGCGATGGCGAGAGGGTGGACGAAGCGGCCGAGGTGGGGCGGGAAATCGGGCGACGCGCTGAACGGCTCGTTCTCGGCGACGGCGACCTCGCACGGGACGGACAGCGCGCGGAGCGCCCGCACGATGAGCCACGTGCGGCTCCCCTCGTGGTCGCTCAAGGTCCCGCGCGCGGTCGTCGACTGCGGCCCCGTCGCGTGCCCGTAGAGCAGGTCGGAGAGGTCGCCCGCGTCCCCCTCCTTCACCGAGATGCCCGAGGCCGTGACGATCGCGTCCACCTTCGCGCGGTCGGTGCGCGCGTTCGCCTCGCGCACGACGTCCTCGGCCCACGCGGCGACGGCGGGATCGTGATCGACGCGCGCCGCCTCCGCCTCGCGCAGGCCGCGCGCCAGCTGGCTCCACTTGGCGGTCGTGAGGCTCACGCTCACGCCGCGGTCCATCTTCGGGGTCGCGTCCTCGACGCGCCGCGCGAGGTGATCGTGGAGGGACCACCGCAGGACGACCTCGTCGCCGCGCGCCTCCTTCGTCGGGGCGCCGAGGATCGGGTGGCTCCAGAGCGTGACCGGGACCGCCGCCGGCAGGTGAATCTCCACGCTCGCGTCGTGCACGGCCGTCCGCTCGGGGAGGAGGTCGGGCGTGTCGATGCCGATCTCCCCCGTCTCGAGCGGGACCGACCACCCCTCGTAGATCGCCTCCACGACGTCCCCCGCCTCGAGCTGCGCGAGCTCCGCGTGCCCCTGCGAGGCGCCGGGGTTTGGATCGGGCTCGACGACGGTCCCGTCGTGCTTGAGGATGCGCTTGCGGAGGGCGCGGAGCGAGGTGCGGCCGTTGAGGGAGGGCGGGGAGGCCTGGGCGTTCTCCTCGACGTCGGTCGTCCCGGTCACGCGGCGCACGTCGAAGATGACGGCGTGGACGACGCCGCTCTTGGCGATGTCGTAGCGCTCGGAGCGGGAGAGCACCGCGGTCGCCGCGCCCGGGAGCACGGGGTGCGCGCGGTCCTCGTTCACGGCGCTCTCGGCGATCCCCGCGAACGCGGCCGTCGGGTCGTCGCGCAGCGCGCGCGAGAGCGGACCTATCGCCTGCGGAGCGTCGTGCGCCGTCGGAAAGAGGGTGCGGAGCTTGGCGCGCGTCTCCTCGGAGGGCCTGGCGCGCGACGGGTCGAGCGACGCGAGCCCGTACACGTCCGAGAGGCGGACCTCCGCCGGCAGCATGTCGCGGATCGCGCGGTCGACGCTGGCGCGGTCGCCCGTCGCGAGCGCGTCGCGCACCGTGAGGGGGAGGAAGAGATCGACGCCGCCGAGGACGGCGCGGAGCCGCTCGAGCTCGTCGAGCGCGCCCCGGAGGTCCCCCTTCGCGCGGAGGGCGTGGTAGCAGGCGAGGCTCGAGCGGGGCCGCGGCGAGAGGGGGTGCACCGCGCACTCGAACGTCGCGAGCTCGGCGGGTGAGCGCTCGAACGCAACGCGGAGCGTCTCGGCGAGGAGCTCGGAGCGGCCGAGCGCGGGCTCGAGGCGCGCGGCGAGGGCCCCTGCGCGGTCCCAGAGGTGCTCGCGACCGGTCGCCGCGAGCTCGAAGACGTCGAGGAGGGGCGAGGAGAGGGTCGTCGGGGCGCGCGCCCGCGACGCGGCGAGGTCGTCGATCTGGGCGAAGCGGGCGTCGCCCGGTCCGCGCTTCGCGCCTGCGAGCCAAGCATGGCCGAGGATGGCTTCCCAGGCGCCGGGCCACGCCGCGAGCACGCGCTCGTAGGCGGTGCGCTCCCGCTCGATGCGGTGGACGAGGGACAGGTCGCGGGCGTCGTCGACGGACCGGGCGTAGACGAGCGCGAGGCTCGGGGGCGCGGTCGCGGAGGTCGCGTCGTGCTCGAGGAGGAACTCGGCCGTCCGCGAGTCTCCCATCGCGAGGGAGGCGAGCGCGACGGCGAGCGTTTCGTCCTGCCCGTGCGCCGCCGGATAGCCGATGGCCTCGCCGGCGGTGACCTGCACGTTCGACGCCTCGCCGGGCCTCGGCGCGCGCACCTTGAGCGTCTTGCCGGCGTCGTCCCAGGCGGCGATCCGCACCGCCTCCCCCTCCTGGTCGACCCCGACCCGCGCCACGAGCCGGAGCATCCCGGCGCGCGCGTCGATCCACGCGAAGCGCGACACGTCACCGCCGCCGAGCTCGTACGCGCGGTCAATCACGAGCTTGCCCCCCGCGCGGAGCGTCGCCCTCCCCGCCGTTCGCAAGAGGAGCCCGACGCGCCCCGCCCGCGTGACGTCGACGTCGACGACCACGTCGCGCACCCCTGCGTTGGAGCTGTCGGTCGACAGGTCGATGGCGCAGCCACGGCCGCGCTCGATCACCGGGGCGAGGCGCGGCGCGAAGCCACCCGGTCCGACGTAGTCAGGCGCGATCTTCGCGTCGAACGCGGCGAGGGGATCGGGCTCGTCGACGCCCGTGAGCGGCGCCCAGTCGAGCGGCCCGACGATCGTCGCCTCGCGCGCGCAGCCCGACGCCTCGCGCCACCGCGACGCGGCGTCCACGTCTCCCCGGTGCTCGGCGATCTCCGTCATCGACTCCGCGATGAGCCCCCGCAGGAACGGACCCGAGGCGTGCGCGTAAACGCCCGCGAGCCGCGCGGCGATGCCGTCCTTCGACCGCTCCTCCGTCGCGAGCGAGTCGCTCCGCGTGAGGGACGGGTCGTTCGTCCGGTAGAGCAGCGCGCCGTCGGGCGAGACGTCGGCGAGCGGCGCGACGGTGCGCGCGACGAGGGCGTCGAGCGTCGCCGAGGCGATCGCGAGCTGCCACGGGCCGTCCGTCGCGGCGGCCTGATCGAGGACGTCGAGGTAGAGGGCAATGGCGCGGGAAGGGTCGCCGTTGGCCTCCTCGGCGAACGCGGCGGTGAGGGGCGGCGCGAGGCGGGCGGCGTCGCGCGAAGGGCCGAGGGGGGGCGCGGTCGTCGCGGTGCAGCCCGCGGTGACGGCGAGGATCGCGGCGCGGGCGAAGAGCGCGTGGCGCACGCTCATGGCTCGCTCCGGCTGCGGGCGACGGACGACGAAGCGACGAGGCGCACGTCCTTGTGCATCAACCGGTCGACGCGCTGGAGCCACGCGCGCCACGCGCCGTACCGGGCAGCCGGGATGAGGTGCTGGTCGAAGACGACGCTGCGGAAGACGAGGACGCTCCGCGGGTCGTGTGGGTCTCGCCGGAGCTCGAGGTGAGCGCGGCCGAACGCGCCGCCGTCCTCGTCGCCCCCCTCGGGCAACGGGGCCCACGCGAAGCCGGTGGGCGCGATGAGCTGCATCGTCCGCTCCTGGTGGCTCGGCGCGAGGCTCGAGGGGAGGACGACGGGGAGCGTGCGTGTGACGAGCGCCGCGAGCTTCGACGTGAGCCCCTGGCTCGGCCCGACCGAGAGCGTGAGCTCGTCCTGCTCGCGCCGCGCGACCCCGACCGCGTGCGCCGAGTACTTCACCCACGCGGCGCCGCGCGGCATGTCGCCCTTCCACTCCACGTTCTTGTGGACGACCACCGTCGGGAGCCACGGCGCGACGAGGTGGTCGCGCACGTAGTCGGCGCGCACGTCCGGCTGGCCGAGCGCCGAGCGCAGCCAGAAGGCGGAGTCGCCGACCGAGCGCTCCTCGCCGGTGAGCTCTCCCGAGCCGTCGGGGCGCAGCGCGATCTTCCAGCGGACGCTCGACCCGTGGTCGGCGGGCGAGCTCGAAGGGAGCGTCGTGATCTCGTCGGCGTGGGGAACGGCCTCCGCGGCCGCGCCGAAGCGGAAGGCGGGCGCGCGCGCGTCCATCGACGGGATCGGCCCGAGGCGCGCCTCCGGGCTCGTCGCGTCGAGGTACTGGCCGCCGCCCGGGCCAGGGAGGAACGCGATGCCGTGGTCGAAGAGGGGGATGGCCGCGTTCTTCGCGAGGACGACCGACGGCTCCCCGCGCTCGCGCGTCTGCACCATCACCTCCTCGGCCTCGATGCCGACGGCGCGCAGGAGCGTGATGAGCAGGATGGCCTTGTCGTCGCAATCCCCCTCGCGCCGCGCGAGCAGCTGCTGCGGGCGGTTCGGCAGCCACCCTTCGCCGCTCACGAAGTTGACGTAGCGGATGTCGTCGGCGACGAACTCGAAGAGCGCGGCGAGCTTCGCTTCTCGCGTCGTCTTTCCGCGCGTGAGCGAGGTCGCGAGCCGCCGCACCTCGTCGTCCGGGACGGTGAAGCCCTCGATGGCCCCGGCATACCACGCACGGAAGTCGGTCCAGTTCCTGAAGCTCGAGCCGACGATGAGCGGGACGACCTCGCTCAGGTTCGGGGCCATCGGCTCGTCGGCGACGAGCGGCGGGTGATCCCACACGAGCCGCGTGACGTGCCGGTCCCCCTCGTCGTGCTCGTCCTTGCGGTCGGGGTCGCCGTGGAGGACGTCGACGTAGATCGGCGCGCTCTTCGGCGCCTCGATGACGACCTCGTTGTAGAGGAGCGGGTGGGTCGTCTGCGAGCCGGCGTAGTCCATGAAGTAGAAAGGCGCGTTGCCGCGGCCGCCGACGGCCTCGCGCGTCCAGGTGCGGACGACGACCTCCACGGTGTCGCCCGGCTGGAGCTCGGGCCACCGTATCGATGGGCGCGAGCCCTCGTCGTGCTGCTCGGTCGGGAACGCCGTGCCGCCGTCCTTCCGGTGGACGCGCGCGCGCAGGATCTCCGTGAGGTCCCCCTCGAGCGGGAGATCCTCCAGGAGCTCCTCCTGCGTGCGCGGGGGGATGACGATCTCCTTCGCATACTGGATGAGCTGCGACACGCGTCGGTCGGGGTGCATGACGACCGCGCGCAGCCAGTAGAGCTCTCGATCGGCGACGTCGGGGATGCCCCCCTTCGGCACGCCGCGCCGGCGTCCGAGGAACGCCTCGGCCGGGACGAGATACTTCTCGTCCTCGCGCCCCGCGAGGCGCGACTCGTTCGAGTCTCTCGAGCGGGCGCCGCGCTCCTGCAGCAGCGCGAGCTCCGCGCGCAGCCCCGCCTCGCCGGGCGCGAGCTCGTGGGCGCGGTGGAGCGCCGCCAGCCGCTCCGCTTGCTGCGCGTCCCCCTCCACGGAAAGCTCCGTCGCGAGCCCTGCCCAGGCCTCGCTGCGGTTCGGCGCCCACTCCGTCATCGTCCGGTACGCCGCGCGCGCCTCGGCGTGCCGCCCCGCGTGCGCCAGCGCGTCCGCGACGGCGAGCCCGTCGCTCGCGTCCTCGAGGTTCCCGTCGAACGCGGTCTTCGCCGCCGCCGCGAGCGCCTCGGGGCTCCGCCCGCCGAGCGCGCCGACGAGCTCGTGACCGCGGTCGCCTCTCGCCGCGAGCACCTCGCGCGCGGCGAGCGCGGCGCCAGGGTCGTACGTCGCGGCGACGTGTGCGAGCTCGCGGAGCAGCGCCGTGGGCGCGCGCGCGGGGTCGTGCGCGGAGAAGCCCTCGAGGTTCCGGAGCGCCTCCATGCGGAGGGCGTCGGTGCCGAGCGCGTCGCCCAGCAGCGCGTGCATGAGGACGGCCTCCGCGTCGGAGTGGCCGAGGTTCTGGCCGAGCGCGGTCGCCATGGCCCAGTCCGTGAGGTGGGCGTTCATCCGCTGGGCGATGAGCCGGCGCTCGGCGAACGCGTGCGCGCGAGGGTCGACCCCGGCCGCGTGCTCGAGCGCCACGTTGAGCGCCGAGCTGCGGTTGGCGCCGGACGGGGCGATCCAGCCGACCATCGCGAGCGCGTCCGGGTCGAGGCGGCCGGTGTGGGCGAGGTCGTCGAGGAGGCCCGGGGCGCGCGGGCTGCGGGTGTCGTCGGCGCCGCCGAGGGTGCGGGCGATCGCCGCACAGAGCCGGGCGAGCGGCGCGGACGGCGCCGGAGCGAGTGCGCGCGAGAGCGGAGTCGGCAGGCCGCGATCCTTGCTCGCGGCGCCGTGGCGGGTGGTGGGAGCCGGCACGCGGCGGAGGTCCGCGCTCGCCGTGACCGCGCCCCCCTTCGCGTCGGTGACGCGCAACCGGACGCGCCCGTCGTCGGCGAGCGCCCCCGAGCACACCTTCGCGGCGACCAGGTGCACGCCCGCGGTCGCGTCCACGCGCGCCGCGAGCCGGTCGACGAGCGCGGACGTCTCCACGTCTTCGTCGCGCGCGACGTCCCTGCCGTCGAACACGAGGCGCGCGCTGCCGCTCACGGCCAGGCGGAGAACGAGGGGCTGGCGGGTCGGGACGGTGACGGCCGTCGCCACGAACGAGCAGCTCTCCGTCCGGGGAGAGATGAAGAGATCGAGCGGCACGCCGCCTGCCGTCGCGTAGTGGGGCGGGACCGTCCGCCACGAGACGTCGACCGTGCCCCACGCGTAACGCTTCGCCGCATCGGCGAACGAGCCGCCGCTCGCTTCGGGGCCTTCCCGGGCGTCGAGCCCGCCCCCCGTGTCGCGGAACGGCCCGAGGATCGCGAGCTCGGTGACCACGCCGAGCGCCTGGTCGGCCGCCGCCCCCGGCGCGGTCCCCTCGTCGTCCGCGAGCGACCGCGCGAGAAGTGCCACATCCGTCGCGACCTCGCCGCGCGCGCCCTTGGCGATCTCGCGCAGGGCCTGCTCCGACCGGTCGCTCTCGGCGCGCGGATCGAGCGCGCGAATGACGAGGGAGGCGGCGAGCACCTCCGCCTCCGTCGCGCCGGGCGCGGTGGCGCGCGCCTTCGCGTCGTCGACCATCCGGTCGGGGGTCTCGTCGGTCCATCGCACGGCCGGCGCGGCCGCAGTCTTCCGCGCCACGGTCGGAGGAGCGGCGGGCGTTGGCGCCGCGACGCGGGGCGACGGCGCGGCCATCGAGGTCGCCGTGAAGAGGAGCGCGCCGAGCGCGACGGGTCGTGCAAAGCAGAAGGGAGAGGTCATCCAGGTCAGGGGGCGGCCGTGCAGGTCTCGACGCCTGCCTCGCCGCACACGACCGTGCATGGGCCGCCGTCGGGGCACAGCTGGTTCACGACGCCGGTCCGGAAGAACTGGTCGGTCATGTCCTGCTCGGCTTGGACGTAGCGGAGCTCGCCGTGCGGGTCGGTCCCGAGGTTGTCCGGCGTGTCGGTCAGCGGGGCCGGCGGGAGGCCGAAGTTCCAGATGACGATGCCCGACCCCGAGAACCCGGAGGGCGCGTCCTGGATGCCGTAGACCTCCTCGTTCACCGCCTCGAGGCTCTGCGCGCCGATCGTCCTCGCGATGAACTCGGCGCCGAGGGGCGTCACCTGGTGATCGCCGATGGCGCAGTTGATGAGCACCTGATGGCTCGGCGTGTTCTCGAGCATGTTCTGGTTGATGTACGAGACGTAGCCGCCGGGCTCGGTGCGGAACCAGAGCAGATCGATGAGGTCGATGATGAACTGGATGTCCATCTCGGAGCCGTAGCCGACGTTCAGGAGGTCGAAGAACGTCGTGAAGTCGTTGCTGCGATCGAGGAGCACCGAGTAGGGCGCCCCGGGCTCGCCGAGCATGCCGCGCGTGATGTCGGTGCTGATGGCCATGAAGGTGCCGCCGAAGATGCCGCCCTGGCTGTCGCCCCGGTAGAAGCGCTGCGTCGGGTCGATCGTCGGCTTGCCGTTGGGGGCGGTCGCCGGGTCGGTCGCGAGCCCTCCCATCATCATGCGCACGGCGAGGAGCTCGTTCACGAACCCCTGGTGCTGCATCTCGACCGCTTGCTCGAACTGGCTCGGGTCGCTCGTGAGGAGCGCGCCGATGAAGTTGACGTCGTCGGAGTCCATCCCGATGAACTGCACCGCGATCCCGACGTACCCCTCGCGGTCGCAGATGTCGGCGAAGTAGCTGTCTTCCCCTTCCGTCTCCACGCCGAGCAGGCCGTGCGCGTTGATGAGGATGGGGCCTGCCTTGCCGCTCGTGACGAGGCTGTTCGGGATCTCGACGATGAACGGGAAGGTGGCGGTGCCGTTCTGCGCCGGGAGGCCGTCCGGTCCGAAGTGGATGGAGGCCGGGGCGGTCGTCTTCGTCAGGTAGAACGGCACCGTCATCGTCCCGGTCAGCCGCTCGTAGAGGTGCGAGTCGGGGTTCATGGCGACGTTCGTGATGGTGTACGAGGGGCCGGCGGCCCCCACGACGCCGAGCGCGTCGTCCCGCATGTGGGTGAGCCACTGCGTCGTGTTCGCCTGGCTCGCGGTCGTGAAGTCCCAGGCGAGCTGGAGGCTCGCCGTCGCGACGCCGTGCGCCTTGAGCTTGCTCATGATGTCGGCGTAGAGCGCGCGGCGCGGCGGCACCGACAGATCGCTCGACGGCGTGTTGTCGCGGAGCGCCGCGAAGACGGGGTTCGCGGGGAGGGGCTTGCCGTTCGTGTCGACGACGTTCTGGATGGCGACGATGTAGCGCGTCGAGTCCTTCAGGCGGAGCGCAGGCTGGATCATGAACGCCTGCTGCGTCGGGTCGGTGGCGCGGGCGTCGAGCTCGGAGAAGTGCGGGATGAAGGTGCCGGTGTCGGCCTCCATGATGAGCGTCGGCGAGGTCGCGACGACCGACGTCGCCATCGTCGTCTGCGTCGGGAGGCCGGTGACGGTCGCGCCCGGGAGGTAGGTGAGGATGGAGGAGCCGGGGGCGAAGCCGTCGCGGGTGGCGAAGGGGGCCGAGCCCATGCGCGAGCCCGTCTTCGTCGCGGGGAGCGTCGCCGCGCCGAACGCGACGTGCATCCCCGTGGACATCGTCGAGTCGGGCACCGTCCAGACGTTGGACGGGAAGGGGAACCCGCACTGGCCGGGCACCATCGGGTCGCAGTCGAGCGTGAGGAGCGGCGGCGCGCCGTCCGTCGGGACCTCCTTCGCGGCGTCGCTCACGTCGGCCGCTCCGGCGTCCGCGATCTTCACGTCGTGCTTCGCCTTCGCGTCGCTCGGGTGAGACGCGTCGACGTTCGACCTCGCGTCGTGGCCGGCGTCGTTGGCGACGGGCGAGGCCGCCGAGCTGCCGCACGCGCCGCAGGCGAGAGAAGAGAGGAGGGCGAGGGTGAACGGAAGGACGCGGCGGCCAGGCTGCATCCCGCGAGCATACCCGACGCGAGGCTAGAGGAGGGGGGCCAGCAGGCGCACCACGGATTCGACGCGGTCGCGTACCCAGCCGACCTTCGGCGCCCCCGCGTCGGAGCGCGCGCGCGTCACGTCGAACCACTCCGCGAGCCGGGCGACCTCCTCCGCGCCGGAGAAGAAGAGCGCGACCTCGTAGTCGAGGAAGAGGCTGCGCATGTCGAAGTTGGCCGAGCCGACGACCGCGAACGAGTCGTCCACGAGCATCGCCTTCGCGTGGATCATCCCGCGGTGGCCGTAGACGCGCACGCCTTCGGCCTCCACCTCGCGCAGGGACGGCCCGGCGACGAGGTCCGCGAGCAGGTGGTTGGAGCGCGCGGGGACGAAGATGCGGACGTCGATGCCGCGGTGCGCGGCGACGGTGAGCGCGCGCGTGAGGGGCTCGTCGGGGATGAAGTACGGCGTGGCGAGCCAGAAGCGGGTCTCGGCGCGGAAGATGGCGGTGAGGAGGGCGTCGTAGATGGGATCGGTGGGGGAGTCCGGCCCGGCGGCGACCACGCGGAGAGGGACCGTCCCGTGCACCTCTGTCGCGGGCTGGGGCGGGAGCGCCTGGCCGGACGCGAACTCCCAGTCGGCGCGGAAGATCGTGTCGAGCTTGCCGATGGCGTCGCCGGTGACCATCGCGGAGAGGTCGCGCCAGCGGGTCGCGCTGGGGGCCGGCCCCATGTACTCGTCCGCGAGGTTCATCCCGCCGACGATGCCGCGCTCGCCGTCGAAGAGGGCAATCTTGCGGTGGTTGCGCAGGTTGCCGCGCCCGCGGAACGGGACGTGGAGGAGGGGCATGAAGCGCCGCACCTGCCCGCCCGCCGACTCGAGCGTCTGGAGGAGCTCGCTCGGGGCCTGGATGCGCAGAAAGTCGTCGATCAAGAGCCGCACCTCGACCCCGGCGCGCGCGCGCTCCACGAGCGCCTCGAGGAGCGTGCGGCCGGTGACGTCGTTGCCGACGACGAACGTGACGATGCGGATGGATGCCTTCGCGCCGCGGATCTCGCGGAGGAACGCCTCGTACGCCGCGACGCCGTCGTCGAGCCAGAGGACGCCGCCGGTGGTCGTCGCGTCGCCCGAGACCGTCGTCTCGAGCGGGAGGGGGGACTTCGTCCGCGCGCGACGCCGGAACTTGCGGCCGCCGAAGCTCAGGTAGAGGGGGATGCCCAGGTAGGGGAGGAAGAGGATGACGAGGATCCACGCGAACGCGCTCCCCGTCGGCCGCCTTTGACCGAGGACGGCCGCCGCGAACCCCGCCGTCACGAGCCCGATGACGATCGACAGGACGTGGTGGGCGACGAGCCAGCCGGTGAGCGTCATCTCGAGCGGAGCGTAGGCGGTTTCCCGGCCGCTCGCTCGCGCTCGCACTTTCCACGCAACCCGCTCCGGGCGCCGCCGATGGGGCCTCGTGATCCACACCCACCCCGCACGCGAGGTCGTTCCCATGGGCGCTTTCGGTCAGTCGTATCCGCCATTCTTGCAAGAAGCCGTCGACCACGCCGAGCGGCTCGTGCAGGTGCTCGAGGGGCTCGACTCGCGCGCCGTGCGCCGCAACGCCGCGAGCTGGCTCGTCGGACGCGTCGGAGAGGTCGAGTGCCTCGTCGGCGACCTCATCCTCGACTGGCGCCTCGGCGACATGAGCGCGGCGGACGCCGCCCAGTCCGTCAACGCCTACCTCCACGCCCTCCACCGCGGCCTCGCCACCAACTTCGGCGAGCTCGCCCCCTCTTGCTGCATGTCGTCTCTCGTCGTCACGGCGAGCCCCGCGTCGTTCCTCGAGGTCACGCGATCGTTCCCCCCGTCGTCCGGCTCCGGCTGGGCCGACGTCCAGTCGACGTGGGGTGAGGTCGAGGACGCCGAGATCCTCGACAGCACGTGGATCCCGAGCTCGCGCTGAGGGGGAGCCTGCCGACTCATTGGCCACCCGGCGTCCGGGCGTTGTACCGTACGCGCCGCCTGGTGGCCGATGAAACGGGAAGACGAACCCAATGAGCCCGGAAAGCCCGTGAACCCGCGGGAGGCGGTGACGCCCGACGAGCCCCGCCGCGCGCCGTTCGCCCCCCCCGTGACGGACCCGAACGTGCTCGCCATCCTGAAGGGGCTGAATCCGTCGGTCACGCCGGTGCCGCAGCAGATCGCGACCACCGACGGCGAGCTCGCCGCGAGCTTCTCGGCGGGCCCGCACGCGGCGCCCGAGGGGGAGTCCACGCCCGGACCGGAGCCGCTCGTCGTGGTCCGCGCCAACGACAGCCCGCCGCCCGCCGCCGCGCCGAAGAGGCCGAAGGAGGCCGCGCCCGAGCGGATCGACACGACGTTCCGCATCCGCCCGGGGCGCTCGAGGACCTTGCCCGTCGCGCTGGCCGTGCTCGCGGTCGGCGTCGTCGTCGCGGCGTGGCTGGGACGCTCGACCTCCGCGCCCGCCCCGGTCCCCCCGACGGCGCAAGCCGCGCCCGAGGCGCCCGTCCCGACGTCGCCTGGCGTCCCGCCGGCTCCCCCTCCCGCCGCCGCGG
>Ga0209415_10012894_pt1 | contig 13871 bp, 11 predicted proteins | sample PeaSoiSIISIP2007_FD_187696 | JGI IMG/M metagenome (GOLD analysis project Ga0209415, IMG submission 187696) | Peat soil microbial communities from Weissenstadt, Germany - SII-SIP-2007 (SPAdes) (version 2) | ecosystem: Environmental > Terrestrial > Soil > Wetlands > Peat | place: Germany... | reverse complement strand
TGAAGGCCGCGAGCTGCAACGCGCTGGGTGGGTCGATTTCCAGCGTCGCGGTCTCGGTCACACCCCCCGCCTGTGCCGTGATGGTGGCCGTCCCTACTGTGGTCACGGTCGCCGAGGTCGCGATGGAAAATTGCGCCGACGCCTGTCCCGCCGGAATCGTCACCGATAGCGGCAGTTGAATCGCAGGACTGCTGCTTCGCAGCGACACCGGCAGACCGGTCGATCGCGCCGGCGCGTTGAGCTCGACCGTCCCCGTGACACTGTCTCCGGCGTTCACGAAGGATTGCGAAAGGTTCAACCCCGTCAGCCGGATCGCAGTTGAAGGCAGGCTGCCCATCTGAAACGTAACCATGTTGGCAGCCGCGCTTTCGGTGGTGACGAGCAGCGAGACCACGCCCGCTCCATCCAATTCCGGCGGCAGGACAATGTTCACCTGGTCGAGTCCGAAATAACCCGGGGCGGCGCCGGCGTATTCCACGGTGAAGTTGTAGCGCGTGCCGGTCGCATCCTGCCCCTGCGCCAGCACCTGGCCGGCATGCCTCAATCCGGTCGAGTAGACAGCCAGGCGCGTGCGTAAATCGCTGCCCCCGTTCTCGGGCGTCTCCACCAGAAATGGTGCGCCCAGGTACGTCACCGCGTTCAGGATCGCCCCCGCGCCTTTTCCCGATGCGTCCGCCGTGAAGACCCCCGGCGCGGAAGTCGCCACCTGCATGGTGCCCGCCTGCTTACCCCCGGTGATCGAGGATTCGACCACCACGCTGGACGCGCCCGCCGTGGCGGCTCCCGGAATCGCCAGGTTGATCTGCGACGGCGACACGTAGATGAGCGCCGCGGCCACGCCGTCCACCATCACGGTGGTGCCCCCCAGCACCGTGGGCAGTTGGCCGTTGGCATCCAGTGTCGCGGAAGCCGCCGCCGCCGCCAGGTTGACGCCGAAGATGGTCGCCAGCGAATCCGGCGCCACCACCGCCTGATAACTCGCGGCGGACACCACCGCAAACGGCTGCGTCTGCGCGAAGCTCAAGCTCGCCAGCAGGGCGAGCCACCACAGGGACCCGGGTCGCATACTCATAAAACGTACCACCGCGCCGAAAGGACGGAGTGGGACAGGCCTCCCGGCCTGTCTTTCGGGCTTCTTCTTGCGCCCAGGGTGGGGCAGGCGCTTCCGCCTGCCGGCGCCACAAGACGCAGTTTTCTCCGCGCCCTCCGCCATCTCCGTTACCTCGGGTTTTGACCTGCTCTCGGTTTTCTCTCCGGAAACCTCCCGTCAAGTTGTAACTGCAGCCTCGTATCCAACCGTGGCGCACGCTCTCAGCGTGCCGCGTCGACACTCGTGTCGACGCTTCTTCGCACCTCCACCATGCAGGCCCGCTCCCGCCAAGTTTCCCTTCTCATTCCGCCACGGGCATCGCGGCCAAGGCTCCGCGTCTTCCTCCGTGTGCTCGGCGCCTCCGCGTCAAGTACACGGCCTCCATTGGCTCCGCCCCCGAATCTACGAAGCTACAATTGATTCGAGGGCCCACTTGGAGAACAAAGAAATCGCGCGCCTCCTCTGGGAGACCGCCGACCTGATGGAGATCGCCGGCGAAGACTCCTTCCGCATCCGCAGTTACCGCAACGGCGCCACCGCCGTCGAGGGCTACCCCGAGCGCATCGCCGACATCCTCCGCGACCCGGCGCGCAACGTCACCGAGATCCCCGGCATCGGCAAAGGCCTGGCCGCCGCCCTGCACGAAATCGTCGAGCGCAGCTCCTGCGAAAAGCGCGACGCGCTGCTGCAGAAGTTCCCCCCCACCGCCCTCGAGTTTCTCAAGATCCAGGGACTGGGCCCCAAAGGCATCGCCCTCATCCTGGAGCACTACCGCATCAGCACCATCGACGAGATCGAGCGTCTCTGCCTCGAACAGAAGCTGCGCGTGCTGCCGCGCATGGGCGCCAAGCTGGAAGAGAAAGTTCTGCGATCCATCTCGCAATACCGCCAGCGCAGCGGCCGCTACCTGCTGAGCTACGCCGAGACCATGGCCGCCGAGCTGATGGAGACTCTTCGCCAGGTTCCCGGAGTCACGGACATCACCCCCGCGGGCAGCCTGCGCCGCGGCCGCGAGACCGTCGGAGATCTCGACCTGCTCGTCACCGGACCGGCCGATGCCGTGATCGAGCGGTTCCTCGCCTTTCCGCGAGTGGAGGAGGTGCTGGCTCGCGGCGAAAACAAGGTCAGCGCCAAGGTGGGCCGCGAAGGCCTGCAGGTGGACGTTCGCGCCCTGCCGCCCGACACCTTCGGCGCCGCCATGCAGTATTTCACCGGCAGCAAGGACCACAACGTCGCCATCCGCACCCGCGCCGTGAAGATGGGGTTCAAGCTCAGCGAATACGGACTCTTCCGCGTCGAGGACGAGTCCAAAGTCGCGGGCGCCACCGAAGCCGGCGTCTACGAAGCCCTCGGCCTCCCCTGGATTCCGCCCGAGCTGCGCGAAAACTGCGGCGAAATCGAAGCCGCCGCCGAGGGACGCCTGCCCGAACTCGTCGAGCTCGCCCACATCCGCGGCGACCTCCACATGCACACCACCGAGACCGATGGCCGCGCGACCCTCGAAGAAATGGCCCAAGCCGCACTCGCCCGCGGCTACCAATACATCGCCATCACCGACCATTCCAAGGCGCTCGCCATGGCCAACGGCCTGGACGAAGCCCGCGCCGTGGCCTTCGCCAAACAGGTGCGCGAGATCAACCGCAACGGCCTCGGCATCCGCGTCTTCTCCGGCATCGAGTGCGACATCCTCAAAGATGGCACGCCCGACCTCGCGAACGATGCGCTGGCCGAGCTCGACCTCGTGATTTTCAGCGTCCACAGCCACATGAACCTCGAAGCCGCCGAAATGACCGACCGCCTGCTGCGCGCCCTCGAATGCCCGCACCTGCGCGTCCTCGGCCATCCCACCGGCCGCCTTCTCCTGCAGCGCGATCCCTTCCCGTTCGATTTCGACCGCATCGTGGCCGAGGCCGTGCGCCGCGGCGTCTGGCTCGAGATCAACGCCAGCCCCGAGCGGCTCGATCTCAACGGCACGCTGGCCCGCAGCGCCAGGGCCAAGGGCGCCCGCTTCACCATCTCTACCGACGCCCACCACCCTCAACACCTGGCCAGCATGCGTTACGGCGTGCTGACCGCGCGGCGCGGATGGCTGGGTCCGGCCGATATAATGAACACTCTGCCGGCGGACCGTTTCGCCGTCGCGCTCCGTACACGACCATGAAGATCACGGCTTCCCGCGAAGTATACAAGTGCAACCTGTTCCGCGTGACCGAAGACAAGGCGGCGGACCGCAAGAGTGGTTTCGAGATCCGGCGCTCCGTTGTGAGACACGCCGGCTCGGCCGTCATGATGGCGGTGGACGACAAGAAACGCGTGCTGCTGGTGCGTCAATACCGGCTGCCCGCGGGAAAGAATCTGTGGGAGCTTCCGGCCGGCCGGCTGGACCCCGGCGAGAAGCCGCTGCAGGCCGCCAAACGCGAGCTGATCGAGGAGACCGGCTACCGCGCGCGAAGCTGGAGCAAGCTGGCATCTTTCTGGGTGAGCCCCGGCTACGTCCAGGAGCGCATGACGATTTACCTGGCCACCGGCCTCACTGCCGGCCCCGCGACTCCCATGGACGACGAGCAGATCGAGGCTCGCTGGTTTACGCGCAAAGAGCTGCAGGAGATGATCCGCACCGGCCGGATCGAAGACGCCAAGACGATCGTCGGCTTCTTCATGTGGCGCGCGCGGTCGTAGTGCCGAAACGGTTGTGGGCCAACCTTACACGGCGACCTCCAACAGCCTGTCGAGGTCCGATAATCTTATCCGGCCGCCGTTCGATATACCTTCCAGCCACCCAGCGAGCTGAACATTGCCGATGTCCCGCAGTTGCTGAGCTAATTCTGGTCTGGAAGCTGGGAATACACCTCGATCCAGAAGCTCCGCTCGAGCCAGTTGCGTTAAGTAGGATAGCGCTTGCTCCTGGGCCGCATCCGCATCGCCGAACTGCAGGACAGTCACTAAATGACGATGCGCATTCGCTGCCCTAGCTCGAGCAAGCTTGGAAGATGGTAATACAAGACGATGACGCCACGCTTCAGCCAGGCTGTCCCAGAACCGGTCGCGCTGGAATAAAACTCGTCCAAACTGGAGAGCCCAGCCAAGCATGTCATGGCCGGCTTTCAGACGATCTTCGATACTGCCTGTGGAATAAGCCCGAAGGTCCACCTCCATTGGAGGATCCTCATGGATGACCGATAGATCCCGACAGATCGCCAGGAGGTCGACGTCTGCGCTGCGCACCCCTGGCCGCACGGCCGATCCGACGGCCACTACGGCGAGGATGTTAGGGTCGTGTTCGGCGGACTGGACAAAGGCGCCAGTCCACTCGCGTGATCGCGGTGTCGGCCACCTCAGGACCTGATTGGTTGCGCTGACCGGATCTGTATCTTGGCCGGTCATGGTCAGTGACCCCCCGCGAGTAGCGCAGCAACCGCATTCACATACGCTTCAATCTGAGACGCAACGCTCTCCGCATCAAGCTCGGGCGCCTCGACATCACCGTAAGCCGCGGCCTTCCTGGCATCGTTCAGTTCATGAAGCAGGTGCGAAATGTCCGGCAGTCCGTGATTGGCATGCAATCCTGCTGCTGTCTCAGCCTTCTGCCAATGCCTCGTGGATATTGCCAATCCAAAGTGAGCCGCCGCTGCTCCGACGGCTGCCTCCAGGCAGTAGAAGCCGTAAAGCGATAAGTCGTCCCAATCCGTAGGAGCGCCCCACGCGGCGAGAACCCGCTCGAGGTGCTTGCGCGCGAGCTTCAATTTGTCCTCGGCGTCAGACATGGCGGAAGGCAGCCTGAATCCATCATACCCCGCGGGCGTTGCCGCTCCCGACGCGAAAGCCCCACTCACTCCAGGTAAAAAACTTCCTTCATCATGGCAAACCGCTCCCCCGACCCCTTGTCCGGCACCGGCTCGAACAGCCTGCTCATGAAGGCCTGCCAGCGCTGATTCACCGGGTCGCGATCCAGCTCGTCCCAGGCCCTGTCGAAGTCTTCCGCGCGCAGGCACAGCACCAGCTCCTGTCCCCGCCGGAAGATCGAATAGTCCGAAATCCCGACCTCTTTCAATTTCGCCAGCAGCTCGGGCCAAACCCGCTGGTGCTCGCGCTCGTACTCTTCGATTGCGTTCGGCTTGATCTGCAGTTTGAAAGCGTACCGGGGCATAGATTCCTCACTCTATGCATAGCTGGAGATCGCCGCCATGTTCTTCGCGCCCCGCTCGGATGTGATCCGCTCCAGGTATCCGCTCTGGCGGAAAGCGTCCATCGGGTCCGCCGGCAGTCCCTTCGACTCCGCCCATTCCCGAATCGCCGGGCGCACGTCGGTCGAGAAGGCATCCTTCAGGCAGCTCTCCGCGTCCACCAGCGCGCACCGCGTCTGGCAGTCCGCCAGCTTCTCGTGGTCCACCAGCGACGCCTTCGCGTACAATTCCATGGCCGTCGTCACCGTCTGGATCATCGCCTCGATCTTGCCCTTCAGATTGTGGCTCTGGTCGATCATGTAGGCGATGTCCGCCCGCTTCCCCGTCTCCCATTCGAAGTGCAGAATCTCGTGGAAGATGCGAAACGCCTGGTAGGGATCGATCGAGCCCATCGTCAGGTCGTCGTCCGCATAGCGCCGGTCGTTGAAATGGAATCCGCCCAGCATGTCCAGATCCAGCAGCCACGCCACAATCTGCTCGATGTTCTGCGCCTGGTAGTGATGCCCCGTATCCACCAGCACCCGCGCGTTCGGGCCCGCCGCCTGCGCCAGCAGCAGGGCCATGCCCCAATCGGCGATGTCCGTGTGGTAAAACGCCGGCTCGAATGGCTTGTACTCCACCAGCATCCGCTGCCCCGCCGCCATGTGCTCGTGCGCCGTGCGCAGCCCCTCCGCAAACCACCGGCGCCGGTGCCGGATGTTCTGCGTGCCCGGATAATTCGACCCGTCCGCGAACCACAGCGAAAGGTCGCGGCTCCCCAGGCGCCGTTGAATCTCGATGCTGCTCAGAATGTGGTCCAGTGCCTCTTTGCGCACCCCCGGATCGGGATTGCCCAGCGACCCGTATTTGTAGACCTGATCCTGGAAAACGTTGGGATTGATGGCGCCGGCGCGCAGTCCATTCTTCCTTGCCAGCGCCTGCACTTCCTCCGTATCGCCGGCCCCATGGGGCAGATCCCACAGCACGTGCAAGGCGACGCTTGGGCAGACGCCCGTCCAGCGATGTACCTGGCCGGCGTCGTTGAACTTCTCCTCGGTGGTTGTGGCCGCGGCGGGCTGTAGAAACTTACCGAAGCGTGTGCCGGTATTCGCGAATCCCCAGGAGGGCAATTCGATCTGAAACGAGTTCAGTGCGGCTATGAGGGTATCGTTCTGTTTGCTGGTATACACGTGTTTCGACCATCCGCTTTCCATCATGGGCGCGCCATGGCACTTTCGTCAAACGGCCGCCATCCCGGAAAGCCGGTTTTGTAATGCGGAACCGCAACCACCCGCCACCGCCCGGCCCCACCTCCCCTGTGCCCCCGCATTCGTTTCACAATCCAAAACCGCCCGCCCGTTGCCGAATTGGTGGGGCGGACCCCCTGGTCGGGGTGCCCTCTGGGCCGGGACGCCCTCGTCCCGCTGCCGCACCGACGCTTGGTCCACGCGGAAGTCTCCCCTCCCTCAGGCCGTTGCCTCTTTGTTTTTCTCCGCGTCTTCCTCCGCGCCCTCTGCGCCTCCGCGGTCAATTTCTCACCCGAAAAACGCCGCGTCCAGCTCGCGCGTCACCTCGTCCGGCAGCGGCCTCAGCGAACCCACCGCCCGGCAGTTGATGATCGCTTCCGCGGTCGACTCCAACACCTCCAGACGGTCGAACGCCTCCAACACGTCGGCGCCGGTCACCAGCACGCCGTCGTTCTCCAGGATGACGGCCGGCCGCGCCGGCGAGATCAGTTGCGCCAGCTCCCGGCCATCGCCGAATTGCAGGCCGTATGGCGCCCTGCCCACCTGCCGCACCACCACGTAGCTCTCGGGAATCGTCCGGCTGTCGAGCGCCGCGCCGGTCACGCTGAACGCCGTCGCGTTCACCGGGTAGGCGTTCACCACCGCTCCCACCGCGGGATGCTGCCGGTAAATCGCAGCGTGCAGTCCCGCCGCGCGGCTCGGCGATTTGCGTGCCTCCGCCCGCCCATCGCGAATCAGCACCAGGTCCTCGACATCCAGCGCGCCGCGATCCACCCGGTAGGGCGTAATCAGAAACGCGCCATCGTCCACGCGCGCCGAGTAGCTTCCCTGCGTGCTGATGAACAGTCTCTGCCGATACGCCCGCCGCACGAACTCGCCGAGGCGCCGCCGCACTTCGTTCTCCTGGCTCGATGGCGCAGGCGCCTCGAATTCCTCCAGCGTCCCGCCGCGCCGCCGCTCCAGATCGATCTCGTCATCCGTCAGAAACCGCACGCCGCCGCCCGCGAGCCCCGCCTTGATGAGCGTCTTGGCCGTGAATTCCAGCGTCTCGAAACGCCGGAAAGCCTCCTGCAGATCGCGGCCGCCCGTGACCACTCCGTGATTCTCCAGGATCACGCAATCGTATCCCTGTTCGAATACATCGGCCACGCGCTTCCCCAGCGCCACGCTCCCCGGCAACTCGTAGGGCGCGAATCCCACCTCGCCGCACACCCGCCTCGCCTGGTGAAACAGGCGTGTGTTCGGCGCCTCGTGGACCAGGCTGAAGGCCACCAGCGCCGTCGGATGCGCGTGCACAATCCCGCCCAGCTCCGGCCGCCGCCGGCGAATCTCCTGGTGAATGGGAAGCTCCGATGACGGCCTCCGCACGCCCTCGATCGCTCCATCCGCGCGGATCGCGACGATGTCCTCCCGCCGCAATCCTCCCTTGTCCACCCGCGCCGGCGTGATCCACGTATCCCCGTTCTCTTCGCGGATCGAAAGATTGCCGCCCGACGTCGTGGTCATGCGGTAGCGGTAGATCCGCTCCATGGCCTGCAGGATTTCGTCGCGCGGGTGCTGATAATTGCGTGGCGTCGGCATGGGACTTTACGGCCGCCGGTTCAGCCCATCGGAATCCCGACTGCCCCGGCAAAACGGCTGCGGAACTCCTTCCAGTCCTTGCCCTTTCGGGCCAGCACCTGCGCGACATCGAACCATGAATTCGTAGTCGGCGACTCCTGTTGGAGCATGGCAGGATCGACCCCGGCAAGAGAAATGATCGTCCAGTAGTCTCGGAAGTCCTGCTTCTTGGCCTTTCTGTGCGATTTCTCGGCTTCCCCGGCGCGGTTGTGTGCGTTGCTGACATCCGCGCCGCCCTTGATCTCGATGGCCAGAATATTCCTGAGTTTCCCTTCAAATTCCTCTTGGATGCGGATATCTGGGTCGCTGCTTAGAGCGATGATGACTTTCCGCTTGGATGCATTGTGAACGGTGATTTTCGAGCTGTCTTGGTTGACGATAAACTTCTTGACAATCTCGACAACCGAGAGAAAGACGTCGAGCGTCGCCTGCTTGCCGATGGCGTTATTGTTGCTGCCATACAACTGGGCGCCGAGCGTGAGCAGCGGCAACTCGGAGACGTCGCGGGCTGTGATTTGTGGCGAGATCTGGCGCACCAACTCGGCAAGATTCCCGGCCATGACGGTGCAAAAGCGTTCGACGTCGGGACGCTTCCTCGGATTGAAAAGGCCGCGAGTCTCCATGCTCTTGAATGGCCCCATCCCGGTGCCCTTTCGATAGAACCGTTTCTGGGATATGCCGAGCAGGAGGCGGTAGTAGCCTACCAGAGTAGGCTTCTTCTCCAGGACCGCCGGGACTGGAAAGACGTGTTCGTCGCGGATGCCTGCCGCGGCAAGAATCTTCTGGGCGGCAGCGGGAACGTAATCGAGAAGCTGCTTTTTCGTGATCGTCGGGTCAAGCCGGCCGAGCGTCTTGCTCAAAGCGTCCATGAGCACGCTCTTGCGTGCCGCTACGAGCATCTGGTGGAAAACCACCTGACGGGATGGACTCAGAGGCTTGTCGCTCACCGGATCAAATCCCCGTTCAGACGATTTTCGGCGATCTGCAAATAGGACGGATTGAGTTCGATACCGACGAAACGCCGGTCTAGCTTCAACGCGACCAGGCCCGTGGTTCCCGATCCGATGAACGGATCAAGGATCAGTTCGTTCGGGCTGGAGCCGAGCTTGATGCAGGGTTCCACCAGCGCGGCGGGAAAGGTGGCAAAGTGGGCCTCCGGGTATGGCCGGGTATGGATGTCCCAAACGGTCCGGAGGTTGCGCCCGTTCGGACCGCGCACGGCACTAGGGTCATAGCGGTAGTGCTCGCTCTTGCTGAACAGAAAAACATATTCGTGGCAGCGGGTGGGCCGATCCTTAACGCTCTCTGGCTGGCAGTTCGGCTTGTTCCAAACGATGTCGGCACGGAGGTACCAGCCTTCCTTTTGGAGAGCGAAGGCGAGCAGCCACGGCACACCGATCAGGTCTTTGGGCTTCAGGCCATCCGGGGTGGGCGGACGGACATTCATCGCCCGTACCGGGTTCTTCTTGTCGGTGGCGCGCCATGTCCTGCCGCCGGAGGTATAGGAATCGCCGATGTTGAGCCAGAGTGTGCCGTCATCCTTTAACACCCGGCGCACCTGCGAGAACACTTTAGCCACGTGGTCGATGTAGGCATACACCGAATCCTCAAGACCGATCTGGCCAGGGATGTCGTAGTCGCGCAACGACCAGTAGGGCGGCGATGTCACGCAGCTTTGGAACGTGCCATCGGGCAGCCGTGAAAGGACGTCCTCAGTGTCCCCGGAGATTAGAGCGGACATCGAGGAATCCTCTTCAAAGAAGTGCGAGATGGAGGACTCGTCTTTACCGTCGAAGCGACGGACGCGGCCATCGCCGAATAGGTTCGGAACAACGGTTACGTGCCGTGGAGCGCCATGCCTCGTTGGCCGGCGGCTCGCTGCTGCCTGATTTGGTAGCACCTTCTGATGCCTCGGCTCCCTATTAGTCTCTTCGGAGGAGTTCTCCGATAGTTTAACGCGGTTCGGTTGTCCCAAGTTCATGCCCCAAGAATCTTCGGACGTTTTTGTTTGAATTGAGCGGTGCGCGCATCGCCTTTAGCTCGATGCAATAACCTATGTGAAGATGCTCCTCCGGGAGGCGCTCGATCGGGAACAAAGGAAGCTTTCCGGAGCGATCCGTCAGGGCGCCGTTCTACGCCCCTGCCCCCAGCGACCCCGGCGTCCGCCCGGAATCGGCGGGATTACCCAGCGCTTCCCTCACCTTTGCCTTCAACTCTTCCGGACCAAAAGGCTTCGGCAGGTAAGTCGAATCGCTGGACACGATCCCGCCGCTGCCCATCGACTCTTTCGCATATCCGGACGTGAACAACACCTTGATCCTCGGCCGTGCCGCCTTCAACTTCTCCGCCACCTCCCGTCCGCTCATCAACGGCAGCACCATATCGGTCATCAGCAGATGAATCATTCCCGGGAACTGTTCCGCCACGGCCAGCGCCTCGGGACCGTTGGCTGCCTGCAGCACACAATAACCCGAGTCCTCCAGAACGGCCCTGATATAAAGCCGCACGGCATCCTGGTCTTCCACCACCAGCACGGTCTCCGAGCCTTGCCATCGGGTGGCGGCATCCTGCGCGCCAGGTTGCACCGGCTGTTCGGTCGTGACGCGCGGCAGATAGACATGGAACGTGGTGCCCTCCGCCAGCATGCTCGCAACCTCGATCCTCCCCCCGCTCTGCTTTACGATCCCGTAGATCGTGGCCAGCCCAAGGCCGGTCCCTTTCCCCGGCTCTTTCGTCGTGAAGAAGGGTTCGAACAAGTGCCGCTGCACCTCATCGGTCATCCCCATCCCGTTGTCCGTTACCCGCAGGCGCACGTACGATCCAGGTTCAAATTCCGGATGCCGGCGCACGAAATCCTCGTCCGCTTCCACATTCTTCGTCTCGATGATCACCTTGCCGCCCAACGGCATCGCGTCGCGCGCATTCACCAGCAGGTTCATCAGAACCTGCTGCATTTGGCCGGAATCGGCCATCACTGGTCCCAGTTCGGGACTGAGCCAGGTGATCAACTCGATGTCCTCGCCGATCAGCCGCCCGAACAGCTTTTCCGTCTCCGCTACCACCACGTTCAAATCCAAAGCCTTGGGCTGCGCCAACTGCTTCCGGCTGAATGCCAGCAGGTTCCGCGTCAACTCGGCCGCCCGCTCCCCCGCCGCGCGAATCTCTTTCAGCCCGGTCCGGTCCTTGTCCCCCTCCGGCAGCCGGCTCAAGAGCAGGTCGCTATATCCGTTGATCACCGTCAGCAGGTTGTTGAAATCGTGCGCCACGCTGCCCGCCATCCGGCCGATGCCTTCCATCTTCTGGGCCTGCAGATACTGCGTCTCCATGCGCTTGCGCTCCGTCACGTCGCGCAAGGCCGCCTGGGTACCCACAATCCGTCCATCCTCCTCCACGTTCGTGACGCGAGCCTCGATCCACATCCGCGTCCCGCCGGGCCGAATCGCTTCGAACTCGTGGTGGTCGGGTACGCTTGCGCCGCGCATTCGCCGCTCGTGTTGATCGCGCAGCGCGGCGCGCCATTCCGGGGCGGCGTAGTCTTCCAGCACGACTTCGTGGATGTCCCCTCCTTCCAGTCCGAACCACTCCCGGAAACGGCGGTTGGCGAATACCAGCCGCCCCTCGGTGTCGTTCACGATGATCGCATCGTTGACGTTCTCCACCAGCCGCTGATACCGCGACTCGCTTTCGCGCACCACTTCCTGCGTGTATTCCTTCGCCGACTCGAGTTGCCGCTCCGTCCGTTCCGCCCTCCGCTTCTCCAGCAGGTAATTGAGCAGGGTGACGGCCGGGAATTGGCACGCCAGAACCGCGGTGACCGGCAGCGGGGAGAACAGCACGCCCGTAGTCGCCAGCAGAAGGGTCGACCCCGCCCATGCCGCGGCCACGCTGCCCAGCACGATCAAGGCGCTCCACCAGGAACGCACTCGCGCCAGCAGCAGGGCCGCAGCCATGCCCGCGATCGCGGCGAGCGCCAACTCCCACACGCGGAGCCCGGCTGGCCGATGGAACGCATCGCCCTGCAGCAGATTGTCGATCGCCGTGGCCTCCACTTCGAGATCCGGAAACAGCGGGTCGAGCGGCGTCGCTACCGGGTGCGGCAGGCCCAGCGCCGACCCGCCCACAATGGCGATTTTTCCCTGCAACATCTCGGCCGGCACGCGGTCGTTCAAAACGCTGGCCACCGGGATGTGCGGGAACGTGCGCCGCCCGCCGCGGAACCGCAGCCGCATGCAACTCGGACCCTCCAGCCGCACCTCCTGCGTGCCCACACGCAAACGCGCGGCCTCGCGCGCGTTCAGCCTGAGTTCCATCGCCGATGCGTGCCGGTAAACGCCAAAGGCCGCGAGCGCCAGGCTGGGATACTGCCGGTCGCCGTACTCGATCTCGACGGGAACCCGCCGCAGCTTGCCGTCGCTGTCGGGCGCCGCGTTCAGAAATCCTTCGGCCGCGGCGGCCTTGGAAAATTGGGGCACACTGCAGAGCGCCCCGGTGGCGTGGAAAAATCCGCTTCCCCACGCCTCGCCCGGACCAACCACGGCCAGCGGTACCGGCTGGAGCGAGCACGCCGTATCGCTCGCAGGGGCGCCGTCGAACCGAAATGCGTACCCGATGACCACGGGCCTTCCCGACATCGCGCCGGCCAGGACCTCGTCGTTCGTGCCGGCCCGGTAGGCCGTGCGTACCGAGGGCGCTCCGCGGTCCTCCTCGTGCAACACCATGTCCAGCACCACGGTTGCCGCCCCGTGATCCAGAATGCGGCGTACCACCATTGCCAGCAGATCTCTCGGCCACGGCCAGCGGCCCAGTTCCGCGAGGCTCGCTTCGTCGATTTCGACGATCGCGACTTGTCCCGATGGTTGGCCGCGGCTGACCCATCCGGTCAGCACGTCGCACACCTTGTCATCCGCCTTCGCCACTGCATCGGGGCGCACCAGGAAAATGCCGGCAAGCACCGCCACAACTGCCGCCCCTGTGAGGATGACGCGCATGGCTCCATTCCTAGCGGACGATCACTTCGACCCGGCGATTCCGCCGCTCGGCGACGTTGCGGGCCGTCTTCACCGCCAGGTCGGCGTCCCCGTGCGACTCGATAAACAGGTCCGAGCCGGCTACCCCCTGTGCGCGCAGAAGTGTCGCCACGCCCTCCGCCCGGCGCAGGCCGAGTTGATAATTGTACTGCGAATCGGCGGTGGTGTCGGTGTGGCCAATCAGGCTGATGGCCGTCGAGCGGCGCTCCCGGATCGCATCCAGGATCGCCGGGAACCGGGCCCGCGATTCCGCCAGCAGCGCCTCGCTGTCCTCGCCGAAATACAGCGTGAACAGAACCTCCGCCGGCGGGAGAGCGTCCAGAGTGGCGCCGAATACACGCCGCACTTCCGCCTGCTCCATCGCCACCGGCGGAGTCGGGGCGGTGTCCGATCGTTCCACGCGCACCGCCTGGTACGGTTGGCTCAGCGTCTGCGTGCCGGCCTGGTTGGTCACCGAGATGCTGCTGGCCTTACCGTCGGGGTCGGGCAGTAGAACCACCACGTTCTGCTTGGGCGCGGGCGCCGGCGGCGCCGGCGGGGGAGTTGGCGCTGGCTTCGGTGCGCATCCGCAGGCCAATAGCAGCAACCACCCGCACGCCGCTCGCAGCCCTTTGCCTGCCATCCATGCCCCTCCTACATCCCCGAAATCGAGACGGCAAAGTGGGTTCCTCTGAGCCCCAGCACGCCTATCGGCGTCTCTACCGTTACCGACTCGGGTGAAAAC
>Ga0209415_10012893_pt1 | contig 13872 bp, 10 predicted proteins | sample PeaSoiSIISIP2007_FD_187696 | JGI IMG/M metagenome (GOLD analysis project Ga0209415, IMG submission 187696) | Peat soil microbial communities from Weissenstadt, Germany - SII-SIP-2007 (SPAdes) (version 2) | ecosystem: Environmental > Terrestrial > Soil > Wetlands > Peat | place: Germany... | reverse complement strand
CGCGCGCATCGAGAGCCAGGGCCGCCGCCCGGCGCACCCGCACCGAACGGCACCGCTGAACAGACTGGCGCCGCCGCGCAGTTCCGGCAAGGCGAGCGTGCCGCGCAACCCGAGAGCCGGTCCCGAGAGCGTGTTCCGGTTGCGGAGCCGAATCCCGTGGGACCACCCGTGGAACCGAAATCCCCGGCCAAATCGGGATCCACTCCCAAAGATGCCAAGCCGCAAAAGCCCGAGGTCCACTGACGTCGGCTCGTGGTCGGCGCGGCGTGCCGTTTCCTCGAAGCGCCTAGCGCATGCGTGCGCCGCCGATGGCGGGCCGGTTGGCGGGATCGAGTGCGGGTTTCTTCACATTCACCGGCGTTTGATCACCCAATAGGTAGGCATCGAGCACTTTGCGCGCGATGGGCGCCGCGACCGATGCGCCGAATCCGCCGTTTTCCACGAGTACGGAAACGGCAATTTTCGGATCGTCTGCGGGTGCGTAGGCGATGAACCATGAGTGATCGCGATGGCGCTCGTCTTGAATCTTAGCCTTGGTCGAGACATTTTGTTTGATCGTAAATACCTGCGCCGTGCCGGTCTTGCCGGCGATCTTGTACTTTGCGCCCAGCCCGGCTACGTATGCCGTTCCACCCGGCGACACCGCTCCCACCATGCCGTCGTAGACCACACTCCATTGCTCGTCGGTCGCGATATTGATGGGAACCAAGAGTTGCGGTTGACGCGGCGTGAGCGCACCGGACGTCGGGTCGCGGAATGCCGCGACGAGCCGCGGGGTCGCAATGATCTGGCCTCGTTCGGCGATCTCGGCGGCAAAGTGCGCCTGCTGCAATGGGGTCACCGTCATCGCACCCTGACCGATACCCATGCTGATGGTCTCGCCGGGGAACCAAACCTGATCGGCCGCCCGTTTGAACATCTGGCGCTTCCATTCCGGCGATGCCATCAATCCCGGTTTCTCGCCGGGAATGTCGATGCCGGTCAGGGAGCCATAACCGAAGGTCTTCATGAACTCCACCATGCGATCGATGCCTAAGCGTTCGGCGACGCGGTAAAAGTAGACGTCGCACGATCTGGCAATCGCATGGCGCATGTCGATAAATCCGTGCTTCTCGTCGTCACGATACTGGTGAATGCTGCCCGGCAAGGTGAATATCCCGCCGCAATACTGCGCCTGGAGCGGCGAGATGATGTTGTACTTCTGAGCGGCCAAGGCATAGAGCGGCTTGACCGTGGAGCCCGGCGGATAGGCGCCGCGCAAGGCGCGATTCAGAAGCGGCTTGTCGATATCGTTCTGCAAGGTATCGAATTGCGTGACCGAAAGCCCGCGCACGAAATCATTGGGATTAAAACCCGGCGTACTCGCCAATACGATGACGTCCCCGGTTTTCGGGTCCAAGGCGACGACCGCTCCCCGCCGGTCGCCCAAGGCATCTTCGGCAATTTTCTGCACGCGGATGTCCAATCCCAGGATCACGTCTTTGCCGGCCACCGGCGTGCGCGTATTGAGTTGCGGTGCGTACTCGCCTTGCGCTTCGACGGGTCTGCCCGCGGCATTGACAAGGACCTCGCGCCAACCGCGCTTGCCGTGCAACTGCTGTTCGTAGGCGCCCTCGACGCCCAGTTTTCCGATGAGGCTCGTGCCGGCGTATTCGTCGCTATCGATTTGCTTGAGATCTTGTTCGTTGATCGCGCTGACATAGCCGATCGCGTGCACGGCGGTCGCGCCGAGCGGGTAATGGCGCGCGAGCCGCGCGCGAATGTCGACGCCGTTGAACTGATACCGATGCACGGCGAAGACCGCCATTTCTTCATCCGTCAATGCCAGCTTGATCGGCACGCTCTCGTAGACTTTGTGTACCAGGACCGTGCGCCGGATATTCGCAATATCGTCCCCATGCAGTAATCCGATCGAGGCGAGCGACGCGAGCGTGGCATCGAGGGCTTTGGTGTCGCCCACCTGCTCGCGCACCAATTCGATTTGAAACGCCGGCTGGTTCTCGGCGAGCACGACGCCGTGCCGATCGAGTATCAGGCCGCGGCTCGGCGGGATCGGATCCGTGTGGATGCTGTTGCCGAGCGAAAGCGTCGAGTAGTACTCGAACTTCAACACTTGCAGGTAGAACAGCCGGCCCGCTACGACCAGCAACAGCAGGCCTGCAGCGACGCCAGCGACGATGCTGCGGATCGCAAACAAGCGATTTTCCGCCCAATAATTCTTGATTCGCTCTTTGCTGCTTCGCATCATCCGATGATCAACTCAGTCCGCCCGGGCGCCTGACGGGGGCCCGGCTTTATCTTATGCCCATTCTACCCGCCGTCGGCGTCGACTGCGTCCGCTTAACCCCATTTCGCTGCCCGCCTCGCTTAAGTGTTCAGGTACTTCCACAACAGAGGCTGACATGAAAAACATGATGCTTTGCTTGATCTTGATATCCGCGGCGACCGGCTGCGATGCGAGGGGGCTTTTCCGCATCGCCGACGTCTCGATCATCGACCGGGACAGCGGTGTAACGCTGGCGCCGCATTATTACCGGGGCGAATATTGGGTGGCTGGAACGCCGGGCGCGCGCTACGCGATCGAGATCCGCAACCGTCTCGGTGAGCGCCTGCTGGCGGTGACTTCCGTCGACGGCGTCAATGTCGTTTCGGGTGAAAATGCGGCCTGGAATCAGGCCGGCTACGTGTTCAGCGCCGGCGAGAGCTACCAAATCACCGGATGGCGCAAGAGCAATGCCGAAGTCGCGGCGTTCACGTTCACGGATGCCTCCAATTCCTACGCCGAGCGAACCGGCCGACCCGGCAACATCGGCGTGATCGGAGTGGCGGTGTTTCGAGAGCGTCCGCCGGAGCCGGTTTACACTTCACCGAGCATCGGCGGGCAGACGCCTTACCGGGAGGGTGCGGCCGCGGACACCGCGCAAGCGCCGTCCATGCGCGCTCAGTCCGAAGTCCCGGCGCCCTCTGCGATGGCGCGCTCCGCCGCGCCGGCGACAGCTGCCGGGTCATCCGTGCAAGCGCTCACGGAACCCCTCGGTACCGGACATGGAGAGCGAGAATATTCTTATGCGCAGCGCACGAATTTCGTCAGGCTGCGCCCCTCGCCCGACGAGATCATCCGAATCCGGTACGACAGCCTCGAGAATTTGGAAGCGATGGGCATCATCGCGCGCCGCGGTAGTGAAGCGCCGAAGCCGAATCCGTTTCCGGCTGCCCCTTCGCCCGGCTATGTGCCGGATCCGCCCGGCTAAACGCGCGTCTCAAAGCCAGGTCGCAGTCCAACTGCCATAATGAGGTGAATGACCAACTCGGGGGACACAGACGAAGCCCTGATGGCGCGTTTCGCACGCGGCGATGCCGCGTCATTCGAACAGCTATATCGACGGCACGAACAGCGCGTCTGGCGCTATTTGGAGCGCAACGTGGGCAACCGGGCGACGGCGGAAGAACTGATGCAAGACGTTTGGTTCGCCGTCGCCCGGGACGCCCGGCGCTATAAACCGGAGGCGAAGTTCACGACCTGGTTGTTCACGATCGCCCACAACCGCATGATCGACTCGATACGCGCGCAGCGACGGCCGATGAGTTTGGACGCACTGGGCTACGAGGCGGAATCCGTGATTGAGCATTTGACGACGAATCCTGCCGATGGTCCGCTCGCTGCCGCAGATGCGTCGGACAAGGCGGCCGCGCTGATGCGCGCGGTCGATCAATTACCGAGCGAACAGCGCGATGCATTCCTGCTGCAAATCGAAGGCGACCTCAGCGTCGAGGAGATCGCGGCCATTACGATCAGCTCCTTCGAGACCGTCAAAAGCCGTCTGCGCTATGCACGCTCGAAATTGCGCGAACTGCTCCAGGAGTACGCATGAACGAGGTGCCGCCGAGCAACGAAGATCCGGACGACATAGACGATCGATACCGGCGCGCAGCCCTGCTCGCGCATAGTCGCCCGAGCGAGGCGGTCCGTCGCACGATCCTGGAGCACGCCGCGAAACGCGCCGCTGAACACGCCGCCGCTCAGTCGGTCGAGAACGAGCCCGTGCAGATCCGCCGGCGGACACCGGCGGCGTTTCGATCGCGATGGCGGCCCGCGATCTTCGGCTCGCTGGCAGCCGCTGCGCTCGCCGGATTGTTGGTCACGCCGCTGTGGCGCAGCCCGCGCATCCTGCCGGACAGTGGTTCCACGCAGACCGACAACGCTGCGCCGCCGGCGCAAACCATCGCGCGGGTCGAGTCGCCGACCACGCAAGGCCTAGGCGCGGCGAAGCAGAACCTGCAGCCGGCGCCCATGGCCGATTCGGCAGCACGGCAAGCAGCCGCGGCACCGCGGCCGGCACTGGCACGGCCGTCAGCCGTGGCAGGCGCGTCATCCACAGCGCCGCCGTCATCCGCAGCGCCGCCGTCATCCGCAGCGCCGCCGTCATCCGCAGCGCCGCCGTCATCCGCAGCGCCGCCGGCCGTCGCAACAGCGCCGCCCATGGCGCAGGCGCCCGCCCTGATGAGCGCGCGCGAGATGGCGACTTCGCGCGCAGCCCCCGCTCGCGCGCTGGCGGCCCGGCAACGCGGCGATGCGCCGGAATTGTGGCAGGCATCCGAAAGCGGCGACGTGATAGGGCTGCGGGCGATACTCGAGCGCCCGGTCGAGATCGACGCGCGCGACCCGCTGGGTCGCACGGCCTTGATGCTTGCGACGCTGCACGCACGAGCAGCAGCGGTCGAGGCTCTGCTTGCGCACGGCGCCGACCCCAATATTCCGGATATGCGCGGTAAGACGCCGCTCGATGTCGCGCGCGCGCAAAATCAGGCACAAATCGTCACAGCACTCGAGCGCGCGGGCGCGCGCTAGCGGCGCAAGTCCGATTTTATTTCGGATGGCCGGGCGCGCCGGGCGTCGGCGTGAACGAATCGAATTTCAGATTGATTTCGGACCCGGATTCCTGATGTGGCACGCAGGTCGTATGGTTCTCGATATTCCGTACGGTGAACATCGGCAGCACGGCGGTGGCGAACTGTTCGACGACTTCGCAATCACCGACCGCGAGTTCGCGCGGCGAGCGCACCGAAAAATTCACCGGTCGCCAAGTGCCCTCGACGCGCTTCGCGTCCGCAGGCGCGTTGGGGCTGTCCGGCGCCAAGGTATAGAAGCTCAGATCGGCCCGCGCCAGCTTGTCCGGGCGTCCAAAGCCCGAGGCGCAAGCGCCCGCGCGTGACTTTGCGTCGGCGCGCGCACCGGCGGCGATCAGCAGGGTCTTGAGCTTATCGGCCAGACCGTCGCAGGAATACGTCGACGTAAAGCCCATGAATGCAAACGAATAATCGTGCTTTTGCCAGACCCCGGCGGCATGCGCGGCCGGCTCGTCCGCAAGCGCCGCATTCGCCGCCAACAGCGCACAAGCCAGAGACACCAGAGCGGCTGGGACCCATTTGCCGGACCTTTTCATGGACGAACCTCCTACGTAGCTGGGGCAACGATTGTCGCTAACATAGAGCAATAATCGGCCATGGAGTTCCCCAGTCGCGACCTGCAGCGATGGTCATCGGCTGCCGTCGCCGCCGTACTCAAGGGTCGATGCCGAGATTGCGGCCAATGATCGCGTCCGCTTCCGCGTTGGCTTTTTCGATATCCCGCGTGTACACCTGCGTATCGCCCGAAAACTGATCGAGGCTGTCGGAGGCGAGCACCGGACCTTCGCGAGAGGTCGTGTCGACGGTCACCGTTGTGGACAAACCCACGCGCAGCGGGTTGACGCCGAGATCCTTGTCGTCGATTTGAATGCGCACCGGCACTCTCTGCACGACCTTGATCCAATTGCCCGACGCATTTTGTGCCGGCAGCAACGAGAACGCCGCCCCCGTACCTGCGGACATACCCTTGACGCGGCCGTGAAATACGAATGATCCGCCATATAAGTCGCTGCGCACCTCGGCCGGCTGCCCGATCCGCAGGTGGCGCAACTGCACTTCCTTGAAGTTCGCATCCACCCACAGCGCGTTCAAGGGGATGACAGTCATCAGCGCCTGACCCGCGCTGATATGCTGACCCAATTGCACGCTGCGCTCGGCCACATAGCCGGTGACCGGGGCGACGACGGCGTTGCGTTGGGCGGTTATCCAGGCATCGCGATACGCCGCCTTGGCGACGAGCACCGAAGGGTTTTCCGCGACCTTGGCGCCGTCGACGAGCGCGTGTGCGGCATGCGCCTGCTGCGCCGCTTGCGACAAGGCCGCGCGTGCGAGATCGACCGTCTCCTGTGCGTGATGCAATTCCTCGGCGGCGATCGCCTGGTCGGCGAGCAGCGGCTTGCGGCGCGCAAGATCGGCCTCGGCACGCGCCAGTTCCAATTTCCGTTCGGCGATGCCGGCGTCGTATTGCTGCGCCGTCGACTTTTGCTGCCGCACCTGGCGGACCGTCTGCGCGAGCATGCTGCCGGCGCGATTCAGCGCTGTTTCGGCATCGATGGGATCGAGTCGCACCAATACCTGACCGGCATTGACCAATTGCGTGTCGTCGGCGCGCACCGCGACGACCGTGCCGGCGATTTGCGCCGAAATCACGACCTTATTGCCATTGACGTAGGCGTCGTCGGTTTGTTCGCGCTTCGAGAGCACCAGAAACCAATAGAGCCCCCACAACAGCCCCACCGCGATGAACGCGATGGCGATGAGGGTCAGGATTTTGCGCCGCTGTTTGTTTTCCGGCGCGGCAGAGGTATCGATGCTTGCGTTCATGGCTTGCTTTGCTGAAGTCTCGAATTGGTATTGGCTAATTTGGCGGGCATTTCATAACCGCCGCCGAGCGCTCGCTGCAGACCGATGTCGGCGGACAGCGCCGCCGAATCGAGCTGCAACAACGCATCGCGCTGCTGGATCCAGGATTCGACGGCCGTGAGCTCCGCGCGCGAATCGACGATGCCCTGCCGCACACGCGCCGCGGCGCTCTGGCGCAACTGCAGCGCGGCGTCGACTTGAACCGCGCGTTGCGTACGTTGCGCCGCAATCTCGGCACGCGTCGCGGCCTGCGTTGCGACTTCGCGGGCGGCATCGACGAGCGTTTGGTTATACGCGGCGACCGCCTGATCGATGAGCACCCGCGTCGCACGGTAGCGCGCCTTGAGGCGCCCGGAGTCGAAGATCGGCAGATGCAGCGCGGCGCCGGCTACCGGCGCGCGGCTGCCGTACTCGAGCAAGCGGCTACTGGTCAAGCTATCGAGATTCGCCAACACGTTGATGCTGATGTCCGGATAAAAGTCGGCGCGCGCGGATTCCAGATTTTTCTCGGCGGCCTCGACGCGCCAGCGGCTGGCGGTAATGTCGGCGCGGCGCGAGATCAGGTCGAGGCGCACATTGTCCGGTAGCGCAACCGCGACCGCCGGCAGGGGTTTCGGCTCCAGCGGCGGCAGTTCCGCAGGCGCGTGGCCCACCAGCGAAGCGAGCGCAACGATGCGCAATTGCGCCGAGCCCTCGAGGCCCGCGATCTGTTCTTCGACCGCAGCCAGCGCCGTGTCGGTCCGGTGCAGTGTGTCGGCGGCATCCAATTCTGCGTTGACCCGCTCCAAGGCAATCGCGCCCTCTCGCTGCACGGTCGCGAGCCGCTCGCGCGCCAAGCTCAAGCGACTCTGGTCCGATTGCCAACCGAAATAGGTTTCGGCAACCGAGCTTGCCAACACGAGTGCAGCGGCGGTGCGTTCGGCTTGCGCCGCATGCGCCTGATCCATGGCCGATTCGACGGCCGCGCGCTGCTTGCCCCACCAATCGAAGGTGTAGCGGGCTTGCAGACCGAGATCGAACGTGTTGTACCAATGAAATGGAAGCAACTGTGGCGGGAATGCGCTGACGATGCCGTTGTCGCTGAGGCGCTGGCGCTCGGCATCTGCATCCAATCCCACTTGCGCGCCGCTGGCGGCCGCGGCCACACGCACCGACTCGCGTGCCTCCTCGAAGCGCACATGCGCGGTCGCGAGCGTCGGCGCAACGGCAAGCGCTTGTTCGATGAGTGCGTTGAGCGACGGATCTTGATATCGCTGCCACCAGTCCTTCGCCGGCCACGACTCGCCGCCCGATTGATCGAGTCCGCTCAGCGGCGCAGTCGTCGACAGCACGACGGGCGCCGGTTTGGACGGCAAACCCGCGCAGGATGCCACACTGAAGCCGGCCAGCACGATTGCCGCGCGAAGGCCGTTCATTCCGCCGGCTCCTCCACCACGCTGTTTGCCATGACCTCGTCGACTCGATTGGCGAGCCGCTTGAGCTGGGCGATCAACTGCTGCTGTTCATCGGCCGAGAATTCGCCGAACACCTGCCGCAATGCGCCGAACATCGTGGGCAAAAGACCGCGGACGAGTTGGTCGCCTTTTGGCGTGATTCGAAGCACCATCTTGCGTCGATCCTGGGCGCTCAAATCGCGCGTGATCAGGTCCCGCGTCACCAGTGCATCGCAAATGCGCGACATATTCGCCGGACTCTGCGAGGCGCGTGCGCACAGATCGGTCGGATGCGCCATGTTTTCGGGTTGAGAGAACAACGCGGTCAGCACTCGAAAATCGCCCTCGCCCAGACCGTAGGGACGAATGTGCTGATCCATGAGCTGCGCCAGATCGTGAGCCAAGAACAGCACGATGCGGCTCAACAGCACTTGATCGACCGGAACATCCTCGAGGCGTCCGCTCAAACGCTGCAGACCCGCCTCGACCATCTCGATTTGCTGGTGTACCATAATGATAAGAAAGCTAACTATTTAGTGTTTGATATTCTATAACGTGAATATATATCATGCAAATAGTTATTGATTTTAAAAACGACAGCTGTCATTTTTGCCGCAATGGATGGTCTCGATAACATGAGCGTAGCCGCTAGCCAAGCCATCGTGATCGCGCTGACGGCCGGACTGCTCGCGAGCTGTGCGGTCGGCCCCAACTTCAAGTCGCCGCCGGCGCCGACCACCAAGAGCTACGTCGCGGGCGAGTTGCCGCAGAACACCGCGTCCAGCGACTCCAAGGGTGGCGAGGCGCAGCGTTTCGTCGCCGGCCTCGATATCCCCGGCCAATGGTGGACGTTGTTTCAGTCGACGGACCTCAACGCACTGATCGAGCGCGCGCTCGACCACAACCCGACGCTCGAAGCCGCACAGGCGGCGCTGCGGCAGGCGAACGAGACCCTCGCCGCGCAGCGAGGCAGCTATTACCCGAGTGTGGCGGCCACGGTCGGAGCCCAGCGCAGCAAGTCGTCGGGCGCCGCCGTCGGTGAACCGCAATTCGGCTCCTTTTACTACACGCTCAATAGTGCCTCGGTGAACGTCTCCTACGGCATCGATGCGTTCGGCGGCACGCGCCGCCAAGTCGAAGCCCTGCAAGCACAGTCCGATTACGAACAATATGCGCTCGAAGCGAGCTATCTAAGTTTGACCGCGAATATCGTCACGGCCGCGGTCAGCGAGGCCTCGGTACGCGCGCAAATCGCCGCGACCGAGGACATCGCGCGCTCGCAGCAGACCCAATTGGACATCGTGCGGCGCCGTGTATCGGCGGGCGGCGCTTCGCGAGCGGACGTCGCGCAACAGCAAGCCGCGCTCGCCAACACGCTCGCGTCATTGCCGCCGCTGCGCAATCAGCTCGCGCAATTGCGCAACCAATTGGCGACTTACACCGGTGATTTGCCCGCCGACTTCCAGACCGGCGCGTTCACGCTCGACTCATTGAGCTTGCCCGCGGATTTGCCCGTGAGTCTGCCCTCGAAGCTCGTCGAACAACGGCCGGACGTGCGCGAGTATTCGGCGCTGCTGCACGCGGCGACCGCGCAAGTGGGCGTGGCGACCGCGAACATGCTGCCTCAGATCACGCTGACGGGCAGCTACGGCGGCGAGGCCACGCAATTCTCGGAGGTTTTCAATCCAGCCTCGGTGGTCTGGACCCTCGCGGCATCGGTCACGCAGCCGATATTCAAGGGCGGCCAATTGAAGCATCAACGGCGCGCCGCAATCGCCGCCGCGCAACAAGCCGCCGCCAATTACAAATCCACGGTGCTGACGGCGTTCCAAGACGTGTCGAACACGCTGATCGCGCTGCAGTTCGACGCGGATTCATTCGCGGCGAGCGCAACCGCCGAGCGTGCCGCCGCCGTGAGCCTCGACTTGGTAAAGGTTCAGTATGGCAGCGGCGCCGCGAGCTACGTCCAGGTGCTCACCGCCGAGCAGACCTATCAAACCGCGGCCATCGCGCTCGTCAAGACGCGCGCACAACGCTATGCCGACACTGCCGCACTGTTCCAGGCATTGGGCGGCGGCTGGTGGAACCGCACCGATATCGATAAGAATTCCAGCGACTGTTGTAAAGGAAAATTGTGAGTAATCCCGAAATCCAAACAACCGATCGCCCCGCTCCGCCGCCAACGCGATCCGCGAAGATCAAGTGGATGGTCATCGTCGTCCTCGCGGCGTTCCTCATCGTCGGCGTTATCATCGGCTCGAACATCTATTCCGGTATCAAGAACGGCAAGAAAATGGCCGGCTACGCCAATTTCCCGCAAACCGTTTCGACTGCGGTCGCGGCCGCGACGAGCTGGCAGGCGCACGCCGAGAGCGTCGGCAGCGTACGGGCACTGCGCGGCGCGGATCTCGCCGCGCAAGCCTCCGGTGTCGTCGATAAAATCGAGTTCGAGTCCGGCAACGAGGTTGCCGCGGGCGCGACGCTGCTGCGCCTGCGGCCCAACGACGATCCGGCCAAACTCGCGGAGCTCGAGGCCGCGGCGGTACTCGCCGAACAGACCTACAAGCGTGATCAGGAACAGCTCGCCGCCCAGGCGATCAGCCAGGCGACAGTCGACAGCGATGAGGCCACGCTGAAATCCGCGCGGGCACAAGTCGCGGCCCAGCAGGCGCTTATCGACGAGAAGATCGTCCGGGCGCCGTTTGCAGGCCGGCTCGGCATTCGCCAGGTCGACGAAGGCCAGTATTTGAGCGCCGGCACGACCGTTGTGACCTTGCAGGCGCTCGATCCGATCGTCATCGACTTTTACGTCCCGCAGCAGATGCTGTCGAATTTGAGAGCGGGGCAGTCGGTAACCGCGGCGATCGACACCTATCCCGGTGCGGCGTTCACGGGGCAGGTCACCTCGATCAATTCCAAGGTCGACACGGCGAGCCGCAACGTCCAAGTGCGCGCAACTTTTCACAATATCGACCGGCGTTTGGTGCCGGGCATGTATGCAAACGTCGCGGTCGACAGCGGCGCGCCGCAGGACCTGGTCACGGTGCCGCAGACCGCGATCACTTACAACCCCTACGGGGCCACGGTTTTCGTCGTGGACCAGAGCGGCGGCGCCGGCGCCGGCGGAGCGCCGAAAGTCGCGAAGCAGCGCTTCGTCGAGGTCGGCCCGACTCGCGGCGATCAAGTCGCGGTGACCAAGGGCCTTGCGGCCGGGGACGTCGTCGTGACCGGGGGCCAGCTCAAATTGCGCAACGGCTCGCCGGTCACAATCGACAACACGGTAAAGCCGAACGATGATGCGGCGCCGACGCCGCCGAACGAATGAACATGAGACTCTGACGTGAGCTTCACCGACATATTCATCCGCCGACCGGTGCTCGCGAGCGTCGTGAGCCTCATGATCCTGGTCATCGGGATCCGCTCGTTCACATCGCTGCAAGTGCTGCAGTATCCGAAGACCGAAAACGGCGTCGTCACGATCTCGACCTCGTACCCGGGCGCCGACCCCGACGCGATTGCCGGATTCATCACGACACCGATCGAGGCCGCGGTCGCGCAAGCGAACGGCATCGACTACATGACTTCGACAAGCCAGAGCGGCACGAGCACGATCACGGTCAACCTGCGCCAAAACTACGATACGTCGAAGGCCGCCGCCGAGATCAACATCAAGGTCAATTCGGTGCTGAATCAGCTGCCGACGGGCTCGCAGCTGCCGCAAATCACCGTCAAAGTCGGGCAGACCACCGACGCGATGTACATGGGCTTCTCGAGCGCAGCGCTGGAGCGCAATCAAATCACCGACTATTTGCAGCGCGTCGTGCAGCCGCAACTGCAGGCCGTACCGGGTGTGCAGACCGCGGAGGTCTTGGGCGGGCAATACTTTTCGCTGCGCGCCTGGCTCGACCCGAAGAAGCTCGCCGCCTACGGACTGACAGCGAGCGACGTATCCGCGGCGCTCGCGAACAACGACTTCGTATCCGCGGTCGGCAATACCAAAGGCCAGATGGTCCAGGTGACGCTGACTTCGACGACCAGCCTGCACAGCCTGAAGGAATTTCGCGATCTGGTCATCAAGCAGATTGGCGGCACCAATGTGCGCTTGAGCGACGTCGCCGAGGTGACGCTCGGCGCCGACAGCTACGAGGCGCGCGTCGCTTTCGACGGCAAGTCGGGCGTGTTCATCGGGATCCAGGTCGCGCCGAGCGCGAACCTGCTCACCGTCATCAACGGCGTCAATGCGATGTTTCCGCAGATCCGGGCCCAGCTTCCGCAGGGCCTCGACGGTGTCATTGTCTATGACACGACCGACTTCGTGAAAAGCTCGATCCGCGAGGTCGCGGTGACGCTGATCGAGGCCCTCGTCATCGTGATGCTCGTGATTTTCGCGTTTCTCGGCTCGCCTCGCTCGGTATTGATCCCGGTAGTCGCGATTCCGCTCTCGTTGATCGGCACCCTGGGGATCATGCTGGCGCTCGGATTCTCGATCAACCTATTGACGCTGCTCGCGCTCGTGCTGTCGATTGGATTGGTCGTCGACGATGCGATCATCGTCGTCGAAAACGTCAATCGGCATCTCGAGCAAGGCACCCCGCCGCTCGAGGCGGCGGGCATGGCGGCGCGCGAACTCGGGGCGCCGATCGTCGCAATGACCGTCGTGCTGCTCGCGGCGTTCACACCGATCGGTTTCCAAGGCGGCCTGACCGGCGCGTTGTTCGTCGAATTCGCCTTCACGCTCGCCGGCGCCGTCACCGTTTCAGCGGTCATCGCATTGACACTCTCCCCGATGATGTGCTCCAAGCTACTCAAGCCGCATAGCCCGGATGCGACCGATTGGGAATCGCGGCTCGTGCGCGCGATCGACCGGCGCTTCAGCGCGGTGCGCGCCTGGTACGAGCGCCGGCTCGTGGCAAGCCTGCGCTACAGCTCGGTGACTGCGGTGCTCGTGGTCGCCGTGCTCGTGAGCATCTATCTGCTCTATGGATTTTCGAAGGGCGAGCTCGCCCCGCAGGAAGATCAGGGATTCATTCCAATGCAGCCGATATCATCGCCAAACTCGACGCTGCAGCAAAAGGAACTCTACGCCAACCAGGTCTATGACCTGGTCGTCGCCGCGGTTCATCCGCAGCACTTTTTCCAGATCGATGCGCCCGGCCAGTCTTTCGATGGGCTCGCGGTCGGGCCGCGCAATCAGCGCGCGCTGGGGACCGAGGAGATGCAGCAGCTGCTGCAGCAAAAGGTCGGCGTCGTTGCCGGACAGCGAATCGGGGTATTTCCGCTGCCGTCGCTGCCCGGGGCTTTCGGCTACCCGCTGCAGGTCGCGATAAAGACGACCGACTCGGCAGTGCGCTTGAATGACGTTTCGAAAAACTTCTTCAATGCCGCAATGCAAAGCGGCAATTTCATGTTCCTGGACAACGACATGAAATATGACCTGCCCCAGTCGGTCATCGAAATCGACCGCGAGAAGTCCGCGCAAATCGGCCTGACGATGACCCAAGTCGGGTCGGCGCTCGGCAGTCTGCTCGGAGGCGGGTACGTCAACTACTTCAGCATGGACACGCGCTCCTATAAGGTCATTCCCCAAGTGCAGAGGACCTCGCGGCTCAACGTCGACCAATTGATGAATTATCCGATCGCAATGGTCGGCGGCGTCTCGGTACCACTC
>Ga0209415_10012891_pt1 | contig 13872 bp, 14 predicted proteins | sample PeaSoiSIISIP2007_FD_187696 | JGI IMG/M metagenome (GOLD analysis project Ga0209415, IMG submission 187696) | Peat soil microbial communities from Weissenstadt, Germany - SII-SIP-2007 (SPAdes) (version 2) | ecosystem: Environmental > Terrestrial > Soil > Wetlands > Peat | place: Germany... | reverse complement strand
TGATCATCGATTTGCTCTATGGCGACCACGAGGGTGGCCAGCGAACGATCAGCCGATTCTCGATCACCCGGTATCCCGGTAACGACAACGATTGGTTTCCCGCCGTCGTACGGCACTGGTACCTGGACCGGGACGACCCCCGTTAGGAGCCACTCATGACCGACACTGCCCACAGCCTGGAGCACCTCGACGTGGATCTCACCGACCGCGCTCTCTACGGCAACGGGTTCCCGCACGAGATCTTCACCACCCTGCGCCGCCACGCACCGGTCAGGTGGCAAGCCTTTCCCGAGGGTTTCCCGGGGGCCCACGACGAGGGGTTCTGGGTGCTGTCGAGACACGAGGACGTCCAGGCCGTCAGTCGGGACCCCGAGCTCTTCAACGCGTTCGACGGGCCGCAACTGAGCCACCAGCCCGGGATCGCCGGCACGATGCTCGTCAGCATGGACGGCCGCGACCACATCCGGCAGCGACGGCTCATCAGCGCCGGCTTCACCCCCCGCATGATCAAGCTGCTCGAGCACAACATCCGGCAGTGGGCCGAGTCCATCGTGGACCGGGCGTTGGACCGTGGGGAGTGCGACTTCGTCTCCGAGATCGCCTACCCGCTGCCGATGAACGTGATCGCCGACATCGTCGGCATCCCCGTCGGGGACCGTGAGTGGCTCTTCTCGCTGGCAAACGACTTCCTGCAGGGAGACGTGGCCGAGCGTGGCCTGTCGCAAGAAAAGCTCCTCGAGAGCCAAGTGCAGATGTTCACGTACGCGCAGACGCTCGGCCAGGAGAAGCGAACCAACCCGCAGGACGACGTGTGGACGATCCTGTCGACGGTGGAGGTAGAGACCGACGACGGCGAACGAACGACGCTCAGCCAGATCGAGCTGGACATGTTCTTCATCCTGCTCATCGTGGCGGGGAGTGAGACGACCCGTAACGCCGTGTCACAGGGACTCCTGGCGCTGCTCGACCACCCCGACCAGCTCGAGCACCTCCGAGCTATCCCCGAGGCCATCCCGCTGGCCGTCGAGGAGATCCTTCGGTGGTCGTCACCGGTGTCGCACTTCGCCCGGCGAGCCACCCGGGATACCGAGATCCGCGGGGTGCCCATCGCCAAGGGGGACCGCGTCACCATGTGGTACCCCTCTGCCAACCGGGACGAGGACGTCTTCGACGACCCCTTCCGCTTCGACATCGGCCGCAGCCCGAACCCGCATGTCGCCTTCGGCGGTGGCGGCGTGCACTTCTGCCTCGGAGCCAGCCTCGCTCGGCGCGAGCTCACCACACTCATGGAAGTCTTGTTCGAGCGCACCCGACAGATAGAGCTGGCCGGTACTCCGACCTACACCTCGTTGGGCATCTTCAACCCCATCCTCCTGTTCATGAGGGAGCTGCCGGTCCGACTTGCCTGAAGCGGATCTGAAGTGAGATCAGTGGTGGGCGCGTTGCAGGCGGGAAGCACGGCGCTGACTCAGGATCCGGCGGCGCTGGCGCTCTGACGCGCCCCCCCAGACCCCGTGTCCCACTCCGTCGGCCAACGCGTACTCCAGGCACTCCTCCCTGACCGGACAGTCGCGGCAGATTCGCTGCGCGATGAGGACGCCGATGCCGTCGTTCGGGAAGAAGACGGCCGGGTCCATGTCCCTGCACTTGGCTTGCGCCATCCACTCCTTGTCCATGAGCCCGCCCCGCCTTCCCGTGCCGAGTGGTGGATCCACATCTCTCTGTTTTCCGTCAGCAGAGTCCCCCGACCTGTGAATCTCCTTTGAGTGGACTGTGTCATCGATAAGAGCAGGTGGGGCTTACCGTGTCTCCTCGGTCGGAGATCCTCGGCGGTGCCCCACGCGCCCGGGCGGACGCACACCGAGCAGGCAGAGCAAGGCGATGCCAAGGAGCAGGAGGGCGAGCCCGGCCACCTCGGCTATGGCGAGATCGGTGCCACCGGTCGTGAAGCGGTGGGAACCAGGAAACGCCGTGGCGACAGCGGCGACGATCTGACCGGACGAAACGGCCGACGAGGTAGTTCCCGCCGCCTGCGACGTGGTGGTGGTCGTAGCAATCGTCGTGGTCGTCGTCGTTGGCGAGGTCGTGGTCGTAGTTGTCGTCGTAGCCGTGGTGGTCGTCGTCGTGGGCGATGTCGTGGTCGTCGTCGTTGGCGATGTCGTGGTCGTCGTCGGGTTCGTCGTGGTCGTCGTCGTTGGCTGGGTCGTGGTCGTCGTACCAGGAGAGGTCGTCTCGGTCGTGGTGGGGGCGGTCGTGGGCGTCGGGCTCGTTGTCGGCGGACTCGTCGTGTTGGTGGGAGCGGTGGTCGCGGTCGGACTCGTCGTGTGGGTAGGCCCGGTCGTGGCGGAACCAGGCGAACTCGCGGGCGGACGCGTGGTGGGAGTCGTGCTCTTCTTCGTTTTCTGCGATTGGAGCACCAGCTGACGCAATCGAGCCATCTGAAGGCTCGTGACGGGGCTCAGAGTCGTGCTCGTGGTGGCGGGTACCGAGGCTGTCGTCGCCGGAGGAGGTGGCAACGTCACCGCGGCATTCGGGTTCGAGGTCGGCGTCGTGGATGTCGTCGAGGTATTCGAACCCGCCGCCGTGCGCGGGCTCGGTGTCGAATTGCCTCCGAGGGCGAATGCCAGCGCCCCGACCAAGATCAGGACGCCTGCCACAGCCAGGCCGAGAAGCGCTCGACGCCGGACAGGGAAACCGGACCTGGTGCCCTCTTTGACATTCGGGGACGGCGTCGATGCCGGTGCGCCGGGAGGACCCGGGACGACAGGCGGTGCCGAGCCCCACGGAGGCACAGATTGCCCGCCCGGAGGGGTGGGCGTCTGGGGTGCCGGTGCGGGTTGAGTTGGGGGTGTGAGGAACGGTGGCGGAGCTTGTGGTCCTGCTACCCGCTGGGTCGCGGGAGGCGAGCCTTCGACCTCGTCATAGAAGAGAGCTTCGCCTCGCTTGACCAGTGACGTGGGCCGACCGAGAAAGAACCTTCGGCGTTCGTAACGCCCATAGGGATCAGGGCGCCACTCTGCGTTGGGACCGTCTTGGGACTCGGACATGTCGTCAGTTCCCGTTCGTATCCGTCCGGCATCGAACCCAAGAACCGGTCACGCGATCTGTCTGAGCGGTATGTGCCACCGTATCGTCGAACGTTGCATCCTGCAAAAGGAATCGGCCTCGGCCATACCCGTGTCGATGGTGGCTCTGACCTTGAGGTCCCCACCTGGGACTATGGGCAAGAGTGGCCGACCCGGACTCCGATGTTCCCGCATTGACGCCCGGCACACCTTGTCTGAGACGGGACTCGGCTATTTGAGACAGCGAGAAGATGCGTGATCGAGACCCGTCATCGCGAGACCCGCCGAGCTGACGTCTTCTGCGTCGCCTGTCTCCGCCGGCGATCTCGGCCGCCCTCGCCGCCGGAGTTTGGCCAGACGCAACTCGTAGCCCCCAGCCCACAGTCCGTGAGTTGCCTCGCGAGGGTTGAATCCACGTTCCATTGGGGATAGAGAGACAGGAGGCACACCAGTGGACCGACCCTGCCGAAGTGGGGTTCCGGACCCGTAAGGGTGGGCCACTCAACGAAGGGGACTGCTCATGGCAGCACCCGGTCCTCGGTCTTTCGGGCGATCCCGGATGGTCACGCTCATCATGACCCTGGGCGTGGTGTTGGTGATCGCAGGCGGAGCGATGCTGGCGACCAACGTCGTCAACGTGAGTGGAGCCGCCACCACGACCACCCTGTCGCTCGCCACTTCGGCGGCCGGAGCGACATGCAACGACGCCAATCCTTCTGCGCCCGTCTGCAGTGGACTGGCCAGCGGGGATGTCATGGCGGTGACGGGGACCGGGTTCACGCCCGGGTCGACGGCCTCGATCGTGCAGTGCAGCTCCGATCCGTCCCAACCGGTGCTGTTCTTCCTGGGCCAGGACATCCCCGTCAGTTGCTCACCGCTCGCGTTGACCACGATCTCGAGCAAGGGGAAGACAAAGGGTCATCTGTCGGGCACCCACACCATGGCAACGGGCACCGTGGGGCCCCCCGTCAACGGGGTGAAGCCGACCTGCACACAGACCACGCCTGCCACCTCGGTCATCACGGGTTGCTCGACCTCCGGCACCGCCGCTACCGACGCGGCCAACTACCCCTGCCCCCCGACGGCCACCCAGCAGGCCGCCGGCGTCACGTGCGTGCTCGCCATCGGCGATACGGCCGGTGACCGGGCCGTGGGGACGGTGCTCTTCGGGACCGAGACACTGCCGACATCGACCACGACGACGTTGGGCTCGACGTCCACCACGGGTGCCACCAGCTCCACGACAGGGGCAACCACGTCCTCGACTACGTCGACGACTTCGACCACCTCGACGACTTCGTCGACGACCACCACCACCTCACCGACGAGTACCGCCACCGCCACCCAGGTGAGCGTTCCCTCGGTCACACTCGGCCCGTCGGGGTCGGTCAGTGACACGGTCACGGTACGGGGAACCCCGACCCACGGCAGCCCGGCGGGCGACGTGACCTTCTACGTCTGCCAGACCGGGACGACCGACACCCTCACGCCGGGCTCGTGTGCTGCCACGATCAATGACCACTTGGCCACCGTCGTCCTGACCTCCGGCTCCAACAACACGGCGAGTGCTTCGTCGGGCACCTTCATCCCGCCCGCGACGGGCACATGGTGCTTCTCGGCGGTCTACGGCGGAAGCGCCACATATACCGGATCGGCGGACAACACGAGCTCCACCAACCTCGACTCCCACGAGTGCGCCCTCGTGAACCCGTCCCCCTCGACCACGGCGACGTTCATCTCGTCGGCGGATGTCACGCTGGGAGCGTCGGGCTCGGTGACCGACTTGGTGACCGTCGGCGGGAACGTCATCGGGGGTTCACCCACCGGCATCGTCACCTTCTACGTGTGTCACACGGGGACGGCGTTGACCCCCACGGTCGGCCCGTGCCCCGGCAGTGGTGCGCCGGAGGCAACCGAAGCTCTCGTGGCCGGTGCGGGCGACACCGCGGCGGCAGCATCGAGCACCTTCGTGCCGACATCGGTCGGTACGTGGTGCTTCTCGGTCGTCTACAGCGGCAGCTCCACCTACGCGGCGACGACCGACAACACCGGGGCCTCGAACCTCGATTCCAACGAGTGCGTGCTCGTCGGTGCACCGCCCGGAGACGCGATCACGAGCGACCCCAACGTGTCGGCCAATGCCGGGGTCTTCTCCGCCTTTACGATCACGACGTCGGGGAGCCCGACGCCCGTCATCAAGAAGACCGGCAAGCTGCCACGCGGCCTCGCCTTCGTGAAGAACCACAACGGCACCGCCACCATCACCGGCACCCCAAAGGCGAAGAAGAGCATCGGCGTCTACCACCTGACCATCACGGCGATCTTCGGGAAGGGAAAGGCCAAGGTCGTCGTGACCCAGGCTCTCGTTCTGACCGTCGCCTGAGAGCCCCGCCCCACCGGGGACCGATCGGGCGTTGCCCAAGTTTTGGGAATCCCGTGGACTGGAGTTGATCGTCGACGGTCACGCTGACCCGTCGCATGAAGTGCTCGTGGCCACGAGGCGGGGGGATCTGTGGTGACCGGTTCTGAGCTGGACGTCGAGGGCGAGACCACTCCGGAAGGCGTTTCGGAGGAGAGGTCGATGCCGTGTTCGGAGCCGCTCAGCGCGGACATCTTCGTCTCTCCCCGGCGACCGAGCCGCCGGAGCCTCTTCCCGCTGTCACCGCCCCGGGGACGCCACTCGGCCAAGGACACCCGGAAGGGGCGGGGCCGGGACACCGGTCGGCGGGAGACGACCCCGAAGGTCCACCTCGTCGACGGTGAAGGCCATGCCGAGATCACCCGCATCGCGCTGCGCCGCAGTTTCGAGGAGATCCCCGCGGACGAGACGCTGGAGTCGGTGGCGGGCTGAACGCTGTTGTCGGGCCCCAACCGGGTCCGGCCTCAGGTGCGCTCGAACTCCCACCACTGGAGCTCGCACAACATCGGCAGCAGGTACCCGAGGTAGATCGAATGGATCTTGATCGGGCCCCGGTCGTCGACGGCAAGGTCGATGAGGTCGACGCGCGGGTCCTGCTCGTGGAACTCCACTGCTCGATCGCGTACGCCCACCAGTTCGTCGAGCGCGCCCACCGCAAAGCCGAAGTGGTCCATGCGCGGACATCGCATGGGATCGTCCTCGGCGATGAGGAAGATGAACTGGTCCCAGTGCACGCACGACAGGATCAGGCGCTTGCGGTCGAGTGTCATCGTCGGCATTTCGTCGAAACCCAACACCTGCCCCCAGAAGTGGCAGATGTCGGCCCGGTTCGCTTCATCGAGCAGATCGGCGGGCACGCTCATCGCAACGTGGTTGAAGCGCGGGTTCCCCGAGGGGTAATAGGGATGTGGCATCAGTTGACCTCCACCGCCGGTCCAGGTTCGCCGCGCCCCGGAACCACCATCACCTTCCCGGCGATCCGGCCCTCGGCCAGCGACTGCATGGCCTCCCCGAGACCGTCGAGAGAGACGTCGTCGGGATCGATCAGCACGTCGACCGGGAGCCGGCCCGACGCCAAGAGGTCCAGGGCGCGTTCGAACCCGTCGGCGTCATAGACGAACGAGCCCATCACCGTCAGCTCGTTGAGGATCAAGCGGTTGGGATCGAAGCTCGGTGACTCCATGCCGGCGCCCACCAGCACCAGGTGTCCCCCCCGCCGTAGCTGGTAGAAGCCGCTCTCCATGGCAGCCTTCTTGCCCGAGCATTCCAACACGACGTCGACGGCGCGCGTCGATTGGCGTTCGGGCTCCCACGGAGGGAAGGTCTCGAGCTCGGCCGGGTCGAGCACCTCGGTCGCGCCCAGATCCAAGGCCAGACGCTTGCGACGCGCCGAAGGCTCGACCACGACCACCGGCGCCACGTCCATTGCAACGAGAGCGGCGATGGTGAGCGCGCCGATGGGACCGGCGCCGAAGACCATCGCGGCGTCACCGGGAACCGCGCCCGACCGGGTGATGCCGTGCAGCGCCACGGCGAGGGGCTCTGCCAACGCGGCGACACGCGGCGACATGCCGGCGGGCAGCGCCAGCAGCGAGCGCTCGTCGGTGACCACGTACCGGGCGAAGGCCCCGCCCGTGTCGCCGTCGACCGGGGCCGAGCGGCGTTCGCACTGAGAGGGCTTGCCTTCACGACATCGACGGCACTCCCCACAGCGCGGGTAGGGTCCGCACACCACGTCGTCGCCGACCGACCACCGCGTCACGCCTTCGCCCACGGCGGCCACGGTCCCGGTGAACTCGTGACCGCCCACGCTTCCGGGCTTTCCCCACCCTTCGATCATGATGTGGAGGTCCGACCCGCAGATGCCGCAGTAGGCGACTTCGATCAGGACCTCACCGGGACCCGGGCGTGGCACGGGACGTTCCTCCACGCCGATGTCACCGGGACGCCGGTAGACGGCGGAGCGCATCACGGGCGGGACGCTGCCGGGCGTGGGCGATGCAGGATTCATGACGACCTCATCCCACGGCCTCGGGCACGAGGTCGCGCGCCGGCGTCGGTGCAGGAGGCCGATAGCCGTCCCGCCGGCGTGAGTAGAAGTCCTTGCGCCTCACGAGCAGAGCGAACACGGCCCCGGCCGCGACGGTGACCGACCCCACCAGAACGACCTGGTTCATCCCGTTGACAAACGCATGATGCGCCGCGCTGACCACCGACTGCCGGCCGCCCGACAGCTTGGCGGCAGCCTGGGTCCCTCCTGCCGCCACGGCGCGGGCGAGGCTCGGGGCCCGGTGGCCGACCAGCCCGTGCAAGGTGGACTGGAGCCGTCGCTGAAAGACCGCACCGAGCGCGGCTACTCCGGTGGCGACACCCCCGATCCTGAAGGTGTTGCTGATCCCCGACGCCATGCCGGCGCGTTGGGGGGGGACGACGCCCAGCGCGATCTTGGCGATGGCCGGGTTGGCGAGACCGACGCCGACCCCGCCGACGAGCAGTCCGGGGAGCAACGCCTTCCAGCCCGAAGCAACGGTGAGTCCCGCGAACAACCAGATACCCACGGCGGAGATCGCCAGGCCCACGCACAGGGACATGCCCGCGGGGACCCGTTCGGTCACAGGTCTCGACAGCAGCGGGACCACGAACGACAGCGTGGTGAGGGGGAGGAGACGTTCGCCCCCCTGGAGCGGGGACAACCCGAGGTCGTTCTGCAGGTACAGGGTGAGGTACGGCAGGAGGGCGAACATCCCGGCGCCGATCCCGAACGTCGCGATCGACACGCCGACGAAGGCGGGCTTGCGGAACAGCGACAGGTCGAACATGGGTCGTTCCTGGCGCAGCTCGACGATCACGAACAGGACGAGCAGGGCGGCCGCGCCGGCGAGGGTCGCCTCGATCCGGTGGCTCGTCCAGCCGTCGTCGTTTCCCTTGGTGAGCCCGAGGATGAGCAGGAACAGCCCACCCGAAAACGTCAACAGGCCGCTCCAGTCCAACCGCTTGGCCCCCGGGTCCTTCATGTTGACCATGCGCAGGCTCACGAGGAGGGTCACGACACCGATGGGGATGTTCACGTAGAAGATCCACTGCCAACCGAACGCGCTCGTGAGCGCGCCCCCCACGAGCGGACCGATGGCCACGGCACCTCCCACAGTGGCCCCCCACACCGCGATGGCGGCGGATCGGGCCGAGCCCTGGAAGTCCTGGCCGATGAGCGCCAGCGACGTCGCGAACATGGCCGCCCCGCCCACCCCCTGCACGGCCCGGGCCGCGATGAGCTCGGACGGCGATCGCGACAGCCCGCAGGCCAACGAGGCCAGCGTGAACACGATCAGGCCGATCATGAAGATGCGCTTGCGCCCGAAGCGGTCCGCCAACGATCCCTGCGTGAGGATCAGCGCGGCGAGGCTCAAGGCATAGGCCGAGATGACCCACTGCAGATCGCTGAAGCTCGCATGGAGCGACCGCTGAAGGGTCGGCAGCGCCACCTGCACGATCGTGATGTCCACGAGGAGCATGAAGGTCGCCCCGCACACGGCGGTGAGGGTCCACCAAGGTCGCACCGTGCCGCTGTCTCGACCTTGTGCGGAGCCGGGGAGCGATCCCTTCGCGGCCACCTACCCTCCTCCTGCCTGGGACTCGCCCTCCCGTGGCGCCGGATTACAGCTCGGAGAAAGAGTCTCGTTCGTGATGCGTCCGGTGTCCAGGATCAGGGGTGACGGCTCCGGGTGACGGCTCCGGGTGACGGGTCCGGTGACGGGTCCTGGCGTCGGTGCGGACCGGTCGCGGGTGGGCGCCCGCCGCCGCACCCGTCGTAGCCTTGGACCGGTGCCGAGCATGTGGACGTCGAAGCGTGCGATCTCGCTGCACGTGGCGTTGGGCATCTTCGTCCCCGGCTGCGTCGCCCTCACGTGGTGGCAGGCCTCGCGGGCCCTGGGGGGCAACACACTGAGCTGGGTCTACACCTTCGAATGGCCCTTCTTCGGCGCCTACGCCGTGTTCATGTGGTGGAAGCTCGTCCACGACGAGCCCGTCGGTCGAGCTCGGGACGAGCCACTCGGGCCACCACCGCACGAGCCTGTCGACGGGGACGAGGTGCCCCCCGACGAGGAGGCCGGTGCCGGCCCCGTCGGCGAGGAGGACGAAGAGTTGGCGGAGTACAACCGGTACCTGGCGCGGCTCAACGCCAGCGGGAGACAGAAGCGGTGGTGACCCGGGCGCGAGCCGGGGTCCGAGCCGCAGACCAAGTCGCACAGAATTCACACTCAGGGTCTTGCACTTGGCCAGCGCGTGAGCATCTATTAGTGAGATGCAGTTCGAGGGGGGCAGGACATGAGCGAGCGGCGCCCACAGCGGCCGCGCGTCGAGGTGCGCACGAGCCCAAGGCGACGCAAGACCGCCAGCGGCTTCTGGCAGGACGGGCGGGTGGTGATCCTCGTACCGGCTCGTCTCAGCAAGGCCGATCGGGTCGAACTGGTCGAGGGCCTCGTCCAGCGCGTCCTGGCGCAACGCCCCCACGTCACCACCTCGGACCGGGACCTCGAACGCCGGGCCGCGGTGCTGGCCGACCAATACCTCGACGGCGTGCGCCCCACGTCCATCCGGTGGGTCGGCAACCAGCAGCACCGGTGGGGATCGTGCACATCGCGGACCGGTGAGATCCGCATCTCCGAGCGTCTGCGGTTCACACCCGGCTGGGTGCTCGACTCCGTTCTGGTGCACGAGCTCGCCCACCTGATCGAGCCCACCCACTCGGCCCGCTTCCGGCGGCTGGCGAACCGCTACCCGAGGTCCGAGGAGGCCGACACCTTCCTGGCGGGGTACACCCTGGGACTCGAGACCTCCGTCTGACCGGCCCGCGCCCGGGACTCAGGTGCCCGAGACTCAGGTGCCCGAGACTCAGGTGCCCGAGACTCAGGTGCCCGAGACTCAGGTGCCCGAGACTCAGGAGCGCCGGTCGAGCACGGCCGAGGCCACCAGCTCCTCGAGGTGGCGGGCGTCCCACCACGACAGCTGAAGCTGCTTGGCCCGACGGAAGTACAGCTGGATGTCGAAGTCGACGGTGAAGCCGATGCCGCCGAAGACCTGTTGGGCCATGGCCGTGACGTCCCGGTAGGTGCGGCAGGCGAAGAGCTTGGCCATGGGGGCCAAGGTGTCGACGGAGCGACCCTCGGACCGGGCCCACGCCGCCTCGTAGACGAGGGTGGTCCCACCGTCGACGGCGGTCACGGCATCGGCGAGATAGTGGGCGATGGCCTGGAAGGCACCGAGGGGCTTGTCGAATTGTTCGCGGTCCTTGGCGTACTGCACCGTGATGTCGAGAGCTTGTTGAGCACCCCCCATGGCCTGGGCGGCGAGCAGGATGCACCCGTCGGCCATGACCGAGTCCCAGGTGCCCCAACCCGAGCGGGGAGCACCGATGCGCTGGTCGCCGGTGACATGCACCGCGTCGAAGGTGACCTGATACTGCGTGTCCGAGGCCACCGTCAGCTGCTGGTCCATGGACAGGCCCGGGGTACCGGCATCGACGAGGAACAGATCGACGTCCCCGGGCCCGTCGCCGGTGCGGGCCAGGACCACGAGCGCGACCGCCGAGGAGGCGAAGGCGACGTGGCGCTTCGTGCCGGTGAGGCGGAACCCCGAGCCGTCGGGTTCGGCCCGCATCTGCACGCCGGCGGACCGACTGCTGTTCTCGGGTTCGAACCATGCCGGGGTCACGATGGCCTCGCCTGCCGCGATACGCGGCAGCCACTGTGATCGCTGCTCGGTCGAGCCCGCCGTGGCGAGGGCCCCGCCACAGAGCACGGCGCTCACGAAATGCGGCGTGGGGGCCAGGGCGCGCCCGAGCTCCTCGTACAGCACGACACCTTCGAGCGCGCTCATCCCCGAGCCGCCGTGCTCCTCAGGGAGCAGCAGGCCGATCAGGTCGAGCTCGGCCATCTGCTGCCACAGCTCGGCCGAGTAGCCCACGGGGTCGTCCTCGAGCTCGCGCACGACCGACAGCGGGCTGTAGGTGGCGCACACCTTGCGCACCGTCTCGCGCAGCATCTCCTGCTCCGGACTGAATTCGAGGTCCAGCACGTCCAGCTCCTCTCAGGGCTTCCAGCGGTCTGCGCCGCGGTGCCAGGGGTTGTCGTCGTCGTCCATGGGCAGCGCCACGCGGGCACTGCACGTGCTCTTGACGTCTCCTTCGACCGACAACGTGATGTCGAGACCGATCCATCCGCACCCGCTGTCGTCGACGCCGACCTCCGACACCGCTCCGTCGAGCACCATCGTGTCGCCGGGGAACACCGAGTCGCGCATGCGGAACGTGACCCGTCCCAGACGACCGTGCGGGCCCGTCCAGTCCGTGATGTAACGCTCGAACCACGCCGCCTGGTTGGGCGTGTTCAAGAAGATGTCCCTGGTCCCGTTGCGCTGCACCGCGAAGTCCTTGTCGTGGTGCATGGGCCGCCAGTCGCGCGTCGCCAGTGCGCCGAGCACCACCGTCGTCGCCGTCACGTCGTAGGGAAGCGACGGCAACAGGTCCCCTTCGGCCACGTCGCCGAACACGAGCCTCGGGGCGAGGGGGCTCACGACGCGCCCCGGTCTGCGCCGCCTGATCGTTCCTGCGAGGCGCGCTCCTGCGATGCGCGCCGGTACCCGAAGCCCGTGTAGCTCTCGACCCCAACCTTCTCGCCCTTCTGGTTCGTGTACTCCACGTCGATCACCCAGAAACAGCCCGTGCCGAGCTTGGTGGTCTTCTCGTCGCTGACCGAGCGCAGGATCTGGCGCGTGGACAGGAGGTCACCGGGCCGCACGGGCTCGTAGAAGACCATCGTGTTGTCGGTCATCACCGCCTCGGGAAGCCCGAGCCGTTCCTTGAGGTCGAAGTGGACCTTCAAGGGGTGGTGCTCGTGCGTTCGACCGGGTGCCCAGTGATGGGGACGGAACCAGACCGAGAGCATGGTGGGTGGTGCGATGGGCCCGTCGGTGAGCTCTCGGGCCGCGTCCTCGTCCCAGAACAGCGGGTTGCCGTTCTCGACCGCGGCGCACATGGTCCAGACGTAGCTGCGTTCCACCGGGAACTCTCCGGTCTCCTCGTACTGCGGGACCCCTATGAGCTTCCGGGCGTCCTCGATGGTGCTCATGCGATCACCTGCCGGGCCCGCAACTCCGCCACGCGTTCGGTGGGGACTCCGGCCGCCACGAGCAGCTCGTCGGTGTCGGTCGCCTCCACGTCGGGGGCGCACACCGGCTCGGTCAACGGGGCCATGCCCGCCAGCACCGCGCCGACCTGTCGGAACGTGCCGTGGGTGGGGTGCTTCGCCTCGACCAGCGCGCCGCGCCACGCGAACTGCGGGTCGGCGCCGACCTCGGCCACGGCCTGCACCGGGGCGACACAGGTGTCGCCCCCCGAGAGCTCCTCCACCCACTCGTCGCGATCGCGGCGCGCGAATGCGACCGCCAGGTCTCGGCGCAGCGAGTCCTGGACGTCGTCGTCGTACTGGTGCTCCACCCACTGCTCACAACCCAGGGCGCGGCACAGGTTGGCGAAGAACTTGGGCTCGATGGCGGCCACCGCCAGCCACTTGCCGTCGGCGGCGCGGTAGATGTCGTAACAGGCGTAGCGCCCGGTGAGGACGTCGTGTCCCGGCCCGGGCTCTGTACCGGTGGCGAGGTGCTCGTCGACGGCCAGTGACATGAGCCAGAGGACCCCGTCGGCCACCGACACGTCGAGGAAGGTGCCCTCGCCGGTGGTCGACCGGCCCGCCAGCGCGGCGGACACGGCCAACGCCGCGTGCATGCCACCACCGGCGCCGTCCGCGATGGTGGCGCCGGGAACGGGGGGGCCACCGTCGGCACGCGGAGAGGTGGCGGCCAGGTACCCGCCCACGGCGAGGTAGTCGAGGTCGTGGCCGGCCCATCCGGCGCGCGGGCCGTCCTGGCCGAAGCCGCTCGTGGAGCAGTAGATGATCGTGCTGTTCACCGCTCGCACCGCCTCGTAGCCGATGCCGAGCCGGTCCACCACGCCGGGCCGGAAGCTCTCGACCACGACGTCGGCTCCCCGCGCCAGCGAGAGGAAGGCGTCGCGCCCCTCGGGGTCGCGCACGTCCATGAGCACGCGGCGCATGCCCCGGTGCGCGCTGTAGGCGAAGAAGGGCGGAGTGACCGGAGCGGGCCCCCGGCCCGGCACGGGCCCGATCTTCACCACCGTCGCCCCGTAGTCGGCGAGCAGGCGCGTGCAACGCGCCGCGGGCCCCACGCTCGACAGGTCGAGCACGACCACACCCGCCAGCGGGCCGGCCGCGGCGCCCTGGGCACCGGTCGAACCGGGCGCCATCAGAAGTTCTTGGGGAGCCCGAGCCGGCGCCGGGCGATGATGTTCTTCTGGATCTCCGAGGTCCCGCC
>Ga0209415_10012890_pt1 | contig 13873 bp, 9 predicted proteins | sample PeaSoiSIISIP2007_FD_187696 | JGI IMG/M metagenome (GOLD analysis project Ga0209415, IMG submission 187696) | Peat soil microbial communities from Weissenstadt, Germany - SII-SIP-2007 (SPAdes) (version 2) | ecosystem: Environmental > Terrestrial > Soil > Wetlands > Peat | place: Germany... | reverse complement strand
CGCTGACCGGCCTGCCGGTGGTCGACGCCGACGGCATGGGCCGCGCCTTTCCCGAGCTGCAAATGGAGACCTTCAGCGTCCTCGGCGTGCGCGGCTCGCCCATGGTGGTGACCAACGAATACGGCGACAGCACCATCATCCAGGCGCGCGACGACAAGTTCATGGAATGGCTGGCGCGCGGCGTCACCATCCGCATGGGAGGGGCCGCCTACATCGCCGAGTACAGCATGAGCGGCGCCGACGTCAAACGCACCGCCGTGCCCAACACCCTTTCCCTGGGCATCCGCATCGGCCGCTGCCTGCGCGAAGCCAAGAAGAACCACAAGAACCCGATCGAGGCGCTGCTGCAGATGCTGCCCGAAACCCTGTACTCCTACGGGCGGGTGATCTGGCGCGGCAAGGTGATCGACGTTCGCCGCGAGACCAAGATGGGCTGGGCGCTGGGCCACGCGCGCATCGAAGGCGTGGACGAATGGAAGGGAGTGATGGAAATCCAGATCCAGAACGAGAATCTGATCGCGCGCGTCGACGGCAAGGTGCGCGCCATCGTGCCCGACCTGATCTGCATCATGGAGGCGGAAACCGCGGAGCCGATTACCACCGAAAACCTGCGTTACGGCCAGCGGGTGCTGGTGGTCTCGGTGGCGGTTCCGCCGATCATGCGCACACCCGAGGCGCTCGAAGTGTTCGGCCCGAAGGGTTTCCGCATCGACGAACCCTACACGCCGATCGAGCAGCTCGCCTGATCCGGCGATTGCGCGGCCGCATGCGATGAAGAAGATCTTTACCGCCACGCTCGGAACCGAGTCCAACACCTTCTCGGCGCTGCCCACCGGGCTGCGTCTGTTCCAAGAGACCTGCCTGTTCCGCGGAGGCAATTACGGCGCCGACGTGCCTCTGTTCGCCGCGCCGCTCGCCGCCTGGCGCGAAATGGCCGAGGCGCGCGGGTGGCAGGTGGTGGAAAGCCTGTGCGCCTTCGCCCAACCGGCCGGCCCGACGGTGCGCGCGGTCTATGAGCAGTTTCGCGCCGAAATCCTCGCCGACCTGCGCGCCGCGATGCCGGTCGACGGCGTACTTCTGTCCCTGCACGGCGCCATGGTGGCCGACGGCTACGACGATGCCGAGGGCGATCTGCTCGAGCATGTCCGCGGCATCGTCGGGCCGAACGTCCCGGTCGGAGCCGAATTCGATCTGCACGCCAATGTCAGCCGCCGGAAGCTCACGAGCGTGACCGCGCTGGTGCTGTTCAAGGAATATCCCCACATCGACGTGCGCGACCGGGCCAAGGAGCTGTTCGTCATCGTCGCCGATGCGATCGAGGGTCGCACCCGCCCGGTGGTCGGCTGGTTCGACTGCCGCACCGTCGGCCTGTTCCATACCACGCGTCAGCCGATGCGCGGCTTCGTCGACCGCTGCGCGGCGCTCGAGGGGCGCGACGGCGTTCTGTCGGTGTCGATCGTGCACGGCTTCCCGTGGGGCGACGTGGCCGACATGGGCAGCAAGATCATCGTCGTCGCCGACGGCGACCAGGCCAAGGCAACGCGATTGGCCGAGGCGCTCGGCCGCGACTTCTTCCGCATGCGCAAGGAGACGCAGCCGCCCTACACCGCGCTCGACCGGGCGATCGCGCGCGCCGCCGCCCATCGCGGACCCAAGCCGCTGGTGATCGCCGACGTCGCCGACAATGCCGGCGGCGGCGCCGCCAGCGACTCGACCTTCATCGCCAAAGCCGTGCTCGACGCCGGCCTGCGCAACGCAGCGATCGCCATATTCTGGGACCCGATGGCGGTTCGCCTGGCCCACGAAGCCGGAATCGGCGCAACCCTGGATGTGCGCATCGGTGGCAAGCTCGGGCCGGCTTCGGGACCGCCGCTCGACCTGCATGCCACCGTGGTCGGGCTGGCGAAGAACGCCAGCATTCCGTTCGGAACCCGCGATGTGACGCTGGCACCTGCCGGCGACATGGCGGCGTGGGAAGTCGATGGGATCGCTATCGTCTGCGGCTCGGTGCGCACCCAGTGCTTCAGCACGGCCGCCTTCGCCAACGTCGGTATCGATCCGGCCACGCGCGCCGTCCTGGTGGTCAAGTCGATGCAGCATTTCCACGCGTCCTTCGCGCCGATTGCGGCCGACATCCTGTATGTCGCGGTGCCCGGCGCGGTGACGCCCGATGTGGCAATGCTGCCCTATCGCAAGGCGTCGAAGCACCAATGGCCGTTCGTCGAGGACCCGTTTGCGCCCGCGTAATCCTTGGGCGCCGTCAATGCAGCAGACGCTGCTGGCGGGCGACCGCGATCGCCATCACCCGGCTGTTGACGCCGAGCTTGCCGTAGAGGTTCTTGAGGTGGAATTTCACGGTCGCCTCGCTCAGCCCGATCGACCGGGCGATCTCCTTGTTGGCCAGCCCATGATTGAGCAGGCCGAGAATCTCGTGTTCGCGCTCGCTCAACAACCCGCTCGACCCGCCGGACGCGGCGCCAGCGTCGCTCGCGGTCGAACACAGGATGCTGGCCACGAACTCGGTGCTGGCGGCGGAAAGGGAACCGATGCCGAAGCGGCGCAGGGCATGCCGGACGTACGAGGTGATCGCCCGGCCTTCGTCGACGAACGGCCGCACCACGCCCTGCGGCGAAGCGATCGCCACGGCGCGCTGGAACGAGTTGAGTCCGCCTTCGGCGTCGTCGTTGCGGTCCTTGGCGATGGCCCGCAGAATCAGGGCGGGTATCGCCCACTGGTACGCGCCGAGCGCTTCGCCTTGGGCCACCGCCGCATCGAGCCAAGCCAGCGCGGCGGCGGGGTTGTTGCGGCACAGCGCGCCGCGGGCCAGCGTGACCCGTCCGGCCAGGAGCTCGCGCCAGGTGAGGGGCCGCCCCTCGGCGGTCGCGCCGGCGGCCACGTCGCGCGCCAGGACTTGACCGATCTGATCGGCCTCCCCCAGCAGGTTGGTGCGACACATGACCTCGTGGCGCATGGCGTCCATGGTCCAGCGCAACCGCCACAGGTCGCGCGCCGCGGCGATCTCGTAGCCGCGGTCGAGGAAGCCGATGGCCGCGCCCAGACCTTCCTCCACCAGCGCGATGCGGATGCGGGTCTCGAGCGCGCGGGCATAGATGTCGACCCAACCCTCGCCGGCGGCCATCACCGGGATCGCGAAGTCGAGGCGCCGGCGCGCACCCACCAGGTCGTTCTGCGCGTACAGCCCCTCGGCCAACGGCACCTGGGCGATGGCGCGCAGGCCGTCGTCCTTGGCGTGCGCCGCGTCGACCAGGCTCTCGGCCTCGCGCGCCGGCTCGAGCGCCATGGCGATGCGGCCGCAGGCAATGCCGATCAGGCCGAGATGGATCAGCATGAACACCTGGGCGTAGGTCGGCCCTTCCTCGCGGTAGCAGGCCAGCGAATTGTGCGCCGCCTGCTGGGCGCGCCGCAGCTCGCCGAAGCGGCACAGCTGGATGGTCAGATGATTGTAGATCCAGCCGCGCATCCAGGTGTCGCCGACCGGCGCCCGTTCGACCTCGCGCTCGCGCCTGGCGATGGTCTCGGCATCGACCTGGCGGTCCTCGTAGATGCCGATGAGGTCGTCGATGTGCTCGATATCGTCGCGCGCCTCGCCCGGCGGGGTCTCGGGCGCCGCCGGCGTGCCCTGGAAGGCCCGCCGGACCTCGTCGGCAAGCTGCCTTGCCTCCTTGAGCCGGCCCTTCTTCGACAGCACCACCGCGCGGGCCAGGCGCAACCCGTAGGTCGCGTGGATCACCGCCGGGGGCAGCTTGTCGAGCAGGTCGGCAAGCACCGTATTGCCGAGGCGGATGAACAGGCGAACGCCGCCGGCGCGCTGAATGGTCGCGGCCGCGAGCGTGAAATCGGCGGCGGCGCGCGCGTGGCGGACCGAGGCTTCCAGGTCGTTCTGCGCGGCGAACCAGTTGGCCGCCGTCGCATGCAGCTGGGTGATCGCCGGCCGGCCGTTCAGTTCGAGTTCGGCGGCCAGCGCGTCGCGCAGCAGGGAATGCATCCTGAGCCAGTCGGGCCGCCCGTCGATCGGCGCCAGCAACGGCGCCATCAGCGCCAGCTCGTTGCGCACCTGGCTGTCGAGGCTCACGCCGCTAACCGCCTCGGCCAGGTCGCCGCAGAATTGCGGGACGATCGAGCATTTCGTCAGCACTTCGCGCGTGGCCGGCGAAAGGGGGTGCAGCACCTGGTCGTCGATGTATTCGCGCAGCACCGGATGCAGGGGCTGCCCGCGGCCGCCGATGGCGGCGGGCTCGCCGAGTTGCAGCGCCAGTTGCAGCGGAGCCGGCCAGCCCTCGCTGCGGTCGAGCAGGTTGACCAGGTCGGCGGTTCCCAGGCGCGCGCCGAACAATGCCTCGGTTTCGGCGCGCGAGAACGACAGGTCGGACGCATTCAGCTCGGCGAGCAGGCCGCGCGTGCGCACGGTCGAGAGCGACACGCGTGGCCGCAGCCGTCCGGCGAGCACGATCCGCGCATTTTCGGGCAGCGCCCGGAGTATCCGGTCCAGCCCATAGTCGAACAGCGTCGAGTCGGCCCGATGGCAGTCGTCCAGTACCAGCACCACGCGGTTGCCGCGGCGCGCCAGGGCCTGCACCAGCATCGCGCAACTCGCCTCGTCGTCGACTTCCTCGGCGGCGCGGGTCGCATCCGGCCAAGGCCGTCCGTCGGCCTCGCCGGCGAGCGCCAGGGCCAGCGCCAGACTGCGCGGGAAGCGCGAGCGAATGCCGTCGCTGGGATCGACGGTCAGCCAGGCGCAATCGATACCTTGCGAGCGGAACAGCCACATCGCCTGGCTGAGCATCGTGGTCTTGCCGAAGCCAGCCGGCGTCTGAACCACCACCACTTGCCGCTCGAGGCAGTGATTCAGCCGCTCGAACAGCAAGCGCCGCTCAAGCGTGCGCGCCATGCTGTGCGGCGGCCGCGCGCGCGCGCCGACGCTCAAGGCGATTTCGCTCTCCACAGGCGACCGCGTCACGGCGTCGCTCCCCATCCCATCTGCCGGTCCGACTGGGCGATCCCCAGCTTATCGCAGGAATGCACCCGCCGCATCTGCGGATGCGACGATGCCGGCGGCATGCCGGGTCTGGGCCAACCCCCATTTGAGGATGGCCGCAATAGCCGGTATGGTTTGCAGGCCAGCCCGCGCGGCTGGGGATCGCGCTAGGGACCGATCATGGCCAGCAAACGAACCGCCTTCGTCACCATCGGCCAGACCCCGCGCGAGGACCTCACGCCCGAGATCATCGCCGAGATGCGCTCCCCGGTTTCGGTCCGGGAATACGGGGCGTTGGACGGGCTCGAATCCGAAGCGATCGCCGCCCTGGGTCCCGGCGCGGGCGAGGCTCGGCTGGTCACCCGCCTGCGCGACGGACGCCAGGTGCTGCTCGGCAAAACGAAAATGCAGCGCCGGCTGCAGGACATGTTCGATCGTCTCGACGACGAGCAATTCGACCTCGTCGTTCTGCTGTGCACCGGGCAATTCGAGCCGTTTGCCGTGAAGACCCTGTTCCTCGAGCCGCAGCCGGTGGTTGACCATTTCGTGCGCGGTCTGTCGCACCGCGCGGGGACGCTTGGCGTGCTGGTCCCCGATGCGGCCCAAAAGAACGAATTTCACGGCATCGAAGGCAAGCGCATCGTGATGGCGTCCGCGTCGCCGTACAGCGGCGGCGATTTCGAGGGCGCCGGCCGGGCGCTGGCCGCCGCCGACGCGGATATGGTGGTGATGCACTGCATGGGGTACTCCGAGCCGATGCGCCAGCGCGTCGCCGCGGCGGCGCGGCGCCCGGTGATGCTGGCGCGCAGCCTGGTGGCCCATGGCATCGACATTCTGTTGGGTTGAACGCACGATGCGTCGCGCGACCGATGAAGAAGGACAGGGGGGCAAACGACCGTGATCAGGATCGGAATCGACGTCGGCGGCACCAACACGGATGCCGTCGTCATGGAGGGCGACCGCGTCGTCGCCAGCGTCAAGGCGGTTACTTCGCCCGACGTCACCGCCGGCGTCAGCGAGGCGCTGACCGGGGCGCTGAAGCAGTCGGGCGTCGCCGCCAAGTCGGTCGACGTGGTGGCGCTCGGCACCACCCACTTCACCAACGCGGTGGTGCAGCGGCGCGGTCTGGCGCCGACCGCCGCGGTACGGCTGGGCCTGCCGGCCACCGCCGCGCTGCCGCCGATGGTCGATTGGCCGCCCGAGCTGCGCGACGCCATCGGCAACCACGCCTACCTCGCCCACGGCGGTCACGAATTCGACGGGCGCGCGATCACGCCGCTCGATCCGGACGAGCTGCGCAAGATCGCCAAGGACATCGTCAAGAAGAAGATCCGCACCATCGCCATCAGCTCGGTGTTCAGCCCGGTCAATACCGAGGTCGAGCGCCAGGCGGGCGAAGTGCTCGCCGCCGCGGTGCCGGGGGCGCACATCACCCTGTCGAGCGACATCGGCCGGATCGGGCTGCTGGAGCGCGAGAACGCGGCGATCATGAACGCCTGCCTGCGCGACCTGTCGCGGGTGGTGATGGGCGCGTTCCGCGGCGCGCTCGACCGCACCGGCATCGCCGGGCGGTTCTTCCTCACCCAGAACGACGGCACGCTGATGGACGCGAGCTTCGCCGAGCGCTTCCCGGTGCTCACCTTCGCCAGCGGCCCGACCAATTCGATGCGCGGCGCCGCCTTCCTGTCGGGGGTGCAGGACGGCATCGTCATCGATGTCGGCGGCACCACGACCGACGTCGGCTCGCTGCACAAGGGCTTCCCGCGCCAGGCCACCGTGGCGGTCGAGATCGGCGGCGTGCGCACCAATTTCCGCATGCCCGACGTGTTCTCGATCGGCCTCGGCGGCGGCTCGCTGGTGGTCGAGGACAAGCCGGGCGGCGCGGTGACGGTGGGCCCCCGCTCGGTCGGCTACCGGCTGACCACCGACGCGCTGATCTTCGGCGGCAAGACGCTCACCACCAGCGACATCGTCGTGGCTGCGGGACGCGCCGATTTCGGCGATCGCTCCAAGGTCGCGCATCTGCCGGCCGCGCTGATCAGGAACACCCTGGCGCGCGTGATGGAGATGGCGCAGAACGCGGTCGAACGGTCGCGCCTGTCGCCCGAACCGCTGCCGGTGATCGTGGTCGGCGGCGGCAGCATCCTGCTCGAGGCGAAGATCGGCGACCTCGAAGTGATGAAGCCGAATCATTTCGCCTGCGCCAACGCCGTCGGCGCCGCCATCGCCCAGGTGAGCGGCGAGATCGACCGCATCTACACCCTCGGCAAGTCGAGCCGCGAGGAGGCGCTGGCCGACGCCAAGAAGAAGGCGACCGACGCCGCGATCGCCGCCGGCGCGCGGGCCGATTCGGTCGCCATCGTCGATGTCGAGGACGTGCCGCTCACCTACCTGCCCGGCAACGCGACGCGGGTGCGCGTCAAGGCCGTCGGGGAACTCGCCCTATAGGAGTCCCGGATCGATCGGACCGCCCTGCTGGACCTGGAGAATGCCGCAATGACCAAGAAGCCGACCAAGACCAGACGCAAGGCGCCGGTTCGCGCCCAGCGCAACAAGATTGCCACTCAAGCCAAGGGGCGACTGGGCAAGGCCAGGAAATCCCCCCGCGCAAGCAAAGCCGCTGCCCGCAAGATGCCGCCCGGGCGCCTGATCGGCGTGGCCGATCTCGACGACATCGCGGTCGGCGGCGCCATTCTCGGCACCGGCGGCGGCGGCGACCCCTATATCGGCAAGCTGATGGCGCAGCAGGCGATCCGCAAATACGGACCGGTGCGGATGATCGACATCACCGACGTGAGGGACGACGAGCTGGTGGTCCCCTGCGCCATGATGGGCGCGCCCACGGTGATGGTCGAGAAAATCCCCAACGGCGACGAGATTCTGACCGCGTTCCGCAAGCTCGAACGGTTCCTGGGCAAGAAAATCGGCGCGATCCTGTGCGCCGAGGCCGGCGGCCTCAACTCGACCGTGCCGTTCGTCTTCGGCGCCATGACCGGCATTCCGGTGATCGACGGCGACGGCATGGGCCGCGCCTATCCGGAACTGCAGATGGTCACCTTCACCATGCACGGCGTCTCGGCCACGCCGATGGTCATGGTGGACGACAAGGGCAACTGCGTCCTGCTCGAGTGCATCGACAACAAGTGGACCGAACGGCTGGCCCGCAGCGCCACCATCGAGATGGGCGGCTCGGCGCTGATCACGCTCTATCCGATGACCGGCAAGGTCGCGAAGAAATCCTCGGTGCGCGGCACGCTCACGCTCGCCCGTCGCCTCGGCGAAATCCTGCGCGAAAGCCGCCTCACCCATGCCGACGCGGTGGCGGCGATCCAGTCGAAGCTCAAGGCGGCCACCATCTTCCATGGCCGCGTCACCGACATCGCGCGGCGCACCGAGACCGGATTCGCGCGGGGCGAAGCCAAGTTCGCCGGAGTCGACGATTACCGCGGCCATACCTACCGCATCGAGTTCCAGAACGAGTTCCTGATCGCCGAGCGCGACGGCCAGCCGATCGTCACCACCCCCGATCTGATCACGCTGCTCGACGCCGATACGGGCGTGCCCATCACCACCGAAACGATCCGCTTCGGTCTGCGCGTGGTGGCGATCGCCATCCCGTGCGCGCCGCAATGGCGCACGCCGGCGGGGCTGGCCTTGGTCGGGCCGCGCTACTTCGGCTATAAGGTCGACTACCGCCCGTTCAAGGCATCGGCCTGACGAGGCGACAGCGAGGATCAGCGATGAGCGGCAGCAAACCCGCCCGTTCCCCGACCAAGTCGCGTGCCGCCAAGCGCGCGCGCCGCGATCTCGGCCCGCCGCGCGACTTCTACGGATACGGCCCCAACCCGCCCGACCCGAAATGGCCCGGCAACGCGCGCATCGCGGTCAACCTCAACCTCAACGTCGAGGCGGGCGGCGAGCACTGCCTGCTGGAGGGCGACAATCGCACCGAGGACGCGCTCAACGACATCGGCTTGCCGTCCTATCGCGGGGTGCGCAGCCCGGTGGTCGAATCGGTGTTCGAGTATGGACCGCGCAGCGGCAGCTGGCGCCTGCTGCGCCTGTTCAAGCGCTTCGACATCAGGATCAGCATCCTGGGCGTGGTCCGCGCGCTGGAGCAGTGCCCGGAATTGACCCAGGCGTTCGTCGCCGACGGCCACGAGATCCTCAGCCACGGCTATCGCTGGCTCGACTATCTCGAGATCGACGAGGCGACCGAACGCGAGCATATCCGCCTGGCCGTCGCGGGCATCGAGAAACTCACCGGCCGCGCCCCGGTCGGCTGGTTCAACGGTCGGCCCAGCAACAACACGCGGCGCCTGCTGGTCGAGCACGGCGGCTTCCTTTACGACCGCGACTATCTCGGCGACGAGCTGCCGTTCTGGCAGAAGTTCGGCCGGCGCCACCATCTGGTGATCCCCACCTCCTTCGAGACCAACGACAACCGGTTCGACCGCAATTCCGGCTTCCGCACCGCCGACGGCTTCGCGCGCTACATGATGGACTGCTTCGACCTGCTGTACGAAGAGGGCGCCGAGCATCCGAAGATGATGGCGATCAACCTGCACGACCGGCTGATCGGCCGCCCGGCCAAGGCGGTGGGACTGATCAAGTTCCTCGAACACGCGCGCAATCACGACCGGGTGTGGTTCTGCACCGGGCGCGAGATCGCCGAGCACTGGCATCGGGTCCACCCGCCCGCCGCCTGACGCGCAATCGATCGCCACAACCAACACGCGGATTCCGCCATGCCCATCGTCAATCGAATCGCCGAGTTCCATCGCGACATGACCGCGTGGCGGCGCGATATCCACGCCCATCCCGAAACCGCGTTCGAGGAGCAGCGCACCGCCGACATCGTCGCGGCGCGGCTGGCGGAGTTCGGCATCCAGGTGCACCGCGGCTTGGCGGGCACCGGCGTGGTGGGCACGCTGCAGGGCCGCGGCAAGCAAGGTGCCGGCCGCGCGATTGCGCTTCGCGCCGACCTCGATGCGCTGCACATCCCCGAAGCCAACGGCTTCGCGCACAAATCGACCCATCGGGGCAAGATGCACGCCTGCGGGCACGACGGGCACACCGCCATGCTGCTCGGCGCCGCGCGCTATCTCGCCGAGACCCGCAACTTCGAAGGCACGGTCCACTTCATATTCCAGCCGGCCGAAGAAAACGAGGGCGGCGGCCGGGTCATGATCGAGCAGGGGCTGTTCGAGCGATTTCCGGTCGATTCCGTGTTCGGCATGCACAACTGGCCAGCGCTGCCCGCCGGCAAATTCGCGGTGCGGCCCGGTCCGATGATGGCCGCCTTCGACACCTACGAAATCAACGTCGTCGGGCGCGGCTCGCACGCGGCGATGCCGCACGAGGGCATCGACCCGATCCTCGCCGCCGCGCATCTGGTGACGGCGCTGCAAAGCATTCCCAGCCGCAACGTTTCGCCGCTCGATGCGGCGGTGGTGTCGGTGACCCAGTTCCACGGCGGCGACGCCTGGAACGTGATCCCCGATTCGGTCTCGCTGCGCGGCACCTGCCGCAGCTTCAAGCCCGCCGTGCAGGACGCGGTCGAGGCCGGCGTGCGGCGCGTCGCCGAGGGCGTGTGCCAGGCGCTCGGCGCCAAGATGACGCTGCGCTACGAGCGGCGCTATCCGCCGACGGTGAATTCGCCGGCCGAGACCGAGTTCGCGGCCGGCGTCGCTGCCGAGATCGCCGGCGCCGACAAGGTCGATCGCGATGTGACGCCGACCATGGGCGCCGAGGACTTCGCCTTCATGCTCCAGGCCAAGCCCGGCTGCTACATCTTCATCGGCGGCGGCGGCACCGGAAGGGATGCGCCGCTGCACAATCCGCACTACGATTTCAACGACGACGTCCTGCCGATCGGCGCCAGCTATTGGGCCCGTCTGGTCGAGCGGAACCTGGCGCTCGCGCCGTGACGGGATCGCCCGCCGACAGCGGACCGTAGAACCGGTCGATGCACAACTACGAGTTCATCGTCGTCGGCGCCGGGATGGCCGGCGCCTCGGCCGCGGGCAACCTCGCGCCGCACGGGCGCACGCTGGTGCTCGAACGGGAAAGCCAGCCCGGCTACCACTCCACCGGCCGTTCCGCGGCGCTGTTCACCGAATGCTATGGCAGTCCCGACATCCGCGCCCTGTCCGTGGGCAGTCGGGCCTTCTATCTTTCGCCGCCTGCCGGGTTTTCCGACGTGCCGCTGGTGCGCCCGCGCGGCGCGCTGTTCATCGCGCGCGCCGACCAGATCGCCGCGCTCGACCGCCACGAGCGGGAGAGCGGCAGGTTCGTCAAGACGCTCCGCCGCCTCGATGCCGCTGGCGTCGCCCGCCTGGTGCCGGCGTTGCGGCCCGACTATTCCGCCGCCGGCGTGCTCGAACCCGATGCCGCCGACATCGACGTGGCGGCGCTGCTGCAAAGCTATCTGCGTGCGTTGCGCCGCCACGGCGGCGAGATCGTGAATGGCGTCGCGGTCCGGTCGATCCGCCGCAAGGACGGGCGCTGGGAGATCGAAACCGGGCAGGGGAGCTTCGCCGCGCCCACCCTGATCGATGCCGCCGGCGCCTGGTCCGACGAGCTGGCCGGCCTCGCCGGCGTCGCGCCGCTGGGACTGGTGCCGAAGCGCCGCACCGTCGTCACCTTCGACGTGCCGGTGCCGCGCGAAATCGACGCATGGCCGGCGGTGATCGATGTGGACGAGGAGTTCTATTTCAAGCCCGATGCCGGCCGGATTCTCGCCTCGCCGGCCGACGAGACGCCATCGCCGCCGTGCGACGCCCAGCCCGAGGACTACGACATCGCCGTGGCGATGGAGCGGATCGGCCGGGCCACGGTCTACGCGCCGCGGCACCTCGCCGCCAAATGGGCCGGCCTGCGCACCTTCGCGCCCGACAAGACGATCGTCGCCGGCTTCGACGCCAGGGCCGAGGGATTCTTCTGGCTCGCCGGGCACGGCGGCTATGGCATCCAGACGGCGCCGGCGATGGGCCGCGTGGTCGCCGCGCTGGCGCGCGGCCAACAAATTCCGTCCGATTTGCGCGAGGTCGGCGTCACCGCCGCGGGTCTCTCGCCCGGCCGCGCCGCTTTGCAGGGCGGCGCGAACGCCGCAAAGCGAAACTCGCAGGGGTAGCCGGTCTCTCGATTGGGATGCTTGACCGAATTTGAGCCCTTGGGGTCGGTCACTCCGCAAAGGCGATGGCGACGCGCCGGTTGCGGGCGCCCTTGCTCTCGATCTTGGTGACGACCAGCCGGCCGATTTCGCCGGTCCGCGCGACGTGCGTGCCGCCGCACGGCTGAAGGTCGACCCCTTCGATCTCGAGCAGGCGGACGCGCCCCAATCCGGTCGGCGGCTTGACCGACATGGTGCGCACCAGCTCGGGTTTGGCCGCGAGCTCGTCATCGGTGATCCAGCGCACGCCGACCGGATGGTCCTCGGCGACCAGGGCATTGAGGCGCGCGGCGATCTCGTCCTTGTCGAGCGCCGTCTGGGTATCGAAGTCGAGACGGCCCTTGCCGTCGCCGACCTGGCCGCCCGAGACCGGCGCCGGAATCACCGCGCTGAGGAGATGCAGGGCGGTGTGGATGCGCATGTGGCGATAGCGCCGCGGCCAATCGATCTCGGCGGACACCCGTTCGCCCGCCCGCGGCAGCGCCTGACCGGCGTCGGGAATGTGCAGGATTTCGCCCGGCGCCCCGCCCTTGCGCGTATCGGCGATCCGCAATCGGCGCCCGTCAGGCATCGCGAGCACGCCGGAATCGCCGGGCTGACCGCCTCCGGTCACGTAAAACACGGTGCGATCGAGGCGCACGCCGGCCTCGTCGGCCTGAGTTACCGTGGCGTCGCAGCGCGGCAAGTAGTGGTCGGCGCGAAACAGTTCCTCGGTCAAGGTCGTGGCTTTCGACGAAGCGACAGGATCCACTGGACGCGTCGGCGAATTCGGGTCCTCGGCTGCCGCCGCGCGACGGTCCGCGTGCCGCCGTTGCCGAGGTCCGGCGCGACGGCCCGCTCGCACACCGTACCTCGGGCCCGGGCGCGGATGCAATCCGGTCTTGCCAAAATGAGCGTCGCCCGCCCTTCGGGAGGAACGAAAGGCGGGCGACGATGGCGCCGCAATTCGCATCTCGTCCTCCAGACCGATGAACCGGCGGCCGCGACAGAGTTGCCGAACCGGCGCCAGACACGATCTCACCGTTTGCCTCGACACCGCGATGCACCGGCCGAGCGCCGCAACCCTCGCCGCGCGGTCACCAGCAGGTTTATCCGCTCGAAGATATCTAAGGCTGTCGGATTCGTCCTGCCGCCAAGGCACGCATGGCGCGGCCCTATCTCAACTCGACCTGCGGTATAGGCCGGTCGGTGCCACGGTGGCCGGTAGGGTGGTCTTGTGGCATTTGCGCCCTAATACCGGGAAATCTTCGAAACTTGGGGGTCTGGCGCGACATACCGGAGCACAAAACCCGCAGAATTGCTGCATTTCCGGCCGGTGCACGCCTGAATCGGAACAGGGAATTCTTCGACCCGAGCAGGGAATTAAATCGCGTGAACAGGCGATAACGGGGAACCGAGCGAACTGCGAATTTCTCACTAACATCAGGGAATCTAAACCGTATGCTAGGCACGCCGTCGTCACCGGCAACGTCCAGAGAAAAACTGGCCGTTAGGCGGAGAGCCTGATCGGCTCCGAAGGCGGGGTATCGACCGCGCAGTTGTCTCTGAGCAAATCCTGATTTCGCAATGTGGGCGCGGAGCGCGACGTCATCAGTAACGGAGCCCGGAAAATGGTCTTCGTCGAAATCGAAATCAAGGACACCGGTACCGGAAAAATCCTATGAGCGCCGCGCAGCCTGCGAATTCGCCGTCGGCCTATGCGA
>Ga0209415_10012888_pt1 | contig 13874 bp, 16 predicted proteins | sample PeaSoiSIISIP2007_FD_187696 | JGI IMG/M metagenome (GOLD analysis project Ga0209415, IMG submission 187696) | Peat soil microbial communities from Weissenstadt, Germany - SII-SIP-2007 (SPAdes) (version 2) | ecosystem: Environmental > Terrestrial > Soil > Wetlands > Peat | place: Germany... | reverse complement strand
ATATAACAGCAGGTTCATTTGATTCAAGTTTCACAATTTGGGATTCCTTGTATGTGCCATTAGGCAATGATGCAATTGTTACAGGAGAATCATTATAGAGTGTAAACAATATTGTTTTGGATGTAACTAATCCTGCAGAGTTGGTAGCATTGATTTGTAAAGCATGTAGTCCGTTGGATAAATCAGGTATGCCAAGTGACCAAGAAATTGAGTTACCTGGAATAGTTCCAGGAATTGTCATAACATTTCCATTGTCTACATTCCATGTGAGAGATGAAATTTGTAGATTATCTGTAGCAGTACCAGATACTGAAACCGTAGGAGCCATAATAATTGCATTGTTAGACATAGATATAGAAAGATTCGGAGTATCGCCAACCAAATCAGATGCAAAAATAAGATGCGTGTTAATTATGAAAGAAATCATCACCACTAGTACAGGAAGTACGAGTATTTTCATGTATGTCATTATCATTTTAATTGTTGATAATGCTATTAGGTCGCGCTTACGTTTGTGTTAGTTTCATGGACGAATTTGTCACATAGATTCCAAACATGGGTTTTGTACTCTATCGTACATCTTTTTCTAGTTTCCAAGTGTTCAATCTGTTTATTCTCAAAATTCCATTTCCTCTGCTCTTCCATTGAAAAATGTTACATGATCATTAATTCAGTTTAATGATAAAAATAAAAAAAGGGAAGCGTGCTTAGATTAAGCTGCGCAGATTTGTTGTACTGTATTACCCGCTATTGTTCCTGAATTTGTGATTGATCCGCCGCATAGGTTGAATATGTTACCACTGTTAGTAATTGTATTACTATTGGTAATCAAACCTTGATTTGTCATGTCACCTGTGTTTCCAACTGGACCACTATTGGTAAATGTACCAGATGTCATCATAGTGCCGCTGTTAACCAGATTCAGTGTATTGGTAAATATACCACTGTTGACTAGTGCACCAGATTGGTTTATGGTGATTGCGCCAGATGATGTGATTACACCGCTGCTGGTTATGATACCGTCACTTTGTATGACGCCGGTTGGGCCGTTAGTTATTGTGCCAGATGAGGTGATTATGCCGAGGTTGTTGAATGGACCACTGTTTGTGATTGTGCCGCCATTGCTAGCAATGATACCGTTATTGTTAACAGTACCAGAGGTTGTCATGACGCCGCCGGTCACGATATGGATTGCTCCATTATTTGTGATAACGCCGCTGCTAGTCAATGTTCCAATGTTGAAAACAACATTTGATGCTACAACTAGTGTGTCACCAGGACCAATTACAAGAGTGCCGATATCACATACAGAAGTGGCGTTGTTCCATACTCCGCCTACGGATGGAGATTGGCACGATAGTAGATCAGACACTGTAAAGGTTTCTGCCATTGCATTTTGGGCAGAAATTCCCAGTACAGAAATCATCACTGCTAGTACAGGAAGTACGAGTGCTTTTTTCATGTATGTCATTATCAGTTTAATTGTTGGTAATGCTATTAGGTCGCGCTTACGTTTGTGTCAGTATCATGGACGAATTTGTCAGTGTTCTATACTAATCTATTAGATAATTTTTGAAATCACTGACGCAAATTCCCTGCCAGTTGTAGTCAAGGCAACACTAATTTTGTTATCTTCAATTGTTGATTTAGCAAGGCCTTTTTTCTCTAGCCAAACAATATGCTTTGCAAGTCTTGCATAGTTCAGATTGGTATCAAGGGATAACTGGGTCTTGCCTTTAGTGCCGTTTTCCATCATAACTTTCATGATACGTGATAGAGTTTTCATGCTTGGTTCAAAACTAGTCTCTAATTTTTTGCTCTTTACAATTTTGATTATTTTTGCTATCCTATTTTCCAACAGTTTGATCTGTTGAGCTTCACGAATTGTGTGCGTGTCTTTCATCGAAAGTCCTTCATATTGTTTTTATATTTTCAAACTGTTGCAAGTGACCCAAGAGAACGTCTGGATCGATTGGTTTTTTTAAACATGAATGAACTCCTTTGCTTTTCATTGTTGATTCGTCCTCATAGCTTATTGAAGATGCCGTCAATGTTACGATGTTTTGATTTTCTATTTTTCCACTTTTACACAATGCATCTATAACATCACTACCTGAAAATTCAGGCATTGCAAGGTCAAGTATTACCACATCAAATGTTTTATTCTCAATAAGGTTAAGGCCACTCCGACCATCATTGGCAACAGAACACGAGTGTCCTTTAATTGTAAAATACTTGGAGAACATTTTTGCAATATCTGCATTATCGTCAATGATGAGAATTTTCATAATCTAATTCCATATCTCAGTAATAGCATATAAGAACACGTATACCATACAAATTACGTTATATCTTATTTGCAATCATGATAAAAATTTCATGTAAAAAGTAGTTCCTGTTTTCCCATCACTTTCAACTGAGATAGTACCACCAAGTTTTTCCACTATTCCTTTTGAGATGGCAAGACCAAGCCCTGTTCCACCTATAGATCTTCTTTCCGACGTATCAATTTGATAGAATTTTTGGAAGAGTTCTTTTTGTTTTTCTTGTGATATTCCAATTCCATTGTCTCTTACATAAAAAACAAGGCTGTTGTTTTCTTTCATGCAACCAGTCTCAATCTTTCCCTTGTTCTCTGGAACAAACTTTATTGCATTACCTATCAAGTTGTCAAAAACTTGTCTCAATCTTGATTTGTCTGTTTTGATGACTAGGTTCTTGGCATATGGGTTTGTTGTAAACTGACATTTTTTATTTTCTAAGACCTTCCCATAATCAGAATCAAGATTAGAGAAAAACTCATCCAGAGATAGATCATCTATTCTGAATTTCAGCTGATTAAGATCAAGCTTTCTTACATCCATAATGTCAGCTATTAGAGCCTCAAGTCTTTTGGCATTTTTTTCTATTACTTCAATTGCTTCTAATTGTTCTTGGTCAATCTTGCCAAGCATTGATGTTTTTAACATCTTGCAGTATCCCAGTATTGGTACAAGCGGTGTGTTTAACTCATGGGTGATCATAGCAGAAAACTCATCTTTTGCAACTCCCTTTAATTTTTCTGACACTTCTTTTGCTAAAGTTTGTTCTGCTTGTCGTGTTTCTTTTGCTAAAGTTTGTTCTGCTTGTCGTATTTCTTTTGCTAAAGTTTGTTCTGCTTGTCGTTTTTCTTTTGCGTCAGTGTATTCTAATTGTAGTTTTTCTTTTGCTAAAGTATACTCTGCTTGTAGTTTTTCTTTTGTATCAGTTTGTTCTGCTTGTAGTTTTTCTTTTGTATCAGTTTGTTCTGCTTGTAGTTTTTCCACTTTCTTGCGTTCAGTGATATCTCTTGCTGCAGCAAAGACACCTAACACATTTCCTTTATCATCTTTATAGACAGATGCGTTGTAAAGTACATCTGTGATCTGTCCAGATGAATTTCTAATAGATAGAGGATAATCTGCGACAAATCCTTCTTTAAACACACGCTCATATCCCTCACGAGCCTTCTTTGGCTCTGTAAAGTAGTCTGAGAAATCACTACCGATGAGATTCTCTCTTTGTACACCTGTAATCTTGACTGTAGCTTCGTTTACGTCGGTAACCTTTCCTTTTGCACTAATTGTAACTAGCGGATCAAGACTTGCTTCTATAAGACTACGCGCATATGCGGATGCACGTTTTTGTCCAGATATGTCTCGAATGATTTTTGCAATTCCTACAATATTTCCCTTCTCGTTATTTATTGGCGATATGCTAAGAGATACATATATCAGACTTCCATCTTTACGCTTTCTCTCTGTTTCAAAATGTTCAATACGTTCATTTTTTTTGAGCTTAGCAATGATCTCATCGAATTCAGATTCCTTACCTGTAGGATAGATAGAATAAATTGATTTACCCATAATCTCCTTTGATGAATATCCGAACATTTTTTCAGATCCAGTGTTCCAACTAGTAACAATACCATCAAAATCCATACTCAAAATAGCATCTTCGGATGACTCCACAATAGATGCTAAAAGAAAATTGTAAGTATCAGGCAAGATGAAGTTAACTCCTTACACTTTCCACTAAATTCTTAGCTTTAATCCTTGCAGTTTTTTTCAGGTTTTCAGCTGTAATCCTTGCGCTCTCCATTAAATTCTCAGCTGTAACCCTTGCGCTCTCCATTAAATTATCAGCTTCACCCATTGCACTTTCTATTAGATTATCAGCTTCACCAATTGCGCTCTCTATTAGATTCTCAGCTGTAATCCTTGCAGTTTTTTTCAGGTTTTCATCTCCCATATTGACAGTTTTTTTCAGGTTTTCAGATGTAATCCTTGCAGTTTTTTTCAGGTTTTTAGCTGTAATCCTTACAGTTTTTTTCAGGTTTTCAGCTGTAATCCTTACAGTTTTTTTCAGGTTTTCAGCTGTAATCATTGCAGTTTTTTTCAGGTTTTCAACTTCAACTCTGGCACTTTCTTTCACATTAATGATTTCCATATCCGTATTCTCTTCCAGACTCTTGACCTCAACCATTGTACTCTTTATCAGATTCTCAGCTTTGTCCATTGAACTCCCTATTAGATTCTCAGCTGTAATCTTTGCACCCCCTATTAGATTCTCAGCTTCAACCCTTGCACTTTCTATTAGATCCTCAGCTACTTTCTCAATAGTCTGTACTGTATTTTTATCATTCATTTTGATTTTTACCTGCTAACAATACAATACTAATCATAACACTTGGTAAAGAAAGTATTGAGGTTTGTTTCATGTTTGTCATTTAGTTATTATCGGCAAAACAATTAAGTCACACTTACATTTGTGTCTGTGTGATATGCAAATTTGTCAATACGGTGGACTAGATCTCGCAGAAAATTTTAGAAATATCTGTTTTCTGCAATTCTAGACAGCGAGTGACTTGATTTTCATTTAGTCACCATGTTCTTTCAAATTATTGAAATGACATTCCACCCTGTCAAATACCGAGTAACCTTGATTCTACAAACATTACACCATTCATACCTTAAGCTTCTGTCAGCACAATCAGGATTAAGACAATCTGATTCTTTTCTGCATAGAGGACAGACATGTTTTTCCATTTATGATCTCCTACTAGTATTTTGAATCAAGGTTATCCATTTGTTTTCACCATTGATCTCAATTCCACAAGCTTCACTTGGAGTTTTTCCGTTTAATCCCTCGTGTGTTCTGATATAATTATGGAATATCTCATAGTATCCACATAGAATATGATTTCGTATCTTCACCAGTTTATAGACATAAAGTAGTATCCTAAGTGCCCAGAAATAATTGTAATTTCAGTATCAAAACGGTGGTATCATTCCAGATCAGAGGTAAGACAGCATAGAAAAAAGGTGCAAAGAAGCGTGGTTTAGAACACATTCTCAAGATATCACACATTATGTATCCAAATCATTGTTTTAAGATGCATATTTCAGATATATTTTTCCAAAAATATATCATATCAGACATATTTGATAATAATCATTCATGTCAATTATCGAGAAACATATCTTATCAATGATAATTAGCACATGCCATTAATGAAACATATCATAGCCAATAGTGACATCATATCATTGGCGATATCTCTAGACAGTGGCATTGTATCAATATCATCAATATCCGCACAATATCTATCATTTTGTCATTGTTGGTAAATACGCCAGCGAATAAAACATATCATAAATTATATCACATGAATGCCTCTATGCCTGACCGCATGCTAATGCTATCGAAATATTATGCATTAGATTATGCATTGATATATCAAAATATCAAAGATAGTGTTATCCTACCTTTTTATGCCTAAAGTATAATTTGTAGAAATGATCTAATCCTATCTTTAAAATAATTTTTCAATATTATTTTCATGGTAAAATCAGATTAAAAATAAGATATGCTCTTTCTTTAACTAACAAAAATTATTTGAAAGAACTATTCGCCTCTACTTCCAAGATCAACGATTTTGGCAGGGAGTTTTGGAGGCAAGTCATATCCCAATTCTAACGACTTTAAGAGATTTGGATTGCCCGTTATTTTTCTCAAGGAATCCACAATGCCTGAGAAAGAGTCCATCATTGCATCGTATGTTTTCATCTTGGACTTGATTTCTTTCATGTCGATGCCTTCATTTTTTTTCTTCGAGTTCTTCTATTCGAATTGATTTGCGTTCAGAATCATCAATAGTAAGATCAATTATTGCCTTCTTAAATTCTGTAAAACATTCCTCCCTAGTAGGTGTTAGATATCTTCCATCAAGGCCTTTCTTATGATGCATTAGTTTCTCAGCTATGTTCGGATTAATAGAATTTCCAAGTTTCAAAATAGTGTTGAATCTCTTTCTGAATCCATAAACTATAGCCTTGTCAAATCTTTCATCGATTTTCTTTCTCTCTATACCCGCAGATTTTATGACAAGTTCTAGCGCGTCATAAATTCCAGCAACCTCCATGTGTCTATTTTTGACTATTCCGGTTCCAGGTTTAGAATATGTTACAAGTAATGGGTTTTCCTTGTCAAAAACCTCACCATTTAGTTTTCTAGATTTGAAATATACGTCAAGTGCGTTCCTTGCTTCAGGAGTTAAAAAGGCCCAATAGCCATGTTTGGAATTTTCAGAAAAGCCTTCTGGAGAATTATCATAAATTCGAACGGCATAACATCCCGTATCCTTGCCACTTTTATCATATTGAATGAAAAGATGTTTCATTCGCAATATTGGATCTGTAAAAGATTGCGGTCTTGCGCCAGTAGAATTAAAGAAGTGAATTATTGCTTTTGTTCTTAGTTTTTTTGTTCCTTCCAACATTCGTTTAATGTCGGTACCAGTATACGGTACATTACCAGATATCTCATCAGACTTGTTCCCATTTTCTCGGACCAAGCCCATCAATGCTTTTTTGTGATACAATCTACGATTCATATCCAAAAATTTCATTGGTCCTGCAAGCATCTTTTTGGTAGTGACTCCTTTGAGTCCTCGTTCAGTTAGGCTCATGACCCAATCTTCTAGATGATTTTGAAGAATGTCAATTTCCAATTTTACTATCTGATCATAATTCATCGATATGTGCTTACAAAACTTGTCTAGATTTTTTTTATAATCAAGATATGTTTTTTCTTCCTCAATGCCATTTCTAAAACGTCTTAATACTTGAGACTCTGATTTTTCTTCTTTTTGTTGAAATTTAGATTTTAATGCGTTTTGCACGTCATTTTAGCGTAAAAGTATTATTTATTTAGGATCTTTAGTATGTGATAAGTTTAATTCTTTATCAATATTTTAAAAAATATTGAATCGTCAAATAATAGAAGAATTAGTCAAAAAAGATTACGATTTAATTCAAAATAAAATTGGAAGTTTTTTAAAAAATGAGATAGAATTAAGAAGATCAAACGGAGTTGTTTTTGGATTAAGTGGAGGGATAGACTCTGCAGTTATGGCTACATTATGTGCCAAATTCATAAAAGAAAAATCACTTGCACTCATAATGCCAAATTCAAAGATTACACCAAAGAGTGAGACAGAGGATGCAATAAAGATAGTAGATAGTCATTTGATAGAATACAAACTAATTGATATTGGGTTTATTCATAAAGAATATTCCAAATACTTGGAAACCAGCCCTCTAGCATTTGCAAACTTGGGAGCAAGAATTAGAGCCAACATGTTGTACTATTATGCAAATGCAAGAAATTGTCTAGTACTCGGTTCCTCAGATAGGAGTGAATTTTTGATAGGATACTTTACAAAATTTGGAGATGGAGCATCCGATTTATTACCAATAGTTTCATTATACAAAACCCAAATAAGAGAACTTGCAAAAAGTATGGGTATTTTACCAGAGATAATTTCCAAACCGAGTGGTCCACATCTATGGGAGGGCCATACTGCTGAAACAGAATTAGGTTTAGCATACGAAGAAATTGATTCCATACTTCATTGTACGATTGATAAGAATCTTTCAATCGAAGAAACATCAAAAATAACAGAGATTTCAATTTCAGAAGTAGATAAGATTTACAGAATGTACAAAAAAAGCGAACATAAAAGAACAATGGCTACACCATGCATCCTATGAGGATAAGAGAAAATTGAGAATTCTTGATACATTAACAGTAACAGAAAAAAATGTAGATACATCTAATGCGGTAAGAATTTACCTATGCGGCGTAACAGTATATGATGAAAGTCACATAGGCCATGCACGAACAATTATCGTATTTGATACACTTCGAAGATATCTAGAATCAAATGGAATCAAAGTAAATCTTGTTCAAAATTTTACTGATGTGGATGACAAGATAATCAATCGTGCCAATAAAGAAAATACATCTGCAGAGGAAATATCCACTAGATACATAACAAATTATTTTAATGATTTTGACAAACTCAACGTAAAACGAGCTGATTCTTACCCCAAGGCTACAGAACACATTACTGAGATGATCAATCTAATACAAGGATTAATAGACAAAGGATTTGCATATACAGCCAAAAATGGAGTATATTTTTCAGTTTTAAAATTTAAAGAGTATGGAAAACTTTCCAAGAAAAAAATAGAAGAATTGATCGTAGGTGCTAGAGTTGAAGTTGACGAAACAAAAAATGAGCCAGTAGATTTTGCCTTGTGGAAGTTTGCAGATGACAGTCCAATATGGGAAAGCCCATGGGGTAAAGGAAGACCAGGTTGGCACATCGAGTGCTCTGCAATGAGTCTAAAATATCTCGGAAGTAATTTTGAGATTCATGGTGGTGGACGAGATCTGATATTTCCACATCATGAAAACGAGATAGCACAGTCAGAGTCTTTTTCTGGAATAAATTTTGCCAAGATTTGGATGCATGTTGGAATGGTGACAATCAATGGTGAGAAGATGTCAAAATCTTTGGGAAATACAAAGTCAATTGATTTTGTGCTCAACAAATGGGGTCCTAACATAGTCAGATTATTTTGTCTGTCAGGGCATTATTCAAAACCAATTGATTATTCCGAAGATCTTTTAAAGGAAACCATAACAAAATGGCGCCAAGTAGAAAATTGTTATTTTGAACTGGCTCTAGCAGACAATTTTATTTCAGAATCTGAAGAATTGGAAAAAATCAAAGAAATGGTAAGAGAATCAAAGATTGAATTCGATAATGCGTTAGATTCGGACTTTAACACACCACTTGCACTCTCTGCCTTTTTCAAACTAGTCAAGAGTGTAAATCAACTGGCATCTTCAGAGAAACTTATGCGTTCAATATCAGATACAATTTTACCAACATTTCATCAAATGTTATCAATTCTAGGTCTAAGTGTAATTCAAGTCAACGAGGATGAGAAAAACAAAATTTCAAATTTAATTGAACAACGAAACATGTTGCGTAATCAGAAAAAATTCCAAGAGGCAGATGTCATAAGAAAACAGATATCAGATATGAATATCATCCTAATAGATCATAAGAACAAAACGCTTTGGATGAAACAGGAAAAAATAGGTATAGAAAATTAAGATTTTTTGGTTTTTGTACTAACTAGAGAGACAACATCCCGATCTCTTAATTGATAGTTAACTGGCAATCTTACTCCGTATCTCACATCTTTTGCATAAAGCAATCCCTTTGTCAGATCAGTGTGTATTTCTTTTGCCAAATCTTCCACAGTCGCACCATCCTTGAGCAAAAGTAAATCAGGGAGAATACGACCTTTCTTATCAGAGAAATTTTCAGGATTTGCTACTGGATATATAGAATTCATCTTCAGCAATTTGAATACTGTAACATTGATTGCAAACTGGACACCTGTTCTCATATATTCTCCCAGTATTCCCTGAGTGATAAAATCAAGTGCTTCAAGTTGTTTTTTATTTAGTTTATCTTTTTGAAGAATTTCAAATTGTTCGGAACCTGGAACATATTTGATGAGGCCTTTCTGTTCTGCCCTTCTTAGTGAGAGTTCACTATCAGTACTGGCAGGAATTATTATACTATCAATGTACTTTTCCCTAAGCCTATCAAAGTTTTTTTCAGCACCTGGAACATCAATCTTGTTTGCAACTATCAAGGTGGGCTTGGAGATCTTTCTTAGATAGGCAGCAAACTTTTTGCTATCATGTATATCAAAATTTTCAAAGTGTTTATCTTCAAGACCTGTAGTTTTTAGTGTCTCTTTGACATGACTTTCTTTTACACCTATTCCTCTGAATACATCAGTTATTGCCACAACAGGATCTGTCTCAGACTGGATAAGCTTTGATATTTTATCTCGATTTCCTTCCAAGAGTTTTAGATACCACATGATAAGTTCCTCTTCAATATCAGAAACATCAGCTATTGGATCACCACTTCCTACTTCCGCTATTCTTCCTGCTGCATCTACACTTCCTGAAACATCTACAACATGCAAAATAGCATCAGATTGAGTAGCTATCGAAAGGAATTGATTTCCTAATCCTTTTCCTGCCCAAGCATCTTTTATCAATCCAGGAAGATCAATTAGTTCAATTGGAATAAACCTCCAGCCATCAACACATTTTGAATTTTGAGGGTTATCTTTGATATTAAATTCAGTATGGACACAAGGAGTAATAGCATTTCCTAATGCTTTTTCAGGTTTTTTTGTTGTGAATGGGTAAGTTGAGATTTCTCCGCCTGCCAATGTAGCAGCATTAAAAAAAGTAGTTTTACCAGTGTTTGTCTTACCTAAAAGGCCAATTTTTATTGGCATGTTTTCATCTGATGGTGCTTTGCTATTTATCTCTGCCGTAGATTATTCGCCATGACTATGAGAGGTGACATTGCTAGATGAATTCTTTATTTCTTCAACATACCACAGAATTTCTTTTATTTCATCTTCTGTAAGTTTATCATTCCATTTCTCCAGTACAATCTTTAAGATTTGTGAACTGTTGTATAAAAGACTCCAGTAAGGATGATGTTCAGCTGTAGTAAGAGCAAGTTCTTCAATTTCTTCAAGACCTATTTTTGCTAAAGTCAATCCATTAGATAGTTCTCCATATATTCTGATAATGCTAGAATCAGGATCTGAATTTAATTTCACTAGAACATTTTTCTTTTCAAATGATTTTACCAGTTCTAAAAGAGATTCATGAAATGTTGAAAAATTATCAGTCATGTCTAGAATAGTCTTTGATGTTCTGCAAGCATGCACCTATTATAAACAACATCAATTCCGGATTTTTGTGCAATTCTCTCTGCCTCGGGATTGTGTATTCCCTCTTGCAACCATACCACTTTGGGCTTGATCTTGATAGATTCTTCAATAACTTGTAGTACTTGATCAGAAGGTCGAAAGATGTCTACAATATCAATCTTAACAGGAATATCAAGCAGACTAGAATAACACTTTTTCCCTAAAATTTCAGTTGCAGTGGGATTTACTGGAATTATATTGTAACCTTGTTCGTAAAGATATTTTGGTACATAATGTGCCGCTTTATCAGGATTCTTTGACATTCCCACTACTGCAATATTTTTTAGTGAATAAATTTTCCTTATCTCATCATCTGTATGAGAATCGTGTTCCATATTTTGTAAATGACGTCATATGGCTTAATATCTTGTGGAATAACCGATTTATAGGGCAATTGCAATTATTTTTTTGTGGAACAAGAACCCAATGATGTTATGATATTAAGTGCAATAAGTCAAGGAGTAAAAAAGTTTGATAAGATTTCAAAAAAGACAAAGATAGATTCACAGGAGGTGCAAAATCTTCTTGAACGTCTCGAAGATAAAGGCTTCATCATAGTAATTGAGAAAAAAGGCCTTTTTGGTCTCAAGAAGGAAATAGTGCTTACAGATAAGGGCAGAAAGGAATTAGAGGAGAGAAAGTTTGAGCTGCAACAAAACTGGAATCAAATGATAGAAATATGGAAAGGTGGGGATAAACAAAAGCTTCAACAACACATGGATGAGAATCGTAGTATAATTCCATCAATGATGTTTCTAGGGATAATGGATATGATGATGTTCTCCACTATGATGGGATTCATGGGTATGACCATGACAAGTTTCATACCAGATCAATACACAGATGGAGGCGGTCACGACATGGGTAATCAGGACATGGGCCATGATACAGGTCAGGATTTTAGTAGTGGAGGAAGCGGTTTTGGAGACGGGGGACCTGGAGACATGGGTGGATTTGATGTTAATTTTTAATAACACCAAAAATACTAGAAGATTAAAAAACCGTTTTTTGAATTCCTCGTGAATTCGAATTTAATCGAAGTTTATTTTATCACGGGTTTTTGGTTGGTGCAGGAGTTGAGACTGCCAATTGTGCCATGACATCTTCACCAAGTGTATCTTTTGGGATTTTGCCATTAATACCCTTTTGTGATTGCCATACTGCATTATACCACTGAGTATGCTCACCGGGTGCACATTTATGATCTCCACAAATATTACTACTGCCATGAGTTGCTGTGGCAATATAATTTCTCACAGTAGCAGTAGTCAAAGCACTAGCTTGTGGAACAATCATTATTGCAGTGGATGTCAAAAGAACTATTGCTGCAAACATCAATAATGCTATTTTACTAGTCATCAATCAGGATACTCTAAATGGCATATAAAAGAATTATGCATCATTAATACGCTGAAAAATATTAAAATCAGATTTAGTGTTACTACTTGGTACCTTTTGTCATGTTACCATTAGCAGCCATATTTGTGCCCATGTTCATGTTGCCAGACATTGTATTTCCATGCATTGTTGTTGATCCAGCAGTTGAACCAGCCATGTTGTGCAAAACAGATTCGCCATGTTGTGATGTGCTAGAGATTTTGCCTTGAGATATGTTTTGATGATCCCATACTGCTTTCTCCCATGCTGTTCTCTCTCCAAGTGCGCATAAATGATCACCACAGACATTTTTTGCACCCTCAAATCTAGCCGTTACGGGAGTTTTGTTATATTCACCCATATTTTGATTGAGTGCGCTAGCCTGAGGAATAACCATTATAGCAAATGATGTCAAAATCACAGACATTGTAAACAAGAGCATCATGTTGTTAGACATGTATGGTAATTCAGAAGTGGGTTATAAAAGAATTATGCATTATAAATACGCTGAAAAATATTAAAATCAGATTTAGTGTTACTACTTGGTACCTTTTGTCATATTTCCAGCACTAGTCATGTTTTCACCCACGTTCATTTTTTCTGCCATGTTTAGGTTTCCATGCACAGATGTGGAATTAGACATTGGTGTGGTATTTGATGTAGGTGCAGGCGTTGTATTAGATGTGGGACTCAAGGTAGCTAGATAGGTATAGGCATTGGCAATTTTTCCAGGACCAGTACGCTGTAATTGAGATAACTTTTCAAGCCATTGTGTTTTTTCTCCAGATGCACATATGTGGTCACCACATACGTTAGTGCCACCATATGAGGCAGTACTATGATTATCGTTGAAAACAGTTCTTTGGGTCAATGCACTTGCCATCGGTAAAACAGATGCTGCAAAAGATGATGTTAAGACTGCAGTAACAAATAACAGTGCAAGCAATTTTTTCTGCATTTAGTTTGATATTCAATAGATCTATAAAAAAATTACCCCTCTGAGATCCTTTTCCTCACAAATTTGCAATTCGATTCATGTAATTCCGAGGCATACCAAACAAATAGATACAGAATATTTTCAAGAACGAATCAAAATGGTGGCAAAGATAGGCGCAAAAGCACCAAATCTGGGCGTATCAAAGTGGATTCAAGGATTACCGACTAATATCGATAAAGAAAAGGATAATGTTGTCCTAGTCGAAGTATTCCAAGTTAATTGTCCAGGTTGTTTTCTATATGGAATTCCTCAGGCAATTGACATTTATCAGAAATATAGAAAAGAAGGAGTTACTGTTTTAGGAATAGCAA
>Ga0209415_10012887_pt1 | contig 13874 bp, 14 predicted proteins | sample PeaSoiSIISIP2007_FD_187696 | JGI IMG/M metagenome (GOLD analysis project Ga0209415, IMG submission 187696) | Peat soil microbial communities from Weissenstadt, Germany - SII-SIP-2007 (SPAdes) (version 2) | ecosystem: Environmental > Terrestrial > Soil > Wetlands > Peat | place: Germany... | reverse complement strand
TCGGGCGCCGCCGGAAGCTCCTCGCGGGGCTCCCCGCGTTCGGGCCAGCCTGGCTGCCGCTCAGGGGCCGGCTCGGTCTCCGATGCACTCTCTTCGATCATCCCGAGCGCCGCGCGCAGAAGCGCCTCGATGCGCCGTGTCTCGGCCAGCAGGCGCTGGCGCTCTCCCTGCGCGTTGCGCGTCACCGACCGCGCTTCGTTGTGCGCCTCGGCGAGGATCACCTCGGCCTCCCGCTTTGCCTGGTCTCTCACGTGGGTCGCAGCCTGCTCGGCTGCGACGAGCGTTTGCGTCAACGCGTCCTCGCGCTCTCGAAGCCGCGCGATCTCCGCCTCCATCGTCTCGATGTGATCGGCGAACTCGTGGCGCTCACGCCAAACGGTTTCGAAGCTGTCTGCAACTTCACTCAGCAGCTCCTCCACGGCCGTGCGTTTGTACCCGAGCAGGCTCCGCGCCACGCGAACGTGTCTCAGCTCAACTGGCGTGTACGGCATTGAAGTCCTCCTCAGAGCGTGCGTTCAATGAGTTGCTCGACGACCAACAACGCGATGATCGCGACCATGGGTGACAGATCGAGCGGGCCCATCGACGGAATGATCCGCCGCCACAGGCGTAGATAGGGCTCGCAGACCTCGTACAGGAAGTGCTGAACCGGGTTGAGCGAATACGGCAACTTGATCCACGACGTCAGCACGTACAGGAAGATGACGAGTGTGTAGACGCTGATGAAGACGACCAGGAACAGCCGGACTTCCGTGACGGCGTCGAAAACCACGCCGCTTCGTTCGGCTTGCCGGGTCTGATTCCTACGCTTGGTTGAAGAAGCCGCCGCGCTCGAGTAGCTGTGCGCGCTGCTCGGCGCTGACCTCCACGTTTCGCGGCGTCAGCAGGAACACCTTGTCGGCCACGCGCTGCATGCCCCCGTTCAGCGCATAGGTCAGCCCGCTTGCGAAGTCGATCAGGCGCTTCGACAGCTCGGCGTCGGCGTTCTGGAGGTTGAGGATCACCGGAATCGACTGTTTGAACCGATCGGCGATCTGCTGTGCGTCGTTGAAGCTTCGGGGGAGCACGAGGTGCACGCGCACCGAGTTCGGGTCCTGGACCGCCTCGAGCTTCACGGCGCGCGGCGCCGACCGCCGGGGTGCACGCTCGGCCTCGGATGACTCGGTCCAGTCGTCGTATTCCTGCGTGCGGCGGCGCGGGGTCAGCCGGCGGACGTTCGGCCGCTCGCGGTAGCTCTGCTCGAGTGACTCCTCGGCCGTGATCGAGACACCTCGCCCACGCCAAACGGCGTGATTGTAGGGGCCATGCGCATTGAGCAGCTCGATCTCGCTTGCGGTCAGCGTCTGGCCGGCGACGCTCTCATAGGTCCGCTCCATTTTCACGAACCTAGTTTCGTTTGACGGCGAGCGGCAGTATCTCGCTCCATCCGATGGTGCGGCCGCGATAACCCTGCTGCGCGATCGTGCCGCGGATATCGGTTTCGGCCCCTGAAAGGATGACGATCGCTGCGGGGTCGAGCACCGGGATATCGGATGGGGGTCGAACGGGCAAGCCACCGAAGTCACGGCCAACTTTGTGCGGGTCGGAGTCGAAAATGGCCGCGATCCGCCCTTCATTTATCGCGGTATGAGCGAACAACTGATGGGCCAGTTCGGCCGCGCCGTAGATCGCCAGACCCGGCTTGCCGTCTACTAGGAGATCCCGGCTCAAGGCGTCGATGGCGTTGAAGCGGTTCACTCCACTGTCCGCATGGTGGGCGCGCACGGCGGCCCGTGGATCGGCGATCAGCGCCGGTAATCGCGGGGTGGCGCATACGCGAATGATTCGCACCTGCCCGCTGAAGTAGCGTTCGTGACGCGTGACGGCGACGAGTACCGGGACAAAGCCTGCCCGGTCTAACGCCGCCATCAGACTCGTCGTCGAAAAATAGTTAACGTGCTCGAAAGAAAATTGACAGTCGGCATCATCCCAAAACGAATGATTCGGAACTTCGATGAAGATGTGGCCGCCGGCCGAAAAATGGCTGCGCAGCTCGATCAGCCACGGCACGGGATCAGCGATATGCTCCAGCACTTGACTGAGGACGATCCAGTCGAAGGTTTCCTCAGACGAGAGATCCGCAGCCTCGCGATGCCGGCCCTGACTTTGAAGCCAGGCTCGCGCCGCGGAGTTCTCCTCCTGGTAAAACGTGCGGCAGCCGAACTCGGTCGCCAAGCGATCGAGCAACTTCCCCATGTCGGCGCCGACGTCGAGGACGCGCTTCGAAGTCAGATCACCCGCTTGCGCCATAAAAGCGGCTTGCTCGGCGTACAACGACGAGTCGGACTCGCTGGCCGTGCCGCAACGTAGCTTTGGACTGTTGCCGTAGTACTGCTTTATGACCTCGAGCGGGAGAACGCGCAGCTGGCACACGAACGAGCAGTCGCCGCAAATCGCAAAATCGACCGCAAGACGATACGGCAGGGCCGGTCTGAGGTCGTAGGTCTCGGTGATGTCGAGTTGAACGAGCTGCCCCTGGCAAATCGGGCATGCGCGTAGCTCTCTGGCTTGCACTGCTGTCTCGCCGGAGTTCACGCTGGTCGACATCAAACGGTCCGTATCCCCCGCATGGCCACGTGCTTCGACGCCGCGGCACCCCTTACCGTTGGGGGACCACCGCCGCTCGGTCGCGCAGGAACGTTGCGAGGTCGGGTGCCGCACGGTCGAGGTCCGAGAGGATCGGATCGGGCACGGGCCACACGATCTGCAGTGCCGGGTCATTCCAGCGAATCGCGCGCGCTGCCGCCGGCGCGTAGCGCGACGACATCGCGTAGAACACGTCCGTGCCGTCGACGAGCGTCTGATAACCGTGCGCGAATCCGGCCGGAACGAAGATGGCGTCGGCGGACTCGTCGTCGAGTACGACGCCATAGCTCCGGCGAAACGTCGGCGAGTCTTCGCGCAAGTCGACGATCGCATCGAAAATGCGCCCGCGAACGCAACGAATGTACTTGGCTTCGGCGTGCGGCTCGAGCTGCAAGTGCATTCCGCGCAGCGTACCTGCACGCTCGCTGCGTGCAAAGCTCTGCTGCGGAAACTCGACCGGCAGCCCGGCCGCCGCGAACTCATCGACGCAGAACGCGCGTGCGAAAAACCCGCGCAGGTCGGAATGCCGCTGCAAACGAATCAATCGCGCGCCGGCGAGGGGAAGTTCCACGAATTCCATATTGAGGTCTCACGAATTCCACGGCGATGCCCGCGCGTCCGCTGCCTGACGCCTGGCGCGGTCGCCGGGTCCTCGTCACCGGACACACGGGCTTCAAAGGCGCCTGGCTTTGCGCGCGGCTCGTGAGATACGGCGCGCGCGTCACCGGGCTCGCTCTAGCCCCCGAGGGCGGTCACAATCTGTGGAGCGCTGCGCATCTCGAAAGCGACGTCGAGTCGCATTTCGTCGATCTGCGCGACCTCGGTGCAACCGAGCGCGCCGTTGCGGACGCGAACCCCGAGATCGTGCTCCACCTTGCCGCTCAACCGATCGTTCGTCGCAGCTACCGCGAACCGGTCCTCACCTACGCCACCAACGTCATGGGCACGGTGCACGTGCTCGATTCGATCCGGCGATATACGTCGGCAAAGGCCGTGGTCATCGTCACGAGCGACAAGGTGTACGCGGACGCGCCGCTCGCGCACGGTTACGCCGAGGATGCGCGTCTCGGCGGTGCCGACCCATACTCCGGGAGCAAAGCCGCAGCCGAGCTGATCGTCGAAACGTACCGCTCGGCATATTTTTCCGGCGGGCGCGGCCCTGCACTCGCATCCGCTCGCGCCGGTAACGTCATCGGCGGCGGCGATTTCTCCGAAGACCGGCTGCTCCCGGACTTCTTTCGCGCGCTGGAAGCGGGCCGGCAGATGGTCGTGCGTCAGCCCGATGCGATCCGTCCGTGGCAACACGTCCTGGATCCGCTGGCCGGTTATTTGCAGTTGGCCGAGGCGCTGCTGAAAGATCCGAACCGTTTCGAAGGACCGTGGAACTTTGCGCCGCGCGTAGCGGCGCCGGTGCGTGAGGTATTAGCCTACTTTGCCGACGCATGGGGCAGTGCCGGCGCCGGCGCATACCGCGTCGAGCCGAGCGCGGAACACGAGACGCACCGGCTCGAAATCGATGCCGCCAAGAGTGCCGAACATCTCGGCTGGCAAACGCGCTGGGACGTCCCGACCGCCGTCGCGCAGACCGCGCGATGGTATCGCGATTACCTCGCCGGCGTTCCGGCCGCCGAGCTGATCGAGCGCGATCTCCAAGCGCACGAAGACGCGCTAAAAACGACCGTCGCTTAGGGCGCTTACCAGACGCGCCATGGGGCGTGACCGCTCGCCCACAGTTGCTCGAGGCGCGTCTTGTCGCGCAGCGTATCCAAGGGCTGCCAAAAGCCCTCGTGCCGGTACGCCGAGAGCTGCCCGTCAGCGGCGAGCCGCTCGAGGGGCCGGTGCTCGAAGGTCGTCTCGTCGCCGTCGGTGAGGTAGTCGAAGATCGCAGGCTCGAGCACAAAGAAACCGCCGCTGACCAGCGCGCCGTCACCCGGCGGCTTCTCCACGAAGTCGGTCACCCGATCGTCGTCGCCAAGCTTCATCGCGCCGTACCGTCCCGGTGGGGTCACTGCCGCGACGGTCGCGATGCGGCCGTGGGCGCGGTGGTGCGCGATCTCCCCGGTGATGTCGATGTCGGCGAGCCCGTCACCGTACGTGAAGCAAAATGTTCCGCCGTCGACGAGATACGGCTTGACGCGCAGGAGCCGGCCGCCGGTCAGGGTGTCCTCGCCCGTATCAATCAGGGTTACCGACCAGTCCTCGGTCTCACTCCGGTGGATCGTCCAGGATTCTTGGCGCAACTCGAACGTGACGTCGGCCGTATGGAGCCGATAGTTTGCGAAGAACTCCTTGATCATGTAGCCCTTGTAACCCAAAGCGACGATGAACTCGCGGATCCCGTGCGCCGCATAGATCTTCATGATGTGCCACAAGATCGGGCGCCCGCCGATCTCGATGAGCGGTTTCGGACGCAGGGCGGACTCCTCGGAGATGCGCGTGCCGAACCCACCGGCCAGGAATACAGCTTTCACCTTTTGAGGGATACGTGTCGGGCGTTACGAAAGCCCGTCGCGTGGCTAAAAAACGCGTCGCGATCCTGGGGTCGACCGGGAGTATCGGCCGCCAGGCGCTGGACGTTATCGCACGCTATCCCGAACGCTTCGACGTCGTCGGAATCGCCGCCGGACGGAACGTCGAGTTGCTCGCCGAACAGGCACGGCGTTTTGCTCCGGCCGTGGTCTCGGCTGGATCTCCGGAGCATGCAACCGAGTTGCGTGGCCGGCTCGACGCGGTGTCCCACTGCTCCAGCCGCATCGTCGACGGAGCGGCCGGCCTGCTTGCGGTGGCGGTTGAATCGAAGCCCGATCTCTTACTGGCGGCCACCGACGGCGCCGTCTCATTCGATGCCGTCTTCGCCGCGGTGGACGCCGGTATCGACGTTGCCATCGCCAACAAAGAACTGGTGGTCGCTGCCGGCGAGCTGCTGTTCGCGCATGCACGAGCAAGCGGCGCGCAACTCCTCCCGGTCGATAGCGAGCACAGCGCGATCTTCCAATGCTTGAAAGGTGAACCGCTCGAGCGCGTTGCGAGCGTGATCCTGACCGCTTCGGGCGGCCCATTTTGGAACACGCCGGCAGCGGAGATGCACGATGCGCGCGTGGCCGACGCAATGAAGCATCCGACCTGGCAGATGGGCGTGAAGAACACGATCGACTCCGCGACGCTGATGAACAAGGGCCTCGAGGTGATCGAGGCCAGCCGCTTTTTCGGCCTGCCGGGGGAGCGCATCCACGTGCTCGTTCATCGCACGAGCGTGGCGCACGGTTTCGCGATTTTTACCGACGGTAACGTCGTCGGTCAGTTCGCTCCGCCCGACATGCGCCTGCCGATCGGCTATGCCCTCGCGTACCCCGACCGCCTCGATGACCGGCCCGACACCGACCCGCTCGTTGCTTTGGGCGGTGCGCTCGACGGGGCGGCGACGGTGCTGGGCTTCGAACGCCCCGATCTCGAACGCTTTCCGTGCTTGGGCCTGGCGTATCGCGCGTTGCGCGAAGGCGGCACGGCACCGGCAGCGCTGTCTGCCGCGAACGAGATCGCGGTCGCGGCCTTCGTCGACGGGCGGATTCGTTTCGGCGACATCGCGCCGTGCATCGAAGCCGCAACGTCGACGGTCGCACGCGGCGAACTCACGCTGGCCGCGGTCCGGTCGGCGGATCTTGCGGCCCGCCGCGCGGCGGTGGCGGCCGTCGACGCTCGTGCCGTGGCGGCAACGGAGCGGTTGCCGCTGCGGTGATCAGCGCCTTCGGGCCCCAGGCTATCGCCTACGCGCAACGGCTGGGCGACCTCGAGGCGATCGTGGTCCAACCCGACTTCATCGGCACCGGCTATGCCGAGGCCGTTCGGCGGCGTGAACTCGGGCACTCGTTCTACGGTTTGGTGTGCGTCGACGATCCGCGCATCGCGTTCGGATACCAGCACGGCGAAGAGATCCTGGCTCAGATTCCGGACCACGAACGGCGCCGGCTCGCCATCGATCAGCTCGCGTCCGGAGCGCTACCGATGAATGGGCAGCGCGCCGATACGCTGTGGCCGCTGGAGTCAGGCTTCGAATTCGTCGCCACGGAATTCTTGTGGCTGTGCGATGCCGTGCTGGTCCGTTCGTTCGTCGACTACGCCCGCATCGGCGAGTGGTTCCAACGTAATCCGGTGCTGCGGCCGATGCGCTCGGTCGAACGCATCCTGGCGCGAAGCTCCGTACCCAATGCCGTGCGCGTGCGCCCGGAGCGTCCGGGCGTCGTCGTTTGGGCGCCGCAGCGGCCGGCCCTCCAGACCGCATTGCACTTGCACGGCCTGGCCGAATTTCACGGCGAGCTTACGTGCGTTTCCGCGGGCGGGCCGCTCCCGTCACGCTCGCCGGCAACGTTCCTTGGGCCGGACGATCCGGGCGTCGAGGCGGCGCTCAGCCGCGCCGCGGCCGTCGTGTGCGTCGAGCCCAGCGATCCGAGCGACGCCGTTGCGTTTGCCCGCCTGGGGTACGGCGTCGTCGCACCGATCACGAGCGGTGCCAACGAGTTCGCCGGCGATATCGTCACTTGGGACGCCCTCGATGCACGGTTCTTGTTCACGGCCGTAGCCGTCGCGGTGGCGCGGCCGGCGAGCATCGAGGCAGAGCCCCCGTCGCCGCCGCCGGCGCCGCTCCGTCCCGAGCGGCCGGCATTCGTGAAGCCTGACGAGTTGCCGCTGGTTTCGATCATCACGCCGACCTACAATCGGCGCGATCAATTGCGAGAGATGCTGACGTGCTTGGCCGCGCAGACGTACCCGAATATCGAATCGCTCGTCGTGAACGACGGCGGTGAGCCCATCGACGATATCGTGGCCCAGTTTCCGTTCGCTCGCTTGATCGACAAGCATCCGAACGCGGGCGCATTGCGCGCCACGCTAACGGGTTGGGAGCATGCTCGCGGCGAGTACATCGGCTTGCTGCCCGACGACGATTGGCTCTACTCGGACCACGTCGACCGCCTGATGAACGCGATGTTCCGCAGCGGAGCGAAGATCGCGCACAGTGCCGCGCTTTTGCGTTATCTGGAACGATTGGAAAGCGGCGCCTGGTTGACGGTCGGTTTCAACGCCACGACGTTCTGTCAGACCATGCTCCCCAGTGATACCCTGATCACCTCGGCCATCGGTGGACATCAGATGCTCGTGCACCGCTCGATCTATGAAGACGTCGGCTGGTACTTGCTCGATTCCGACATCAGCGACAACGAAATACACATTCGCATCACGCAGCGTTACTTCTACGCGTTTGACGATCACGTTACGGCGGAGTTTCGCGACCACACCGGCGGACAAGGCCGGCGCTCCGATTTCCCGACGGCCATGCGGCACGTCTACACCGAAGTGCACCCGGTCCGGGATCGGCCCTTGATCGACCGGATGCGTGAGGCGACGATCGCGAACGTCGCCGGTCGCGAGCCCGGTAAACCGCCGTTCCCGCCCACCTTGCGAATCGTGAAATGATCGCCGCGTTCGGCCCGCAGGCGGCCCGCTATGCGCGCGCTCTGGGCGACCTCGACGCGGTCGTTGCCGACATCGACGCCATCGGCGAAGCGTACTTCGAGGCGGTGCGGCGGCGTGAAACCGGCCGGCCGTTTTACGGGATGATGTTGCTGGACGATCCGCGCATCGAGTTCGGCTACCGGCACGGTGAGGAGATCCTCACCCAGGTTACCGACTACGACCGGCGTCGCATCATCATGGATCAACTCGCGCTGGGCGCCCTGCCGATCAACGGCGTCCGGGTCGAGACGATCTGGCGGCCGGACCCCGTGATGGAAGGCATCGTCGTCGAGTTCTTGGCGCTGGCCGACGCGGTGCTGGTTCGTTCGTTCGCCGAAATCGCTCGCCTCAACGGCGCGTTCGCCCGCACCTTGCCGCGCCGGCCGCTTCCGCCGACCTTGCGGGTGCTCGCCGCTTCAACGGTGCCGAAGGTCGAGCGCCTGCGTCCGGAGCAACCGGGCGTGGTCGTTTGGGCACCGCATCGGCCGGCCCTCGAGACAGCGCTGCACCTGCACGGGCTGGCTGAATTTCACGGCGAGGTGAGCTGCGTATCGGCCGGCGGCCCGCTGCCGTCACGTTCGCGGGCGACCTTTCTTGCGCCCGGTGACCCGCGCATCGAGGCAGCGCTGAGCCGGGCGGCAGCCGTCGTCTGCGTCGATCCAGGCGACCCCGGCGATGCGGTCGCGTTCGCCCGCCAGGGCTACGGCGTCGTCGCACCCGTCACCAGCGGTGCCCACGAGTTCGCGGGCGAGGTGGTGACGTGGGACGCGCTCAACGCGCGGTTCCTGCATACGGCGGTAGCGGTTGCGCTAACCCGTCCCGCAGCCCTCCGGTCCGAACCCTCCCGCCCGCCGGCGACACCGCGGCTGCCCCCTCGGCCGGAGTTCGTGAAGCCCGACGAGTTGCCGCTCGTGTCGATCGTCACGCCGACGCATGACCGGCCCGAGGATTTGCAAGGGATACTGGCGTGTTTGGCCGCCCAGACCTATGCGAATATCGAAGCGATCGTTGTGAATCACGGTGCTGCTCCGGTCGGCGAGGTTGTCGCGCAGTTCCCGTTCGCGCGTTCGATCGACGTCCCGGCGGATGCCGGAGCGCTGCGCGCGGCCGAGCTCGGCCGCCGCGAGGCACGCGGCGAATACATCGGCACGTTGCATGACGACGATCGGCTCTACCCGGACCATATCGAACGGCTCGTGACCGGCATGCTGCGCAGCGGCGCGAAGATCGCCCACGGCGCCAGAATCCTGCGTTACCTCGAACGCGACGCGGACGATCACTGGCGAACGATCGGTTTCAACAACCGGACTTCCGTGAGTTCGGAACTCGCCGGCCCTGCGACGCTCGTGCACCGGTCGGTGTACGAAACCGCTACGCAGCACTATTTCGCCGCATTCTCCGATCGCGTCACGGTGGAGCTCCGCGATCGCGCCGGTGAGCGAGGCGTGGCGGCGACGATTACGATCGCGCGGCCGTGACGTATCCGGCCAGCGTGCGCTCGACCCGCGCTGCGAGCGCCGGCGGCTGCAAGCCGGCCACCTCCAGCACGTGGTCCTGCGAGCCGAAGTCGTACGAGTACGCATCGGCAAAACCCAAGCGCTCGACCGGCGTCGTGACGCCGCGGTCGGCCAGCGCTTCGAGCACCGCCGAACCGAGCCCGCCGGCGCGGAAGTGTTCTTCCACCGTGACGACCAGCCGAGCCGCGCGCGCCGCCTGCACGACGGCATCGTCGTCGAGCGGCTTGACCGTGTGCACGTGCAGCACGCCGGCTGAAATCCCGCGTTCGCCGAGCAGCGCGCGGGCGCGCAGCGCGCGCGCGGTCATCGGCCCGGTACTCACGAACAGCACCTCGCCCGGCGCTTCGTAGAGAATCGCGCGGCCGATTGCAAAGCCGGCCTCGGGCTGCGAGGTCACCGGATCGCCGCCTTTGGCGATGCGCACGTAGAGCGGACCGGCAACGTCGAGCGATGCCTCCATCGCGCGTCCCATCTCGGGCGCGTCGCACGGTGCGACGATCGTCATCCCCGGCAGCGTGCGCAACAGCGCGAAATCATCGAGCGCCATGTGGGTCGGACCGAGCGGCGCGTACACGGCGCCGCCACCGCTGGCGATCAGCCGGACCGGCAGGTGGTGCATGCACAGGTCGATCGCCAACTGCTCGAAACAGCGGCGCGTCAGGAACGTCGCGATCGTGTTGATGTAGGGGATGAAGCCGTCCATCGCGAGACCCGCGGCGATCCCGACGATCGCCTGCTCCGAGACGCCTTCCATGAAAAAGCGGTCGGGCATCTCGGTGCGCATGTTGTCCAGCACGCCGGCGCCGAGATCGGAGCCGATGAAGACGACCCGCGGATCGCGCTTGGCCAGCGTGTAGATCGAATCCATCGCGACCTTACGCATGCGCCGGCGCCTCCAGCGCGGCGCGCAACTGCGCGATCGTGGCGGCGTCGACCGATGCCTTGTGATGCCACCTCGGATCGCCCTCGGCGGCCGGAACCCCGGCGCCCTTCACCGTGTGCGCGATGACGAGGCTCGGGCGGTCGGCTGCAAACGGCAGCGTGGCGAACGTTTGCCGCAGCGCGCCGACGTCGTGGCCGTCGACCTCGCGCACGGCGAAGCCGAACGCACGCCACTTGTCCGCCAGCGGTTCGAGCGGCATCACCTCGGCGACCGGACCGTAGGACTGCAGCTTGTTGTAATCGACGATCGCGGTCAGCGCGGAGAGCTTGTGCTTGGACGCCGAGAGCGCGGCTTCCCAAACCGAACCTTCGTCGAGCTCGCCGTCGCCCATGACCACGAACGTCCGCGAATCACGTCCCTGCAGGCGCGCGGCGAGCGCGAAGCCGACCCCGATCGCCAGCCCGTGGCCGAGCGCCCCGGTCGTCGCTTCGACCCCCGGAACGTGCGTGTCGGGATGTCCGCCCAACAGCGCACCCGGCGTGCACTGGCGCAGCAGCTCGCCGGGGCCGAAGAAACCCTTCTCCTCGAGTACCGCGTAGAGCGTCAGGCAACCGTGGCCTTTGCTCAGGATGCAGCGGTCGCGCTCGGGCCAGTGCGGATCGTCGCCGCGCACGTGCAACACGTCATCGTAGAGCACGCGCAGAATTTCGACCAGCGAGAGCGAGGCGCCGACGTGGCCGCGCTTGCCGCCCTCGAGCGCGTCGACTAGCCGCCGCCGCAGCGCGAGCGAGCGCTCGTCCAGCGTAACGGTCACGCGAGCACGTTGCCGCGCCGGACGCGCGCCACCAGGGCGGCGGCCTTCGCCAGCTGGCGGGCGCGCACCACGGACCCTTCGCCCGGGACCCCGGCCGCCACACGCCGCTGCCAGACCTCCGGCAAGAACTCGCCGAGAACGATCAGGGCCCAGCGCAAGCCGTAGGCCGGCGCGTCACGCTCGAACCGGGACAGAAAGCCGGGCTCCACCTTATACACATCGGCGGCGCCGGCGAAAAACTTTTGCCGGGCCGGGGGTTCGAGTGCCATGCCGGGATGCCACACGACGTCGGCGACCAGCTTCACCGGATCGTCCCAGCCGAAATACTCGAAGTCGATGAAGGCCGGACCCTGCGGGGTGCGGAGCATGTTGTGGGTCCCGAAATCCGAGGGCGACAGCGTGCGGGCCGCCGGATCGAGCGGGCGCTCGGGCGCCCCGGGCGGTACGAGGCGAGCGGCTTCGCGCTCGATGTCGGCGAGCAGCGGGCGCAGTTCGGGATGCTCGGCTTCCAGCGCGTGCAGACGGGTCAGCCGGCCGGCGAGCTGGGCCGCCAGCTCCGCGGAGGAGAGGACCGCTTCGCGCGCTTGCGGCAGCGCCGCCGCCGCCGGATCCCCGCGCGCCTCATACAGCGCGCGGGCGAAGTCGCACATCGCCGTCAAGTCCGCCGCGGTGGCGGCGCCGCCGCGCTCCCCGGGCAGCCAGGCGTACAGCGCCGCTTGGGCCGGCTCGTCCAACGCCAGCGGTTCGGCGATGCGGCGCTCGCCGCGCCGCCACAGGAACGAGAGGCCCGCGTACTCGCGCGCGTAGCGCTCGCGGCTCTCGGCCGCGTTGCCGGCGTACACCTTGAGCGCGAACGTTGCCCCGCCGGCAACGACCCGAAACAACCGGTTGTTGCCGCCGCCGCGCACCGGCTCGATGTTCGCAACGTTGCGGCCGCTCAAGCGGGCCGCGAGCGCGGTCAGTTCGTCGCCCGTCAAAACGCGGCGGCCGCCAAATCCGTCCAGTTCCGGAACACGCGCTCCGCCGGAACGTGCGCGGGAGCGCCGTCCGGTGCGAACAGCCAGCGCACGCAAGCGCGCGGAAATGCCGGATCCTCGAACACTTCGACCAGATCGTCGATGAAGTGCGTCAGTCCGAGTTCCACGATGCGCGCGCATTTTGCGGCACGCGTCGCTTCGAAGAACACCGCCGGCTCGCCGTTGCGCACGAGCCCGCGCGCGTCGAGCCAACCCTGGGCGCAAGCGCGCAAATTCGGCCCGGCCGGCGCCGCGGCTGCGAACTCGCTTTTGTGTGAGACGATCGCCAGCATGACGCCGCGCTCGCGCGCACGGGCGAAGAACGCCTCGACGCCGGCGAAGGGTTCGGCGCGCTCGATCAGCGGCCCGTATGCGAGCGCTTGGACGCGCTGCCAGATCGCTTCACCGTCCGGCAGCGCGCGAACGCCGTCGCGCAGCGCCGTCTTGCCGTCCGAAACCGGGACTCCGGCGACGTTCTCCGCCGCCGCGGCTTCCGCAAATGCGTGCGTGTAATCGATGATCGTATTGTCGAGGTCGATCCCCAAGCGCACAGGACAAGCCTTCCACGAGCACGTAGCCCGCCGTTGCCGTGTCTTTTTTTCGAGATGATGAAGAGCGCCTGTCAGCGGCGTTTCTCGAACACGGATACGTGATAGCGCCGGCCGGCGACCGCGCCGCACTCGATCGGATCCGCAACTTCGTCGTCGAACGCACGGCCGCATTTCTCGGCCTGCCGCCGCCGGCCGATCCGGCGGGGTTTCTGGAACGAATCGGCGACCAGGTCGACGACCCCGACCGTCTCAACGCGCTGCGGCTGGCGATCATCGACGCGCTGACCGGTGAGGGGTGGTTTCGCGAGGCCTACTTCGCCTGCGGCCGGGCGCTCCTCGAAACGCTGGTCGGCAACGAGCTGGCGATGCAGCGCGGCATCGGCTTCTCGATCCAGTTGCCCGGCGACACGAGCTCGGTCTTGCCGCTGCACAGCGACGCGTGGTCGGAGGACTCGCCGTTCGAAGTCGTGCTGTGGCTCGCGCTGGTCGACGTCACGGCAACGCAGAGCATGTTCATCCTGCGCCGCGAACGCGATCTCGCCTGGCGCGAACGCATGCACGAGTTCGCCGACCGCTCGGTCGACGAGCTCTTCACGACGCTCGAACGCGACGTCGAGTACCTCACGATCCCGTACGGCAACGTGCTCTGCTTCACGCACACGCTGATGCACGGCAACCGCGTGAACCAGGAGCCCAACGCGCGCTGGTCGCTGAACGTCCGCTTCAAAGGCCTCTTCACCCCCTACAGCGACAAGCAGCTCGGCGACTTCTTCGACCCGGTCACGCTGCGGCCGGCCTCGCGCATCGGCATCCAGTATCGCCTGCCCAGCGGCTTCAATGGCTGAGGGTGGGTATCGCGGTTACATCGTGAGCCGCCCGGTTCGCGGCTCGCACTTCCCGCAGCGCGTCCAGAACCTGGTCGTGCGCGATTACGCCCAGCGCCACAAGCTCCCGTTCCGC
>Ga0209415_10012886_pt1 | contig 13874 bp, 10 predicted proteins | sample PeaSoiSIISIP2007_FD_187696 | JGI IMG/M metagenome (GOLD analysis project Ga0209415, IMG submission 187696) | Peat soil microbial communities from Weissenstadt, Germany - SII-SIP-2007 (SPAdes) (version 2) | ecosystem: Environmental > Terrestrial > Soil > Wetlands > Peat | place: Germany... | reverse complement strand
TTAGTGCGGTTTTCGCGGTGCTCAAGGAGCACGTGTCGTGGGGCGAAGGCGACAAAATCGCGAGCGTGCTTCCCCACGCCATTTCAACGCTGTGGAAACTCAGCGCTCCGTAACTTGCAGCGAGGAGCATGTGAGCAGCGCGTTCAAAAACATCACGGTCGCCGTCGACGGCTCGCCGGCGTCCGAGGCGGGCGTTCGCTACGCGTTGAGTCTCGCCGGTGACGACACGACCCTGTTCTTTTGCAGTGTCGTCAACCCCGCATCGGCGGTTAGGGACATTCCGCTCAAGGCCCCGCTCTCGCCGGTCGAACTGCACGCGGCTGCCCGCGCCGTCTGTGAGGGTGCTGTTCGCGAAGCCCAGGCGCGCGGCGTGTCGGCGAACAGCGTCATCGTTGAGGAGCACCCCGCGCGCGGCATTCTCCGCTGTGCGCAGGAACATCGATCGGATGTCGTCGTGATCGGTTCTCACGGACGAACCGGAATCGTGCGAGCGGTCGCCGGCAGCACCGCCGAGGAAGTCATTCACCTCAGCGACCTCCCGGTTGCCGTCGCGCACGCGGACGATAGATTGCGAGCGGGACCGGTCGCGGTCGCGATCGATGGTTCCGCCGCATCCGATGCCGCGCTGACGGTAGCGATCGCGCTGGCGCGAGCCACCCCGTGCAGGCTACAGGTGTTTCATGTCTTCGGCCGGGCCGATCTGAAACGCATCGACGCGCTGGGCGAGGATAGCGCAGAGCGGGTCGAACACGCCTCGCTCGAAGCCGCCGCGCTGCTCGAAGAAGCCGCCGACCGTGTTCGTTCGAGCGGCGTCCCATTTGAATGCACGATGCTGGAGGGCAACCCGGCGCAGGAACTGCTCGCGGCCATCGAGCGCCACCAATGCGCGAGCGCCGTGGTTGGAACGGGCACTCCTTCCGAGCTCGATCGGTTGCTCTTCGGTAGCGTGGCGGTCGCGCTAGTCGAGCGCGCCCGCGTGCCGGTCTTCGTCGTGCGCCGAGCCGAACGCTGATCGTCGACCTCGGTCCCGCGCAGGCGGAGACGCTCGAGGCGCTGGTGTCGCGGCTCGCGGCTTACGGCGACGCTCCCGCGGTCATCGAAGTTGGCCCGAGCGAAGTCGCCACCGTGTCGTTTGCGCAGCTCGTCGCGAGCGCCCGTGACCTTGCACAAGAACTGCGCGCGAACGGGGTTGAGCCCGGAGAACCGGTCGGAATCGTTGCGCCGAACAGCGCCGCCTGGATCGGAACGTTTCTCGGTATCCTGGCCGCCGGCGCGAGCGTTATGCCGCTCGACATCAGGCAGGGTGAGCCCGAACGCAACGCATCGATCGTGGCGAACGGCTGCCGGATCGTTTTCGTCGCCGACGGCGTTTCTAACGGAAAGCTCGCCCTCACGCAGCGCCGCTACGATCGAAGCGTTTCGATCCCGGCGAACCCGAACATGGCGCTGCTCTTGCAGACCGCCGGAACTACCGGGACGCCCAAGGCCGTGCCGCTGAGCGACGCCAACGTTTTGGCCAACCTGCGCGCGCTGCTGGCCGAACGTATCGTGGACCACGAGGCGCGCGTGCTACTGCCGCTCCCGCTCCATCACATCTTTTCGTTGGTCGTGGGGCTGCTGTTGCCGCTCAGCGTCGGGGGCACGGTCGTTCTTCCTGGAGGGATTAGTGGTCCGGAGCTCGCTCGAGCGCTGAGAGTCACCGGCGTGAACACGCTGGTGGCCGTGCCCCGACTCTACGACGCGTTCCGCGCCACGATCATGGGAAGCGTGAAGACGCGGAGCCTCCTCGTCGCCGGGATCTTCGATCGCGCGCTGGCACACTCGGTCGCCGCGGTGCACCGCGGTCGATACGGCTTCGGGCGTTGCGTCTTCCGCGGTATCCGACGGAGCGTCGCACCTGCGCTCTATCGCCTGGCCTGCGGCGGTGCCGCGCTCGATGAATCGACGGAAGAAGCGCTGGCCGCGCTCGGCTATTTGGTAATCATCGGCTACGGACTCACCGAGGCTGCTCCGCTGGTGTCGTTCAATCGGCCCGGTCGTCTTCGGATCGGAAGTGTGGGCCAGCCGATGCTCGGCGTCGAGGTCCGCATCGCGCGCGCCGAGGCGGACGGCGCCGGCGAGATCGAGGTGCGCGGCCCGAACGTCTTTGCCGGTTATCGCGGCGACGAAGCGGCAACGGCGCTCGCGTTTACGGCGGACGGCTGGTTCCGCACCGGCGATCGTGGCCGGCTCGACGCGGATGGCTACCTCTACGTCCTCGGGCGGGCCGGCGAGGCCCTCGTCCTGCCCGGTGGCGAGAAGCTGAATCCCGAAACGCTGGAGGCAGCCTACGCGACGAACTCCGTCGTCGGCGAGATCGCCGTCATGATCGAGGGCGGCAAGCTGGTTGCACTCGTCGTGCCGGCTACGCACGCACTACGAGCCGGCGTGCTCGACGATGAGCGCACGATTCGCAACGCGCTCCGAGAGCGTGGCAACATCCTGCCCCGGTACATGCAGCTCGCCGGGGTCGCCGTCGTCGACGAGCCCTTGCCGCGCACGCAACTCGGGAAGCTCCAGCGCTATCGGCTCCCCGCGTTCTATCGCGCGGCACGCCGGCGCGACGAAGCCGAGTTCGCGCCGTCACGCGAGCTCTCGCCCGCCGATCGTGCGCTGCTTGCGGACTCCGTCGCCGCCCGGGTCTGGGCGTGGCTGCAGAACCGTTTCCCGCAGACCCAGCCTGCGCTTGATATGAGCCCACAGCTCGATCTTGGCATCGACTCGCTCGGGTGGATCGAGCTGACCGTGGATCTCGAACGCGACCTGGGGATCAGGCTCGACGAAGCCGCAGTCGAACGCGTAGGGACGCTGCGCGATCTGATCGTGGCGGCTCAACGTGCCGCTGCGGTGCTTACAGACGGCGCTGCTGCCGCGGCCTCGCTCGAGCAGCCGGGCTGGTGGGAGTGCGCCATATGGTACGCCGGTCAGGTGCTAACGCGTTTTCTCATGCGGCTCTTCTTTCGGGTACGCGCCGAGGGGAGGGAGCTGCTGCCGCAGCACGGCCCGTACGTGCTCGCTCCCAACCATGCGAGCTATCTGGATCCGCCGGCGTTGGACGCTGCGCTGCCATGGTCGATCCTCGATCAGGTCGTGTGGGCGGGCTCCGTAGATGTCATGTTTTCAAACCCCGTTAGCCGGCTCTTCAGCCGGCTGGCGCGGGTCTTGGCGATCGACCCGGTGGGCGGAGCGCACACGGGACTCGCGCAGAGCGCGCAAGCCCTCGAGTGCGGCCGAATCCTGGTTTGGTTTCCCGAAGGCTGGCGATCCACTGACGGTCTGCTGCGCCCATTCCTCCCGGGTATCGGCGCGCTCATGCTACGCGCCCCGGTCCCGATCGTTCCGGTTCGCATCGAGGGCACGTTCGCTGCATGGCCGGCGCAGCGGCGCTTTCCGCGACCGCATACGATCGTCGTTCGTTTTGGCCATCCGATCCCTCCCGAGCGGTGGGAGGCGCTCCGCGAAAGCGGGGACGCTGCGGTGCGCATCGCAGCTGCGGTCAAAGCGGAAGTCGCGGCGCTGGGCAGGTAGTATTTCAGATGAGGAAAACCAACTCGCTCGCCAATTTGTCTTTCGTCGTTATCCTGGCCATTGGTCTGGTGTTTGTCTATTCCACTTTTTCCACCGCCGCGTACGGCGAGAGCCTGGCGATTCTCGTCGGCGCCCTGGCCGTTGCCTTCATCGTGGCGTACGCGATCAGAGTCGCCGATCAGTGGGAAAGAGCGGTCGTCTTGCGGCTCGGCCGATTCCGCGCGCTCGAGGGGCCGGGACTGTTCTTCATCATTCCGGTCATTGAAACCGTGCCCTACTGGATCGACACGCGCGTGATCACGACGAGCTTCAAGGCGGAAAAAACACTAACCAAGGACACGGTGCCCGTCGATGTCGATGCCGTCCTGTTTTGGAAGGTCGTCGATCCGAAGCGGGCGGCACTCGATGTCGCGGACTACGGCAGCGCCATCGGCTGGGCGGCGCAGACCGCGTTGCGCGACGTCATCGGCAAGACCATGCTTTCGGACATGCTGGAGGGAAGGGAAAAAATCAGCACCGAGTTGCAGAGGATCATCGATGTCCGCACCGAGCCCTGGGGCATCAATGTGATCTCTGTTGAGCTCAAGGATGTGCTGATTCCGCCGGCACTCGAGGATGCGATGTCGATGCAGGCGCAGGCCGAGCGCGAACGTCAGGCGCGCGTCATTCTGGGCGACTCCGAGCGCCAAGTGGCCGAGAAATTCGTCGAGGCGGCTAATACCTATGCGAATAATCCGACCGCCTTTCATTTACGCGCGATGAACATGCTCTATGAGGGCCTCAAAGCGAACGCATCGATCGTCATCGTTCCGAGCACGGCCGTGGAGACGATGCAGCTCGGCAGCATCGCCGGCATTACCGCGCTGGCCAAGGAAACGATACAGGAACGGGCCGGGCCCCCTAGAGGCGGATGATGGCTTTGCCGTGCAGGCCGCCGTGGCGGAGTTGTTCGAGCGCCTGTCCCGCGCCGTCAAGTTCAACAACGGAGCGGATGCGAGCCGAAATTGTCCCCTCCGCAAGCATCCGCGCGACATCATCTAGCCCCTGGGGCGACAATTCGGGGTTGTTTCCCGGCCCGACGTTTTGCGCCGCGATTTGCCGCTCAGCGAACCAACCAATGTCTGCGGCGCCGATTGCTGAGACGAGCCTGCCTCCAGACTTGAGGACGCCGGCGTCGCGACGGATTGCATCAGAGCCGTTGACGAGATCGAGAATCGCATCGACACCGTCCGGATGCGCGGCGTGCAACGCGTCGATTGGGTCACCTTGGCCGGCATCGTAGACCTCTGCGGCTCCGAGCCGGTGCGCCTCGTCGGCGCCGCTGCGCACCGTAGCGATGACGTGAGCGCCGCGCGAGCGCGCAATCTGAACGGCGTAACCACCGACGGCGCCGGCGGCGCCCATAACAACCAAACGCTGACCTGTTGTGACGCCCAGCAGCTCGATCGACCCGAGCGCAGCCAGCGCGGCTACCGGCAGGGCAGCGGCCTGTTCGTCGCTGACATGGTCGGGGATGCGGGCCAGTGGCTGGTCACGGACGCCCGGGACGACGGCCGTGAATTCGGCATACGAACCGTGCGTTCGCGCCATGCCGAAGACGCGATCGCCGGCGTGGAACTGCGTTTCTCCCGCGGGTATGCGCTCGATGGTGCCCGCAAAGTCGATGCCCACTACGTAGGGATATGAACTTGATGCCGTCAGTCGATCGAGTAGTTTGTAGTCGATCGGATTGACCCCCGCATACGTAACGCGTATCAGGAACGCGTCGTCAGCTGAGGGGATCGGTAGGTCGTGGATGGCCGGAGCTTCGCCCGAGCTCCGCACGGCGAACGCACGCATGCCTGACTCCTTCGCAGCTAGGGCCGATATCCGCCTGCAATCCAACTCTTGCAAGAAACGTCGCCGCTGTCTTTGATGATGACGATCGAAGCTGTCCCTCGACAAGCTCGGGATGACCGTGATGTCGTCAGAACGGCTATATGCAATGCAGCTCGTTAACGTAGAGGTAGCCGGTTCGCTCGTACGAGAGAGGCTCAGAGGCGGTAGCGCAGTGTCAGCCACACCGACCGCGCCGTCGGATAGGCCTGCGGAACGTAACCGGCGGTCCCGTAACTCCATGGAACGGCTGAGCTGACGCCGTCGTTCGTCGGAACGCCGTTCCCGAGGACGTAGGGTTGCGCGAAGCCCGCTTTGGTTTGGTACGCTGCGGCATAGAGCGGGTTCCCGCCGGCGTAGCCGGGAGGCCCGATCAGGTAGGGATTCCCTTGCATCGCGGCCGGCGTCGCCACACCGAAGAGATTTGCGACGTCGAGTGCGAGCGTCAGATGCCGCGAGAGATCGCCCTCGATATGCAGCGAGACGAGCGTCTGCGGAACGCTGCGCAAGGTGTTCGGAGCGGGGCCTTCAGGCGTGCCGAGCGATCCGCTGTACGGGTTGGTGGCCGCATTATACGGCAGCGCCGGATTGGCGAGAAAGTAGTAGTTGTAGCCGGGATTGACGTAGTTGTCGTTGGGCACTTGGACCGGCTTGTTGGTCGTGGGATCGAAGATCCAGACCTGCGTCCCATTGCCGTACGGATAACCCGATTCGTACGACAACGACGGCGTGATGCGAATCCGTTTGCGCGCCAGATCGAGCTCGTACGAGAGGCTCGCGGTCAGGTCGGGAACGTAACCGAGCGGAAAGAGTTGACCCGCAGCAACTGCGGCCGCGTTGAGCCCGTTGAACGCAAACTGCGATGCGCTCGAGGAGAAGCCGCGGATGAGGTTGGCGTCGAACGTCAAGCCGCCGTTTTTTAGCCACAGGTCGAATCCGTGCGCGCGCAGTTCCCCGGCATTGGCCGGGACGCCGACGCCGCTCGGGTTTTCGCCCGACGCGACGGCCGAGCGGAAGTTGAACGGCAGCACGTCGATGAGGTTCTGCTCGAGCTCGGCGTAGTACGTAACCCGGAACCGCGTTCGCCCGCCGCCCTCCAGCGAAATGGTGAGGCCGTTCGCCGTCTCGGGTGCGAGCGGCACGAACGGCGCCGGATTGGCCGTGTCGGTACGGTCTACTTCGAGTGGCTCCGGCGCGACCGTCGTGTGGTCGAACGTCGCCCGGGCTGCGAGCCCGTTCGCGAACTGATAAGCGGCGGCCAGGTGCGGATCGAGCGCGCCGACGTCGTACACCGAGCCGTCGCTCGGCACGCTGTGCGTATCGGTGAAACGCGCGGTCGCCACGAGCGACAACTGCGGCGATGGATGCCACTCGTCGCTGAGATACAGCAGATAGGAGAAGAGCGTCGGATTCGAGTGGATCTGCTCGCCGGCAGTCGGAACGACCTGGTTGAGGAAGCTGTTGTTGACGCGGTACTCGAGTCCGTACTTCAGCTCGTGACGCTCGCTCCCGAGCGCGTCGATGTCGAAGCTCAGCCCGTCCTCGCGAGCGCCTTGCTGCGCGGCGAGGGAAATGACGCCATCGGGAAACGAGAGATCGTCCCAGAACGGTCCGCCGGCGCGAGAGCTGAATTGCGTCTGATACAGCTGCACGCGCGTGGTCGCGTGCGCACCGGCGCGCAGCTGCTGCAGCTTGACGATGTCATACGTCCCTTGCACACCCGAGGCGAACGTCACCGGCGCGTCGGGATCGACCTCGCCCGGGAAGATGGTGTGCTGACCGTCAAACGCGCCGTAGGTTTCACCCGTGTACGGCGAGTCGTACTGCTGGTAGCTCGTCTTTCCGGTGAGGACGTCAAGCGAAAGATCCTCACCTTGCTGTGGCGTGAAATGGACGTTGGCCGAACTCGACCAGAGCCCGCGGCTCTGCAGCGCAAGCCCGTACGTCCCGACCTCGGACGGGTAGAACGTGTGTCCGTCACCGTATGCGATGTAGTCGTTGCTCACGGTCGTCGCGATCGCATAGCGCCAGCGCAGATCGGGCGTGGCCCACTGGCCTTGCAGCGCCGCCAGCTGGTGCAGTGCGCCGATCCCGTCGGAGAGCTCGAGACTCGCGTGCCCCGGATACGTTCCGATTGCGGGGAACTCGTCGACGAGCCCGCCCAGCGCGTTCTCACCTTGATTCGTGATCCCCGCCAGCGTCACGGTCGTGCTTGCGATCCCGGTCGTCGGGAGCTGCGCGCCGACGATGTTCCCGCCGGGTTCAGCGATCAGACCCTGCGGCACCGGCACCGAATCGTAGGCGAACGCCGTATCCTTGACCTTTCCGCCGCGCAGGATCGCGTTGGCGAACGAGTCGAGGTCGACGCCGGGAACGGCGGCGATCGCGCCCTGCACGGTACCGGCCGTATAGGTGGCGAGTCCGGAGGCGTTCACCGTCGGTGCGCGCGCTTGGGCGGCCGCACCGGAGACGCTGAAACTCTCGCTCGCCGCGCCCGGGATCAATGCGCCGCTTGTCGCCACCACCGAACCGATGGTTTGCACGTTCGGCGAGAGCCGAAACACGAGGCGTAGTTGCTGACCGGGGGCGACGTCCACGTTCGGGCGCACGGCGGGTGCGTAACCGGTCTTCTCAACGGACACCGTGTACGTGCCGGGTGTGACGCCCAGGATCGTAAAGCGTCCGCGATCGTCGGTCGCGCCGCGGTATTCGCCGGCCGGCGATGCGCTCGCGACGCGCGCGTCGGCAACCGCTGCGCCGTCAGCGCGCGAGACCGTGCCCTCGATCGCACCGGTCGTTGCCTCGGCCGCACTGCTCGGAGCGACGCTCAGCGCGCAATTGATAGCGCACACGCCGGCCGAGAGCGCGGCCGCAAGCGCGGCCCAGAGCGGTCGTTTTCTCTCCATCATCATGATCTCAACACGGACCGCCGGCTTATTACAGGAATTACGAAGCGATTACGGCACTTCGGCTGCTGGAACGTTTTTTCGCGGGAGGTAGTGGATGCCCGGTTTTGCGTTGCGGCTTCTTGCCGTGCTCTTCAGCGCCGCGCTCGCTTGTATTGGAGTGGCGGCAGTGGCCGCCCCGGTCGACACGGGGTGGCTACAGTACGGCAATACGCTCGACGGTCACCGCTTCAGCCCGCTTACCGGCCTGAATCCCTCGACCGTTGGGAAGCTCCGGCTGGCTTGGTCCAAACAGCTGGGCACGCCCGTCTCGATGGAGGGCACCCCCATCGTCCGGGGCGACACGATGTACGTCACGACCGGCGCCGGCGCAGTGTTCGCCCTCGACGCGCGTAGCGGCGACACGAAATGGTCCTATCAGTGGGAGAACAAGGATCAGGGCAAACCATGCTGCGGGAAGGACAGCCGCGCCGTTACGCTGGCCGGCGACCTTGTGGTCATGCCGACGCTCGACGCGCACCTGATCGCGCTCGATGCGCGGACCGGTGCGGTTCGTTGGAACTCCACGCTGGTGAACTGGGCCGACGGCTACTCGATCACGAGCCCGCCGGTGCTGGTCGATGGGCTGCTCATCAGCGGCATGTCGGGCGGTGAATTCCCGACCCGCGGCTTCCTCGTCGCGCTCGATCCGAAGACCGGCAAGGAAGTTTGGCGCACGTACACCGTCCCGACGCTGACCGATCCGGAAGCCGCGACGTGGCAGATGGCGCCGGGCAAGATACCGCGGGGCGGCGCGACCTGGCTTCCCGGAACTTATGATGCGGCGCTCGACACGTTGTACTGGGGCGTCGGCAATCCCAATCCCGATTTCGATCCGTCGGCATTCAGCGGGCGCGATCTGCTCTACACCGATTCGATCCTCGCGCTCAACCCGCATACCGGTAAGATCAAGTGGCACTACAAACTCACGCCGCACGACACCTACGATTTCGACGGCGTCAACGAGGACGTGCTGGTCGATCTTCCGATCCGCGGAAAGACGGTCAAAGCGCTGGCGCACGCCGATCGCAACGGCTTTCTGTTCGTGCTCGATCGCACGAACGGCAAAGTGATCTACGTCGAGCCGTTCGTCGATCAGGTGACGTGGGCGAAGATCGATCGCACCACCGGCGCCGTTCACTTGAACTCGGATATGCTCGCCGTGGAAGCGGCCGGCCAAGACGTGCCCTACTCGCCGGGTTCGCTCGGCGGCAAGAATTGGCAGCCGACGGCCTACGATCCGAACACGCACATCTTCGTCATTCCGGCGCAACGCGCGAGCAGCATGCTCCATCCCACCAAGACGCCCGACGTACCGGACATGGGCGTTCCCAACACCGGTAAATTCGCGAGCCTCAATTCGCCGACGATCGCGGGCAGCGTCGTCGCCTACGATCTCACCACCGGCAAGCGGCTTTGGCGCCAGCAAACCATTGAAGGCCAAGCCGGCGGGGTGATGATCGCGGGCGGCATCGTGTTCGATTCCGAGATTCAGGGCTACGTCCAAGCGCTCGATGAAAAAACCGGCGCATTTCTGTGGAAAACGCCGAAGCTCGGTAACGGCGGGGTCACCGCGCCGCCGATGACCTATAGCGTCGGCGGCACGCAATACCTCGCCGTTGAAGTCGGCGTCGGCGGACTGTGGCCACGCATCGCTACGCACGAAAAATACATGCAGGACGTGAAGCCGGATTCGGCCATCTACGTGTTCGCCCTCGGGCATTGAAGCACGTTGGCTCGCCGGCCGTGCTCGCGGCGCTGGTGTTCGCCATAACCGGCGCCGATGCACCTGCGCCGGCGCCCGCGTCTCGCTTTACGACGCCGCAAGCGGGCGCCGGCAGCACGCTCTACGCGCAGAACTGCGCGAAATGTCATGGCGCGGCGCTGACCGGCGGTTCCGCGCCCGACCTCTTCGGGCGCGCGTTCACGGCATCGAGCTTGTCGATGGGCGCGCTCAACCAAGCAGTGACGCAGTCGATGCCGCTCGACGATCCGGGCTCGCTAACGGCGGCGCAGTATGCCGCGATCATCGCCTATCTGCTGGCGGCGAATTGTTATCCGGCCGGCGCGACGCCGTTTCCGGCCGACGGCAACATCCCCGATCGCGCCGAGAAAGTGGCGACCCAGGGCGGTGCGACGAGCCCCTGCTCTTTGCGAGAGGTCGAGAAGCCGTGAAGGGCCGAAGGGCGTTGGCGATGGCTGACGAGTATCACGCGAGCGCCCCACCCAGTACCCCGCGCCGGACGTTCGACCCGGCCTACGCGCTCCGGCTCGAGGATCCCGAACGCTTGCGCACGCTCTCGCCGGAGGCGATCGTCGCGTTCGTCGACGCGCCGCCCGGATGTGTCGTCGTCGACTATGGCGCCGGAACCGGAGCATACGCGGTTCCGTTTGCGCAGGCGCGTCCCGATTGCCGGATCGTCGCAATAGATATCGAGCCGCAGCTGCTCGAGGTCTTACGCGCGAAGCCCGAGGCGGCGGCGATCCGCGCCGGCGGGCCGGAGCTGCTGGCCGAGTTCTCGGGGGCGATCGATCGCGTTTTCTCGCTCCACGTCATGCACTATCTCGGCGTCGACGATTTGCGCCGGATCTTCGCCGCGCTCGCACCGAACGGGCGAGCGGCGTTCGTCGACTGGAACGCCGACGTCGAGCGCCCGCGCGGCCCGGCGAAAGAGCGTCTGTGGGGTGCCGCGGATGCGGAGCGCCTCCTGGTGAGCGCCGGGTTCATCGTCGAACGAACCCTGAAGCTCCCATATCACTACGCGTTCTTCGGTCGCGTCGGTTAAAGGGGCGAGATCATCGCCAAGCCGGCGCGATCGCAATGAATCGCCGGCGCTTCGTTCAAGCGTTCGCTGGAACGCTGGCGTGCGGGCTGATGGCGCCGCGCGCGGGCGGCGCGCAAGCGCCCGTGCATGTCCGCGTCGGGGCCGCGCCGGTCGACGTCGGCGGGCAGGTGTACTACGCGGTCGACAATGGGTTCTTCAAAAAGCAAGGGCTGGACGTTGAGATCGTCACCACGTCGAACGGTCCGGCGACCGCCGCCGCCATCGTCTCCGGGAGCCTGGACATCGGTTCGGGCAACGCGCTCTCCATCGCCCAAGCGCACGACCGCGGGGTGAATTTCGTCTTCGTCGCGCCGTCGGGCGGGTATACGAGTTCGGACCCGACGGCCGGGTTGGTCGTCGCGAAGACATCGACCGCGAAATCGGTCAAGGATTTCGCCGGCAAGACGTTTGGGGTGAACACGGTCGGCGCACTCGGCCAAATCGCGATTTGCGCGTGGCTCGACAGGAACGGCGTCGACTGGAAGGCGGTGCGTTTCATCGAGCTTCCGTATAGCACGATGGTTCCCGCGCTCGTCTCCGGCCGCATCGACGCCGCGTTGATGGTCGAGCCGGCACTCGATCAAGCCGTCGCCGGCGACGGCAAGGTCTTCGCACCGATCTACGACGCGATCGCCAAGGATTTCACCGACGGCGGCTTTTTCGCGTTGGCCGACTACGTCAAAACGCACCTGGATACGATTCACCGATTCAACGCCGCGATCGCCGAAGCGGCGAAGTGGGCCAACGCCAACCGGCCGGCGTCAGCCAAAGTGCTGGAGAAGTACTCGGGCATCCCGGCCTCGGAGATGGTGCACCGCGTGCGCTACTACGAGCGGGTCGATCCGGCGAGCATCCAGCCGCTGATTGATGCCGCCGCGAAGTACGGGACGTTGAGGGAATCGTTCCCGGCGACGGATATCATCGCGCCGGGATTATAGTTGAGTCTGCAAAGGAGTTGGTCCCAAACCTCGCGGAGTTCTCGAAAAGACATGATTCTTCCGGGAGTAGCACAGACGTGGCAAACGTAGCGGAACCCGATCGGTCGGTGTGGACGATCACGCCGACGTGTCGCATCTGCCGGGCAGCGTGGAACCTGGCGCCAGGCATCATCGGAGCCAAGGAAGACGGCAAAGCCGCGTTTCAGCGGCAACCGGAAAACGACGAGGAGACGATGCAAGCCTGGCGGGCTGCTTTAGCTTGCCCCACCGGCTCGATCTTAGCTCCCCGGGGTCTCAAGATGCCGGACAACGTCTTTCCACAAGTCTTGGCTGAGAATCTCTACCGTCTCGGTTACAACGATAATGATACCGCCGGCGCACACCCGTTTTTCATCCGCAGCAGCGCCGGCTTGAATTTTCTGATCGACGGGCCCCGCTACGTCCCCAAGCTCGTCGAGTTCTTCGAGCAGCAGGGCGGATTAGATCACGTGCTCTTGACCCACCGGGACGACGTCGGCGCCTCGGCAAAATACGCGGAACGCTTCGGGGCGCGGTTATGGATTCACGAGAACGATCGCTCGGCGTCACCCCAGGCAACGGACATCCTTACCGGCTATGCGATCTCGGAGCCGATTCCGGGCGTAACGGTCATTCCGATACCGGGGCACACCATCGGCAGCGTTGCGTTTCTCATCGACGAGCGATTGTTCGTCGGCGACTCGCTGAGCTGGGAGCTGGCCGACAGGCGCCTTTGGACGAATCCCTTGCGGTGTTGGGATGACTGGGACATGCAGCGGCGGTCGCTCAAGCGGCTCCAGGACTTCCGGTTCACCTACATGCTTGCGGGCCACGGCGGAAGCATCGGCTTCCCGCACGAGCGCTTCCAGGCGGAACTGGCAACGTGCCTCGCGGGGCTCGCGACGACGAGCTGGCAACCACTGACGCACTTGCCGAATGGGGTACCGATCCCCGATGAGTGGAAAGTGTTGTGGGCCAACGTCGTCCCCGGGGTCAAAAAGGACTTCTTCGCGGCCGTCGGCAGCGCGTAGTGACGACGGACCCCGTTCCGTTTGTACGTGGTAGAAAGGCGCTAAGCGCTTCGGACCCGCGTCTTTCGCGGTCGTATACGCTAACCTTCATCGGAGATTGGGGTGGAGCGAACCTTCACAAAATTTGCTGTTGGCTCACGGAGGAGTTTTGCCGGCGCGCCGGCCCAAAGTCGCGGACAGCAATTTGGAGTATGGCTGATGACGATCCGATCGCGCTCGTTCAAAACGGCGTGGCCGATCTCTGTCTGACGACCCCGAGCATGTTGACTCCAGCCCGCGTCGCGGGCGAGGGACTGTACGCGGGAAATCCCGCGCCGAATCTTCGTGCGCTCGCGGCAATTCCTCAGAACGATTGCATGCTGCTCGCCGTCGCGCCGAAATTCGGCGTTTCTTCATTCGCCGACTTACGAGCGAAGCGTCCGGCGTTGCGTATCGCGACCTCGCCCAAGACGACTCCCGTCGGTTACGTGGGCCGGCTGCTACTCGAAGCGCATGGCATCGACGAAGCGCAGTTGACCGCCTGGGGCGTGGCCTTCATCGAAGATGACCATCCGTTCGATTCGCTTGACCGGGTGATCAACGGCGAGGCTGACGCCGTGCTTCACGAGGCGGTCATGACGCCGGGTTGGGTGCGCATCGTGGAAGGGGGACAAGCCGTTCCCTTGCCGGCCGAGG
>Ga0209415_10012885_pt1 | contig 13874 bp, 10 predicted proteins | sample PeaSoiSIISIP2007_FD_187696 | JGI IMG/M metagenome (GOLD analysis project Ga0209415, IMG submission 187696) | Peat soil microbial communities from Weissenstadt, Germany - SII-SIP-2007 (SPAdes) (version 2) | ecosystem: Environmental > Terrestrial > Soil > Wetlands > Peat | place: Germany... | reverse complement strand
TCGGCCAGCTACTCGAGCCCCGACATCGTCCTGCCGCCGGGCGCCCCGTTCCCGCACGCCATGGTCCGCTCGGCCGATCCCGGCTACCTCCGCGCGCTGGGGCTCACGCTCCTGCAGGGGCGCTGGTTCAATGACGCCGACACAGCAGGGTCCCGCCATGCGGTCGTCGTCGACCGGGCGCTCGTCGACCGCTACTGGAAGGGCCAGGATCCGATCGGCAAGCGCATCCTGCGCAACGGCAGCCCGGGCGACTTCTGGACCGTGGTCGGCGTGGTGGCGCAGGTAAAGGTCCGCACGTTGGACGAGAACTCCGACAAGGAAGCCCTCTACTTTCCCCTGGCACAGGTTCCCCAGCCCAATCTCGTGTTCGTGGCCCGCTGCGCGGGAGACCCCTCGGCGCTGGCCGCCTCGGTGCGGGCGGCCGTGCGCGCGGCCGATCCCACCCAGCCGGTCTTCGACGCGAGGACCATGACCCAGAGGATGGACGACGCGGCGCAGCCGCGCCGGGCTCCGATGGTCCTGCTGTCCATCTTCGGCGGCCTCGCCGTCGTCCTGGCCATGCTCGGCGTCTACGGCATCCTGGCGTATTCCGTCGCGCAGCGAACGATCGAGTTCGGAGTCCGGATGGCGCTCGGCGCCTCGCCGGGCAACATCGCCGCACTGGTCCTCAGGCTGGGAGTCGTGCTCGTGGGCCTTGGAATGGCGGGGGGCCTCGCGGGTTACCTCGCGCTCAGCCGCGTGGTGGCGACCCTGCTCTATGCCACGCCCCCCACGGATCCGGCCATGCTCGTCGCCGCTCCCCTGGCCCTCGGCCTCGTCGCCCTTGGGGCCTGCCTCATGCCCGCCCTGCGGGCGACACGTGTCGAGCCGGTGGTCGCGCTCCGGCAGGACTGAACCCGGCCCCATTCCAATCTCTCAACCGTCCGTCAAACAACCCTACAAAACCATGTCCCAGTCCCTCCTGAAGCTCGATAACGTCACCAAGGTCTTCCTCACCGACGAGGTCGAGACGCACGCCCTCTCCGGCATCCACCTCGAGATCAACAAGGGCGAATACGTCGCCATCGCGGGGCCCTCGGGATGCGGGAAGTCGACCCTGCTCTCCATCCTGGGACTCCTCGACACCCCGACGGAGGGCACCTACACGCTCAACGACCGGATCGTGCAGGGGCTCTCCCCGGCCGAGCGCGCGCGGATCCGAAACCGCGAGATCGGGTTCATCTTCCAGTCGTTCAACCTGATCGGCGACCTGAGCGTCTACGAGAACGTCGAGCTCCCGCTCACCTACCGCGGCATGCCCTCGTCGGACCGCAAGGCGCGGGTCGAGGAGGCCCTGGAGAAGGTCGGGATGGGCCATAGGGCGAAGCACGTCCCCTCGCAGCTCTCGGGCGGGCAGCAGCAGCGCGTCGCGGTCGCCCGGGCCCTCGCCGGCCAGCCCGCCGTCCTCCTGGCGGACGAGCCCACCGGCAACCTCGATTCCAAGAACGGGGACGCCGTCATGGACTTGCTCCAGAGCCTCCACCGGTCGGGCTCGACGATCCTCATGGTGACCCACGACACCCGCTTCGCCCGACACGCCGACCGGACCGTGCACCTCTTCGACGGCCGCGTGGTCGAGGAGAGCGTCGAGAGCAAGGAATAGCCGGCGATGCTCTCGGACCTGAAATACGCCCTTCGCCAGCTGACCGGCAACCGCGGCTTCACCGCCGTGGCCCTGCTGACCCTGGCTCTCGGGATCGGGATCAACACGACCACGTTCACGCTCGTGAACACGATCCTGTACCGGATGCCCCCGTACCGCGACCCGGGCCGGCTGGCCGTGATCTTCGGCACCATGCCGCAGTCCCAGTTCACGAAGCTGGCGCCGGCAAACGCCCGCGACATCGTGCAGCAGGCGGCGGGGTTCGAGAACCTCACCCCCTGGTGCTGGGACTATTCCAACTTCGCCAAGCCGGGCGAGCCGGCATACCGGGCGATAGGCGTCCAAGCCTCCGGGAACTTCTTCTCGACCCTGGGCATCGCCCCGTCCATGGGCAGGGTGTTCACCCCGCAGGACGACCGCCCGGGCCACAACGACGTCATCGTCGCGGGCGAGAGGTTCTGGAGGGAGAAGCTGGGCGGCGACCCCAATGTCGTCGGCAGCGTTCTTCGGCTCAACGGAAAGTCGGTCACGGTGATCGGGGTCGTGCCCGAGAGAGAGCAGGACCTCATCTATTTCGGGGCGGTCGACCTGTGGCAGCCCCTGGGCTACGGGGAGGACACCTGGAGCAAGCGCGACAACGACTGGATGGAATTCGTCGCCCGCCTCAAGCCGGGCGTGAGTCTCGCGCAGGCCAGGGCGCAGCTGGACACGGTCGCCGCGCGCGTGGCCCGCGACCATCCCGACACGAATTCCCACCGCGGCCTCAACATAGCCACCTACACGTCGGCGCGATCGCGGGGGTCCGCCCAGATCCTGTGGACGATCATGGGGCTCATGCTCTTCGTTCTCGGGATCGCGTGCGTCAACCTGGCAAACCTGCAGCTTGCGCGAACGGTCAACCGGATGCGCGAGTACGCGATCCGCGTCGCGCTCGGGGCCTCGAGGGCCCAGCTGATCCGGCAGCTGCTCTGCGAGAGCGTCCTGTTGTCGCTCGCCGGCGGGGCGCTCGGCCTCCTGGTCTCGACATGGGGAAACCGGCTTCTCGGCAGCCGCCTCCACATAAGCATCTCCGGCTCCGGCATGGACCTGCCGCTGGATTACCGCGTGCTCGGCTTCACCCTCGTGGCCTCGGTCGCGACCGGGATAACCTTCGGGCTCATGCCGGGCTGGATCGCGTCCAGGACCGAGGTGGGCGCGGCGGTCAAGCAGGGGGGACGGGGGACCGCCGGCGACCGCTCCAAGCACCGCATGCGAAAGGCGCTGGTGGTGGCGGAGCTCGCCCTCGCCCTGGCGTCCCTTGCCGGCGCGGCGTACTTCGTGAGGGGCCTTCAGCGCATCACGCACGCCTACACGGGCTGGGAGAGCGCCAGCCGGGTCACCGGCAGCTTCATGCTTCCGGAATCCAAGTACTCCACCAGCGACCAGACGCGGACGGGCGTCGAGCGGATCCGGGCGGAACTGGCGGCGCTGCCCGGAGTGGAACGGGTGGCCGTCTCGGGGCAGATTCCGATCGGCGGCTTCTTCTCGCACCAGGGCAACTTCATCATCGAGGGACAGCAGCGGCCTGCCCAGGGCCAGGAGCCGCTTGCGCTGGCCGAGCGCGTCACGCCCGGATACTTCGCCACGCTCGGGATGCACCTCATCGGCGGCCGGGACTTCGAGGAGGCCGACCGCGCCGACGGCAGGCAGGTCGTGGTCATAAACCAGGCGATGGCCCGGCAGTTCTGGCCCAAGGGCGACGCGATCGGCCACCGCGTCGGCAGCACCGACGCGAAGAAACCCGACTGGAGGGAGATCGTGGGAATCGTGAACGACATCCCCAGCACCTACGCCCCGGCCCTCACCCCGTTCCAGACGTACCACCCGTTCGCGCAGGATCCGGACCGGTGGCTGTCCTTCACGCTTCTTTGCAGGGGGGCGCCCTCCGGGCTCACCGATGACGCCCGGCGCGCCGTTGCGCGGGCCGATCCCGATCTCGCCGTATACCAGCTGGGCACCGTCGACTCGGTGATTGAGCAGCTTGGGTCCGGCTTCACCCTCGTCGAGGAGCTGCTGACGATCGCGGCCCTGCTCGGCCTCCTGCTGGCCGTCGTCGGGATCTACGGGGTCATCGCCAACCTGGCGGCGCAGCGCACCCAGGAGATCGGCATCCGGATGGCCCTGGGCGCGCGAACCGGCACCGTCCTCTGGCTTATCCTCAGGGAGGGCGTCCGCCTGGCGGCCGTCGGGACCGGCATCGGCCTCGCCCTGGCCCTCCTCCTGACGCGCGGCCTGAGCCTCGCGCTTCCCGCGATCCCGGGCCAGGATATCCCGGTCATCGCGGCCCTGGCCGCGCTCCTGGCGGCCGCGGCCCTCGCGGCCTGCATCCTGCCGGCCCTGAAGGCCACGCACGTGAATCCGGTGGATGCGCTGAGAGCGGAGTAGAGGCCCGACGCATGCCGCCCCTCGAGCCGACGACCCGCAGAACAGGCTGCCGGGATTCCGAACCCACCGAGAACGACCATCCCCGACAAGGGAGCCCGGCACGAACATGATTTCCGACCTGAGATTCGCCTTCCGCCAGCTGCTTAAGTATCCCGGCTTCACCGCCGTGGCCGCGCTCACGCTCGCGCTCGGCATCGGCGTCAACACGACGATGTTCAGCGTCCTGAACGCGCTCGTCCTCCAGGCGTCGCCCGCCCCCGACTCCGGGCGGCTCGTTTCCATCTTCCGCACGGCGGCGCAGGCGCAGGACTGGCCCCAGTCGCCGGCCAACTTCTACGACTACGAGAAACAGAACACGTCCTTCGGGCAGGTGGCCGGATACTACCAGACAAACTTCAACATGGCCGAGCCGGGCCAGCCTGCCGAGCGCCTTGCCGGGATGTCGGCCTCGGCCAGCCTGTTCACGGTGTTCGGCATCCCGCCCGAGCTCGGCCGCGTGTTCGGGCCCGAGTGCGACCTGGCCGGCGCAGGCCAGGTCGCCGTCCTAAGCGACAGATTCTGGCGCAGCCATTTTGCCGGCGACCCAGGCGTCATAGGCCGCATCGTGCGCATGGACGGCCAGCAGGTCACGATCATCGGCGTCATGCCCGCGGATTTCGAGAATCCGACGTATTGGGGCCGCATCGACCTGTGGCGGCCGCTCGCGTTCGACGGCGCGACCCGGCAGATCCGTGACAACCCCTGGATGCAGGCCATCGGCCGCCTGAAGCCGGGCGTCGCGCTTGGAGGGGCCCAGGCCGAGGCGACCGCGATCGCGACCAGGCTCGCCCACGACTACCCGCGGACGAATGCGGGCAACGGCCTGCGCCTGGAATTCTGGAACGATGCGCGCACGGGCGACCTGTCGCGCCGCATATCGTGGCTGTCCATGGGGCTCGCGGCATTTGTCCTGCTCATCGCCTGCGCCAACCTGGCGAATCTCCAGCTGGCGCGGATGGCCGTGCGGGTCCGCGAAAACGCCGTGCGCATCGCCCTGGGCGCCTCGCGCCTGCAGCTCATACGCCAGCTCCTGGTCGAGAGCCTCCTCTTGTCGGCGGTCGGCGGGGCCCTCGGCGTGCTCGTCGCCTCGTGGGGCGCCAGGGTTATCGGCAGCGAAATCTACATAAGCAGCATCCGGGGCCTGGACCTGCCGATCAACCTGAGCGTCCTCGCCTTCACGCTGCTAGCCTCCGTCGTGACGGGGATCGCCGTCGGCACCATACCGGCCTGGATCGCCTCGCGCACCGATGTCAACGCGACGCTCAAGCAGGGCTCCCGGGGGGCCGTGGGGGATCGCTCGCGGCATCTGCTCCGGCAGGCGCTCATCGTTTCCGAACTGGCCCTCGCCCTGATCCTCCTTGCCGGGGCCGGCTACTTCGTGCGCGGCATGCAGCGCGTGGCGCATGCCGACATGGGCTGGCGGCCGGAGGGGATCATGACGGCCGGCATGTCCCTCCCGTACAATGCCAATTACTCGACCGACGCCCAGTGCCGGGCGTTTTTCGACAAGCTCGGGACGAGCCTGGCCGCGCTGCCCGGGACGCAGCAGGCGACGATTTCCGCCTACCTCCCGATAGTCGGGTCATGGCGCACGTCGGGCGTCGCGATTGAGGGCCGACCCCCGCTGCCGCGCGGAAAGGAACCCCTCGTCTATCTCAATTTTGTCTCGCCCAGCCACTTCTCCACGCTGGGCATGCGGCTCGTCCGGGGACGGGGCTTCACCGACGCCGACCGCGCCGACTCGCGCAAGGTCGCGATCATCAATGAATCCATGGCCCGCAACCTCTGGCCCGCGGGGGACCCCATCGGCAAGCGGATCGCGCCTTCCGACACGTCAATCCCCGGCTTGTTGGAGATCGTCGGCGTCGTGAATGACGTCCATGCCACCATCGAGCTCGTGCGCAGGCCCGACACGCCGTTCGACACCTATCTTCCCCTTGCCCAGACGCCGACCGGTTACGTCCACTGGCTCAACCTTGCAATCCGCAGCACGGCTCCCGGACCAACCGTGGCGGCCGCCCTGCGCGCCGCCGTCCAGCAAATAGACCCCGACCAGCCGGTCTACGCCATTGCCTCGGCCCAGGAGTCGATGCAGGAGTTCGCCAGCGGACTGAACCTGACCAGCCAGGTGCTTGGGGTGTTTGCTCTCGTCGGCCTCGCGCTATCCGCCGTCGGCCTCTACGGGGTCATCGCCAACCTCGTGGCCCAGCGCACCCCGGAGATCGGCATCCGCATGGCGCTAGGCGCGCAGAGCCGCGATGTCCTCTGGCTCGTGCTTGGCCAGGGCGTGCGCCTTGCCGCCGCGGGAACGGCGATCGGCCTCGCCTGCGCCTGGGGGCTCGTTCGCCTCCTCGGCGCGATCCTTCCGGCGATTCCCGGCAGCGATCCGGCCGCCGTCGCGTTGGTCGCCATGCTTCTCGCAGCGGTCGCCCTCTTCGCAAGCTGGCTGCCTGCGCGCAGGGCAACCAGGGTCGATCCCGTCATCGCGCTCCGCGCGGAGTAGGCAGGCCTCGCCCGCGGCCGGTGTCCCTGCCCCAGCGCAGGCGCGCGAGCCCGCCTGCCGGGCGCCGCACATCCCCCCTCTGCGAATTCCCGTTTGACGACGGCGATGAACTGATAATGTTCAAGTCTTAGTGTCCCCAAAGGAAAAGAGGCGCCCTCCATTGCTCAAGCGGACCGTCGCGTCGCTGGCAGTCGCCCTTGTGCTGGTCCTCACCATTCTTGCCGCGAGCCCGGAGCTTCACGAGCGCCTGCACGGCCACGGGCCCGATGCCGCGGGGGTTGCGCACCAGGACGGTGTCCCTTCCCCCAGAGGCCAGCCCGCCGATGACGAGGACGGCTGCGTCGTCACCCTTTTCGCCCAGGGCCTGGTTCTTCCCCTGGCCCTCCTGGTTCTGGCCTTCTCGGGTCAGACGCTGCGCCGGTTCGTCTTCGATATATTCGACCGGGTGATTCCGGCGGAACCCCGCTTCCTGCTCCTGCCCTCGCAGGCACCCCCTGTCGGATTGAGCTAGTCCGCCGGCGAACGCGGTGCCGCGCCCCCGGGGTGCGGCCCCATCTCACACGCCGTTCACGTGCCGCGCCGCGATGGCGCGCACCATCGCCGCCGCCCATCCGGGCCGAGCAGCGCGCCCCGGGCGCGGAGCCCCGGGTTGCCCGATAGCCCCACCCAATCCATCCATGAGTTTCCGAATCCTCCTTTTCCTCCCAATCGCCGCCGCCGCGGTCGCCCCGAGCCTTGCCCAAACGGCGCCGCCGCCCGCCGCGGGCCCGGCCGTCACCCAGCTCGACCCCGTCATCGTGACGGGCCAGCTCGACCAGAGCCGGGAGACCATCGTGCCCAGCCTCGGCGCCACCTCGTTCATCATGGACCAGCAGCAGATCCTCAACCTGCCGCAGGGGGAGGATGCGCCCTTCAACCAGGTGCTCCTGCGCGCGCCCGGCGTCGCCGAGGATTCCGCGGCCAACGGCGACCTGCACGTCCGGGGGGAGCACGCAAACCTCCAGTACCGCATCAACGACGTGCTGCTGCCCGAGGGCATCACCGGGTTCGGCCTCGAGCTCGATCCGCGCTTCGTGAACAGCATGCAGCTGATCACCGGCTCGCTGCCCGCGCAGTACGGGTTCCGCACGGCGGGCGTCGTGGACATCCAGACGAAGGGCGGCGCGTTCGAGCAAGGCGGCGGGACCTCGCTGTACGCCGGGAGCTACGACACCCTCCGGCCGAGCTTCGAGGCGGGAGGCTCCGAGGGAACGCTGACCTACTTCGCGGACGGCAGCTACGACCACAACGGCATCGGGATCGAGAACCCGACCGCCAGCGCCGCGCCGGTTCACGACACCTCGGACCAGTACAAGGCGTTCGCGTACCTGTCGTACATCCTGGACAGCTCGAGCCGCGTCAGCTTCATGGCCAGCGCGTCCTACAGCGACTTCCAGGTTCCCGACACTCCGGATCTTCCCGCCGGGACCTCGCCGGACGGGAACCCGTGGCTGCCGGGGGCGTTCAACTCGTCGGGGCTCAACGAGAACCAGAACGAGCAGAACTATTACAGCGTGGTCGCCTACCAGAAATCCTCGGGCGACCTCAACTACCAGCTCTCCGCATTCGGCCGGGACAGCAGCGTGCACTTCATGCCGGACCCCGTCGGCGACCTCTATTTCAACGGCGTGGCCAGCGACGTGGAGCGCAAGCTCCGTTCCGTCGGCCTGCAGGGCGACGCCAGCTACGCCCTCACCGCGAGGCAGACCCTGCGCGGAGGCTTCACGCTCCTGGACGAGTCCGTCGCCGCCGACTCGTCGACGACCGTGTTTCCCGTGGACTCGGGCGGCGACCCGACGGGTCCCGCGTTCACAATCGCGGACGATGCCAGGCTCCGCGGCCTGTTTGCGGGCGCGTACCTGCAGGACGAATGGAAGATCGTCCCCGGCCTGACGCTCAACTTCGGGGCCCGCTACGACGTCTTCAACTCGTCGTTCGACGTCGAGAGCCAGCTCAGCCCCCGAATCAACGTGATCTACAGGGCCTCGCACTCGACAACCCTGCACGCGGGCTACGCCCGCTACTTCACGCCGCCGCCCGTCGAGAATGTGCCCCCGGGAACCGTGGTGGAATTCAACGGCACCTCGAACCAGTCCGCCGTGACGCAGGACGACCCTGTCAAGGCCGAGCGCTCGAACTATTATGACGCCGGGATCAGCCAGAAGCTTGGCCCCGGGCTCCAGGTGGGACTGGACGGCTATTACAAGAAGGCCAAGAACCAGCTCGACGACGGCCTGTTCGGACAGACGCTCATCCTCTCCGCGTTCAACTATGCCAGGGGCGAGGTCTACGGCCTGGAATTCACGGGGTCCTATCAGGAGGGTGGTTTCGCGACATACCTGAACCTCGCCCACTCGGTCGCGAAGGGCGAGGACTGGACCTCGGCGCAGTTCCTGTTCAATCCCGACGACCTGGCCTACGTCAGGAACCACTGGATCTTCCTCGACCACGACCAGGCGCTCACCGGCTCCTTCGGCGCGTCCTACCAATGGAAGGACTCCCGGGGCGCCGCGCGCCTCTACGTCGACGCCATCTACGGCACCGGGCTAAGGACCGATGCGACCGCGCCCGACGGCACGATCATCCCCAACGGCGGAACCGTTCCCGCATATTCCACCGTCAGCGTCGGCGGGGAGCAGAGCTTCAATGTCGGCAGAGGCCGCTCATGGAAGATCCGCTTGGACATCCTGAACCTGACGGACAACTCGTACGAGCTGCGCAGCGGCACCGGCGTCGGCGTCAACGCCGCCCAATACGGGATGCGCCGCGGTTTCTTCTGGAGCATTTCCTACGCCTACTAGGCCGGCGTGCGCCCGGCCGGGACTCCGGACCGCCATCCCTGCATCTTCCCGCGGGCGGAAAAATGATTCTGGCCGCCGTCCCGGCGCATCGGGTACCCTCCGGCATGGCAACCCGCGTGGCCCTGCTCCGGGGGATCAACGTCGCCGGCAACAGAATGGTCGCGATGGCCGACCTGCGCGCTCTCCTGGCCAAGCTGGGCCTAGAGGACGCGCGGTCGCTGCTCCAGAGCGGAAATCTCGTCTTTCGGAGCGGCGCCCGGCCCGGCGCCCTGGAACGCCTGCTGGAGGCCGAGGCCGAAAGGCGCCTCGGCCTGCGAACGGACTTCTTCGTGCGCACCGCAGACGAATGGATGCAGGTTGTCGCCCGCAATCCCTTCCCGAAGGCGGCCGAGAACGATCCCGGCCACCTGGTCGTCGTGTTCCTGAAGGACGCCCCTGACGCGGGGAGCGTCAAGGCCCTGCAGGCCGCCGTCACGGGACCGGAAATCATCCGCTCCGACGGCAGGCAAGCCTACATCGTCTACCCAGCCGGCATCGGGACCTCCCGGCTGACGGCAAGCGTCATCGACAGGAAGCTCGGCACGCGGGGGACAGCGCGCAACTGGAACACCGTCCTAAGGATTGCCGTCCTTGCCGGAGCGCAACCCGCCGCGCATTGAGGCGGGGCCGCCGGCAGGATACCCCCTTCAGCTGCGCGCGAAGTCAACGAGCCGCTCCATCCCCCCTGAATCCGCGGCCCGGATCGCATCAAGATAGCGGGCGCCCGCCCGAGGCGATCCGGCCGGGTCAGATCGGGAGCCCCAGGTCAGCGGCTCCTCGCCCTGCGAGGCCACCACGATGTCGGCGAGCAGCCGCGCATGCCGGCCGTTGCCGTTCGACCACGGCTGGATTGACCTGAGCCGGTGGTGGAGCCGGACCGCGGCCTCGTGGACCGGATAGGTCGAGAACCGAATCCATCCCTCGGCATCGTCAAGGAACATCCGGACGCCCCCTGGGATCCGCCGCGCCTCCCATCCTTTGCCGCCCTCGTTCGTTCGATAGCGTCCGGCGCCGCGCCAGATGCCGCCAAACATCCGCCGGTGAAGATCCCGGACAAACGCCTCTGTCAGGAGGTCGCCCCGCCGCAGCACGGCGCCGCGCATCGCCCAGACCCGCGCGGCGTTGATCCTCAGCCGCTCGATCTCGTCAAGCTGAGCGCGCGTGGACAGGCTCGGCAGGAGAAGGGCCGCCTCCTTCGGCGCGATCGGGCCGCTTCCGGCATCCGCGGGGCAAACCTCAATCGGCATCATCTCGCGTGTCCCGCTCCTTAAGCGCCTCCGAGTGCTCGGTCGCCCTAAGGTGCCTGAACCTCGGGTCGCGAACCTGCGCGAGCTCGACATACGTGCGGGCCACCGGCTCGCGAGGCATGATGAAGTAGACGAGCTCGCAGTCCATCGCCCCGGCCGCGCGGCGCAGTGATGCAACGCTGATCGAGCCCTTTTCCTCGGCGGCCTCCAGCTGGGCGTAGGATTGGCGTTTCACACCGGCCCGCGACGCCACCTCGCCCTGGGTGAGGCCAATCGCGTCGCGGACGGCCCGCAGCCATCCGCGCGCCGGCATGCCCGCGGCGGGTCGCGCCGCGCTGAGCGGCTGGATCTTCCTCTCCAGGCCCTCAAGCAGGATGGCTCTGATTTGATCAACGATTAAGTTTTTAAACTGCTTTACCTAGGCTAATGCAATTTAAAACAGATATAACGACATGATAAGCAGCTTATATACTGCCTAGTCACGCCTCAACCGGGCCTGCACCATAATATTGGCAGCCATGATCAATCCGCCTCCGACGACGAGCGACCAGGTCGCATGCTCGTTCGGGTAATCGACCGACGCCCAACCGGAGATGAGCGACGGCAGGAACAGCGCGAATATCGACGCGATGACGGGCTCGATGCAGTAGATAAGCCCGGCCTGGGTCGCCGGAATCCGCGGCTGCCACTCGTTCATGAGCCAGAACGCGCCCACCGTGCAGACGGCGGCGAGCGCCAGGGTGAGGCACACCCAGGCCGGCGACCCAAGCGGCGCGGCGAGCGAACCGGAACGGGGCGCCACCGCCGCGGCGAGCGCCAGGAAAACGACCGCCTGGATCGCGAACATGACGAGCGTGGTCGACGCCGCGCGGTTCCCGGCGAATTCCCTCTTCTCGATCCAGAGGATCTGGCCCATGAAGAAGATCGAGCTGAGGAGCGTCTCCCACTCCCCCCTTCCGAGCTTGAGCGTGCGCCAATCGAGGCGCCCGAGGATCGCGACGCCCAGCAGCACAAGGGCGCAACCCGTCCAGACGACCGCGCCGGGGTTGCGCCGCCTGCGCAGGGCGAACCAAACCGGTATGAGGATCGCGTAGAACTGGGTGATGAACGCGGATGTCGACGCCTCCGTGCGCTGCAGGCCGTCGGTCTGGAAGAGCGTGCCCCCGGCGGCGAAAAGGCCGAGACCGAGGCCCTGGCCGATCTCGCCGCGAGTCGGGCGGCCGCCCCGGCGCCCCCGCAGGACAATCATCACGATCGCAGCCACCACAAAGCGCGGCGCGAGGGCGCCAGCTGTCACAAACCACGCCCCGGCGCCCGGCCACAGCGCCTGATTCATCAATATGAGCGCCTTTATCACGGGAAAGCTGAGCCCCCAGAACACGGTCGTCAGGGCAAGGACGAGAGCGGCCTGCCTGCGTCGGGGATTGGGTGATTCGGCCATCGCGGCTCCGCTGGTTGGGCGGCGACCGAGCCTGCCTGCCGGGCGACCCCCAGCCAAGAGGGAACGGCTCCGGATTTAACACAACCGGCCCGCAAGACGGCTCGACATCAACCGCGGCAGCGGCCACTCCTCTCCGACGCAACCCCTGCAAAATGTCGAAATCGGCAGATGACCGGCGCCTGTCGAGGAAAGCCTACGAGGCCCGCCTTCCGGATGTCCGCGCGGCGCTCGTGCGGATGCAGTTCGAGCTCCGGTCCTCGCGTTTTCCGGCGCTCCTTGTCATCGCGGGCGTCGAGGCCTCCGGGAAGGGCGATGTCGTCAACATCCTGAACGGCTGGCTGGACCCGCGCGGATTCGAGACGTTCGCGCTCCACGAGCCCACCGACGAGGAGAGGGAGCGGCCACCCATGTGGCGCTATTGGAGGACCCTTCCGCCGGACGGGCGCATGGCGATCTACGCCGGCGGATGGCATGCCGACGCCCTGCGCGAGGATCCCCGCAGCGCGCGCGAGCTCGCGCAGTTCGACGCCATGCTCCGCAGGTTCGCGTGGTTTGAGGGCCAGCTGGCGGCCGCCGGGGCGCTGATCATCAAGGTGTGGCTCAATCTCTCGAAGTCGGCCCAGAGGGCCCGGCTCCTCGACCTCGAATCGGATCCGCGCACGGCGTGGCAGGTCTCGCCCGAGGACTGGAAGAGCCACCGGGACTACGACAAGCTGGCCCGGCTGGCGGAGCGCATGCGCAGCGCCACCCACCAGCCCGGGGCGCCCTGGTACCTGGTCGATTCCGAGGACCCCCGCGCGCGCAACCTCGCCGTCGCCGACATCCTGCTCTCGCGCTTCCGGATCCACATGCGCGCCCGCGCCCGCCTCGCGGCCGCCCGCGCGGGCCCGCGGCGCAGGATCGTCCCCCTGCGCCCCGCGGGGCTTCGCCGCCTCCTGTCGCTGCCCCTCGACAGCAAGCTCTCGCAGGCCGCCTACGAGAAGAAGAGGGACAAATGGCTCGGGCGGCTGAACCGGGCCGTCCGCGCGGCCGGCCAGGAGCGCCGCTCGGTGGTGTGGGTGTTCGAGGGTTGGGACGCCGCCGGAAAGGGCGGGGCCATCCGCAGGCTCACCTACGCGATCGACGCGCGCGACTTCCGGGTGATCCAGGTCGCAAAGCCCACCGACGAGGAGAAGGCCCACCACTACCTGTGGCGGTTCTGGCGGCACGTGCCGCGGGCGGGATTGGCGACGATCTACGACCGCTCGTGGTATGGGCGCGTCCTAGTCGAGCGCCTGGAGGGTTTTGCCCGCGAGGCGGAATGGCGGCGCGCCTACCGCGAGCTCAACGAGTTTGAGCGCGAGCTCGTCGAGCACGGGATCATCGTCCTGAAGTTCTGGCTCCACATCAGCAAGGAGGAGCAGCTGCGCCGCTTCCGCGACCGCGAGGCCACCCTCTACAAGCGCCACAAGATAAACGCCGAGGACTGGCGCAACCGGCGCAAGTGGCAATCCTACGAGATCGCCGTCGGGGACATGCTTTCCATGACGAGTTCGCGCCACGCCCCCTGGCACCTCGTCGCGGCGAACAACAAGCGCCACGCCCGCCTGGAGGTCCTCAAGATCTCCTGCCGGCAGATCGAGGCCGCGCTCGGCCCCTAGGACCCCTGGCCGGCAACAAAAACGCCGCGGGGGGAAACCCCCGCGGCGGCAAATATCTG
>Ga0209415_10012884_pt1 | contig 13875 bp, 13 predicted proteins | sample PeaSoiSIISIP2007_FD_187696 | JGI IMG/M metagenome (GOLD analysis project Ga0209415, IMG submission 187696) | Peat soil microbial communities from Weissenstadt, Germany - SII-SIP-2007 (SPAdes) (version 2) | ecosystem: Environmental > Terrestrial > Soil > Wetlands > Peat | place: Germany... | reverse complement strand
GCCCGGGGCCGGACGGGAGCACGGCGCTTCATCTTCCTCGCCCGCTGGCCCTCACGTCGGGCGACCCAGCATGCCCGCGACCGACTCCGTGAGCTCACGGCCCGGTCTCGGCTGCTGGTGCCGGTCGAGCAGGTCGTGGGGAGCATGAACCGGTTCCTCCGCGGCTGGGCCGGGTTCTTCAGGATCGGGAACTCGGCCAAGGTATTCGACAAGATCAAGACCTTTGCGCTCGAGCGTCTCGGCATCTTCGTTGCCAACCTCCATCGGCGAAGGCGCCGCTGGGGGCTGCACTACGTGCTGCGGGACCCCGAGCGTCTCGGCTTGGTCAACCTCAATGGACTCGTCGTCGCACCCAGGCCGAACTTTGCCAGGCGGGCTCTGGTGGCCGAACACGTCGGTGAAGGGCGTCGGTGAGCCGTGTGCGGGAAAGTCGCATGCACGGTTCGACGGGAGGGAGCTGGAGAAGGAGCGAGCTACGGCTGCCGATCCATGGCGGCCCTAGACAAACCGTGGGACCTGAGCCCGGTTCGCCTACGGCGCGTCACCTCGCCAGCTCCCTACCCGACCGCCACGCTCTCTCGGGCAGGGGCCCTTGCGGTAGGTGAGGATGTCGAAGCCGGCGGCTGTTAGCTGGGCGAAGAGAGTTGACAGATCGGAAGATTGCGTGCACGCTGTCAATATACGATGATCTAATCGCTATACGTAAACTGCGCCGGTGAGCGGCATATTGGCGCGTCCATGACAACGGGAGCCGAAGCCATGTCTTCAGTTATGAAGTTCAAGAGCGCGCGTGGGCGCCGCGACCGCGGGCGCCGCTTGCATCGGTTGGCAATTGCCGCAAGCGCAGTCGTCGCGATCGGCGCGTTGGCCGGGGTGTCGGCGACCAGCGGCGCTGCGGCCGAGCCGCAAGCCAAAGGCAAGCCAACCAATTCCCAGCTGCTTGCTCTGCAGGGCACCTACCGGGGGATAGAGTCCACCCTGCCCGCCGGTTACCCGGCTCCGACGGTCAAGCGCGGGGTGAAGTTCACCCTCGGATGGCTCAATCCCAACGGGGCGATACCCGGGTTGAACACACAGCAGGCGGCCGCCGAGGCCGAGACTAAAAAGCTCGGTGGCAAGTTCATCGCCTTCAACGCGAATGCCTCGATCACCCTCCAGGTCTCGCAGTTCAACGACCTCCTGGCCGAGCACGTCAGCGCCATCGTCGTGGACCCCAACGATCCGAGCTCACTCGTGCCGGACCTCAAGCGGGCTGCCCTGCAGCACATCCCGGTGGAGACAATCTTCGACGCCATCGCCGGCCGGCCACCGCTTTCGGCCGGCTACGCGACGAACATCGTTCAGGGATCGGACCAGGCAGCGTATTATCTTGTGGCTGCCACTGCCCTGCAGTCTCCCCACGCGTCGTTTGCCGTCATCGGCTTCGCGGCGCCTATCGTGACGATCGAGTACTGGGACGCGCGAGTGAAGGCCTGGGGCGCCAAGCTCGGGCTCCACTATGACGGCGAAGTGGACGTCCTCGAGACGACTCCCCAAGGAGCCGCCACGGCGATGTCCGCGATCTTGGCTCGGTGGCCGAACATCAAGGCCGTGTTCTGCTTCAACGATGTGACCGCCGAGTCGGCCGCGGCAACAGCGGACCTCGCGGGCAAGTCCAACATCCTCGTCAGCGGGACCAGTGGTGACCCCGCTATGCGCCAGGCAATCAAGCGTGACAAGACGTTCGCCACCTACCAGTACACCTGGCAGGGTGGTGGACAGCAGGCTGTAATTGCCGCCTACGACCTGGTGACCAAGCAGCATCTCCCGCTACCGAAGAACACCGTTGGTCGTGGGTTGCTGGTGACGCGAGCGAATCCGGGAGCCGGCCTGGGATTATAATCGTCGGTAGGCGCCGTACCCCGTACGCAGCAGGAGAACATGTCCTCGACCCCACCGAAGCTCGCGCTGCGAGTGGCATCTACAAGCAATTCGGGGGAGTGCATGCGTTGCGGGGTGCAAGCCTGTTGGTAATTGTTCAGGTGCCCGAGCGGGGTAGAGCGGCCTGAGTCCAGGACTCCTGGCATGTCATTGTGAATCCCTTGAAAAGTAAGGGCAAAGTCGTGCCTTCGTGGCCCTGTTGTGGGATACTTCCTACGTGTCCGTGTCGGCGCCTTCTCCGGGAGTTCTCGTTGGCTGGCTGAATCCGAACGGAGACGTACCAGGGCTCGACACCGAGCAGCAGGATGCGAAAATCGAGACCCAAAAGCTCGGAGGCTCGTTCATCGCGTTGGATGCGAACGCTTCTCTCAACCTCCAGGTATCGCAGTTTAACGATCTCCTAGCGGAGCACGTGAGCGCGATCCTCGTCAATCCGAACGACCCGAGCTCGCTGACGCCCGAGCTGCAAAAGGCTGCGGCGCAGCATGTCCCAGTCATCTCGGTGTCCGGTGCGATCGCTGGACAGAAGCCTTGGGCGGGCTACAAGACGAACGTTATCCAGGGCCTGGATCAGGCGGCGTTCTATAACGTCGCCGCGGTCGCTCTCGAGCACCCGCACGCGATCTTCGCGGTCATGGGCTGCGCCGCTCCCATCCCGGTTCTCGAGTACTGGGCACAGCGGGTGAAGTTCTGGGGGAAGAAGCTCGGGCTTCGCTATGTCGGCGAGGTCGACACGCTGACGACCACGCCGAGCGGGGCAGCCACCGCGATGTCTGCCATCCTGGCCCGCACGCCGAATGTCCAGGCGGTGTTCTGCTTCAATGACACCGCGGCCGAGTCCGCTGCTGCCACGGCCCGGCTAGCGGGCAAGCACCCGCTCGTCAGCGGGACGAACGGCGATACCGCCGCTCGCGAGCTCATCAAGAGTGGGGAGATGTTCTCGACGTTCCAGTACAACTGGAACCGCCTCGGAGCACAGTCGGTCATTGCTGCCTATGACGAAGTCACTCACCAGCACCTGCCCCTTGCTGTGACGACTGCCGAGCTGGGGATGTTGGTGACTAAGGTGAACCCGGGCGCCTGACAGCGAACTTGACACGCGGAGCACGGGTATGACAGAGAAGACGACCTTGACCTCTTCGGCGCCATTGCTTGCACTGACCGGTATTCACAAGCAATTCGGTGGAGTTCGCGCTCTCCGGGGTGCAGCTCTCACAGTGCAAGACAGTGGCGTCGTCCACGCGCTGATGGGTGAGAACGGATCTGGCAAGTCGACATTGCTCGGGATCCTGTCCGGTCAGATGCGGCCGGACACGGGCACCATCTCGTTCGACGGTAGGGTGACCACCCTCGCGAGCCCTGTCGACGCTCTCCGGCAGGGCATCGCGATGGTGACGCAGGAGACGGCTGTAGCGCCTCACCTTTCGGTGGCCGAGAACGTGCTTCTCGGCCGGGGCCTCGCGGGCTCCGCCGTCAAGGTGAACTGGCGGGCGACGCGGGTTCGGGCCATGCAGGTGCTTCATCGCCTCGAACTCGACTACGACCCTGACTGGATCGTCGGCAACCTTCGGCCCGACCAGCGCCAAATGGTCGAGATCGCGCGCGCTCTCTCGACGGATGCCAGGGTCCTGGTGCTTGACGAGCCCACAAGTCATTTTACCGACTACGAGGTCGAGTCGCTCTTCTCGGTGATCCGCAGCCTGAAGAGCCGGGGCACCTCCATCATCTTCGTCTCGCACCGCCTCAAGGAGATCTTCGGGATTGCCGACGAGGTGACGGTCCTTCGCGACGGCCAGACCGTCGCGGCCGGGCCGATATCTCAGTATTCAGCGGAGAGTATCGTCGATGCGATGGTGGGCGACGTGGTGGGCCTTCGCGGAGAGCGGTTGGGTCGCGTCCGCCCACGTGCACGTCCGGAGCAGGCCCTCCTGTCCGTCCATGGGCTCAGTATCGACGGGGCTCTCCACGAGATCGACCTTACCGTGGACCGCGGTGAGATCGTCGGGCTTGCCGGCCTCGTGGGTGCTGGACGCAGCGAGCTCCTTCGGGCGCTCTTCGGCTTATCGGACGTCACAGCCGGCGAGATCCGACTGGATGGAGACGTCCTCGAGCCAGGTAAGCCCCGCGAGGCAATCCGTTGCGGCGTTGGCTACGTCCCTCCGGACAGGAAGGGACAAGGTGTTGTCCTCAGCATGAGCCTGAATGACAACCTCATGTTGGCGCACAGCATGACACGTCGGAGGTTCAGGCACCCGCCCAGGGCCGAGGAGGCAACGAGCGTTGCGCGGGTCATGAGGGAGGTTCGGGTACGCGCGAGCAGCCCGCGAGTGGCTGTCGGGACGCTGAGCGGCGGCAATCAGCAGAAGGTTGCGCTCGGCAAGTGGTTGGTGGACGATCGGGTGCTTCTCCTGCTGGACGAACCAACGCGCGGCGTCGACGTGTCGTCGAAGAGCGAGATCCACGAGCTGCTTCGATCGGCCGCTGGCCGGGGAGTCGGGTTGCTGGTGAGCTCGTCGGAGAACGACGAGCTCCTGCAGCTATGCGACCGGATCCTTGTGATGTTCCGGGGTAGAATTATTCTTTCGTGCACGGCGCAGGAAACGGATGAGGGGACCCTTGCTAGATACGCGGCGGGGCACACATGATCGAGGACCAGAAATCCCACGAGACGCTTTCGTCGGCGACTGATCCTCTGACCGAGCGTCGCGGGCGTCGGTCCGCAAGCGAGCTGTGGGGATGGACGCGTCCGTTCCGACCCGTCCTCTTCCTCGTCGTCGCGCTGTTCGTTGTGTTCAGCGTGACGCAGCCGGTCTTCTTCACGGCAACAAACCTACAGAACATGCTCGTAGCGGTGAGTGTGTTGTGGATCATAAGCATGGGGATGACGTTTGCCTTGCTGAGCGGCGGCGTCGACCTGTCGGTGAGCGCGAACGGGGCGCTCGCCGGCATCTTCCTCGCAAAGATCATTGCCAACGGAGTACCGGCGGGTCTCGCCATCGTCTTGACGGTCGCGTTTGCCGCTATCGTCGGGCTCGTCGTCAACGGTTTTCTGGTCGGCAAGCTGAGGCTGTCGTTCTTCGTGGTCACACTCGCGTCCATGACCGCGCTCACCGGTGTCGTGAACCTCTGGTCGGGGACGGTCTCCTTCTTCGTGACCTCATCGGTCGTCGGCTACCTCGCCACCGCGCATCTCGGCGGAGTGGCTGTGCCGATCTGGATCATGCTCGCCGTGTTCGTCCTCTTCTTCTACGTGCAGCGGTGGACGTACTTCGGGCGCGACGTCTATGCGGTCGGGGGGAGCCTCGCGGCGGCCCGACTTTCGGGGGTCCACACCTCACGCACCCTGGTCGCCATCTATGGGGTCACCGGCGCGTGTGCAGGCTTCGCGGGGGTCATCCTTGTCGGGAGCATCGGCGCCGCGAGCCCGCAAGTCGACGGGACACTCCCCCTCCAAGCCGTCGCCGCGGTTCTCCTCGGTGGGACCGCGCTCTCTGGCGGGGCCGGAGGCGTCGCGGGTACCGCGTTCGGGGTGCTCTTCATCGGGGAGCTGGCGAACGGCCTCAGCATTGCGGGCGTCTCGGGATTCTGGCAGCAGGTAGTAACCGGCATCATCCTTGTCATAGCCGTGTTTGGAAGCTCCACGACCGAAGGCCGGCGGTCGCTGTTGCAGATCGCCCATTTGTCGGGATCGCCGCCCGACCACGGACCGATCAGGGTCGGGCGCGAGGGAGCCGGCGATGAGCGCGTGACCATTGCGGATGAGCGGGTCGCGCCGGGAGTTCACCAGCTCGGTCGCGAGCCGCCGCACGCTCAGCCGTCGCCCTAGGTCTTTTTCGTCCCCCAGCTCCTGGATCTTGTGACGAGTTTCAAGCAGCGGCTCCAAGACGCGCGCTCGTGACGTAGTCGCGGAGCACGTGCTCGATGGTGCCAAGGGCACGGCGAAGCTCGATGGGTGCAGGTGGTTTGTCGGCCTCCCTCGAGCAGCCGTTGGAGCAGCCGTGCATGGAGCTTGGTGTAGAAGACGGCGACCCGGATGCCCTCGGGCGTGAGCGTGTAGGAGTTCGTGCCCGGGCGGCGTGCGATCAGGCCATGGAGTCGAAGACGGCGTTGGTCATAGCTCATCTGCGAGGAGCTGTAGTCGCTGCCGAGGAGTCCGGTCACCTGCCCGCGAAGGCTCTTGTTGGTGAAGCCGGTGACGGCGTGGACGACGAGGCAGAGTACGCCGGCCAGGGCCATGGCGCGTTGGTCCCCGAAGCGGAGCGCCCCGGTTCGTTGGCCCTCGTGGTTGAAGGGCTGGTGGATGCGCTCGAATAGCGCAGAGCCGATGGCACAGCCCTGGCCGGCACGTTCGATCATAAGCAGACGGCCGTTGACCTGGCGGGCCCTGTCGACGAGCTCGGGCAGATGCTCGAGCCGGGCGAGGACCCCGATGTCGGATGACTTGTTGATGACGGTCTCGATGCGCAGCGCCCTCCCTTCCTTCAAGTACTGCTTCACTCTCGAGTGCTTGTAGGAGAAGTCCATCTTCACCTCGGTGCCCGGGCTGAAGACCCTGGTCCGAAAGGGCTGGCTCGTGGCCCGGCCACGGCGATCGCGTCCGAAGACTGTGTGGACCTGGTGCGGGCGGCCGATCCCGATGTTGTCGGTGACGAGGGCCTCGAAGAAGGACCGCGCCCGGCGAGGGTCGTCGAAGACGAGCGTCCGGGTCACCTCCACCTGGCGCATGGAGAGCCCGAAGAAGTCGCCGGCCGTCCGGTCGGCCTCGGTGAACGGCGTCGGGATCACCTCGGCCCAGCGGTCGAAGAAGCCCTGGACATCGGCCGGGCCGAACCGGTCGCAGATCGCCTGCAGCGGAGCACGTGCTCGGCGACTACGTCACGAGCGCGCGTCTTGGAGCCGCTGCTTGAAGCTCGTCACAAGATCCAGGAGCTGGGGGACGAAGAAGAGCTAGGCGGCGATCTACAGCCCGTTAACCCCGGGCGGTCGGCCGGAATGCCAGGTGGTACGCAGCGATTGACGGGATCCGAGCGCCGGGCTCCGTGCGCCAGGTAGCATCTGCGAGGACGATCTCGAAAGGAGGCCATGATGCCAGCAACCGGCCTCGACGAGGCAAGCGCACCGACTTTGGTGGACTTGTGGCAGCGGATGGTTCGGATCCGTCGTTTTGAGGAGGCAGCAACCCGCCTCTTGCGCTCAGGGCGGATGCCCGGCGTGCTGCACAACTCGACGGGACAGGAAGCCGTCGTCGTGGGTACGTGCGCAGGCATCGGCCCAGACGACTATCTCGTCGGAACCCACCGGAACCATGGCTATCCTGTCGCGCGGGGTGCGGACCTCACGACGTTGATGGCCGAGGTGCTCGGCAGGGCACCGGGTGTGTGCAAGGGCAAAGCTGGTGAGATGCACCTCATCGCACCGGAGGTCGGAGCGTTCTTTAGCTCAGGCATTCTCGCCTCCGGTCTGCCGATCGCGGTCGGCACGGCGGTGACGGCACGGATGAAGCGAACTGGCCGGGTGACGATCGGCATATTCGGGGACGGCGCATCAAACGAAGGCGCGGTCCACGAGTCCATGAACCTGGCCTCGATCTGGAAGTTGCCGATCGTCTTCTTGTGCGAGAACAACGGCTACGCAGTGACCGTCCCGGCAAGCTATGCGGTCTCGGTGCGCGATATCGCTGACCGCGCGCGCGGCTACAGCATGCCGGGACACGTCGTCGACGGTGAGGACCCCTGCGCCGTCGCCGAGGTCATCCGGGCGGCAGTCGAGCGGGCTCGCTCCGGCGAGGGGCCGAGCCTCGTCGAGGCGAAGACGTACCGCACGGTCGACCACGCGGAGAACCTGCCAAGCCAGCCCTACCGAAGTGACGAGGAGGTCGCGCAGTGGCGCGCCCGTGACCCGATCGTGACCTTCCGTGCCCGCCTTGTCGCCGAAGGGATCGCGAGCGACGAGGAGCTGGAGTCCGTCGCGAAGCAGATCGAGGACGACGTGTCCGCTGCCGTGGCCTTCGCGCTCGAGAGCCCGTTCCCGGCTCCGGAGGCGCTGTGGGACGACATGTACGTGGACGCCCGGCTCAACCGGGCGCCAGCTTTCTAGGGAGGTCTCATGCGCGAGCTCGACTACCTCGGGGCCTTGAACGAGGCGCAAATCGAGGAGATGAAGAATGACGAGAACGTCGTCATGATGGGCCAGGACCTGCGCGCGAGTCTCTACGGCGGAACTGGGCTGCTCGACCTCTTCGGAGAGGACCGAGTGCGCGACCTTCCGACCTCGGAGACCGCGTGCGTCGGCGCAGCGATCGGGATGGCGATGACGGGTCTTCGCCCCCTTATCGACATGGGCATGTCCAGCTTCTGCTTCGTGGCCTTCGACCAGTTCGTCAGTCAGCTAGCGAAGGTGCGGTACGTAAGCGGCGGTCTCATGAAAGTGCCCGTGACGGTGCGGATCCCGCTTATGTACGACAACGGAGTTGGGGTCCAGCACTCGGACCGCATCCACCCGATGCTCATGCAGATCCCCGGGTTGAAGATCGCCTGCCCGACCACACCGGCTGACGCGAAGGCGATGTTGAAGACGGCGATTCGCGACGACGATCCCGTGATCTTCCTCGAGGACAGCTTCTGCTGGGGCACGAAGGGGCCGGTCGAGGAGGGCGAGCACACGATCGAGGTCGGCAAGGCGGACGTGAAGCGCGACGGCGAGGACGTCACCGTTGTCGCGATCGGTCGTACGGTGCTCTTTTCGCTCGCGGCGGCGGAGGAGCTCGCGAAGGACGGCATCTCCGTCGAGGTTCTCGATCTTCGGTGGCTGTCGCCGATCGACTGGCCGGCGATCTTCGCCTCCGTCGAGAAGACCGGGCGACTCGTCGTCGTCGACCCGGCCGTGAGGATCTGCTCGGCAGCGAGTGAGATCGCGGCAACGGTCGGCGAGGAGCGTCACGACGTGCTGCGCGGACCAGTCCGACGCGTCACGTCTCCGCAGGTGCACAGCCCGTACAGCCCGGAGCTCGAGAAGTTCATCTACCCGGATGTGCCGAAGATCGTCGCGGCGGTCCGTGCCGCTGCGGCGATTCGCTGACCCATGGCCACCGAGATCCTCCTCCCACAGTACGGGATGTCCATGCACGAGGCGACAATCACAAAGTGGCTGAAGAACGTCGGTGACCCCGTCGTAGAAGGCGAACCGATCGCCGAGATCGAGACGGACAAGGTGACCGCAGAGGTCCAGGCGCCTGCGAGCGGTGTGCTCGCCAGCATTGACGCCGAAGCCGGCAAGACCGTGGCGGTGTTCGAGCGGATCGCCCTGATCGAGTGAACGTCGCGCTGCAACGAAGTCACCAACCGGTCGAGGGATCGGTCGGCTGCGCACCGATACGTCCGGGCACGGAAGGAGCTAGCTAAGCATGGGACGACTCGAGGATCGCGTCGCAATCGTCACTGGTGGTGCGAGCGGCATCGGCGCCGAGATTGCACGGATGCTGACGCTCGAAGGGGCGAGCGTCGGCGTCGTCGACCTCGACGCTACGGGTGCTGAGGGGCATGCGCGCGAGATCGCGAAGGAGTCCGGTCGTCGCGCGCTCGCGGTGGGCGCGGACCTCTCTGACCCGCGTGCCGCCGAGCAGGTGGTCGACCGGGTGACTGGCGAACTCGGGCGCCTCGACATCCTCGTGAACAGCGCCGGCGTGTTTCTCCTGCACCCGTTCCTCGAGTTCCCCGCGGATGTGTGGGACAAGACGCTCGCCGTGAATCTCACCGGAGCGATGCGCCTCACCCAAGCTGCGTGCCGGTACATGGCCGGACACGGCGGTGGCGCGGTAGTGAACATCACCTCGCTCGGCGCCGACCTCGGCGGCGCGGGCGCAGCCGCCTACTCGGCCTCCAAGGGGGGGCTGAAGGCGCTGACGCACGTGCTCGCCGTGGAGCTCGCGCCCTACGCCATCCGGGTGAACGCCGTCGCCCCGCACGCCATCGACACGCCGATGATGGCTGGGCTGAAGGACCATCCGGAGCTCGAGGCGAGAATTCTCGCTGGTATACCGGCTGGCCGCCTCGGGCATCCCGCCGACGTCGCGGCGGCTGTCGTGTACCTCGCAAGCGACGAGGCCGGCTTCGTGACGGGCGCCACGCTCGCCGTCCAGGGGGGGGCAGGTGTCCAGATCTTCTGATGGCGCTCGAGGGGGCCAAGGCACCTCGAGACCACGACCGCCGGCGGGCGCGTGGCCAGATGTCGATCGGTCGAGCGGCGGTTTATGCGACCGCTTCGCCGCGCTCCTCGTGCCCAGCCGGGACCGGCTTACCGGTGGAGCGTCGCGGCGCCGTGTTCGCACGCCTGCGAACTCACCCACCGCGTGTGCGATCTCACCCACCACATGGATGCGTTCGGCGCGCGCCGCGCACACGATTAGCGACGCTCGACGAGGAGGCAGATGTGATCATTGTCGCGGGAACAGTTGACTTCGCGCCCGGCGACCGCAAGACGTTCCTTGCTCGAGCGCAGGAGGCGATCGCGAGGTGTCGGGCGGAGCAAGGGTGCCTCGAGTACTCGTTCAACGAGGACTACCTCGATCCCGGGCGCGTCCGTGTGCTCGAGATCTGGGACAGCGACGAGAGCCTTCGTCGCCACACTGAGCGTGTGGACGCCGGTGGTGGTCCGCCGCACTCCGTCGAGATCCTCGCGGAGCTGCTCGTCCGCTACGACGTGACGTCGTGCGAGGACCTGGTTCGAAGGTGAGGCGACGTCCCGAGCCGGCCACCGAACGCCGAGCGAACGCTACCCCTTGGTGGGTCGCCGCGTTTTGCCAGGACACACATCACCGAGTCATTCACCCCCACATCTTGTGATTACCGCACTTCTCCGGATAGCTCCTTCGACGTAACTGACGTAACGGGCATCCGCGCCAATCCTTCACTCTGCGGTTACGGTCACCGCACTCGTTCCCACATCTGGGCGCGCTATCGCTACCGAAGGAGCGAACATGCGCGTGAAACGCGTGAGGATGCCGGTGACGGACGCCGAGTCGTGGACGGTGCTCCACGACGACTGTCGGTCGGAGCCGGCGATCGAGCAATATCTGGCCCATCTGGCCGCTCTCGAGCGCTCGCCGAACACGGTGCGCGCCTACGCGACGAGCCTGAAGCTCTGGTTCGAGTTCCTGGCCCAGGTCGACGTCGGATGGGACGAGGCTGGCGTGGACGACGTGGCCCGTTTCGTGTCGTGGCCGCGGGCTCCGACCTCGAACGTCATCGTGCTTGAGAAATCGTCGTCGGCTCACGCGGGCGTGGCGACTTCGCCGGCATGCTCCTCGGGGTCGGTGAGCACCAAGTGTGCCCAACACAGCCGCTGCCCGGTCGTGATCGTCCCCAAGGACGACGAGAGCGCCCGAGCAGTGGGCGCCACGTGAGGGCGGCAAGTGCTCACGAACTCCGCCGCGCAGATCCTCCCGGCCACGGCCGAACAGACCGGTCTCACGTGATGGTTGTCGCCCGACCGGACCGTTCGGTCGAGGCGTTGGTCCCGCTGTGCGTCAGTGCCCGCGAGCCCAAGGAAGACGTGACCAAGGACTCTGGTGCGACGCCATCGGTGGGAAGCACGGTTGTCGAACCCGCTAGATAGCGAGGAGGTGGGTGACATGCGCACTGCAGCGAGACGGGCGGTAGGCGGCTTGGCGCTCGCCGGCGGGGCGGTGTTGCTCCGCCCCGGGACGCGAGCGAACAGGCTGGTGCGCCGTGGATTCGACGAAGCGGGCCGGCGGCTGCGCTACCTCGGCGGGCGCCTTCGGGGCGCGAGCTACCGGCTGCGCGGGCGGCACCCCGATCCCGAAGTCATCGACAACGTGCTGGCCGACCGGATCCGCTCGTCGCTCGGCGCCTTGGAGAAGCGGCTCGACCTGCCCCACATCCACGTCATGGTCGACGACCACGTGGCTTTGCTCCACGGCGAGGTCGCGAGCGATGCAGACGTCGACGAGCTCATGCAGGCGGTCACCGCGGTTTCCGGCGTGGTCGGGGTGGAGTCCTACCTGCACGTGGGGCTCCTCAACGGCGACAATCGACCCTCCGCTGGCCGAGCCGTCCACCCGCCCTCCGACGCGATGAAACGCCTCCTCGACGCAGCCGGCTCCGACGTCGACCCAGACTCGTCGCGCCCGGTGCTGCGAGCGATCCTGGCCACGTTCGCCGACCGGCTCCCGGCTGGCGAGCGGGACCAGCTCGCCGCCCACTTCCCCGCTGACGTGCGGGCTCTGTTCACGCCACCGCGGCGGACCCGGCGCAAGGCTCCGCCTCGCACGGTGCACGAGCTCGTCGCTCGGATCGCGGCGGCGACCAGTGAGCTGCCTAGCGGTAAGGCCGAACAGATCACCGCCACCGTACTCTCGACCCTCCGCTCGCTGGTTCCGGAAGAGGCGGGCGACGTAAGCGCAGTCCTGCCACCGGAGCTGCGCGACCTCTGGGAGGGCCAGGTCACGGAGTAGTCGGAGTCTCTCGGCGATGGTCCGATCGAACGATGCAGGGTGGCGGACCATCCTTGGTGTAAACGCGCAACGGACGTAGGTTCCTTCCAGAGCGACCAAACTCAGAAGGAGGACCCACGTCCGTGGCACCACGAGTATCCCCCAGCGAGCGCGTCCGTGTAGCGATCGACGCGCTCTTCAGTTCCGACCAGGACCTCGCGAGCGTGCTCGAGGACGTCGGACGCCTCACGGTCCGGCTCCTCATGCAGCAGGCGATCGAGGCCGAGGTCGACGCCTTCCTCGGACGGCGCCGCTACGAGTGCCGGAGCGAGGACGCCCCGGCCGGCGCTCGCAACGGCTGGCAGCCGCCGACGGCGGTGAAGACGACGATGGGCCCGCTCGAGCTCCAGCGCCCGAAGCTGCGCGGCAGCGACGAGAAGTTCTGCTCGCAGCTGTTCGGGGTGGGCGTGACGAGGACCAACGCCCTCGAGGCGCTCGTCGTCTCGGCCTGGGTGCGGGGCCTGTCCGACCGCGACGTCGAGGCCGCCCTTCGGGAGGTGCTCGGCGACGAGGCAGCGCTCTCGAAGTCGACCGTGAGCCGGATCTGCCAGCAAATCAAGGACGAGTTCGCCGAGTTTGCCCTGCGCGAGCTGTCGGGGCTGCGTCTCGACTACCTGTTCATCGACGGGTCGAACTTCAAGTTCCACGAGCATTCGCCGGCCGAGCCGGTGCTGTGCGCGTGGGGCATCGATACCGACGGCAAGCCGCACCTCGTCGGGCTCGCCGGCCGCCTCGGAGTCGGCCGACGCCTGGCGGGACTTCCTCGAGGGCCTCGTCGCGCGCGGGCTCGCGTCGCCCCTCCTCGTCGTCTCCGACGGCGCACCGGGACTCATCGCGGCGATCGAGCAGGTCTTCCCCCGCTCGCTTCGCCAGCGGTGTGTGATCCATCGCCTGCGCAACGCGGTCGCGAAGGTCTCCAAAGCCGACCAGGACGCCTTCAAGTCCGACTGGTGGGAGATCTTCGACAAGATCGAGGAGCCACCCGCCGACAAGGCCGTCGCCGAGGCGCGCCGGCGCATGGACGGCTTCAGGCCCAGTGGGAGCGCGCGTATCCGTCTGCGGTCGCGTGCCTCACCGAAGACTTCGAGAGCCTGACGGTGCACCTGCGCTTCCCACAAGAACATTGGAGAAGGTGTCGGCACACGAACCTGATCGAACGGACCTTCGGCGAGACGAGGAGGCGCACCAAGGTCATCGGCCGGCTCCCCGGCGAGCGGACCTGCGTCGCCCTCGTCTTCGCGGTGCTCGACCGCCAGAGCCGGGGCTGGCGCGGGATGACCATGACACCGAGGGCGCTGCGGCGCTTGCAGGATCTGCGCCGGGAGCTCTTCGATCAGCCCGCCGAACCGGACGTCGATAACGGCGTCACAGCAGCGGCATAGCATCAGATCGGAGCCTGCGCCCCGAGCCGTTTACACCGCTCGTGAGAGTGCGCCCAGAGGTCA
>Ga0209415_10012883_pt1 | contig 13875 bp, 12 predicted proteins | sample PeaSoiSIISIP2007_FD_187696 | JGI IMG/M metagenome (GOLD analysis project Ga0209415, IMG submission 187696) | Peat soil microbial communities from Weissenstadt, Germany - SII-SIP-2007 (SPAdes) (version 2) | ecosystem: Environmental > Terrestrial > Soil > Wetlands > Peat | place: Germany... | reverse complement strand
GATCAGGCGCCGGGCGACACGAACGGCAACGGCATCGCCGGCAAGTGGTTCGCCGCGACGGTGGATCTCAAGGCCGCGCTCGCGAGCGTCCCGAACCTCTGCTGCTCCGGGCCGTCCGGCAACGGCGGCGGCGGGATGAGCGACGGAGGCAAGGGCGGCTACTGATCGAAGAGCGGCGTCTTCACTCCTGACGAACGCGCGGAGCGGATGGTCCGTCCGGAAGACGGGCGGGGGATCCGCTCCGGCGCATGTTCGGGGCGGGCGCGGGCGCGACCCCCGGTGCTGCGTCGGACGGTCAGGCCGGGGCGAGCCCTGCGAGGTCGATGCGGCGCTGCACGAAGTTGATGTACACCTCGCCCCGCTGGAAGAACGCGTTGTCGAGCACCTCGAGATGGAACGGGATCGTGGTCTTGATGCCGCCAATCTCGAACTCGCGCAGGGCGCGCTGCATCCGCGCGATCGCCTCCTCGCGGTCGTGCCCCCACGCGATTACCTTCGCGACGAGGGAGTCGTACTGCGGAGGGATCGTGTAGCCGGCGTACGCGTGGGTATCGACGCGGATCCCGGGGCCGCCGGGCGGCACGAACGCGGTGATCGGGCCCGGCGAGGGCAGGAAATCACGGGCCGGATCTTCGGCGTTCACCCGGCACTCGATCGCGTGGCCGCGGATCTCGATATCGCGGGGCAGCGACAGCCGCTCGCCGGCGGCGATCCTGATCTGCTCCTTGATCAGGTCGATGTCGGTGACCATTTCCGTGACCGGGTGCTCGACTTGGATCCGCGTGTTCATTTCCATGAAGTAGAGGCGGCGGCTGCCCTCGACCAGAAACTCGACGGTGCCCGCGTTGGTGTAGCCGACGACCTCGGCCGCGCGGACCGCCGCCCGCAGCAGCGCGCGCCGCATCCGGGGGGTCAGTCCCACGGCCGGCGACTCCTCCAACAGCTTCTGGTGCCGGCGCTGGATGGAGCAGTCGCGCTCGCCGACCGCCACGACGGTCCCCCGGCCGTCGGCGATGATCTGCACCTCGACGTGCCGCGGCTCCTGCAGGTACCGCTCGAGGTAGATCTCGGAGTTGCCGAACGCGGCCTCCGCCTCCTGTTGCGCGGTGGCGAGCGCCCGTCGGAGGTCGCTCGCCGATTGCACGACGCGCATGCCGCGGCCGCCGCCGCCGGCGGCGGCTTTGACGATGAGCGGGTACCCGATGCCCTTCGCCGCCGCGAGCGCGGCCGCCTCATCGCGCACCGGGGCCATGCTTCCGGGGACGACCGGCAGGCCGGCTTTGCGCATCATCCTCCGCGCCTCGGCCTTGTCGCCCATCTTCCGAATGGCTTCGGGGGACGGCCCGATGAACGTGATGTGGCAGTCCCGGCAGATCTCCGCGAAGTGCGGGTTTTCGGCGAGGAACCCGTAGCCGGGATGGATCGCATCCACGCCGAGCAGTGCCGCCGTGGCCATGATGTTGGGGATGTTGAGGTAGCTGTCCCGCGCGGGGGCGGGCCCGATGCAGAACGCCTCGTCGGCGATCCGGACGTGCAGCGCGTCGCGATCCACGTCGGAGTAGACCGCCGCGGTGCCGACGCCGAGCTCCCGGCACGCGCGGATGACGCGCACCGCGATCTCGCCCCGGTTGGCGATCAGGACCTTCTTGAACATCGGGGTCACGCGGACGATGGGTCGATGAGGAACAGCGGCTGCCCGAACTCGACCGCCGCGCCGTTCTCCGCGAGCACGCTCACGACGCGGCCGGCCACATCGCTCTGGATCTCGTTGAACAGCTTCATCGCCTCCAGCACGCAGACGGTCTGCCCGATCTCGACCGTCTCCCCTTCCTGCACGAACGGCGGCGCGTCGGGGTTCGCCGCGCGATAGAACGTGCCGACCATGGGCGCCACGATCGGCGCGTAGCGGCCCTCGGGCGCAGGCCGGCCGGCGGGGCGGGGCTCCCGCTCGAGCGCCGCGGCATCGACCGCGGCTCCGCCGGGCCCGTGTGCCTCGGGCGCGCGCGGCCCGGCCTTCTTGATCCTGATCTTGAGGTGCGGCGTCTCGACCTCGAGCTCCGCGATCTCGGATGCCGCCGCGAGGGCGATCAGCGCCCGGATCTCCTCCAGATCGAGCCGTCGGTCGTCGGTCATGTCGTCTGCCCCTCCGCGCCGCCGCCGGCCGCGGGCTCGGACGCCGCCATGTCGCGGATCCGGCCGATGCGACGGTACTTCTCATACCGGAGCGCGAGCAACGATTCCTCCGAACGCCTCTCACAGGCGGCGAGACGCCGCCGCACCGCGGCGGCCACCGCGGCGACCGCGTCGTCGCGGTGCCGATGGGCGCCCCCCGGCGGCTCGGGGATGATCTCATCGGCGATGCCGAGTGCGGCGAGATCGGGCGCGGTCAGACGCAGCGCCTGCGCGGCGTCTTTGGCGCGGGAGGCGTCCCGCCACAGAATCGCCGCGCACCCCTCGGGCGAGATGACCGAGTAGACCGCGTGCTCCAGCATCAGCAGCACGTCGCCCATCCCGACCGCAAGGGCGCCGCCGCTCCCCCCCTCGCCGGTGATCACGGTGATGATCGGCGTTCGCAGCCGGGCCATCCGAAGCAGGGCGCGGGCGATCGCCTCGCTCTGGCCGCGCTCCTCCGCTTCCTTCCCCGGGAACGCGCCGGGGGTGTCGATGAGGGTGACGACGGGCGCGCGCAGCTTCTCCGCGAGGGCCATGACGCGGAGGGCCTTCCGGTACCCCTCGGGATTGGGCATGCCGAACCGGCGCGCGATGTTCTCGCGGGTATCGCGTCCCTTGGCATGTCCGATGAGCGCCGCGGGCCGACCGTCGATCATGCCGAGCCCGGCGATGATCGCCGGGTCGTCGCCGAACGCGCGGTCCCCGTGGAGCTCCGCGAACTCGGACGTGAGGCCCGCGATGTAATCGTCGATCTTGGGACGTCCGGAATGGCGGGCGAGCTGCACCGTCTGCCAGGGGGAGGGGTGGCGGGTGATCTCCTCGCGCAGGTGATCCGCCCGGAGCTCGAGCGCTGCGATCTGATCGCCGAGGTCCATCCGCCGCGCGGTCGTAATGCGCCGCAGCTCGCCGATCTCGCGCTCCACCTCCGCGAGATCCCGCTCGAGCGGGTCGCCGGGGGCCGGCCCCGCCAGGTCAGGCGGTCGGCTGCTCATCGGCGTCCGCCGGTTCACCGGCGGCCCAGCCCTGCGCGGGCAGGCCGGCGAAGACCGGGTCGTGGGGCGCGTTCACGAGGCGCAGCAGGCGCGCCAGCGCGGGGCGCAGATCGTTCCGCGGCACGATCGCGTCCACGAGGCCGTGCTCCAGCAGGAACTCGGCGGTCTGGAAGCCTTCGGGCAGCTTTTGCTTGATCGTCTGCTCGATCACGCGCGGGCCCGCGAAGCCGATGAGGGCGCCCGGCTCCGCTAGGATCACGTCGCCCTGAAAGGCAAAGCTCGCGGCGACCCCGCCCGTCGTCGGATCGCAGAGGACCGGAATGAACGCGACGCCGGCGTCGGCGAGCCGGCCCAGCGCGACGCTGGTTTTGGCCATCTGCAAGAGCGACAGCGTGCCTTCCTGCATGCGCGCGCCGCCCGAGGCCACGAACAGCACGAGCGGCCACCGGCGCGCGTGGGCGCGCTCCGCGCTGCGGGCGATCTTTTCCCCGACGACCGAGCCGAGGCTCCCGCCTAAAAACCCGAACTCCATCGCCCCCACGACCGCCCGCGCGCCCTCGATCGTCCCGGTCCCGGTGATCACCGCTTCGGGCTGTCCGGTCCGGCGCTGTGCTTCCTCGACCCGCGCGGGGTACGGCTTCTCATCGACGAACCCCAGCGGATCCTCGGGGACGAGCCCCTGGTCGGCTTCCTCGAACGAGTCTCGGTCGAGCACCAGCGCGAGACGGTCCGGCGCCGACAACCGGTGATGGTAGCTGCAGCGGGGGCAGACACGCAGGTTGCGCTCGAGTTCTCGGCGATAGACAAGGTTCGCGCAGCGCGGGCACTTGACCCAGAGCCCGGCCGGCATCTCGCGGCGCTCGGATGCGGCCCGTCGGGGCCGGCCGAGCCAGTCTAGCACGGGCTGAACCGCGGCAGCGTGCGAGGTGCCGGATGGGGGTGTCTCAACGTGACCCGATTATACCGCACGCCACCCGCCGGGGCAACGCGCGCCGCGCCGGCCGGATGCCGGAAGTCGGGAATGCTATAATAAGGAACGCTCAACGACATGAAGGAGGGATCGCAGCATGGCAACGCACCCGACGGCCCCACGTCGGCGCGGCGGGCTCGCGTATCCGGCGGTGGTATGGCTGGTGCTGTTCGTCGTGGCGGCCGGAGCGGTGCTCGGGGGCATCGTGCTGCCTCGGTACGTGAATATCACTACGGCCTTGCCGCCGTCGACCCCACCGCTGCTGGGGTCCCGCTCCGCGCCGCCCCCCGCCGGACGGTCCGGCGCCGCATCGCCGAGCGGCGCGAGTCCGAACCCCGTGGTGGTGCCCGCCCTGCCCCGTACGACGGGGTTCACTCCCGAGGAAGCGGTGATCATCAACGTCGTCAAGGCCGTCCGCCCCTCTGTCGTGAACATCAACACCGAGTCGCAGGTGCAGACGATGTTCGGCGCCTATCCCGCGCAGGGCGCCGGCTCGGGCGTGATCGTGCGGCCGGACGGGTACGTGCTGACGAACAACCACGTCGTGGAGAACGCGACCACGATCAAGGTGACGCTGGCCGGCGGCAAGACGCTGCCAGGGAAGGTCGTGGGGACCGATCCGTTCGCGGACCTCGCCGTGGTCAAGGTGGACTCCTCCGAACCGCTGCCGGCGGCCGCGCTCGGCAGCAGCAGCGGCCTCCAGGTCGGCCAGCTCGCGATCGCGATCGGGAACCCGTTCGGATTGGGCAGCACGGTCACGACCGGGGTCATCAGCGCCTTGAACCGGAACATCCAGCTGCCCAACCTGATCGTGGAGAATCTGATCCAGACGTCGGCACAGATCAACCCGGGGAACAGCGGCGGCGCGCTCGTCGACAGCAGCGGCCGGGTGATCGGCATCAACACGGCGATCATCCCGAACGCCCAGGGCATCGGGTTTGCGATCCCGAGCGACGTCGCGCGCGTCGAGATGGAGCAGCTGATCTCGCAGGGCCAGGTCATCCGTCCGTGGGTGGGCGTGGATTACGGCGGCGAGATCGACCCGCAGACGGCGAAAGCCTACAACCTGAACACCGACCACGGGGTGCTCGTGCGCGGCGTCGAGCCGTCGTCGCCCGCGGCGAAGGCCGGGGTGCAGCCGAACGACATCATCACCGAGGTCTCGGGTCAGGAGATCACCAGTTGGAACGACTTCGTGCGGGACATCGTCACCAAGAAGATCGGCGACACGGTCGCGTTGACGCTCGTGCGCGACGGCGCGACCCATAAGGTCTCGGTGACCCTGACCGAGCGGCCGGCCGAAACGCACTAGCGCGGCGGCCCGGCGGACGGCGCAAAGGGGGACGGGATGGAGCGGACGCTCGCGATCGACGTCGTGACGGTGACCGAGGCCGCGGCGATGGCCGCCGCCCACCATATGGGCGAGGGGGACAACGAGCGCGCCGACCAGGCCGCGGTGACGGCGATGCGCGAGACGCTGGCGGGGCTGCCGATCCGGGGCCGCATCGTGATCGGCGAAGGGGAGCGCGATGAGGCCCCGATGCTGTACATCGGGGAGGAGGTCGGCACCGGCCGCGGGTTCGAGGTGGACATCGCCGTCGACCCCGTGGAAGGCACCAACCTGGTGGCCAAGGGCCAACCCAACTCGATCGCCGTCCTGGCGATCTCCGAGCGCGGCGGGATTCTCCACGCGCCCGACATTTATATGGAGAAGCTGATCGTCCCGCCCCAGGCGGCCGGGAAGGTCGATCTTCGGTGGCCGCCCGCGCGCAACCTGGCGGTGCTCGCCGACGTCCTCGACCGTCGCGTGACGGACATCACGGTCGTGATCCTCGACCGGCCCCGGCACGCCGATTTGATCGCGGCGGTCCGCCGCACCGGGGCGCGCATCAAGCTCATCTCGGACGGCGATACGGCTCCCGCGATCTCGGTCGCGGTCTCGGGCACCGGGGTGCACGCCGTGATGGGCATCGGCGGCGCGCCCGAGGGGGTGCTCGCCGCGGCCGCGCTCCGGTGCCTCGGCGGCGAGATGCAGGGACGCCTGTGGTATCGGAACGAAGAGGAGCGGGAGCGGACGAAGAGCATGGGGATCAGCGATCCCGACCGGGTCTTCCGCACCGAGGAGTTGGTCCGCGGCACCAACCTCGTGTTTGCCGCGACCGGCATTACGGACGGGGACCTGTTCCGCGGCGTCCGCCTGTTCGGCGGCGGGGTCCGCACGCACTCGCTCATGATGACCTCGGCGACGCGGGAGATCCGGTTCGTGGATACCATCCACGTGCAGGACCTGGCCCGGATCGGTGTCGTCCGGCTCTAGGACCGCGCCCGGAGTCGGGCGCGGCGCGGCGCGGGCCCGGCGGCCCCTGCGGTGATCACGCAGGAGCTGCGTGCCCTCGTCCGGGCGGCGGTGGACCGTGCGGTCGCCGCGGGCGACCTGCCCCCCATTCCGGAGCCGGTGCCCTCGTTTGAGGTGACCCCGCCCCGGGATCCCCGGCACGGCGACTACGCGACGAACGCGGCGCTCGTGCTGGCCAAGGTGGTCGGGCGGCCCGCGCGCGACGTGGCCGCCGCGGTGCTGCGCCACCTCGGCGCGCCGTCCGATGTGATCGCCCGCGCGGAGCTGGCCGGGCCCGGCTTCCTCAACCTGTTTCTCGCGCCGGCGCTGATCCACCGGTGGCTCGAGCGCGTCCATGTCGAGGATCGGACCTTCGGCGCCAGCGACATCGGCGGCGGCCGCCGCGTGCTCGTGGAGTACGTCAGCGCCAACCCCACCGGGCCCCTCCACGTCGGCACCGGGCGGAACGGAGCGGTCGGCGAGACGATCGCCCGCCTGCTGGCGGCGCTCGGCTTCCGGGTCTCGCGCGAGTTTTACGTGAACGACTACGGCGCGCAGGTCGAGCTGCTCGCACGCTCGGTTGAGGCCAGGTTCCTCGAGCTGTTGGGCCGCCCGGCCGAGTTTCCCGCGGACGGCTATCAGGGGGCCTACGTCTCGGAGATCGCGCGGCGGATCCTCGAGGCCGACGGCCCCGGCCTGGCCGATGCCGGTGCGGCACGCCTCGCGCGGATTCAGGAGCAGGCGGTCGGGATGATGGTCGAGGAAATCCGCCAGAGCCTCGAGGAGTTCGGCATCCGCTTCGACACGTGGTTCAGCGAGCGGACCCTGCACGAGAGCGGTGCGGTCGGTCGGTGCCTCGACGCGCTGCGGGCCCGGGACCTGGTCTACGAGCAGGACGGCGCGCTGTGGTTCCGCGCGACCCGGTTCGGCGACGACAAGGACCGTGTGATCGTGCGCAGCGACGGGCGGCCGACGTACTTCGCCTCCGACGTCCCGTACCACCTGAACAAGTATGCGCGCGGCTTCGACCACCTGCTGGACGTCTGGGGCGTCGACCACGTCGGGGATGTCGCCCGCGTCCGGGGCGCGCTCGAGGCCCTCGGGCACGACCCGACCACGTTCGAGGTCGTGCTGTACCAGCACGTCAGGCTGCGCAACGAGGGGGAGGCGGTGCGGATGAGCAAGCGGAGCGGGGACTTCGTGACGCTCCGCGACCTCGTCGGGAGCGTGGGGAGAGACGCCGCCCGGTACTTCTATAGTATGGTGAGCCCGTCGGTGCCGATGGACTTCGATTTCGCCCTGGCGCGGCGTCAGTCGTCCGAGAACCCAGTGTACTATGTCCAGTATGCGCACGCGCGGATCTGCAGTATACTGAGAGAGGCGGAGCGCCTCGGGGTGGCGGCGTCCGCGCCCCGGGACGCCGACCTCGGACGGCTCCAGGCGCCGGAAGAGTGGGCGCTCGCGAAGCGAGTGCTCGAGCTGCCCGAAGTGGTGTTCGCCGCCGGAACCCGCCGGGAGCCCCAACGGCTGTGCGCGTACGCCCGCGAGTTGGCGGAGGCGTTTCACGTCTTCTACGGGCAGTGCAGGGTGCTCACGGACGATCGGGCCTTGACCGCGGCCCGACTCGCGCTCGTCGACGCGGTCCGCCGGGCGCTTCGGAACACGCTGGACCTTGTCGGGGTGACCGCCCCCGAGCGCATGTAACGTCCGCGCGCCCGAGCGGTCCTCGGAGCCGCCGGTCTGAGGAGAATCCGATCGGGGAAAGAAGGAGTATACGGTATCACAGAGAATACCGCGCCGAAGGTTGATGGCCCATCCCGCGTGTTGCCCAGTCGCGTGTGGCCCCGGTGCAGGTCGATCCGGGTAGCGCGGTTTCCGAGTCTGCGGAGGCCCCAAGCGCACGGCCCGTTGGTGTAGGTATCCTTCCGGCGACATGCTCCTAGGTTCCCCCATCCGGTCGTCCGCGCGTGGTGTCCTCAGGTACAATCGGCGCCTTCCGTGACGGCCGCGACGGAGACGAGACGAGACAACCAAAGCCGCGGCGCGCGGCGGCGCACCCGTTGACGCGGGCGGCTTCGATAGATCTGAAGGAGGGTAGCGTGATGACGGAACGCATCCGGATAGTTTTCGCGGTGGTCCTAGCAGCCTCGATGGCCGTGATGGCCCCGGTCGGCGCGTCGGCCGATGCGATCTTTTCGGACATCGGCAACAGCCCCGACCAGCAGGCGATCATCAAGCTCGGAGTCGTCGGCGTGCTCGCCGGAAACGCGGACGGCACGTTCAAGCCCGATCAGCCGATCACCCGGCTGCAGGCCGTGGCGGCGCTGGCGACCGGGCTGGATGTCGAGTCCTCCGGCACCATCCCGGCGTACGCGGACGCGAGCCAGATTCCGGACAGCGTCAAGCCGGCGATCGCGGCGCTGATCAACACCGGGGCGGCGTCCCAGCAGCAGGCGGAGGTCACCCAGGGGGACGTCACCTACACGCTCATGACGGACAAGGCGGTCTACGGCGTCGACGACCCGGTCGACCTGACGTTCACGATCGCGAACACCGGCAAGAACGACGTGTCGTTTGACTTTCCGACCACGCAGAACTACGATTTCGTGATCAGGCGTGGAGACACGGAGCTCGCGCGCTGGTCGCTCGGCCAGACATTCATTCAGCAGCCCACGTCGGTGACGCTGGCCGGGGGGAAGTCGTTCTCGTTCACCACGCGGTGGCTGCAGAAGGACCAGGACAGCCATCCGGTCCCGCCGGGGGTCTACACGCTGGTCGCGGTGTTTCCCCTGAAAGATCACCCGGTCCTGGTCAGCCTTGACTTCCAGAAGGGCCTGCTGGCGACGTTCCCGGACAACACGTTCCGGCCGAACAGTGACGTGCCCCGCGCGGAGTTCGCGGCGCTGCTGGTCCGTGCGATGGGTCTCCAGGGCGAAGCGACGCGGAAGGCCCAGGCGTCGCTCTCGATTAAGGACGCGGCCGATGTGCCCCCGCCGCTCCACGGCTACGTCGCCACGGCGATCGACCACAAGCTGTTGGCGCCCTACGCCGACGGCACGTGGAAGCCGAACCAGCCGACGACCCGGGGCGAGGCCGCCTACGCGCTCTCGGCGGTCATGGATGCGCTCAACAAGTTCAACTACGTCAAGGGCACGCTCGTCAGCGTCGCCGCCGGCAGCATCTCGGTGAGCAGCGCCACCAAGACGGTCACGAGCTACGCGCTTACGCCCGCGGTCGCGATGTACCGCAACGGCAAGCCGGCCGCGATGGGTGATCTCAAGGCCAACGACCAGATCACGCTCCTGCTCACCGGCCCGCAGGGCCGCGCCGGCTATGTCGAGGCGGCCGGGCCGTGAGCGCGCCCGGGACGCGCCGGGTCGTCCGCGGCGTCCCGTCCGATCGGGCGGACCAGGCGATGGAGGTGGCACCGCGTGGCGATTGCTGAACTTGAAACCAAGAGCATGAACGAACTCCAGGATCTCGCCAAGGATCTGAACATCCCCAATTTCCGGCGGTACCGGAAGCAGGAGCTGATTATGAAGATTTTGCAGGCGCAAACCGAGCAGAGCGGGCTGATCTTCCGCGCTGGGGTGCTCGAGATCATGCAGGAAGGGTATGGGTTTCTCCGGACGAGCGGCTACCTGCCGGGGCCCGAGGACATCTACGTCTCGCCATCGCAGATCAAGCGGTTCGGGCTGCGCGTCGGCGACGAGGTGCTCGGTCAGGTCCGCGCGCCCAAGGACAACGAGAAGTACTTCGCCCTCCTCCGCGTGGAGGCGGTGAACGGCCTCGATCCCGAGCAGGCCCGGTCGCGGCCAGATTTCGAGAAGCTGACACCCGTGTTTCCGCACGAACGTCTCAAGCTCGAGCTGCCGCAGAGCGATCTGACTGTGCGCATCGTCGACCTGTTCTCGCCGATCGGGAAAGGCCAGCGTGCGATGCTCGTGTCGCCGCCCAAGGCCGGGAAGACCACCCTCCTCAAGAAGATCGGTCAGAGCATCGTGCAGAATCATCAGGAGATTTACCTGATGGTGCTGCTCCTCGACGAACGCCCCGAGGAAGTGACCGACATGCGGCGGTCGGTGGAGGCCGAGGTCGTGGCGTCCACGTTCGATCGGCCGCCTGAAGAGCACGTGCAGGTCGCCGACCTAGTGCTGGAGCGCGCGAAGCGGTTGGTCGAGGGCGGGCGTGACGTCGTCGTGTTGCTCGACAGCCTCACCCGCTTTTCGCGGGCGAACAACCTCGTGATTCCCCCGAGCGGTCGCACGCTGTCCGGCGGGCTTGATCCCGCGGCGCTGCATCGGCCCAAGCGGTTTTTTGGCGCCGCGCGGAAGATCGAGGAGGGCGGCAGCCTCACGATCATCGCGACCGCGCTGATCGACACCGGCAGCCGGATGGATGACGTGATCTACGAGGAGTTCAAGGGCACCGGCAACATGGAGCTCCACCTCAACCGGAAACTGCAGGAGCGGCGGACGTTCCCGGCGATCGACATCAAGCTGTCCGGCACGCGTCGCGAGGAGCTACTGCTCGGGGACGAGGAGCTGCGGAAGGTGTGGGTGCTGCGCAAGAGCCTCGAGACGCTGGACACCGTGGCGATGACCGAGTTGATCCTGGACCGCCTGCGGAAGACCGCGAACAATGAGGCGTTTCTGCGTTCGATCATTAAAAACAGCGAGGCCAACACCTAGCTTCTCACGGACGATCTAGCGCACGGACCCGCGGCGTTCGCGCCGGCGTGGCCGGGGACGGCTGCCCTCGGGCTGCGCGACGGCGCTCCGCAGGCCGGTTCGAGGTCCCCGCGGCGCGGGAGGAATCCGTGCCACCTCGTCGAAGGCCCAGGCAGGGGCTTCAGACCAGCTACAGGGGCGCGGCGTCGTGTGACGCGGCGGCTCTCGGGTCTTTCCCATGATCCCGTGTCGAACGGGGGGGCGCATGATCGGATCGAGCCGTATTGCGCCGGTGAGCTTGCTGCTTGCGACCACGCTGTCGGTCGTCCCGATACTCCTCCCGGGCGGCCTGCTCGGGGGAGGCGCATCCGCGTCGGGAGCGATCCATACGCCTCACCCGACCGCGCTGGTCGTGCACCTCAAACTCGCGCCCCTGTTGCTCCCCGCGAAGCCCGCGCATGCGGCGAGGCCCGCACGCACCAGTCCGCCGGCCGCGCCGGTCGCGCACCTCCCCGTCATCCCTCTTTCGCGCCCCGCGCGTAGCGCTCAGCGGGCGCAGGGGACGGCCGCCTCGCATACCATTGTCGCCGGCGACACGCTGTGGGCGTTGGCGAGCACCGCGGGGCTGACCGTCCCGCAGCTTGCCGCCGCCAACCATCTCTCGGAAGACGCCACGCTTCAACTCGGGCAGGTTCTTCAGGTGCCCGCGCGCGGGAGCGCCCCCGCGATGGTCCCGGCGGCCGCATCAGCCCGTCCGGCGCAGGGCGCGCCTCGTCAGGCCCTGGCCAATCGGGTGCAGATGCTCTGGCCCGCGTCCGGCATGATCACGTCGCGATTCGGGTGGCGGATCCAGCCGATCTTCCGCAGGCCCGAGTTCCACGAGGGCCTCGACATCGCGACGCGCTGGGGATCGCCGGTGCTGGCGGCCCGCGGCGGTGTGGTGCGGTTCGTAGGCTGGCAGTCGGGCTACGGGCGGATGGTCATCGTCTCGCACGGCGGCGGCCTCGAGACGTCCTACTCTCATCTCTCCGCCGCGGTGGTGCAGCCCGGCCAGCAGGTGGCGCCGGGACAGCTCATCGGGCGGATCGGCAGCACGGGGTGGAGCACCGGTCCGCACCTCCTGTTCGAAGTCCGCTGGCACGGGGTGCCGGTGGACCCCACCAGGTATCTTCACTAGCGCGCCCGCTGCACGCGCGCCGGTCTTCGCGCGGCGCGCCCCGCTGCGTGCGCGCCGGCGTGGTTCGACCGCCCCGAGCTCCCGTCGATTGTGATTGAATCCCCGACGTTGGTCACTGGTGCGACGGGCATGGTGGGCGGCGCGATCGTGCGTGCCCTCCTGCGCCGGCGCCGTCCGGTGCGCGTGTTCGTCCGGGACAGCCGGCGTGCGCAGGCGCTGTTCGGCTCGGGCGTCGAGATCGCCGTCGGCGATCTTGCGGATGGAGAGAGCGTCCGCCGCGCCGCCGCCGGGACGGGGGACGTCTACCACGCGGCCGGCGCGGTCGACGAGTGGCAGTACCCCGCCGAGGCGATGTGGGACACGAACGTCGTTGGGACGCGTCGGCTGCTGGCGGTGGGGAGTGGACGCTTCGTGTACACGAGCTCCGTGTCAGTCTACGGCGTTGGCCTTCCGCTCGGGGTGCGCGAAGACGCCCCGTTCAACCCCCCGGGCGTGTACGGTGCGTCCAAAGTGGAGGCGGAGCGGGCGGTCCTCGAGGCGGCCGCCGCCGGGCGGGCGGCGATGATTCTGCGGCCGTGCGTCGTCTACGGCCCGGGTGACCGGTACTTCGGGCCGCAGGCGAACGAGACCATCCGGCTCCCGGTGGTGCCGCTGCCGGATGGCGGAGGGCATCTCGTCGATCTCGTGCACGCGGACGATCTCGCCGAGGCGCAGGTGCTTGTGATGGCGACGGGCCGACCCGGCGACATCTACAACGTGACGGACGGCGCGACGCACTCGCTGCGCGATCTCATTGGATGGATGGAGGAAGCGTCGGGGCGGCGCCCCTGGTGTCCGTCGATCACACGGTGGATGGCGTTCGGGGCGCAGCCCGTGCTGCGTGCGGTCGGCCGCCTCGCCGGCCTCCGCCCGCTTGCGCAGTTGCGTCACAAAGACGTCTACGCGTTCTTCTCCGACTACAATTTCGCGATCGCGAAGATCCGTGCGATCGGGTACGCTCCGCAGATGGACGCGCGCATCGCGGTGCCGGCGGCGCTGCGGGCAGGCGGCGCCCAGGCGTCACCCGCGACGTAGCGGCCCGGCGGCAGAACGCCACGGCCCGGCGGCCGTCGCGGGCGAACGGCCGGGGCACGTTTGCGCGGTCGTCCGAGCGTGTGTTATAATTTCGCCTGTTGCACAGATAGCCCCGCAGGTCCCTCTTTCGAGGCGGGCATTCGAGGTGGTTTCCCATGAAGAAGGGCATTCATCCCCAGTACCGTCAAACCACGGTGACGTGCGCGTGCGGTGAGACGTTCACCACCGGGTCGACGCGCGAGAACATCCGGGTGGAGATTTGCTCGAAGTGCCACCCGTTTTACACGGGCCAGCGGAAGTTCGTTGACTCCGAAGGGCGCGTCCAGAAGTTTGCGAAGAAGTATGGGTTGCAGATCTAGCGGCGCGGCGGGCATCGGACGCACGGGCCGGTAGCGGGCCGCGCGTCTGATGCCGTCCGTCGCGATCGGCGGCCAGGCGGTGCTCGAGGGGGTCATGATGCGATCCCCTCGATACGTTTCGGTCGC
>Ga0209415_10012882_pt1 | contig 13875 bp, 13 predicted proteins | sample PeaSoiSIISIP2007_FD_187696 | JGI IMG/M metagenome (GOLD analysis project Ga0209415, IMG submission 187696) | Peat soil microbial communities from Weissenstadt, Germany - SII-SIP-2007 (SPAdes) (version 2) | ecosystem: Environmental > Terrestrial > Soil > Wetlands > Peat | place: Germany... | reverse complement strand
ACGCTCGCGCGTCGCCAGGCGCGCAACCATGCGCGCTACCGGGGTCGGAACGAGATCAACATCGTTCCGATGCTCGACATCTTCACGATCCTGGTGTTCTTCCTGATTTTCACGGCGGTGTTCTCGCGAACCCATATCGTCGAGCTGAACCTGCCGGCGCAGAGCTCCGAGCCGCTGACGCTGCCCGAGGGGCTGGTGCTCGAGGTCGTGGTCCGCAAGGACGGCCTCGTCGTGCAGAACAAGAACAGCGGCCCGCTGCAGCCCTTGCCGAACACCGCGCAGGGCTACGACTTTGACGGCCTGTCGGCCTACCTGAGCAGGGTCAAGGCGCGCTTCCCGGAGATGAAAGCTGCGACCGTGCTGCTGGAGCAGGACATCCCGTACGACACGATCGTCGGGACCATGGATGCCGTGCGCTCCTACGAGGGCACGCTCGATGGCAAGCCGGCGCGCGGCGAGTTGTTCCCGCAGATCTCCCTCGGAGACGCACCGATATGATTGCCTCGCGTCTGAAGCGCCACCGCAAGCCGGGCGGGCACCATTCCGGCCATGGCATGCCGGCGCTGATCCCGATGATCGACATGCTCGTGATCCTGGTCGTGTACATGCTCGTGCACACGGCGGATTACGAGATCCTGCCGAATACCAAGAACATTTCCATTCCACAATCGGTGTCTGAGTCGCGCCCCCACGAGTCAACCGTGCTGATGATCACGCGCCAGACGGTGTTCGTGAACGGCACCGCCGTTGCCACCGTTGCCGACCTCGACGCCGGAGCTGCATCCGCGATCGACTCACTGCGCGCGACGCTGACCGCCGAGACGCAGAAGCGCACGCTGCTGCAACCCAACGACCCGTCCGCGCGCGAGGTCACGGTGATGGCCGACAAGACGTTGCCGTACAGCTTGTTGAAGAAGATCATGATGACGGCGACCGCGGCGGACATCGGCAGGATGTCGCTGGCGGTGATCGAGAAAGAGCGGGCCTACCGCGGCCCGAACCCTGGCTGAGTATCGTCAAGCGAGCCCCACGATGACAGCGCTTGCGACCAACTACCGCGTGTTTGATTTGCCGTGGACCGCCAACGAGGACCAGGAGCGGCGCTTCCGGCGCATGCTCGCGGTCGCGATTGCGGCCTGGCTCGTCCTCGCGATAGTGACGCAGCTGATGCCGGCTCCGGAGCGCCCGATCGCGCAGCCGCTGCCGGAAGAAGTCGTCAAACTAGTGCTGACGCCGCCGCCACCCCCGCCGAAGCCGGTCGAGGAGAAGAAGCCTGAGCCCAAACCGGTCGTGCAGCCGAAACCGGTCGTGCCGCCGCCAGTGGTCGACAAGACCGAACAGGCGCGCAAGAAGGCGCAGAAAGCCCTCAATCTCGTCAAGGACGAACTCGAGGACCTGCGCGCGGCGTTGAAGCCTGAGGATCTCGCGAGCGCCAAGGCCTTAAATCCGAAGGTCGACGGGCCGGCGCGCGCGGAGCGCTCGCTGGTCACCTCGAACCTCACGGGCGGCAGCGGCGGTATCAATACCGCGGCGCTCAGCGCCGGCTTCGGCAGTGGTCCGGGGTCCCTGCACGGCCATGCGACGATGCAAGGGGTGCAATCCTTCGCCGATCAGATACGCAAGGATCACGCGGACGCACAGCGCACCGGGTCGAGCGGCAAGGCGTCCCGCAGCCGTGAAGAGATCGAGATGGTCTTCGACCGCAACAAGGCGGCGATCTATGCCCTCTACAATCGCGCACTTCGCGACAACCCGCAGCTGCAGGGCAAGGTCGTCGTCGAGCTGACGATTCTCCCGACGGGTGAGGTGACGGACTGCAAGATCCTGTCGAGCGAGCTGAAGAACGAGGAACTCGAGCACAAGCTGGTGGCGCGCATCAAGATGTTCCGCTTCGATGACAAGGACGTTGAGACCATCACGACCACCAAGCCGATTGACTTCTTCCCGGCCTGACGGGCCACCCGCGGCCCGGGGGGTCGATGCTCGCAACCCACTATCTCGAGATCCGCGCGCTGCACGTGGCGACCGCGGCGCTGTCGATCGCCCTGTTCGTGGTGCGCGGCGGTCTGATGCTGGCCGGCTCGCGGCTGCTGCAGAGTCGTGCGCTCCGCATCGGCCCCCACCTGATCGACACGGTACTGCTCGCGAGCGCCGTGCTGTTGATGCTGATCATTCACCAGTATCCGCTGGTGGACGGCTGGCTGACGGCGAAGCTCGGCGGTCTCGTCGCCTACGTCGTCCTCGGGTCAGTCGCTATCCGGCGCGGCAAGACTCGCACCGTGCGCTTGGCCGCGTTCGTCGCGGCACTCGTCTGTGTCGGCTTCATCTTGGCCACGGCAGTGCATCACGATCCGGACCCGCGGCACTGGCTCTGACGCCGGCGCCTGCAACGAGGACGACCGGCCGGCGACCCGGTGTGCGTCACGGCGGCTTGCGCCCAATGCCCTTTCACGAACGTCCGACCCGGACGCAGTGCCGGATCGCGCACGCAGATCTAGTGTGCGTGCTACAGGGGCCAAGGCGCCGCCTGCTATCATTTCGCATTTGATCGCGCCGGCACGGCGCATCCCCAACGCCATGTACCGCCAGAACATTCATTTCCCGGCCAAGGATGCACCGCTGCGGGAGGACGTGCACGCGCTCGGCGCGCTCGTCGGGGAAATCGTGCTAGAGCAGTGCGGCGAGGCCTGCTTCGCGCTCGTCGAGGGTGACCGCGTGGCCGCGATCCGGCGCCGCGAGGGAGAACCGGGCGGCGAAGCGGAGCTGCTTGACCGGACACGTCACCGCGATCCCGCGCAGGCGCGGGACCTGGTCCGCGCGTTCTCGACCTGGTTCCAGGTCGTCAATCTTGCCGAGAAGGTGCACCGGATCCGGCGGCGCCGCGAGTACGTGACGAATTCCGCCCAGCCGCAGCCGGGGGGGCTCGACGACGTGCTCGCGCGCCTTCACAAGGACGGCCACTCGGTCGAGGACCTGTTACGACTGCTGGGACGACTGTGCGTGTATCCGGTGTTCATGGCACACCCGACTGAGTCGACGCGGCGCACGATTCTGCGCAAGCAGCAGCGGATCGCGGGACTGATGCTGGCTCGGCTCGACGCTTCGATGACGCCGAACGAACGGCGAGTGACGTGGGAGCAGATTCGCACCGAACTGACCTCCGGGTGGCAGACCGAGGATCATCCGCGCGAGCATCTGAGCGTTGCCGACGAGCGGGAGCACGTACTTTTTTATCTGACCGAGGTGCTGTACCGCATCCTGCCCGGGTTCTATGAGCAACTGGCCGCTGCGATCGCCAAGGCCTTCGGTACCAGCGTGAACCCGCGCGAGCTGCCGCGCGTCCTGCGCTTCGGATCCTCGGTGGGCGGCGACATGGACGGTCATCCGGACGTGCACGCCAAGACGATTCGCGACACGATACACCGCCACCAGCTTGTCACCGTCAATGCGTATTATCTCGAACTGCAGCGCCTGGGCGAGCGGCTGAGCCAGAGCGCCAGCCGGATCGGTGTGTCACGCGCATTGCAGGCGCGGATCGACGCATACAGCGCGCTGCTGCCAACCGCGCAGCAGGTCACGCCGGCGCGGCACGACTGGATGCCGTATAGGACGTTTTGCGCACAGCTTGCTGAGCGCCTGCGCAACACCTACGACGGGCGCCCCAACCACTACGAGTCGGCGGCACAGTTCCTCGCGGACGTGCAACTGCTGGCCGACAGTCTTGCCAGCCACAACGGCGCGCGGGCGGGGCTGTTTTTCGTCGAGCGGCTGCTTCGGCGCATCGGCACCTTCGGCTTCCATCTCGCGACGCTCGACCTGCGCCAGCACGTCGATGTGCATCGCGCCGTCGTCGGTCAGGGCCTTGGCGATGCGGTGTTCGCCGCGCGCCCGGCGGGAGAGCGGCTGGAACGACTGCGCTCTGCCTTGGAGCGCGATCAGGGGCCAACCCATCCGCTCGACGCGGTCGGTCGGCGCACGCTGGCGGTGTTCGAGCAGCTGCTGCATTGCCGCCACCGGTACGGTCCCGAGGCGATCGGCGAGTACGTGGTCAGCGGCGCCGAGGGACCGGACGACGTGCTCGCCGTACTGCTGCTCGCGCGCTGGGGGGAAATGGTCGACAGGCGCATCGGGGAGGTACCGCTCGATGTCGCGCCACTGTTCGAATCGGTGGCGACGCTCGCAAACTGCGGGGCGGCGATGCGAACACTGCTTGCCGAGCCGCTCTATCGCCGGCACATCGCGGCGCGCGGCGACCACCAGGGCGTGATGATCGGCTACGCCGACAGCAGCAAGGATAGCGGCTTTGCGGCCTCCCGCTGGGCGCTCCATCAGGCGCAGACGCTGCTGGCGGACGCGGGCCGCGCGGCGGGCATCGAGCTGACGATCTCGCACGGCCGGGGCACCGCCGGCAGCCGCAGCAGCAGCCGGCCCGAGGCGCTGCTGCGCAGTGCGCCGGTCCACAGCTTCAATGGCGTGCTGCGCGTGACCGAGCAGGGTGAGGTTATCCACAACAGTTACGGGCTGCGGCCCATCGCGATGCGCAGTCTCGAGCAGGCGCTCGGTGCCGCGAGTCTTGCCATCGCCGCGCCCGGCCCGCGCGCCGCGGTCGATCCGGCGTTCGTGGCGATCGCAGGCACGGTCGCCGACGCGAGTTGTGCGGGCTATCGCCGGCTGGTCTACGACACGCCCGGCTTCTACGAGTATTTCCGCGACGCGACCCCGATCGACGTGATCGAACGGATGCAGATCGGCTCGCGGCCCGTGCTGCGCGACGGCGGCACGGGCATATCGTCACTGCGCGCGGCGCCCTGGGCATTCGCGTGGAATCAGAGCCGGCACTTGCTGCCCGGCTGGTACGGCGTCGGCATCGGCCTCGAGGCCGCTGCCGAGCGGCATGGAATCGCCATGCTCGAGCGGCTGGTCGCACACTGGCCGTTCTTCGGCCTGCTGCTCGACGATGTGGAACTCATCCTCGCGAAGGCCGACATGGATATCGCCGGCTGGTACGCCGAGTTGGCCGGGGAGGCGTGCCGCCATCATTTTGCCTCGGTGCGCGCCGAGTACGAGCGCGCTCGGGGCTGGATTCTCAAGCTTCGCGGCGAACGGCGGCTGCTCGACGGGGAACCGACGATTCAGCGCGCAATCAAGCTCCGCAACCCCTACGTCGACCCCATGCACCTCATGCAGATCGATCTATTGCGGCGCTGGCGCGCCGCCGACCGGCAGGACCGGGCGCTGCTGGATGCGCTGATCGCGAGTATCGCCGGTATTGCCCAGGGGATGCAGGCGACCGGATGAGCCTGACCGCGGTCGCGTGCCGCGGTCGCGCCCCCGTCTCAGCACTCCGGCACGTTAACCGCGAGCCCGCCCTGTGAGGTTTCTTTGTAGATCGTCGACATGTCCTCGCCGGTCTGCCGCATGGTCGCGATCACCTGGTCCAGCGACACCTTGTGGCTGCCGTCGCCACGCATCGCGAGCCGAGCCGCGTTGATGGCCTTGACGGCACCCATCGCATTGCGCTCGATGCACGGGATCTGCACCAGGCCCGCGATCGGATCGCAGGTCAGTCCCAAGTTGTGCTCCATGCCGATTTCGGCGGCGTTCTCGACCTGCTCGTTGGAACCGTTCAAGGCCGCGACGAGGCCACCCGCGGCCATCGAACAGGCGACGCCAACCTCGCCCTGGCAGCCCATCTCGGCACCGGAGATGGATGCATTCTTCTTATACAGTATGCCGATCGCGCCGCTGACGAGCAGGAAGCGCAGCACGCCGTCCTCGGACGCGCCCGGCTCGAAGCGGCGGTAATAGGCCAGCACCGCGGGGACGATGCCCGCCGCGCCGTTGGTTGGCGCGGTGACGATGCGCCCGCCGGCCGCGTTCTCCTCGTTGACCGCGAGGGCGAAGGCGTTGACCCAGTCCATTTCATGCAACGGCGGGGCGGACCCACTTTCGATCAGCTGGCGGTACAGCTTGGGCGCGCGACGGCGCACTTTGAGCACGCCGGGCAACAGTCCCTGCGCCGCGAATCCGTGCTCCATGCAGCCCTGCATCACCGCCCAGATGCGCAGCAGCGCCGCGCGCGTCGCCGCATCATCACGGAACGACCTCTCGTTCGCTAGCACCAGCTCGTGCAGATCGAGCCCGTGGCTCCTGGCGATGTCGAGCAGCTCATCGCCCGAGCCGAACGGATAGCAAACCGTCACCGGCGCCGCAGCGGGGGCCGGGGAGTCGAGCTCGTCCGCCCGGGCGATAAATCCGCCGCCGACCGAGTAGTAGTCCTCGCGACACAGGACCACGCGGGCCGCGTCGAGTGCGGTGAACCGCATGCCGTTCGAGTGTCCCGGCAGCGTTTGATCGCGGTGCCACAACACGTCCATCGGCTCGTCGAACGCGATGGAATGCCGGCCGGCGAGCGACAGGCGCGAGGTACTGCGGATGCGCGACAGCGTCGGTTCGACCAGATCCGGGTCGATCTCATCGGGCGTGTGGCCTTCCAGGCCCAGCAGGATCGCGCGGTCGGTGCAGTGGCCGCGGCCAGTCAGGGCGAGCGAGCCGTACAGTTGCACACCGACCTGGGTCGTGTGTTCCAACAGCCCGCGCTCGAGGAGGTCGAGCGCGAAGCGGCGCGCGGCGTTCATCGGGCCCATCGTATGGGAACTGGACGGGCCTATCCCGATCTTGAAGATGTCCAGGACGCTGAGTGTCATGCCCACAGTGTGACGCGGACGGCGCCCAGCGGCAATTCAGCCGGGCCCTGCAACAGGCTTTTTGTCCGCTTCTTGCGCACCTGCCACGCGCACGAGGAGCAGCCGCTCCTGCGTCGCGTGCCGGCCGAGCTCGGCGGCGGCGCTTTTGAGCATGTCGAGGTCGCGTTGAGTCACGGGCCTGAACTCCCCGCCATGTCGCCACCACCGTTCCACCTCGAGCAGTGCATCCCCGCGCCGGCCGAGCGCGATCAGCCGCGCGACGAGCTCGCCATTGAGCCGGTCGGCGATGCGACGGTCTTCCCACCGCGCTGCTCGGTCCCGGAACCACCGATAGTTATCAGGGGCGACTGGCGGGGTGCCGAGCGCGGCACGCAATCGCTCCCAGGCCGCGTTGATCTCGCCTGCGCGCAGCAGCGCGTAGACCTCATCGATGAGTCGATCGCGTACCCGAGCCGCGGCTGCGTCGACACCCGCTGCGCGCCGCTCCGGTGATTCCCAGGCCTCGAGCCCCAGCTCGGCGCGGCGCTCGTAGAGCGCACCTCCGAGCGTGGTTGCAATTGAGAACGTCGCCAACTGGCCGAGCGCGTACGCGACAAGACTCGGTACGTGCGGTGCGACGACGAGCACCAGCCAGCCGCCGGCGATCGCGACCGCGCACACGAGGAGGTACCGCAGGCCGAGCCCGCGCGCGATCGCGAGCAGCGCCGGCGGCCAGACCGCACGGCCAAGATCGCCTTCGATCGCGAGCACGGCCAGCGAGGCGGGAAACGAGGCGATGGCGACCAGTGCCACCGCGACGGCCACGGGGCGGGCGCCGTGCTCGTCGAGCCACGCGACGAGACCGGCGGCGATCAGCAGCACGAGGAGCTGCAGCAATGGCCTTGGCTCGTGCCACGGGTTCACCATCTCGATCGAGAGCACTGGCGGTGGCAGCCCGCGCGCCGTGTAGTCGACCAACAGGTACGCGTACGTCCAGATCCACGAGGTGAGTATCATCAGCAGCGGCAGACCCACCATGCCGGCCGCCGCGGCCACCGCAATCAGTCCGGACACGACCACAATGAATATCAACGGTGGCCCGGCGAACGGGCGGAGCAGGTAACGCACGGTCGGTGCGAGGGCCATAGATCGAGTATGCGCGGATTCCCGGGAACCGCTTGGGCGGGCGCCGCGATTCGCTAGAATGCACACGGCGACGGCTGTACGAGGGGCGCGATGAGCGAACGACTGACGAATGCGGTGTGCGTCTACTGTGCCTCCAGCAGCAGCTGCGATGCGGAATACCACACGGTCGCCCGCCGCCTCGGCGGACTCCTGGCGCGAGACGGCCGCACGATCATCTACGGCGGCAGCCGGATCGGCTCGATGGGGGCGCTCGCGGACGGGGCACTCGCCGCTGCTGGCCGCGTGATCGGCGTGCTGCCCAGGTTTCTCAAAGATCTTGAGGTCTCGCACGACGGGCTGACCGAATTGCACGTTGTTGAAGATATGCGCGCCCGCAAGCATCTGATGCTGTCGCGGAGCGAGGCGGTGGTGGCTCTGCCGGGCGGCTGCGGCACGTTCGAGGAGCTGCTGGAGGCCATGACGCTGAAGCGCCTTGGCGTGTACCTCGGTCCGATCGTGATCGTCAATACGCGCGATTACTTCGCGCCGCTGTTGACACTGCTCGAGTCAGCAGTGCGGGAGCGGTTCATGGACGCGCGGCATTTGGCGATGTGGCAGGTCGTCCCGGATCCGGAGGATGTCGTGCCTGCGCTGCGCGCCGCGCCGCCGTGGACCGCCGCGGCGCGGCGGTTCGCGACGCTGTAGCCGGCGCCACGTTGCACGCTGCGGCACCGACTGCCGGGCTGCCGCTAGCTGCTTGAATTGCAGCATCCTCCGCGTTGCGCCGCGCGAAGCCCGCCCTCGGCGCGCGCCTAGTCATGTAGCCATCGCGCCAATGGCCGCTTCGCGAGCGCCGGTGCATGCTGGCTGCGCTCCATCAAGGAGGTCGCGGTAAGTTGCCGCGACAGCGGAGATGAGGAGGTTGTCATGCTGGCTCGTGATCTGTTCCCCGTAAAGGGATTCGAGAGCTATCTCGATCGTTTTGAGCCGTTTTTCAGCGGTGACTTCCTACCTCGGATCGCCTGGCCTCGGAAGCTCGACATCACTGCCGAGTGGCGTCCGAACGCCGACATTCTCGAGAGAAAGGAAGAGTTCATCGTCAAGGCCGAACTGCCGGAGGTAAAGAAGGAAGACGTGAAGATCGACGTCGTCGACGGGATGCTGAAGATCCGTGGCGAGCGCAAGCTCGCGGTCGACGAGAAGAAAGACACGGTGCACAGGGTCGAGACGTTCTACGGGAAGTTCGTGCGCACATTCGCGCTCCCGGACAATATTGACGTCTCGAAGATCCATGCCGAGTGCGCCGAAGGCGTGCTGACGGTCCACCTGCCGAAGGTGGTCGCGGCAATGCCGAAGCCGATCGAGATTACCGTCCAGTAGTGGATCGGGCTCGAGTACGGCGCAGCCGGGGGCGGGAGCCGCGAGGCGCCCGCCCCCGTTTTTTGCGGGTAAGATCCGGTCATCGAGGCTGCGGTCTCGGCGGGAGAGAGCGATGTCGACTGAGCAATTGCATGGCCTGCTGCGCGGGCTGCACGCGGAACTTGCCCGCACCGCGAGCCTTGACGCCGAGGCGCGGCGGCTGATTGGCGTAGTCGTCGGCGATTTCGAGAAGCTGGGTGCCGGGGCGCCGGGGCCGCATCCGACACCGGGCGCGCTGAAGGCGCTCGCGGTCCGCTTCGAGGCCGATCATCCCGCCATGGGGGCCGCACTCCGACAGGTTGCCGACCTGCTCGGCAAGGCCGGGATCTGAGTTGGGCAGTGCGCCGCCGCGCCCTTCGCTGCGCCGCGCCGGGGCGGGCGATCTCGACTTCATCATGGCCACCGAGCGCCTGCCCGGCTACGAGGACCTGGTCGCTCGCTGGACCCGAGCCGAGCACGTCGCGGCCCTTGAGCGCGAGGATACGCGGTATCTCGTCGGAGCCTGGCCGGCCGCATCCCCAGAAGGTTTCGCGATTCTCGAGCACATCACCGACGTGCATCAGGGCGCAAAGCTCAGGCGCATCGCCGTCACCCGGCCGGGCAGCGGTTTCGGGCGGCCGTTTACCGGCGCTGTCGTCGATTGGGTGTTTGACTCGACCGACGCCGAGCGGCTCTGGCTCGATGTCTTTACCTCCAATGAACGGGCCCGCCACGTCTACCGCCAGGCCGGATTTCGCCAGGACGGCCTGCTGCGCCAGGCGTATGTGCTACCGAGCGGTGCGCGGGTAGACCGCGTGATCATGTCGATCCTGCGCAGCGAATGGCGGCGTGCGTGAGGGTCCTGCTGGTCGCGGTCGCGCTGGTGTGTGCCGCGGTCGCGCGCGCCGCCCAGCCCGTGCCTGCCGGGCCCGCCGCGCCGCCTGTGGCGGCCCCGGCGCGCGCCCCACCGACGGCGCCACTGGCCGGCGTCATCGTCCGGCTCGCAACCCGCGAGAAGGTCGTGGCGCTGACCTTCGATGCGTGCCAGGCCGCACAGCGCATGACGCTGGATCACGGTGTTACCGATTTTCTCGTCGCACGGAGCATCCCGTTTACGGTCTTCGTTGGCGGGCGCTTCGCCAGGGACAACGCACACGATCTGCACGAGCTCGCACAGTATGCGTTCGTCGATCTCGAGAACCACACGTGGAGCCATCCGACTGACATGCGCCTGCTGGACGACGATCGCGTCAGATCCGAGGTGCTGCGCGCGACTGCGATGATCGAATCCGTCACCGGACGGCGCCCGCGGCTGTTCCGCTTCCCGGGCGGTACTGCCGATGAGCGCACGGTCGCGTTGGTACGCGCCCTCGGCTACCAGGTAGTGCACTGGCGCTGGGCGGAAGGCGATCCCGACCCGAAGATCGATGCCGATCGGCTGGTCGAGCAGACGCTGTCCAGGGCTCGCCCGGGCGACATCCTGATATTTCACGTCAATGGTCGCGGCTGGCATACGGCGGAGGCGATGCCGCGGATCGTCGACGGCCTGATGGCGCGTGGTTTTAAGATCGTGCCGTTACCCGACTACCTGCCGGGCGGCTGAGCGCGCTCACCGACGCCACGGCGTCAGGGCCGGCGCGGGCCGCAGGCGTACTGTCGCAAAACGGGCCCGGCGGCACGTCAGATCTTGCCGCCCGTTCGGAACAGATAGTTCTCGAAATCCTTCAGCTGCGCGCTCAGGCGGCGCTGCGACCTGTGGGCAACCCGCATGATGGCCCGCATCACCTTGTAGACCACGTGCGGTGAGCGCTCGATCAGGCTTTCGAAGTCGCGACGCTCCAGCACCAGGACCTCCGTCGGGCCGGAGGCGATGAGCGCGGCATAGCGGGGGGCGTCGTCCATGAACGACAGCTCGCCGACCAGGTCGCCCGGCTCCAGCGTGTGCAGGATATTCCGGCCGTGGCCGGAGTCGCGCACGACGTCGATGCGGCCCCGCACAACGACGTGCAGGTGGCTGTCGCTCGCGCCTTCGGGCAGCAGCACCTCGCCCTCTTTGAGGTCGCGGACCGCGACGAGGTCGGCGAGCACGACGATTTCCGCCGGCGTCAGTTCGGTCGCGAGCGGGCTCGCACGCAAAGCATCGATCGCGGTTGTCATGATGATGCAGCCTGTCCGGACGAGTGCACACGAGTATCCCGCAACCCGCCCGGCCGTTGATCCGGTGTTGCCGCAATCCGTGGCCGAATGCCGCCCCGGCCGGCGCAACAGCCGGATCTTCGTTTGATCTCGGCTGCGACCGGCCGGCCCCGACGCGGCTGGCAGGACGCCCGGAAGCAGCGCGAGCGACACCCGTGAAGGGGTTCGCCGAGCCCGGCGCATCGGCCACACGGTGCCAGGAGCGGCGGCGGGGTCCGCGTCGGGTGACACCGCGGCACGCGGCGGCCGGGCGGCCCGCTGCGTCGGCCGAGGCCCGGCTGGCCCTAATGTCCGCGACCGCTGCGTGGCGATTGCGGGCGGCGGAGAAGCGCGCATCACCGGCCGGCGGCGCGACCGGCACATGTATGGCGGCGGGTGAGGTGCGCGAGCTGTGCTCGGGGCACCGGGTCCGGCCCCACATCGCATTGACCGACAGCCGCCTGTAGGCCCTTTCCTAAACTCGGCCCGCTCACAGTATAGTCGTCGTGGTGCGGCTGTCGCTGGCGCGCGGCGGTTGCTGATCGATGGCGGGTCACCCGGCTCGAAGTGCGACACTCGTACGTGGACAACGTCCTGTAACGCGTTCTTCCCTGTCCTCAACGCCCGTCGCCGGCGCCGTTTCAGCAAGACTTCGCGAGGCTGATTCCTATGCGATCCGTACTACCTGTGCTCGGCAGCCTGCTCATTCTTGTCGGTAGCGGTACACCTGTGGGGCGCGCGGTCGCCGACCAGTCGGGGCTGGCACCGGTTTTGAACGCCGGCGATCAGACACTGCAGTTTGACTGGCCGGCGCTACGGATCGGTACCGGAGAGTACGAAGAAGGTCCGACGGGCATGACGGTCATTCACTTCCCCCACCGCGCCCTCGCGGCGGTGGATGTCCGCGGCGGCAGCCCCGGCACAGTCTTCACCGACTACCTGCGCCTCTACGACAGGCCGGATCTCGACGCGGTCGTGTTTTCGGGCGGCTCCGGGTATGGGCTCGAGGCCGTGACCGCGGTTGCCACGGCGCTCAAGGACGACGGCGTACGCGGCGGATGGTTCGACAACATCGCCGAGGTGTCGGGCGCGATCATCTATGACTTCGGCGAGCGGCGCCTCAACGAAATCTACCCCGACAAGCGGCTCGCACAGGCCGCGATCCGCGCCGCGCGACCGGGGATTTTCCCGCTGGGTGCTCACGGCGCCGGCCGCATCGCAGTCTCCGGCGGCCTGTTCGGGTGCGACGCTTATTCAGGGCAAGGCGCCGCGTTCCGACAGATCGGTGAACTGAAGATCGCGGCGTTTGTCGTCGTCAACTCAATCGGCGTTGTGACGACGCGCGACGGCCATGTTGCGGCTTGCTACCGGGATCCGGGCTGGCCGCAGGACTTGCGCACGGCCGATTTGATCGCGGCGTTTCCGGCGAACCTGAACGTGGCCCGCGCCAGCTCGAAAGGTGCTTCCAAGAGCAATACGACCGTGAGTCTCATCGTCATCAACCGCAAGATCGGCCAGGGAGCGCTGCAGCGACTCGCGATGCAGGTGCACGGCTCGATGGCGCGCGCCATCCAGCCATTTGCGACGCAGTTCGATGGCGATGTTCTGTACGCCGCGTCGACCGAAGAAATCGATCCGCCCGGCGATCCAAAGTGGCAGAGCTTCGTCGACCTACAGCTCGATGTCATCGCATCGGAGGTGATGTGGGATGCGATTCTCGCCTCGGTACCGGCGCAGCCGGCTGTCCCGGACACCGAACCGGGTGCACAGCCGACGCCCAAGCAGCTGCGCCGCTATGCCGGGGTCTACGCATTCAGCCCGATCGCGCGCCTAAAAGTCACGGTCGAGGGGCGGGAGTTGCGCGCGCTGGCGAATGGCCCGCGCAACGTTTATGCGATCGGTCGGGACGCGCCCGTCATGCTGCAGCCGCTGACGTCGACCGACTTTACGGTCCCGGGAAGGCACCCGATGACCTTGCACTTTGACCGGTCCGGCACGCTCGTGATCAACCCGGGCCATTGGGAACAGATCGGCCGGCGCCGACCCGATTGAGTGCCTGCCGCCGGGCTCACGGCCGGCGACGTCACCTGCCGGACACCAGCCCGGAAGCCGGACTAGAGGTCGGGGCTGGTGCTGCCCACCTGGGGCTTCGATGCGGCCGAGCCAGTGCCCCGCGCCACCGCCGCGCGCTTGGCTCTGACTCGTCTCGCCCCGCAGGTCAGTTGATCTGCGGTGATCGAGTGCGGTGGGGGCCGAGGCGAGTATCTGCCGGCACGCGCTTCGCTGAGCGAGCGCCGCGGTCAGCGGTCGGTCTGGAGGCGGGCAGAGGCTGCCGGCTGACCGAACCCGGGGAGGCGGCGGCTCAAGCCCGACACCTGCTGCTGCACCACGAGCTCCCGAGGCTGCTGCAAAAGCTAGACAACATGGCCCCCGCCGATTTGGAGGGGGCGGCTGATGAGAAGGAAGCGGTCTGCCTCCTGCCATATCGTGG
>Ga0209415_10012881_pt1 | contig 13876 bp, 10 predicted proteins | sample PeaSoiSIISIP2007_FD_187696 | JGI IMG/M metagenome (GOLD analysis project Ga0209415, IMG submission 187696) | Peat soil microbial communities from Weissenstadt, Germany - SII-SIP-2007 (SPAdes) (version 2) | ecosystem: Environmental > Terrestrial > Soil > Wetlands > Peat | place: Germany... | reverse complement strand
TTCATCGCCGTCTAGCGCCAAGGCATCCACCGTACGCCCTTAGTAGCTTGACCATAAAATCTGCTCAACACACGAAAAACAGTTCACAGTTCTCAGTTTCCCGTTAATTCTTGACTGTCGACTGTTGGCTGCTCTTCTTGCAGATTGCCTTACTCTCTGCCCGGATCCAACCCGGACAGACGCTGTCTGCCATCTCACTTTGCTCCTCGCCAAGGTTTTTTAACGCCTTTGCTGAGAGCTGATTGCTGAGAGCTGACAGCTACTACTAGGTAGACGCCACACCGTTCAATTTTCAAAGATCGCTGAGTATCTCCGGCCGACTTTTGGTCTCCGGTGATCTCTTTCCAGCCCGCTTGCCACTCAATTTCCGGCCGCAGGTTGCTGGGGTTGGTCCTCTCCTCGCTTCCGGAGAACACCCACCTCAACAACCATAACGAAACGCGTCAGGCCGCAAAGCGCTCTGCACACGTTTGCGTTGGCAGTTCGGTCACTCTGAGGTTTGGAGGGTGAGATCAGGCGGGACGTTTTCTTGCAGGTGGCCCACTTGCTCCACTCCCCTATTCAGTAGCCTTTACCGTACTGACCTCCTCGATTTACCTTGCGATACGATGAGAAGTTTCGCGCTGAATCTCGTCCTCTTTCTCGAGATCACCTTAACACTAGCTTCACCTTCGTGCCGACAATCACTGATGATACTCCACGCAAAAACCAAATGCAAGCGAAATTTTCAACTATTTTAAACAAACTATTTGCCCCTTCTTCACCCTCGCCGATCAGAGCCTCTCGCCGTGTCGCTCCGACCGGCCATGGGCCAACGGGCAAGCCATCGATCATAAGACACACGAGCCAACCTCATCGCGGCTCTGCATTACGCCGCGCCCACCTGCAAGCCCCGCACTGAATCGAAAGGTCCCACAAGCATTGCCGCTCGAGTGTGGGCGAGGAGCCGGGAATGACATGCGAGCCTGGTTGCAGTACAATCCCTTCTCTGTATAAGCCCTGTCCTGGAGAGAGAACAACGATGTCTCATCGACTCGGAATACTCCCAATAGTGTTTGTTTCTGCGGTGGTTCTTTTCGTTCCGTCACACGTCGCTGCCCAAGCCAGAACGCGCCTTGCGATTGTGGGGCTGGACCACGATCACGTTTGGGGAATACTCAAGCTCATCGCCAGCGAACCGGACGGTGAACTGGTGGCCATCGCGGACACCCACCCGGAGTTGAATCAGAAAGCGAAGGCCATGGTGCCGGCGAGTGTGAAGTTCTATTCAAATTATGTCGCCATGCTGGATGAGGTGAAGCCTGAGGGGGTGATCGTCACCACGGCGAATAACCGGCACCTTGAAATCCTGCGAGCCTGCGCCAAGCGCAAGATCCACTTCGACACCGAGAAGCCGATGGCGGCCAGCGGCGCCGACGCCCGCGAAATGGAGCGCCTGGCTCGCCAGGCGGGTATCAAGTTAATGGTGAACTACGCGAACGCCTGGACGGAGCCGACGCAAGAAGCCCTGCGGCAGATCGAAGAGGGAGGGATCGGGAAGATCCAAAAGATCATTGTCCAATTCGGCCACGAAGGGCCGAAGGAGATCGGCACGTCCAAGTATTTCTCAGACTGGCTTTACGACCCAGTGAAGAACGGCGCCGGGGCTCTGATGGATTTCGGTTGCTACGGCGCCGACTGGGCCATGGTGCTTAAGGGGCGGCCCCAACGTGTTTATGCCACCTCGCTGAAACTCAAAACCGAGCAGCACAACGCGGTGGAGGACGACGCCACGGTGCTCCTCGAGTACGCCGACGCCACGGCCATTCTGATGCCCTCCTGGGATTGGCCCTACGGAAAGGGGCAAGCGGAGACTTTCGGCTCTAAAGGTAGCTTCCTGGTTACAGGAGACGAACTGCTGTTTCATCCAGCCCCGCGTGCAACCATAACCGGCCGGGAATACCCGGAGGGGAAAATGGTAACCCACCCGGCTCCCCCCGAGAAGCGCAACGGCGTGGCCTATTTCTTGTACTGTATCCGAAATAACAAGCCTATCGAGGGCCTTGTCTCGGCAGCGGTCAACGTGGATGTGAATGAGATAATTGACGCGGCAAAGGAGTCAATCCGAACCGGCAAAGCAGTGGCGCTGCCGGCCGAATAAAGAAAGATAAACAAGCCGGTCCTGGCTTGCATGGACTCGAACGGACGGTCGGCCACGCAATGGGGATTAGGGCCGAATGATGCGATAATGCGAAATTGTCGAAGCGAGGGAGGGAAGCTTCCCTGCCTCTCTGGGGCGTTCGGACCAAATCACCGTGCCCTTGCACATAACTTCGGCAGGCCGCCCTCCGAAGAATTCTTTGGGCAGCACGAAAGTCAATTCGAGAGGCGTTCTGGGCTCGGCAAATTCCTCTCCCCGGAAAAGCACTCCTGAACGGCTAATGTTTTGGGTTGTGCCCTTCCACCACTTGCTTCCCCCGTTTAGCCGATAACGTACGTGGATTTGGATTCCGTATCGTTGGGCACGGTTGTTAGATCTCAAATCGCCCTCCTGGCACGCAACTCGTACTGCACCCTTAAATTCTCAAATGATCTTCTATGAAACGGAACCGGCACCGGTTCTCGTAGAGACTCCACGTATCACTTTAGAGCTTTCTTAGAATCCCGCAATCAACCGACGGTACTAGTCCCCCCTGGTACTTGCGGCGGCAGGCGGGCCAGCTCATTCATGCCGGAGGGATTTTGGCCAGGTGGTGATCGACGGAGAAAAGGACGAGTTTCAAGCGGTTGGGGACACCCCGCGTGAAAAGGCGACTCTCGATGGCCTGCCGGCGGAGGGTCATTTCTGCAGAAGCCCGGCTGGGCTTTCAAAACCCCGCGCAAACCCGCGCCGAAGACGGGATGATTATCGGCGATGAGAACACCGATCTCCTTACGCGCATCGTTCCTATGCCACTGGCGGGAGCGAAATCTCCAGTCGCACCCCGCGGTCAGGAGCCGATTCGATCACCAGATCGGCACCGATCGAGCGCACGCGTTCCCTTATAACTCGAGGGCCCAGAGCGGCAGCATTGAGTTCGGCGAGCGAGAGCCGGCCTGCGAATTCGAAGCCGCGCCCATCATCCTCGATGACCAGCTTCCAAATCCCGTTGTCCCGGCCAAATCGCACCAATACCTTCCGCGCTCCGCTGTGCTTCCGAATATTCACCAGCGCCTCTTGCAGGATGCGAACCAATTCAGTGCACGCGCGAGGCGGCAAGAAAATCTCCTGGGCATCGGCGTCAAAGCTGGCCGAGATAAGCTGGTCGCGCTGGAACTGGTCGACTGTATCACCCAAGCTCTTGACGAGCTGAGCGGGCTCCACTTCAACCTGTTTTAAGATTTGCATTCTTTCACGAAAGTCCTGGATCTCTTTCCGGAGAAGCTCTTGCAAGCGGCTGATTTCTTGAAGAAGGATTGTGCGCTCGCCTGCGGCGTTCCTTCGCACCAGTTCGGTTTGCATTTCCAGTCCCATGAGAGACTGAATAACTCCGTCGTGAAGCTCGTGCGCCAGGCGAGTCCGCTCCGCGGCCTGGGCGCGCGATCGTAGGCGACCGAGATCGTGCATATATTGAATGGCTGGAGCTACTTCGCGAACCAGGCTCTCAAGAAGCCGCACGTCTCGTTTGTGGAAGGCTCCTCGAGCCGAGTTGTACACCAGGAGCCGGCCGAACCAGTTCTGCTGATAGGAGAAAGAGACCGCGAGGAGCGAGCTGAAGTCAACAAACAGTGTGTGGCGCTCGCCCACCACGCGCATGGCTACACTCTCCCGGCCAAAATTATGCAGGGCTCGAAAGCGTCCCGTCGCGCGTGAGGAACCCGCTTTCGACCTACGGTAGCGACTCGACAAACCCGCCACGCGAGGGTCAGCCGGGTCGAGAGGGCGCCGACGTTGAACGGCGCGCCAAACTGATTCCGGGAGAGCGGCAAAATAGGCTCTGCGCTCGGCGTCGGAGAGCTTCGAGAAGCGCACGGTTGGTTCCCCCGCCTCCCTTGGACGCTTCGCCTCCCAAAGGAAGGCGTCGTCACCGGCCACCCTTCGGAGTACCAGCTTGACTTGATCTGCCTCAAAGAAGTCGCCAATGAAATATAGTAGGCCTTCCAGCGTAGCCCTCAACCCGATTTCCGGGAGGCCATTGCCAATGAGCCGGCTAATGATAAGTGCGTTAATATGCCTCCGCCTCGCCTCCTCCGCCAGGAAGCCTAGGAGGTAGCTCGCCACGATCAGACTGCCGGCTAGGGCGATCGCGCCCTTCATCGAACTGCCCGCCCCGAATAAAGGCAGGACGCGGCCCGTCAAGGCGGAGAAGGCGGGGGGCATAAGGAGCAAGAGAGCGACGGAGGCGACGGACGTTATGAGAGTTCCTCTCATGCCCCAGAGCTCAGCGGCGGCCAAGAGTGCCAAGAGGTAAAGCACAAGAAATGGGCTGCGGGTTCCCCCTGTTGACGTGGTCAGCAGGCAGATCGAGACAACTCCTGCGGCATGCACCCACACACGCCACTCCGAAGGAGCAGTTCTATAGATAGTAACGGTCAGCAGATTTACCAGACTGTAAGCGAGGTAAGCAAAAAGCACTCCTCGAGTGACGTTGAGGTGAGGGCCAAGAAGTTGTGGGGCAAGGTAAGCAACGCAGACGCACCCGGCTCCGAGAACGGCGCAGGAGATGGCCAGAAAACGCTCTCGTTCCGAACCCTCGCGCCGGAACTGCGCCCACCAAGGTCCACTGGACATCGCTAGATACTCACTTGCGGCAGGCCAACTACCACGGCTTGAAAAATAGAAGGGCGGCTCAGGTTGAAAACCGGCAAATACATTAAAGACATTTGCTCAAGACACACTGCCAAAATAGTAAACACAGCCCGCCCGCGCACTGATGCCTGTAGTGTACGTTTAGAACGGCACATTATGGTCTCCACGCTTGGCCCGCGTCAAGAAGCATTAACTTGCGGGACAATGTGTCCTTTCCTATCAAAGCGGCGCCGCCGCAGAGGGAACTCTGTTGCGCTGATGATTTGGGCGACATTGGTCGCCAAACAACCCTGTCCCCGGCAACGAAGACCACGGGTGACAAGCCGGTTTGGACGCTAGGTCCCGGCCTGTTCAAGAAGAATCCAGCCTTTGGCGCCTCGGTTATCGGCAGCCGGGAAACAGGGGCGGGCCTCAATGCCGTGTTTGGCAAGAATGCTGCAAATATAATCGCCGACGTTGGCAGCGTCGGCGCGAACAAAAGTCATGATTGAAGGTCCTGCGCCGCTCAGGCATATCCCCAACACCTCGGGATGCCTGATGCTGAGCACTTCAGTCAGTCCCGGCACGAGGGGCGCGCGATAGGGTTGATGCCAGCGGTCTTCAAAAAACTCAGGGTGGAAATCCGGCTTGCCTGAAAAGAACTGCGCTGCCAGGACGGTGGCGCGCTGGAGATTATGAATCGCGTCCGCACGCGAGTAATGGCTGGGCAGGACCGCTCGAGCCTGCTTGGTCGCCAAGGCGTAATTTGGCACGACCAGAACAAGCTGAAGATCTGTGGGGACCGGGCAGGAGTAAGCAATCACCCTCTCCCCTTCGTTAACCGCCACCGTGAACCCGCCGTGCCAAGCTGCCGCGACGTTGTCGGGGTGTCCTTCGCGCTGGCTTGCGAGAGTCAACAACTCCTCACCCAAGAGCGGCCGGTTGACAAGCCAGTGGCAGGCCACCAGGGCGCCCACAATGGCGGCAGCGCTCGAACCGAGACCCACGCCCACCGGAATCTGATTGTGAATCTCGACGTCGAAGCCGCGCCTCTTGCCCCAGCTTTCCAGGGTCTCCGTCATGACGCGGGCGACGAGATTGCTGGAGTCGCTCGAAACGCGCTCAGGGTTTGCTCCATCGTAGTGGACTGAAACTTCGTTATCGTCGCGAGGGTTTACGTGCAGGTCGAGGTGGAGGCTCAACGCCAGCGCGCCGCAGTCGAAAAGGCTGCCCAGGTTGGCGCATGTCGCCGGCACCCGGACAAAGAATCGCTCACTCATAGAACTTCGCCTGCAATCAAATCTTCCAGTGTCTCGCGCCTCCGGATCAGTTCTGCCTTGCCGCCGTTGACCAGGACTTCGGCGGGGCGTGGGCGAGCATTGTAATTGGAGGAGAGCACGAAGCCATAGGCGCCGGTGGCAAGCACTGCCAGCAACTCGCCGGGTTCGACGTTAGGCATTACGCGGTCCTGGGCGAAAAAATCCCCCGTCTCACAAAGCGGTCCCACCACATCGGCTTCCAGCCTGCCGCGGGTCTGGTCGCGAACAGGAATTATCTCATGATAAGAGCCGTAGAGCGTCGGGCGCATGAGGTCATTCATTCCGGCGTCCACAACGATGAAGCTCTTCCGCCGGTTCTGCTTTACATAAAGCACACGTGTCAGGAGGATGCCCGCCTTGGCTACCAGGGCGCGGCCCGGTTCCACGATGAGACGGTACCGGGCAGCCTGCAGGCGCTCCTTGAGCCCTCGCCCCAGGGTCTCGAAGTCGAGGGGTTGCTCATCGGCATAGCGGATTCCATAACCGCCGCCAAGATCGATGTATTCGATCCCCATTCCCTGGCTCTGAAGCCGCTCCGCCAAGGCCACTATTTCGTCCAAGGCCTTGAGAAAAGGCTCAACGGACAGGATTTGTGACCCGATGTGACAAGCCACGCCGCGAATCTTGAGATGGTTGGAGGCCGAGGCGCGGCGGTAGAGTTCCAGAGCTTCGTCCTTCGGAACGCCGAACTTATGAATGATCTGGCCGGTGGAAATGTAAGGGTGGGTTTCCGCCTCGACCTCAGGGTTGACACGGATGGCGACAGGCGCGATTCTGTGCAGGGCAGCGGCCCGGTTTTCGATCAGTTCAAGTTCGCCCGCCGACTCGACATTGAACATCCCGATGCCTGCTTCCAGCCCAGCGTCGATTTCGGCCTTGCTCTTCCCTACTCCCGAAAAGACTATCTGGTCGGCGATCGCTCCGGCACGTAAAGCGCGTGCCATCTCCCCGCCCGAAACGACATCAAACCCCGCTCCCGCCTGCCGGAGCAGGCTCAGAATCCGCAGATTGGAGTTAGCCTTCACGGAATAACAGACAAGATGGGGTAGCGACGATAAGCTCTCCTTCAGGCGCGAGAACTCGCCTAAAACAGTAGCTTGGCTGTAAACATAGGCCGGTGTCCCGAAGCGCTCGGCAAGCGACTCCACAGAGATATCTTCACATTGTAACTGGCCGGATTGGTAGCGAAAGGCTTGCATCATTGTCCGTCGTCCGTGGTCAGTTGCACGTCACCGCCAGCGATGTCATTCCGAGCGAAGCGAGGAATCTCGCTCTGTTCTTTGTTCGGGGATTCTCTCGACGCAGAGCGAGATTCCTCGCTTCGCTCGGAATGACACCTCTCACACTGCGCGGCTGCCCTCCGCCTACTTCACTCTAATCAGCACAATGGTCTGATCGTCGCGCGGCGGCCGGCCTTCCTCAAACTCTCGCACTTCATCGAAGAGGCTGGCGATGATTTCCCCAGGGGGGCGATGGGAATTCCGGCGGAGTACGTTCTCGAGCCGCCGCGGCCCGAACTCCTCGTGCTTGGTGTTTGCGGCCTCGACGATGCCATCCGAAAACATCGCAACCAAGTCCCCTGACTCGAGCTTCACCAATTGGTCCTGGTACTCGGCGTGTTCGAGCAGGCCCAGGGGGATTCCCTCGACGCGAATCATCCGGGTTTGCCCTTTCCTCACCAAGAGGGGCAAGGGCATTCCCGCATTGGCGAGGCGCAGCGTCTTTGCGCGTGGCTCCCAGATGGCGTAAGTGAGCGTAATGAAATGACCTTCGATCTTACGTTCGAGTAGAATCAGGCTCAGTCTCTTCAATAAGTGCGGTGGCGAGAGCTTTTGAGGGGCCAGGCTTCGCAGGATGCCCATGGCCATGGCCCCATACAACGCGGCAGGAGCACCCTTGCCGCTCACATCGCCGACCGCCAGCACGTGCCGCTCCTTCCCGTAGGTCAGAAAATCGTAGAGGTCGCCCCCCAGTTCTCGCGCGGGGTGAAAGCGCAGCGCCACTTCCAGGCCCGGAATGTCGGGAGCCGTCCCCGGCATGAGATGCATCTGGATCTCCTGGGCGCGTTGCAAATCGCGCTCAAGGCGGGCTTCGCTTCGAGCCACACGTTCGTAAAGCCGGGCATTTTCAATAGCGATGGCAATTTGCGGAGCCAGAGTGGAGAAGATGCGGACGTGCTCCTCGCTGAAGTAATTGAGTTGCGGGCTTTCGAAGTCCACGACGCCGATGACGCGGCCACGATAAATGAGCGGTGTCGCCATCTCCGAGCGCGTTTCCGGGTTGACCTGGACGTAGCGCGGGTCTTTCGACACATCGCCGACCACCACCGTCTGACGCAGATCGGCGGCGGCGCCCACGATTCCCTGTCCGAAACGCACCACACCCCTCTCAGGCTGGTGTTCGTCCTGTTTCAGGGATAGCACCGTGTTGAAGATCCGGGCCTGCTCATCGGCCAACAGGATGCTGAAGCGGTGATAATCGATCAAGCGTTTCGTCAAAGCTCCGATCTTCCGCAGGAGCTCGCTCGTGACCAGGACTGAACTCATTTCCCGGCTGATCTCGTTCAGCAATTGGAGAGTCCGCGCTTGGCGCACGCTGCGGCGATAGAGCCGCGCGTTCTCGAGCGCCAACGCCATGCGGCTGGCGAGGAGTTCCAGAAGGTTAACGTGAGAATCGTTGAAGAAATCCGGCCAGGGCGCTTCCAGGTCGAGTACACCAATAAGCCGGTTCTTGGTGATCAGCGGGACCGCCAGCTCCGAGCGAATCGGAGATAAGGTGCGAATATAGCCGGGGTCTTTCAGCACATCATTGACCAGTACAGAGCGCCGGGTTTCAGCAGCCCGCCCCACAATCCCTTCGCCAACCTTTATGCGCAGTGCGCGAATCAACTCGTCGGGGTGGCCGATGCTGAAGCGGACACTCAACTCCTGGGTCTTCTCGTTGAGCAAAAGAATGGCGAAGACTTCGTAGTCGATCGCGCGTTTGACGATCTCGGCAATGCGCGCCATGAGCTCATCGAGATCCAGCGTGGAGTTGATCCGCTCGCTGACTTCCACCATCAGGGTGAGAAGTTCAGTCAGCTCGAGCGGCCGGGAAGCGGATTGTGTTGCATCGGCCATAAAGCAAGCAGGTGGTAAACGTCTGAAGGCCATTGTAGCATACGCTGTATAATGGCTTACGATGTTGATTCTGGCATTGGATACGACCAGCGAAGCGGGAGGAGTTGGCGTTTTCCGTGAGCATGAGTGTCTCGCGCAGATCGCGAATGACGGTCCAGCGAACCACTACGCCGTAAGCTTGTTCGCGATGGTGGACCGGGCATTCGAAGAAGCCAGGGCGCGGCATGGCGTTCTCGAACAAGGGCTGGCCAATATTCAACTGATCGCAGTCACCTCCGGGCCTGGATCTTTCACGGGAATCCGCGTGGGTCTAGCCGCGGCGCTCGGTTGGGCTCAGGCATTCGGTCTGCCGGTACGAGCAGTGTCAGTCCTCGAGGCTCTCGTCGATGCAGCCCGAATACAATCGGAGTGGGCGGTCCCGATCCTGGATGCGCGCCGGGGAGAGATTTTTGTGGGAGTCTTCCAGAGGGGCACTCAAGCACGGGACGGCTGCCTTAAGCCGCCGCAAGGGCCGCCTCTAAAGGAAGATCAAGGGTGGATTTTGAGACCAGCAGAGCTGGGGCCTTTCCTCAGCCGCCGCCTGCCGCAAGGGGCGGGGATAACCTGCGTTTTCAGAGAACACGATCGTACAGCGCTGGCGCTTCGCGAAACCCTTTCCTGCCCATTCCAGTGGCAGGCCGTGGCGGGAACGCTGGTCGAGGCTGTGGCTCGGCTCGGTTTGCAGGACTACCGATCGGGAAAACCGCAGCCGGCCGGCAGCCTCGACGCCTACTACATTCGGCGACCGGATGCGGAGCTGCTGACGCGCGACACAGACCGAAACTCGAAAACCGAAACCTAGTTTTGATGCCATTCTGAGCGAAGCGAAGAATCCCGGCAGTTCCGGAAGTCACCAACTGTCGGGATTCTTCGCTTCGCTCAGAATGACACGCACAAGAAGGGGCGTCGTGAATCCCCAAGCTCTGCTCTCAGGGTGCGGTTTCGATTTTCGAATTTCGAGTCTCAATTCCCAAACTGCTCATGCGCATTCGTAACGCCAGCGAGGGCGATCTGGAAGCAATCCTCACCATCCAGGGCAAGGCTCGACAAGCCGCCCAATGGACTGCGGCTGACTACGCAACCTTGGCTGGCGATCCTTTGGGGCTCATCCTGGTGGCCGAGCTCGACAGAGTGCGCTCGCCAGCACTTGCGGGATTCGCCGCGTTCCACCACGTCATCGACGAGGCTGAGCTCAGAAACATGGCGGTCGACCCAGCCCATCGGGGACAAGGCGTAGGAAGCGAACTGGTCGCTGAAGGCCGGAGACGACTGCTTGAACTGGGAGTAAGGCGGATCTTCCTCGAAGTACGCGCTTCGAATATCACAGCGCAGCAACTCTATTTCTCGACGGGGTTTGGCCTTCACTCGCGGCGGAGGGATTATTACCGCGATCCCCCGGAAGATGCATTGATCCTATCCTTGGAGCTGACTCCCCCGCCCGAGGTTCCCGCTCCAGGCGAGAAGCTGTGAATTTTAGATTTCCGGAGGAGAAGCCATGAGCCCCCGCGCCATCCAGTTGTCGCTCGCCGTTTGTCTTCTCGGCCTCCTTTTCCTGGCAGGGAGCGCCTTTGCGCAATCCCCACCCGCCTGGCCGCCGCAAGCCGCACACTACCGAATCCACATGATAGGAAACGCGCACATCGACGCCCCCTGGCTCTGGCCGTGGCCGGAAGCGATGTCCGTCGTGCAGAGCACGTTTCGATCGGCGCTCGACCGGATGAACGAATACCCGGAGTTTGCTTTCACCGCCAGCTCCGCACAGTTCTATGAATGGATCGCGGAAACCGACCCGGCGATGCTTGAGGAGATTCGCAGGCGCGTTGCGGAAGGGCGATGGGATGTCGTGGGAGGTTGGTGGATCGAGCCGGACGTTAACATTCCGAACGGAGAGTCGCTGGCGCGACAGGGACTCTACGGCCAGAGGGCACTCCAGCAGTTATTCGGCCGCATCGCAGGGCTTGGCTACAACCCCGATTCGTTTGGCCAGACCGGAACACTGCCCCAGATCCTTAAACTCGAGGGAATGCACGGTTACGTCTTCAAACGCCCCATGGCCCCGGAGAAGAAACTCCCGGGGGATCTATTCTGGTGGGAGGGCCCCGACGGAACACGCATCCTCGCCTATCGCATCCCCACGGATTCAGGGTTTGAAGAGTATCTGCCGTATTGGGTCCGACAGTTCATCACTAAGTTGCCGGAACCCACGACCGACCTGATGCTGTTCTACGGCGCGGGCGACCACGGCGGCGGGCCGACCAAGAAACTCATCCAGTCGATCGTGGATATGCAGCGGCAACCGGGCGGACCGGCAATTCTTTTCAGCACCCCGGACCGTTATTTTGATGAAGTGAGCAAGCTCGACAACCTCCCGGTCGTTGCTGATGAATTGCAACGCCATTCCGTGGGCTGCTACACCGCGGTCTCCGAAATCAAAAAGGACAACCGGAAAACCGAAGCGGCGCTCACCACCGCAGAGAAGCTGGCAGCGCTTGCTTCCGCAGTTGCACGATTCGATTATCCCGCCGCCGAGTTCACGGCAGCCTGGAAGAAGGTGCTGATGATGCAATTCCACGATAGCATCTCCGGCACGGCGCTGCCGGAGCACTACGTGGTGGCAAGGCACGCCTACGGATACGCGCAGGAAATAGCCAATCAAGCCATCAATCTTGCGGCGCAGAAGATTGCCTGGCAAATTCCCACTCAGGATCCCAATTCTGAATATCTGGTGGCGTTCAACCCTCACGCTTGGGACACCACGCTGAACGTTGAGTACGATATGGGCTGGGACGACTGGACGGGGTCTGAAATTCAGTCGCCGCTGGAAGATGAGCGCGGCAATAATGTGCTCCACCAGTGGGAGCAGGCTTCGACCGTTTATGAGCGCCGGCTGAAGCTGGTCTTCAGCGCCGCCGTTCCGGCTTTCGGCTACCGCCAGTTTCGTTTGCGTAAGTCCGCTGCGGTATCCCAACCACCTTTGTCTGTGAAGGCGGCCGAAAAAGGAATGGAGAACGAACACCTTCGCGTTACGTTTGCAGACGACGGCACGCTTTCGATGTATGACAAAGACAATGGCGGGGAGGTATTTAAGGGCGGGACTGAAGGAGGCCGCGCCGTCGTGCTGGACGATCCGAGCGACACCTGGAGCCACGGCGTGCGGGCTTACACAAAGGAGCTGGGAGCGTTTGGCAACGGAAGTTTCCGCGTGCTCGAAGATGGGCCCATGCGGGCGATCATCCGCGTTCGGACCCATTACGGCGCTTCCTCGCTTCAGACGGACTGGATACTTTACGCCGGCGCGCGGACGCTGGAAGCCCGCGTGGCACTCGATTGGCACGAACACCAGAAAATCCTGAAATTCTCTTTCCCCATCGACGTGCAGAATCCTACTCCTACCTATGAGGTGGCCTACGGCTACAAGGTGCGAAAGGCAGAAGGGGATGAAGACCCGGGGCAGCGGTGGGTTGATCTCTCCGGCGAGCGCGCGGGCAGTGAATATGGGCTCGCGATCATCAACGACGCCAAGTATGGGTACAGCGCGCAAGGCAACGACCTGCGAGTCTCCATCACACGTGGAGCAGTCTACGCGCAGCACGAACCGGCCAAACTGGAAACCAGCGGCGAATACCTCTGGCAGGACCAGGGTGAGCAGACGTTTCGCATGTTGCTGCTGCCTCATCGAGGATCGTGGCAGGACGCCGGCGTAGTCCGCAAGGCAGAGGAATTGACGGCGCCGATTCCGGTTGTCTACCAGGGCATACATCCGGGAAGCCGTCCACAGTCGGCGTCGTTTCTCTCCGTCGATGCGCCCGATGTCGTCGTTTCCGCGGTGAAGAAAGCCGAAGACGGCGGCGACTTCATTGTCCGGTGCTATGAAACCGGCGGACGCCCCGCGAAGGCAGACTTGGATCTGGGATTTGTGAACCGGCATTGGGAGGGGATCTTCCGGCCACTCGAGATCAAGACGCTCCGCGTGCCGCGGGCCGGTGGCGAGATTCGCGAAGTGAATCTCCTGGAACAGTGACCCAGGCGTAGCAGGGGCGCTCACGGAACAATCTGCGGCTGCACATCCTCGGAATTCATGCGGACATCATCATTATCCGTAAATCGCATCCGCCATGCCAGATACCAGTGGCTGGTGTAGCCGACATTGTGTCACTTATCAAGCCTCGCCCAGCAGCTTGGAAGCCTCGGTTCGTTTTCGCAAAATCGGGTGTTTTTTGCTCTTTTTGGGGTCCGATGGGCGCTAATCTGTGCGCAAGACGCGCATAATTCGCATCACTCAAAAGAGTTATGTGCTTTGTTTTCAGCCACTTCTTAGCTTCGTTCTCGTTATTCTGGCATAACTCCTTTGTTTCCATATACTTCTTAGCTTCTTCTCCACGACCCTTCCATGCTTTCAATAACATACTGGCTTCGTTCGTACTATTTTTTGTTTTTTTCGGACCTCGGTTTTCCCGCGTGCGGGGACAATTGCGCTTTTCCTCGCAGTCCGAAGCCTGCCCACGACAATGTGTCCACCAAATGACCACAGTTATAGGCTATTATGCGGCCCCGGGTTTGTCAAGTGGAAAATGCCAGGAGTTTCCTCATTTTTTTATCCGTGCCAAGCTAGGAAGAGTTGCACGGGCCAAGCGTCGGGGGGTGGGGCGCAG
>Ga0209415_10012880_pt1 | contig 13877 bp, 15 predicted proteins | sample PeaSoiSIISIP2007_FD_187696 | JGI IMG/M metagenome (GOLD analysis project Ga0209415, IMG submission 187696) | Peat soil microbial communities from Weissenstadt, Germany - SII-SIP-2007 (SPAdes) (version 2) | ecosystem: Environmental > Terrestrial > Soil > Wetlands > Peat | place: Germany... | reverse complement strand
CGGCGGTCAGGGTCAGCGTCATCTCGACACCAGCCGGATAGTTGATGCTCGCATCGGTCTTGTCCATGGCGGCGTTCTTGGCGGCGCCCAGGATTCCGGCGAAGTCGGAATATTGGTCCGCGAGCTTCGCGATCCCTTTGTCGAGTGCGCTGCTGAGCGTTTGATTTGCCTGAATGCCCACGATCTGACCGTCACCGTTGACGGTCTCCCGTGCGTTGTCGATGGCGGTCAGTTTCGCGGCCAGCTTCGCGCGATGTCCAGCGGCATCGCGGACTTCATCAAACTGGGGCGTGAGCCGGGCCTGCGCACCGGCCTTTGTCGATGTCACGTCTTTCACGCGGCCGGTCACGGCCGCTCCCGCGTTCATCACAATTGCGCCGTCGATCGCCACCGGCGCGATTAACACAGCCGAGATCTGCTGGCCCGCCGTCGCGGACTCGCTCGATACCGGCGCGCTCAGCCGGATCTGCAGCTCGGTTCCCGCCGGAATCTCGTGGGCCAGGCAGGGCAGCGCGGCCATCACGAGGAGCGTTTGAAAGGGCTTCATAAGCCTTTAACCGTATTATATACCGGGAGCGTAAGTTTCGCCTTGTATTCGCCTGTGAAAAATGCTATTCTCCCTTCTGCCGCAGCTCGCGGCGGAGAACACAATGCCAATCGCACAGATGCTCTTACCCGAATTCGATCAGGAGATGGCCGGCACGCGGAAGATGCTGGAAATCATCCCGGAAGATAAGCTGGATTACAAACCGCACGAGAGGTCGATGACGCTCGGACGGCTGGCCGGCCACGTGGCGGAGATGCCGGGCTGGATCGCCACAACCATCAAAACCGAATCGCTCGACCTCACACCCGGCATGACCCCGTACATGCCGAAGTCGCGCCAGGAATTGCTGGACGGTTTCGACAAGCAGGTTGCAGAAGCGCGGGCCTTGCTCGCCGGCGCATCCGACGAGGACATGGCGAAGACCTGGACCCTGACGTTCGCCGGGAAACCAGTGTTTTCCATGCCCCGCGCGGCGGTGGTGCGCATCTCGGGCATGAACCACATGGTTCACCATCGGGCGCAACTCAGCGTGTACCTGCGGCTGAACAACGTCGAGATCCCGGGCATGTATGGCCCGTCGGCTGATGAGATGAAGTTCTGGCAGAGTGCACAGGCCTGACGGGTACCGAAGAACGCCTTCCCAGGCCTAAAGCCTGTGCCACCGTGTGCTGCCAGATTGACTGATAACAGGTGGCACAGACTTCAGTCGGTGATCCGAATACTGTACAGGAGGGGGGACATTGCGCACAGAACCGGCAGTCAGTGTTCTCGTGCCCTGCTACAACACAACTGCGTTTATCGCGGATGCCCTGGACTCTCTCCGCAGTCAGACCTTCCGGGACTTTGAAACGATCGTCGTCAATGACGGTTGCCCGGACACCGCCAACCTCGAGCGGGTCCTGCAGCCTTACATGGACGATATTGTCTACCTGAGGCAGGATAACCGCGGTCCGTCCGGAGCCCGAAATACCGCCATCAGGGCGGCCAGAGCGCCCTTGATCGCTCTGTTGGACGGCGACGACGTTTGGGAGCCGAATTACCTGGAAGACCAGGTCAGGTTTCTGCGGAATCGACCCGAAGTCGACGTCGTGCACCCCAACGCCACGTTTATCGGGGACGGCGCTCATGCGGGCAGGTTGTTTACCGACTTCTGTCCCGCCGGTTCCGTTACCAGCTTCCATACGGTAGTGTCCGGGCAATGCTATGTATTCGTCGGCGTTACCGCTCGCAAAGACCCGGTAACCAGGAATGGGTGGTTCGACGAAAGCCTCAGAGCGGCGGAAGATCTGGATCTCTGGCTTCGCCTGCTGCACGCCAACGTCAGGTTCGCCCACAACGCCAGGCCGCTGGTCAGATATCGGCTGCGCCAGAACAGTCAGAGCGACGATCGCGGCGCTCTGACTGTGGCGGCTCTGCGGGTTTACGACAAGCTGCTGAAGGAGCTCACGTTGTCGGATGCGGAACGCGGCGACCTGGCTGGCGCCATCAGCAGAGCAAATGCGGAACTCGATCTGGTCAAAGCGAAGAAAGCGCTCTACCGCGGCAACTATGCGGAAGCTTCGCGCCGGTTTACGCTTGCCAACCGGACTCTTCAGAGCGGTCGGCTGCGCCTGGCCGCACTGGCTCTGAAGTTCTGCCCGGCACTGCTCGCTCGATACGTGCACCGGCGCTTCCCGACAGAACGGGAATATCTGCACTGAGCTGATCCGCCGACCTCTTGACAACCTGTCCGCTTCTGCTGCATACTTTGTACAATAAAGTACACTGCGTTGAAGGGAGGCGAGCGTGAGCACCGAGTCGATTCTGAGGCCGCAGGGGCGTATCGGAATCAGTTCGCGTTCCATGGGCGTGAAACTGATCGTGGTCGGCGCACTGGCTGTTTCCATGGCGATTCCCGGAATGTTCGTCGGCGGACTGGTCGAAGAGCGCTCCGAACGCGCGGCCGACGTCGTTCGACAGATCAGCGACTATGCCGGCGGGCAGCAGGTTTTTCTGGGACCGACGCTTCTGATCCCCTACCGAATTCCTCCGCAGTCTTCGACGGATTTCACGCACTACGGCACCTATCTGGTTTTTCCCGCGACGGCCTCGGCTTCTGTCAGAACGGTGACCGAGGAGCGCCGCCGGTCGCTCTTCAAGGTCCCGGTATATCGGGCGGAGGTTGGATTCGACGCCACCTTCAATCTTGCCGGAATCCCCTCCGCGGCGCCCGAGCGAGCCGAGCTCGACTGGAGCCGCGCCGAAGTTGTGGTCGGAGTGAGCAATCCGCGCGGCGCCATGGCGGATGCCATTCTGACCGCCGGTGGCAGGACGACAACGCTGGCCCAGGCGCAGGCTGCTTCCAGTCTGCCTATTGGCGGGGACCAAAGTCAGGCCATCAGAGTAACGCTCCTCGGAGGAACAATCGACGCTCCGATCAAACCAGGCGCTCGTTTCAGCGTTACATCGTCGCTGCACTTCTCGGGCGCTCAGCGGATCGCGATTTTGTCGTACGGCAAAACGACTCACCTTAGCGCTCAGGGCGATTGGCCGAATCCCAGCTTCGATGGCGGCTTCCTGCCGCTCCACCGCAATCTGACCGCCAGCGGTTTCACTGCCGAATGGTCCATCCCCTTCATCGCCCGCGGCGTCCGCGCGGACGGCCCGGCCGAATGGTTCGCCGCCCTGTCATCAACCGAGCTTGGCACTTCGTTCGTGGAGGTTGCCGATCCGTACCAATCGGTGAATCGCGCGAGAAAGTACGTGTTGCTCTTTGTAGGGCTGGTATTCCTCTCGTACTTCGTGTTCGAGGTCACCACCGGCAGGCGGGTTCATCCCGCGCAGTACCTTCTGGTTGGGCTGGCCCAGATCATTTTCTACCTGCTGCTGCTGTCACTCGCCGAGCGCGTCGGTTTCGACTGGGCCTTCGCGCTGGCCGGCGCCGCCACAGTGGCGCTCCTTTCGATCAACACCGCGTGGGTCTTCTCCAGCCGGGCGCACGGCGTGAGGGCTGTGGTCATCTTCACTTTGCTGTACACGTCGATTTACATGCTGCTGCGTCTCGAAGACAACGCGCTGCTGGTGGGAGCCATTGCCAGCTTCTTCGCGATCGCCGCCACGATGTACTTCACGCGAAAGATCGACTGGTACGGCGCCGCGGCTGCCGGCAAAACCGACGTGAGCTGACCGCAACGTGCTATTCTGTACCTTACTTCGGTAGAGGCGCGGGGGCCATCAGTAGCCGCGGGGCATTTTCGGGCAGCTCCGAAATCGCGGTGAAAGGGGCGGCAGTAGTTCCCGCCGAAATCGCGCCGGACAGCAGCGTTCGGCCGGTTGGGGGGTGCGGTTAAGACCGGCCCACTGTCATCCGGATGGGAATGATGACCATCGGATGGAGCGCTATCGGGGCCGCGACGACCCTTTTTCGCCAGCGCCTCGTTTCCCTCCTTCCGGTTTTCCATTCCAGACTGAACGGGCTCGCCTATGAACGTCTTTGAACTGACGCAGGCGCTGGTGGACATCGAGTCCATCACCGGGAACGAAGCACCCGCCGGCGACTACATCGCGCGGCGGCTATCGCCTCTTGCTGCTCGCAGCGGCGGGCAGGTGGAGCGCCTCACGGTGGAGCCGAATCGCTTCAACGTTCTTGCCACGTGGGGCGATCCGGTCGTCACCCTTTCCACGCACGTCGACACCGTTCCGCCTTACATACCCTGCTCCGAGGACGCCGAGTACATCTATGGGCGCGGCGCCTGCGATACGCGCGGCATCATCGCCTCGATGATCTGCGCGGTGGAAGAACTGGTTGACGCGGGAACGCGCGGAGTGGCGCTGCTGTTCGTCGTCGGCGAGGAGCGCAACAGCGCCGGAGCGTATCACGCCGCGAAGAACGGCCGCGGTTCGCGATTCCTGATCAACGGCGAACCCACCGAGAACAAGCTGGCGGTTGGCTCAAAAGGCGCGTTGCGCATGGAAGTGGTGGCCAGCGGGCGCATGGCGCATTCCGCGTACCCTGAACTGGGCGAATCGGCCATCGATAAGTTGCTCGACGTGCTGCAGGCAATTCGCCGCGTGCCGTTGCCGGCGGACCCGGTGCTGGGCGCCTCGACACTCAACATCGGTACCATTGCGGGCGGCCGCGCGCCCAACGTAATCGCCGATGAAGCGCGCGCGGAAGTGCTGATCCGTCTGGTGGACGATGGCGAAGCAACGCGCCGGGCAGTTCACTCCGCCGCCGAGGGGCGCGCCGAGATTCGCGACATCCTGAGCATCCCCGCGGCGCACTTCCGTTCCCTGCACGGCTTCGAAACCACGGTTGTCGCGTTCACCACCGACATTCCCGCGTTCAGTGGCGCCTGGGGCGAGCCATTTCTGATCGGCCCCGGCAGCATTCGTGTCGCCCACACCGCCGAGGAGCGCGTGGAGAAGCGCCAGCTCGTCGAGGCAGTCGGTATTTACAAGAATCTCGTTCAACTACTTCTCAGAGGATGAAATGACACAGCCACGCATACCAGTCGGAATCATGGGCGCCACCGGGATGGTGGGCCAGCACTTCGTGAAGTTCCTGCAGAACCACCCGTGGTTCGAGATCACCTGGGTGGGCGCGAGCGATCGCTCAGCCACCAGGAAGTACTCGGCCGCGACGAGCTGGCGGCTGGACGGCGAGATGCCGGCCACAGTGCGGGACCTCATCGTGCAGGATTGCGTTCCCGACAATGCGCCGCGGCTGGTGTTCTCGGCGATGGACGCATTGTTCGCCACTGAGAAGGAGCGCGCGTTTGCCGAAGCCGGCCGCGTGGTCGTCTCGAATTCCAAGAACCATCGCATGGAACCGGACGTTCCACTGCTGGTGCCCGAGATCAACGCGGATCACCTGAAGGTGGTGCCTTTGCAGCAGCGCCGCCGCGGCTGGAAGGGCCAGATTGTGACCAATCCCAATTGCTCCACCATTGCGCTGACCATGGCGCTGGGCCCGATGAAGCAGTTCGGCATCACTCGAGTGATGGCCACCACCATGCAGGCGCTCTCTGGCGCGGGCTATCCGGGCGTTGCCTCGATGGACGCTACCGCTAACGTGATCCCTTACATCGGCGGCGAAGAAGAGAAAATGCAGCAGGAGACGCAGAAGATTCTGGGCGACCTGACCTCCGATGGTTTCCGCCCGCTGGACGCCCAGGTGAGCGCGCAGTGTAATCGTGTGCCGGTGGTCGATGGCCACACCGTGGCCGTCTCCGTGGAGTTTCGGCAGAAGCCGTCGGTGGACGAATTGATCGAAGCCATCGGGAAATTCCGCGGCGTTCCGCAGCAGCGCAATCTGCCCAGCGCTCCGCCGCAGCCGGTGATATATATGACGGGCGACGACCGTCCGCAACCCCGCCGGGATGCCAACCGCGAAAACGGAATGGCCGTGTTCGTTGGCCGCCTGCGCGAGTGTCCGGTGCTGCACTACAAGTTCATCGCGCTGGGGCACAATACGATTCGCGGCGCCGCCGGGGCCGCGGTGTTGAATGCAGAGTTAATGTATACGGAAGGGATGCTGGACTGATGAACGGCAATGCAGGGCGGGATTGTATCCTGCGGCGGGTTTTTAACCCGTCTCGGGGCCGATTGAAAATCGGCCGCAGGTTGAAAACCTGCCCCACAATCGGGAGAATCCTTTCATGATCGTGATGAAGTTCGGCGGCTCCTCCGTCGAATCCGCCGCGGCGATCGAGCGCGTGGCCGGCATCGTGCGCGGCCGCATCGACCGTCGGCCCATCGTGGTGGTCTCGGCCATGGGCAAAACCACCAACCGGCTGCTGGCCATCGCCAATGAGGCCGTCCACGGCCATCGCGATCACGCCATCACGCACCTGCGCGAGCTGCGCGATTTTCATTTGCGCGAATCGGGCATGGAGCGCACCGTGGAAGATCATTTCCAGGAGCTGGCCGAGCTCATGCGCGGCCTGGCGATTCTGGGCGAGCTGACGCCGCGCTCCATCGACGCCCTCTCCAGCTATGGCGAGCGCCTCTCCAGCCTGATTGTGACGAATCTTTTTCAGCATCACGGCGTGCGCGCCGTGCACGTCGATGCGCGCAAACTGATCGTCACCGACAATCGCCACACCCAGGCGGCGCCGCTGTTCGAGGAAACCTACAAGCGCCTGGCCGAGTGCCTGCCTCCCCTTGCGGCTAACGCGGTGCCGGTGATGGGCGGCTTCATCGCCGCTACCACTGACGGCGTGCCATCAACGCTCGGCCGCGGCGGATCGGATTTCACAGCGGCCATCGTCGGCGCGGGCGTGGGCGCCGAGGAGATCCAGATCTGGACCGACGTGGACGGCATGCTCACCTGCGATCCGCGGGTCGCCGGGGGCGGCCACCGTATTCGCCGCATGTCCTTCGAGGAGGCGGCCGAACTGGCTTACTTCGGCGCGAAGGTGCTGCACCCGGCCACGGTGATCCCCGCGCTCGAGAAGAACATCCCGGTTCTGATCCTCAACTCGCGCCGCCCGCAGGTGGAAGGAACGCGCATCGTCGCCGAAGAAGTGCACAGCTCGAATCCGGCCAAGGCGATCGCGTCCAAAGCCGGCATCGTGGTGCTGAACATCCACTCCACGCGCATGTTCATGGCGCACGGCTTCCTGCGCCGCATCTTCGACGTATTCGACCGCCACGCTGTGCCCGTAGACATGGTCTCCACATCGGAAGTCAGTGTGTCGCTCACCATCGATCCAACGTCCGAGCTGCCTGCCATCATGGAGGAGCTTCGCGAGTTCGCGGAGGTGACCGTGGACGAGAACCAGGCGATCGTGTGCATCGTGGGCGAGAATATTCGCTATACTCCCGGAATCGCCGCACGCGTTTTCAATGCCCTGGCGGGGATCAACGTGCGCATGGTTTCGCAGGGAGCGTCAGCCCTCAACCTCGGCCTGGTTGTGGCCGGCTCCGACGTGATTGCAGCCGTTCAGGCGCTGCACGGCGAGTTCTTCCGCGAACTCGATCCGGAGGTGTTCGATGCCTAACCTCGCCATCCTGGGCTACGGCAAAATGGGCAAGCTGATCGACCAGCTTGCGCCCGAATACGGCTTCACGGTGGCCGCGCGTTGCGATATCGATCGTCTGGAGCCACTCGATGGCATCGACGTCGCCGTCGAGTTCTCCGTCCCCGGCGCGGTGCTCAGCAACGTGGAGATGCTTGCCGTGCGCGGCATTCCCGTGGTGATCGGAACCACCGGCTGGCTGGAGCATCTGGATCGTGTTCGCGAGATTGTGGAGTTCAACGGCTCGGCCGCGGTGTGGAGTCCCAACTACTCCATCGGCGTGAACCTGTTCACGCGGATCGTTTCCGAGGCGGCGCGGCTATTCGCCAGCGAGGAGTCCTACGGCGCGTGGGGCTGGGAAATCCATCACCACACGAAGAAGGATGCACCATCGGGTACAATGCTCAAACTGGTGGAGACGATGAAGATCGCCGGTTACGAGCGGGCCATCGACGTCGGCTCGAGCCGCGCCGGGGCGCATCCTGGTACGCACGAAGTCGGTTTCGATTCGGCGGCGGACACCATCACTCTGCGGCATACGGCGCGCAGCCGCGAGGGGTTCGCCCGGGGCGCTCTGAAGGCGGCAAAATGGGTGATGGGCCGAAAAGGCCTGTTCGAGTTCAGCGAGGTTCTGTTCGGGAGGTGAGACATGTTTGAGGGCTGCGGCACGGCGCTGGTGACCCCGTTCACGCGCGACGGCGCGCTTGACCAGGCGACGCTGCGCGCGCTGGTGCGCCGGCAGATCGAGGCGGGAATCGACTTCCTGGTCCCCTGCGGGACTACCGGCGAAAATCCCACGCTCACGCGCGAGGAACACCTGCGCGTAGTGGAGATCGCGCTGGAAGAAGCGAAGGGCGTCGTCCCCGTGCTGGCCGGCGCCGGCGGCTACAACACCGCCGAAGTCATCGAACTGGCCCGGCAGATGGAAGAGCTGGGCGCCGACGGCGTACTGTCGGTCACGCCGTATTACAACAAGCCCACGCAGGAGGGCTTGTACCACCACTACAAGGCGATCGCCTCCGCTGTCTCTCTGCCCATCGTTGTCTATAGCGTGCAGAGCCGCACCGGCGTGAATATCGAGCCTCTCACATTAAAGCGTCTGGCCGAGATCGACAACATCGTGGGCGTAAAGGAGGCTTCCGGGAATCTCGCGCAGGTGGCCGCCATCGTTCACCACGTGCCGGAGCGTTTCGCCGTGCTCAGCGGCGACGATGCGGTGACCATCCCCGTGATCGCCCTGGGCGGGCGCGGATTGATTTCCGTCAGCGCCAATGAAATCCCCACGGAGATGACGCAACTGGTGCGTAGCGCGCGCAACGGCGATTTCACATCGGCGCGCGACATCCAGCGCCGCTTCTTCCCGCTGCTGGAGGTGAATTTCATCGAGTCGAATCCGATACCGGTGAAGGCCGCCATGGCCGCCATGGGCCTGCTGGAACCGGTTTGGCGGCTGCCGCTGGTGGCGCCCTCACCCATGAGCCAGAAGAAGATTGAAAGCGTGCTCGACGGCCTTGGGCTGCTCGCCGCGCGGAGCGTGCATGCAGGCTGATGGCATGCAAGCTGAGATAGAGGCTCTGGTCGATTCGCCCCCGCAGTCTTACACCGAAGAACATTTCGCTCTTTTCCAGCGCTTCAAAGACGCGTTGAACGAGGGGCGCGTGCGCGCCGCGGAACCCGATGCGGCGGCCGGGAGCGGATGGCGCGTGAATGCCTGGGTGAAAAAAGGCGTGCTGCTGGGCTTCCGCATGGGCGCCATCGTGGACATGTCGGTGGACCCGGCGCGCCAACCTTTCTTCGACAAGTCCACGTGGCCGGTGAAGCAGTTCACCGCAGCGAGCGGTGTGCGCATTGTGCCCGGCGGATCGAGCATTCGCGACGGCTGCTACATCGGCCGCGGCGTCACCTGCATGCCGCCCATGTACATCAATGTAGGCGCGTGGGTGGGCGCCGGCACCATGGTGGATTCGCACGCGCTGGTGGGGAGTTGCGCGCAGGTGGGTGCGAATTGCCATATCTCAGCCGCTTCGCAGATCGGCGGGGTGCTGGAGCCGGTGGGCGCGCTGCCGGTGATCGTCGAGGACGAGGTGCTGGTGGGCGGCAATTGCGGCGTGTACGAGGGAACCGTGGTCAGGCGCCGCGCCGTGCTGGGCACGGGGACCATCCTCAACCGCTCGACGCCGGTTTACGACGTGGTGCGCGGCTGCATCCACCGGGCGACCGACATCGAGCCGCTGGTGATTCCCGAGGAGGCAGTGGTAGTGGCCGGCTCGCGCGCCATCACCCACGGCCAGGGAAAAGACTGGGGCATCTCGCTGTACACGCCGGTGATCGTGAAATACCGCGATTCGAAAACGGACACGAAGATCCAGTTGGAGGATTTATTAAGGTAGCGCTATCGTAGAGGTATGGCTGAACCAGCACCGGACCTGATGACCGGTGGTGAGGAACAAGTCGAGGTGGACGCCGACACGGCAGCGGCTATTGAGCGTGGCATCCACGCGGCCGACGAAGGCCGGGTCGTTTCGGGCGACGAAGTCCGAAAGCTCATCCCCCAGTGGATTACCAGGTTCTCTACACCGAACCAGCGTTAGCCGACCTCGAGGAGGTGATGCGCTGGTCGTGGCAAAACCATCCAGCCACAACCGAGCGCTTCGCCAACGCGCTCCTCAATCACCTTGACCTGTTGGGCGACTTTCCTTATCTGGGCGCGCCCGTGAGTGGCTACCCGGACGTCCGGCGCCTTCAGCACTCGCCACTCCACGTCTACTACAGAGTCCTTGAAGGGCCGCGCAGAGTAGACATCCTGCATCTCTGGCACGGCAAGCGGAGAAGGCCTCGATTCTGAAGGTGCGCACCGGGTACATGCGCGGATGGCGTTCGAGCAACTCAATTGATCGGGCGGCTCTTCTTTTCGTGGATTCCGGGAGTTCAGCGAAGGCCTCGGCGGCCGCCTCAGCGAAGACAACTCTCACAAACCGTTGCGAGCCTTCACGTCGGCCCAGGTGACCGAGCGCCCGTTGCGGAAGTCGGCTTCGGATCTGTCGCGAAAGGCGCGCAGAGTGTCGCTGTGGGCTTCTTCACTCTGTTCCGCGAACTCCTCCAGGCCCTCGTACGCCTGAACAAGGTCCGCCAGAGCCATGCCCCAATTGCCTTCATAGTCCGAGGCGAGTTCGGTTAGAATGCGATCGGTTTCCTCGTCGATTTCGATCTCGCGTCGCACCATGCCGCAAGAACAGCACGCCGGACGCGCACCCATCCCCCGCGGCCTATAAGCCCGGCCTACAGCCCCCATCCACGATTTCTTTGGCGTTCCGCCGCGCGTTCGAATAAGCTGGAACTTCTCTTACATGATGTGTTCGGCGTGCACGGCGTGGGCGGGCTGATCGGCTGCCTGCTCACCGGCGTCTTCGCGACGCGGCTGGTGAACAGCGGCCTGAAGCTGGCCAGCGGACTACCCGCTCCTCTGGGCGCCATTGACGGCAATCCGGTGCAGGTGCTGAATCAGCTCATCGGCGCGGGCATGGGAATCGCGATCGCCGTCGTCGGAACGCTGGTGGCGCTGAAGCTCACTGGCTGGATCACGCCGCTTCGTATCGGTGACCAGGCGGAGGCAACCGGCATGGATCTCTCGATCCACGGTGAAGAAGGATATAATTTCGAGGTCTAGGCGATGATCAAGATCGAAGCGATTATTCAGCCGTCGAAGCTCGACGCGGCCCGCGAGGCGCTGAAAGGCATCAGCGTGGAAGGCATGACCGTCAGCGAGGTGCGCGGCCATGGCCGGCAGAAGGGCCACAAGGAAGTCTATCGGGGGCGCGAGTATTTCGTGGACCTGCTGCCCAAGATCAAGCTGGAAATGGTGGTGCCCTCCAGCCGCCGCGACGAAATCGTGCAGGTGCTGAGCAACGCAGTTCGGACCGGCGCCATCGGGGACGGCAAGATCTTCGTTACCGAAGTCGGCGAGGTCATCCGCATCCGCGACGAGGCGCGCGGCGAGTCAGCCCTGTAATTGGACACGCGGCGTCAGCCGCGTCTTTCGGTACCGGCCATCGACGCGGCTGACGCCGCGTGTCCGTCCCTGATATGTTGATACGGGGCTGAGCAAACGATGAGATTCTTCCCGGCATTCCTGTGCGCCACTGCCTGCCTGGCGCTGCTGGCCGCGCCGCTGGCCGCTTCGACGCGTCTGCTGGTGACCGTCACAGATCCGCACACCGGCCAGGCGGTGACCGATCTGAAAGCCGGCGATTTCTCCGTGCTCGACGACAAATCGCCGCGCCCGGTGGAATCGGCCGAACTGACCAGGGAGCCGGTGGACATCATGCTCCTCCTCGATACGAGCCTGGTTGGCGAGGCGGTTCAGCCGGTGGCGGGCAATCTGATCCACCAGCTCGACCCGAAAGAGCAAATGGCGGTGATCTCCTTCGCCTCTTCCGCCGACCTGGTGCAGGATTTCACCTCGAGCCAGGGGCTGCTCAACGAGGCGGTGAAGAAGATGAAATACGGCAACACGCCCCAGGTGCTGGACGCCCTCTATGCCAGCATCGACGGCGGGTTTGGCAGCAGCCCGTTTCGCCGGGTCATCCTGCTGCTGACCACCGGACTCGAGGGCGGCAGCCGGGTCAGCGACAAGGACGTGGTGCGGCTGGCGCGGAAAAATGCAGTTTCGATCTTCCCGGTCTACCTGGCCGGCTCGGGCAAGTGGCTCTTCGACGAACTGGCGCGGCAAACCGGCGGCGCGAGCTTCCGGGTAGGCGATTTGCGGCACATGAAGGTGGCCCAGCCAGGCCCGCAGATTTTCGCGGCGTTACGCCAGCACTACGTGATCAGTATCGCCGGGAACTATGAACCGAGCCAGAAGCTGAAGATCCGCGTCAACGGGCAGGACAAGCTGTTCGCCTCGGCGCTGCCGCTGGAATAAATCGGCCTTTAGCCGCCGCCACCGTCGCGGGCGTTCATCACTCTTGGCGTGGCCAGGTAGCCGACAATCTGGTTTTTCTTCACGTCGTTGACCACAATCTCGTACGGCTGGTGGGCCTTTGAGGTGTAGAACTGCAACGGCTCATTGATGGTGCGATTGTCCTTCTGCGTCTTCTTGTCGTCGGCCGTGATCTCAAGGCTGTAGCGGTTGTGTTTCGGATCGGTCTTCTTCAGTTCCAGCAGCACGTCGCCCACTTTCTGCGGGGCCTTGCTGCGCGACAGCGTGAACTGGAAGTAGTTCCGCTCGCCAAGCGTCTTTAACGCATCCAACTCTTTCTGGTTGGTGGCGATCAGGGAGCCCTGGCCGGTCAACTCGCCGTTCACGTGTTTGAGGTCGGCGATGGTCTTCTCCAGGTCTGATTTCGTCGCGGCGACGTCGGTCTTGACTCCGCTCACTTCCGTCCCGACCGCGGTGATTTTCGTGTCGGCGTCCTGCTGAACCGCGCTGACCTTCGAATCAAAGGCTCTGGCCTGGGCGGCCTGGGCATCCTGCAGCCGCTTCTCGGTCTCGGCCACCTGGCGGGTCGCTTCGGCCTTTGCTTCGCCAGTGGCCATGCTCACCTGCCGCCGCTGGGCCTCGAGCTGGTCGCGGAGCGCCTCGATAGTGTGGCGGCTGGTCTGAGCGCTGAGCGAATGCGCCTCCCGCACCTTGGTGAGCTCGTCCAGCAGGGAGTCCCGGGTCGTCGCCAGGTCTTTGCGGACATTGCCAAGTTGCACGAACAAATAGATATTTGCTGCGATCAGAGCGATGACGATTCCAAAGAGAATCGCGATTTTCGCTCCTGATCCGCCACTGGGCGGTGGCGGCGGCTGATACGAGGGGAGCGCGCCAGGGGCGCCGGTTACGCTCATCTTGCCTCCACGGTCAACATTCCAAACATTTTCATTGTAACGTGACGTGAGATCGCCCGCAGGCGTTGCGGGTGTATGCTCTGAACATGTCAGGACCACAGGAATTGGTGACCGTTTACCGCTCCATGGACCCGGGCGCCGAGGAGGAATGCCGCGCAGTGCTGGCGACTCTCGGCCATGCGCACATCCATGCGCTGCTCCGCAGCGACAAGGATCCCGGTGTGCCGGAAGGCGTTTGGGAGGTTCAGGTTCCGGCCGGCGAGTCGCACCGCGCCGATCGGATTATCGCATCTCAGCCGCCCGCGCCGAATGAAGTGGACCCTTCGCACGACCTTGATCTGGTGCCGATATATGAAAGCGGAACTCCCATTACCGGAGCGGTTGAGGTAATGGGAATTAAAGCATTACTTGAGGCAAATGGTATCATGGCCGTCAGCACCGGTGACTCCGTGCAGCCGGAACTGCCGTTCGCGCTCAGCGTTGCTCGCGATCAGATG
>Ga0209415_10012879_pt1 | contig 13879 bp, 10 predicted proteins | sample PeaSoiSIISIP2007_FD_187696 | JGI IMG/M metagenome (GOLD analysis project Ga0209415, IMG submission 187696) | Peat soil microbial communities from Weissenstadt, Germany - SII-SIP-2007 (SPAdes) (version 2) | ecosystem: Environmental > Terrestrial > Soil > Wetlands > Peat | place: Germany... | reverse complement strand
TGGAAAGCGGCAGGGAAGCGGGCAGATTGTGGCGGAGATCTTGGAGCAGTGTGGCGTAAGAGGAGCGCTCGCTAACGGTGGCGTCGAAATCGATTTGGATGGCGCGAATGTTTGTGAGCTTCTGGATGTCAAGGATTCGTTGACGATATGCTGATTTTGTTGCGGAGTGAATGTGGATTGGGACGAGGAGCGCGAATCTCCTGCGAAGAACGACGCGGGCGGTCAGCCGGCGCGCGTCTCCATTAGAACGACGGCGATCAGGGGCGTAGTGGGGGCGGCCCGAAGGGGCTGCAGTCTCGAGCGGATGATGAGGGAGCCGTCTGTACCTTTGCTAAGGTTCTCGTTTGGCGCAGGCACATAAATTGTTTTTGCCAGGAAGGCTACGCCGGCACTTTCCGATTCCAGAAAGCGGAGGTCTTCAGGGCGTTCCCAAGCCCAGAAAAAAAATTGGGCAGGGCGGCCAGTTGCGAATTCATGCCGGGGTGGCTGACTCGATTCGAATAGAAACCACGCAGCCGTCGAAGAACTGCGGGGTCAAATGGCAAGAGAAGGCACAACAGCAGCCTGCCACGACTCCGCCGCGAATTTTTGCCATGCGTGTCACTTTGGTTTCAAGGAGCAGGCTGGTTGCCAGGGTTTGCTCATTGATTTACAAGGATTTAGATGCGCACGCTGGTTTCTGGTGCGTTTATCAGACCTTGATGTGTCTCTCATGACCCGCGCCTCAGTTCCCCGCGAAAGCCGCGTTATCCGCCCCCGTATCTTGCTTTTACCGTGCAGCGGGAATATACTCTGTTTTCGCTCTGAAGCGGGTCGCACGGAGAGGTGGGCGCAAGCCCACTTTTTTGTTGGGCCGGTTGGAGTGCACTGCAAACCGGCTATGGTCGGGGAGTCTCTAGAGTGGATTTGGAAAAAATCCGCGGCGCTGCCGAGAGGGTGGCGCGTTCGGAAGGCCTGGAAATCGTTGATGTCGAATGGAAAGTCGGCAAACAGCGGTTCCTGCGGGTGTACATCGACCGGATTCCGAAGCCAGCGGTGGCAGTTAGCGATGGGGCAGGGGAGATAGGGGCGGCGGAAGCTGCTCACGACCCTTATCCGAAGATCAGCCACTTCGATTGCCAGCGCGTCAGCGAGCAATTGAGCGTAATCCTCGATGTCGAGGAACTGATACCCGGGCCGGGGTACGTCCTGGAGGTGAGTTCGCCGGGGATGGACCGGGCGCTGAAGAAGCCGGCGGATTTTGAGCGGTTTCGAGGGCGGCTGGCGAAGATTTCGACCAGCGAGCCGGTGGGTGACGCGAAGTTTTTTGAGGGGCGGCTGGCGGGATTTGCGCATGGGAAAGTCCGCATGGAGTTGAAGGGCAAGGATGCGCGGACGGTCGAGGTACCGCTGGAGGCGATTCGGAAGGCGAACCTGGTTGTGGAGTTTTGAAGCAAAGTTTTAGTTATTAGTTTTTAGTTGTAAGTAAAAAATAAGGAAAAGCATTTAACACAGAGGACACGGAGCACACAGAGAAGAGAAAGATAACGCAGACGCGCAGAGTTTCGCAGAGAAGAACCTGAGAGATAATTGCGGGGAGTCTGCGGCGAGCAAAGAGAACTGAAGGGATTAGGAAGCGGAGAAATCAGGAACGAAACATGGCGAATTTGCTCTACCAACAGATTGAAATGCTGAGCCGCGAGAAGCACATCGAGCCGGAAGTGGTGGTGTCGGCGATCGAAGACGCGATGGTGGTGGCGGCGCGGAAGTATTACAAGACGGAAGAGGATCTGCGCGCGAAGTTCAACCAGGACACCGGGCAAGTGGACGTGTACTCGGTGCACACGGTCGTCGAAGAAGTGAACGACCCGAAAAAAGAGATCAGCCTGGCGGAAGCGAAGAAAAAGAATCCGGCGGCCGAAATTGGCACGGAGATCTTGACGGCGAAACCGACGGACGTGCTGGGACGCATTGCAGCGCAGACCGCCAAGCAGGTGATTCTGCAAAAGGTCCGCGAAGCCGAGCGCGACACGATTTTCAACGAGTATCACACGCGCGTCGGCGAGTTGGTGACGGTGATCGTGAAGCGTGCCGAAGGACCGGACCTGATCGTGGACATGGGACGGACGGAAGCGCGGCTGCCAAAGCGCGAACAATCGAAACTGGAAACTTACAACATCGGCGAGCGGCTGCGCGTGGTCATCAAGATGGTGGACCGCGCCGCGAAGGGGCCGCAGGTGATCGTTTCGCGCGCGGATGCGAGCCTGGTGCAGCGCTTGTTCGAGATGGAAGTGCCGGAAATTTATGACGGCACGGTGCAGATTCGTTTTGCAGCGCGGGAAGCCGGCGAACGGACCAAAGTGGCGGTGATGAGCCGCGACAAGGATGTCGATCCCGTGGGCGCGTGCGTGGGCATGAAGGGCATGCGCGTGCAGTCGATCATCCGCGAATTGCGCGGCGAGAAGATCGACATTATCCCGTACAGCGAAGAGACGGTGGCGTTTGCGCAGAAGGCGCTGAGCCCGGCGAAAGTCACGCGCGTGCAGATCACCGATCCGGAGAACAAGAAACTGGAAGTGATCGTCGAGGATTCGCAGCTTTCGCTGGCCATCGGCAAGAAGGGACAAAACGTCCGGCTGGCCAGCAAGCTGATTGGCTGGGACATTGACATCAAGAGCGAAGAAGAAAAGCGCCAGGAAATCGAAGAGCAGATGACCGCGCTGACCGCTCCGACGACGCCGTTGACTTCCTTGGCGGGCGTGGGCGCGAAGACCATCGAGAAGATTGAAGCGGCGGGGATCAATTCCGTCGAGAAGCTCGCTGGAATGACGCCGGAGCAGTTGATGGAAATTCCAGGCATCGGCGAAAAAATGGTGGACAAGATTTATCAGGCCGTGAATCGCTTCTATGAAGCCGGCACAGAAACGGCGACCGCTGCGACAGGCGAAGCTGCTGCGAGCGGGGAAACTGCTGCCCCAGAGGGTGCGGCGCCCGCTGAAGGCGAGGATCCTGCCGAAACTGCGACGACGGGGACGGCAGAAAATTCCGAGACGGCTGAAGCGGTTGATGAAGCTCCTGCTGCGGTGGAGACGGCAGCAGAAGGCGCAGCGGAGGCCACGCCTGCCAGCGATGAAGGCGAAGCGGCAAAGGCGGAAGAGGCGAAGTCGTAGTTTAGAACGGAGCGCATGACCGACGTAAATCAAGTCCGAATTAACGAACTGGCCCGCGAACTGGAGGTCAAGGCGAAAGCCATTATTGACCTCTTGCCGGGTTATGGCGTCGCGGAAAAAAAGACGCACTCAAGCTCGATCCCCGCGGACGTCGCGGAAAAAGTGCGCAAAAAGATTCAGGGAGCCGCTGAAGAGGAAGCGCACGCGGAAGAAGCTGCCAAGCGAGAAAGAGAAGCGAAAGACGCGGCTGCGAAAGCCGCGCGGATGCGACCGGCTGCACCTGTGGCAGCGCCGCCGGCAAGCGTTGCGCCAGTTGCAGTGAAACCGAGCGCGCCCGCGGCTCCAGCTGCGCCAGCGGCAAAACCAGTCGCTCCGGAAGCGCCGACAGCGGCTGCCCCAGCAGCGCTTAAGTCGCCAGCTGCTGTGCCGGTTGTGGCGCCACCTGCCGCGAAGCCCGCCGCGCCTGCAACGACCGCGCCGGCGGCAACTCCGATTCGTCCGCCTGCTCCTGCAGCAGCGCCAGCCGCACCTTCAGTGGCGCGGCCCAGCACGCCTATTCGACCCCCAGCACCCATCAGACCAGCCGCGCCAGCCGGTACCCAACCTTCTGCGATGCGACCAGCCGCTGCGTCCGGCGCGGCTCCTGCACGTCCTGGTGCGGCGGCAAGACCGGGCGGTCCGTCACGGGCTTTGCCAACAGGAAATCGCGGTCCGTTGCCCACTGGCAATCGTGGACCGCTCCCGGATGCTAGCCGGGAATCGCGTCCGAGCGGCCCGCGACCCGGCCAGCCGATGCGTCCCCAGCAACCCGGCCAAGGAAGGCCTTTCACGCCACGTTCTGGGAGCCCAGGCGGACCACAATCTCGGCCTTTTGAGCAACGACGCGGCCCAATGCCGACTGGCACGCGGCCTGGCCCGCGCGCGCCCGGGCGTCCGGGAATGTTGCCGCCGTTTCCAGAGAAATTGCCGCCGAAGGCCGAGCCCGGCAAGCCGCTTTACACGCGCAAGCCACCTCAACGTCAGCGCCCTGTGCTGGACAAGCGCGAGCAAGAGGGTGAGCGCAAACTACATCCGACGCGTCAGCGTCCGGGCGCAGGCCGCAGCGCTGTGGCCGTCATCGCGCCGCCGGAACCGCGTCCACCGCGCGAAGTGACCATCACCGAAGGCATCACCATTCGCGAACTGGCGGAAAAGCTGGATGTGCGCGCCAAGGAACTTTTGAAGAATTTGCTCGACCGCGGCGTCTTCGCCAGCATCAACCAGGCCCTGGACGTGCCGACGGCGACGACCCTTGCCGAAGCTTTCAGCGGCGTAGTGAGCGTCGTCTCTCTGGAAGAAGAGATGGTGCTGGAAGTCGCGAAGGAAGAGACCAAGGAAAGTTTGAAGCCGCGGCCGCCCGTCGTGACGGTAATGGGCCACGTCGACCACGGCAAGACGAGTTTGCTCGACGCCATTCGCGAAGCGGATGTTGCCGCCGGCGAAGCGGGCGGAATCACGCAGCACATCGGCGCTTACAAAGTGATGGTCAACGATCGCGCCGTGGTGTTCGTGGATACGCCGGGTCATGAAGCGTTTACGCGCATGCGCGCGCGCGGCGCGAAGGTTACCGACATCGTGGTGCTGGTGGTGGCCGCCGATGACGGCGTTATGCCGCAAACGAAAGAAGCGATTGACCACGCGCGAGCGGCGAAGGTGCCGATCATCGTGGCCATCAACAAGATCGACAAGCCGGAAGCGCAACTGGAGCGCGTGAAGCGCCAGCTCACGGAAAACAGCCTGATGCCCGCGGAGTGGGGCGGTGACACGGAGTTCGTGGAAGTTTCCGCGAAAAAGAAAATTGGAATCGAGAAGTTGCTGGAAACAATTTTGCTGGTCGCGGATTTGCGCGAGCTGAGGGCCAATCCCGATGCGCCAGCGACGGGCACGGTGCTGGAATCACGCGTGGACAAGGGACGTGGCCCAGTGGCCACAATTCTCATTCAGAATGGCACGCTCAACGCCGGCGACTTCTTTATCTGCGGATCGGTATTTGGCAAAGTGCGTGCCATGTTTGACGACCGCGGCCGCGTGGTGAAAGACGCGCCGCCGTCCACGCCCGTCGAAGTGCTCGGTTTGCAGGGCGTGCCGGATGCCGGTGACCTCTTCCAGGTAACGGACGAAGCCAAGGCGCGGCACGTCGTCGAATACCGCCAGGGCAAGCAGCGCGACGCGGCGATGGCGCGCATCAGCGGTTCGCGCATTACGCTCGACCAGCTGCACGAACAACTGAAGGCCGGCGACGTCAAGGAATTGGGAATTGTCATCAAGGCGGACGTGCAAGGTTCCGTGGAAGTGCTCAGCGAAATGCTGCCGAAGCTTTCGACCGACCAGGTGAAGCTGAAGATTATCGGTTCGGGCGTCGGAGCCGTCACGGAAAATGACGTGCTCCTCGCTTCCGCATCTGGCGCGATTGTGATTGCCTTCGGCGTCCGGCCGGACCGCAAAGCGCTGGACCTGGCGCAGCAGGAACACGTGGACATCCGCACGCACACGATCATCTACGAAGTTTCCGACGAACTGAAGAAGGCCATGGAAGGCTTGCTCGAGCCAGTAGTCACGGAAACGTACCTGGGCCGCGCGGAAGTGCGCAACACGTTCCGCGTCAAGGGCGCGGGAACAATCGCGGGCTGCTACGTGGTCGACGGCATCCTGAAGCGCGACACGCAAGTGCGCGTGCTGCGCGAAGGAGCCGTAATTTACACGTCGAAGCTCAACTCTTTGAAGCGCTTCAAGGATGATGCCAGCGAAGTCCGCACCGGTTTTGAATGCGGAGCGGGCGTTGCGAATTTCAACGACATTAAAGTCGGCGATATCCTGGAATGCTTCAGCGTTACCAAGATGAGCGCCGCGGAAGCCGCCGGACAGGGCGGCGCGTCCGCGGGCAAGAAATAATCCGCCAGACTGTCTCCCGGAGCGCCACATGCCGGTCGGTCTGCTCACCCTCGAGCTGCACATCCCGGACGCGCAATCGCTGAAGGACAAGCGGCAGGTCTTGCGCAGCTTGAAGGCTAAGCTGCGGCAGGATTTCAACGTGGCGGTCGCGGAGATGGAGCATCACGACTCCTGGCAAAGATCCGTGGTCGGCATTGTGACGATTTCGAATGAAGAGAAGCACTTGAGGGAAGTGCTACAGAAAGTTTTGGACGAGGCGGACCGTATCCTCGGGTCGTTTTTAATCAATCAAGCGGTCGAGATTGTTTAGAGAGTGTTTCAGGGACGAAGATGAGTCCAGCAAATCACCGGCACGAACGCGTGGGCGAGGAGATCGCCCACGAAATCAATGCCATGCTGGCGGGTGAACTGAAAGACCCGCGGCTGGAAGTGAGCGTGGTCGCCAGCGAAGTGCGGGTGCAGCCGGACATGAAGCACGCGCGGGTGTTCATCAGCGTGAAGGGGACCAACAAGGAGCAATCGGATGCCATCAAGGCGCTCGATCATGCTGCCGGGTACATTCGTCGGGAGCTGGTCGAGCGGCTGCAACTCCGCCGCGTTCCGGAATTGCATTTCACGCTGGACCTTTCGCAAGAGCACGTGGAACGGATCGAGCGGCTCCTGAAGGAAATGAAGAAGGATAATCCTCCCGCGCCTTGAGAATTTTCAGTTCCTATTTTTTGGCCGCAAATAGAAATTCACAACCTCAAGAATGCCACGACAACCACAGCCGGCGCCGATCGACGGGGCGCTCGTCGTCAACAAACCGCAAGGGAAAACGTCGCACGACGTTGTCGATGCGGTGCGCCATTTGGCAGGTTTCCGGCAAATCGGGCATTTGGGCACGCTCGATCCACTGGCGACCGGTGTTCTAGTGCTTTTGCTCGGCCGCGCCACGCGGTTGGTGCAGTTCTACGCTGGGCGCCGCAAGCGTTACGAAGCCGGCTTTCGATTTGGCTTTGCAACAGACACGTACGATTCCGACGGCGAAGCGCAGGGCCCGGACGCCGCCCCGGTACTGGATGCTGCGACACTCGAAAAGTTTGCTCTAGAACGCCTCGGGCGTTTCGAACAGATGCCGCCCTCATTCTCCGCGAAGAAAGTGAAAGGGCGCCCCGCTTACGAGTTAGCGCGCAAAAAACAGCCGGTCGAGCTGAAAGCGGTCGAAGTCGAGATTTACGAATACAAGCTGAAGGAGATCGCGGGCAGCATCGCGCGCTTTGTTATCGAGTGCTCTTCCGGCACGTACATCCGGTCGCTGGCGCACGAGATGGGGCAGAAGCTGGGATGCGGCGCGCATCTGGCGGAAATTACGCGCACCGCGGTGGGCGAGTTTTCCATGGAGCAAGCGATCACGCTTGAGGAACTCGCCGAAGCCAAACAAGCCGGCAGATTTGCGGACTGCCTGATCCCGCTCGAAAGCCTGCTGACGAATTTTCCGCGCGTTAACGTATTGCCGGTGATCGAAAAGCGCGTGCGTCACGGCACGAAGTTCAACATCATGCTCGCGCAGCTTCAGCCCGGCCGCGTCGAGCCGCCTCCCGGCGCGACGACGCAGCTCGATGGTGGCGAGCCGAGACCGCCGCGGCTGCGAGTATTCAGCCAGCAAGACAAGCTCATCGCCATTGCCGAGGCCGTCGTCCCGCGCACTTACCAGCCAATCGTGGTTTTTGAAGCCCTGCCATAATGTCCAAGCCGGAGCGCAGAAGGTAGGTCCGCCCAGGAAAGTGATACTTCTATTGAAAACGCAAGCTAGGGTTGCGGCGGCCGCTGCACCGGCGGTTCCACGGGCCCTGGCTGGGGCTGGAGCCCCGGGCTCTTGCCACCCCGGCCTACGCCGGGGTCACCGCGGCCAGCGAAAATCGTCCGGGTAAGATGATCAGCCAGGCGCACCTTACGCGGAGTAATCAGGATTAGAAGTTCCGTATCCTGAAGCGAATTGTTCCTTGCTCCAAATAAATACCCCACCACTGGAATTTCCGCGAAGCCCGGCAGGCCGGTGATGGAATGGGTCTCTTCCATATCGGTGAGGCCGCCAATCAGGGTCGGTTCATCTTCTTTGACGCGCAGGGTTTGCGTCAACGTGCGATTGGAGAGGACCGGAATCCCGTTCACGGCGGACCCCGCCAAAGCGCGTATTTCAAACTCCATCAGCAGTGTCACTTCGTTATCAGCATGAAGAGTGGGGGTAGCCTTAATCTTCACCCCGAGGTCGACATATTCCGAAGCCGGGTAAGGTGTCTGAGCTGTGCCGCCGGTGGTCGAACTGTTGGCGAAATTCGTGGAATCCTGAATCACCGTCACTTCCCCCTGGCTGGCGGCCGGATCCTGAGACACCAAAGCGATGTCGGGAAGCCTGCTGGTCGTCAACGTGGACGCGATAAGGGCGGCGGGTCCAGGTGGTGTGTTGAGTTCAATGCGCGAGGCAAAAGTGCCGCTCCCCAGGCCGAGATAGACGCCGACGGTGCTCGAGCCCTTGTTGGTCACGGCGATGTCGGGGACTGTGCCGTTCGCAAAATTGGCGATCGCGATTCCAGCGGGAGTCGCGGCGGTCGCGAGCGGAGAACCCGTCGCCTGGGTGAATGTACCGTCCAGATTGGTGCTTCCCAGCAAGACCGAAACGGTAGAGTCGCCTTGGTTCACGACGGCCAGATCCGGCACGCTGTCGGCGTTCAAGTCTCCCGTCGCAATGGCTACCGGAGTAGTACCCACCGGGATCGGTGAACCGGGGGCCTCGGCAAGAGTGACATTCAGATTCGAATCAACGGAACTCAACAAAATGGTTACGTTGTTCGAGACTTGGTTTACGATCGCCAGGTCCACTTCAGCGCCGTTATTGATGGTGTTGATTTGGTTCCGGAAATTCCCGCTGACCATGGCGACAGGAGCGGACTCCGAAATCGTGGTGGTATTGGTCAGCTTGAACGGGGATGACGGGAACTCGGTAAATGTCCCATCGCCATTTCCACGGAAAAGCGAGATGGAATTGTCCCCTTGATTGGCGATGGCGAGGTCCAGGAAACCGTCGCCGTTGAAGTCCGCGACGATTACCGATCTTGGATTGTTGCCAACCGCAAAGGGCGATCCGGGCGCCTCCGTAAACAGCCCGTTGGCTTTTCCCGTGGTGTCCACGCTCCCCAACAGCACCGAGACATTGTTCGAAGTGGAATTCACCAGCACCACATCCGCCGGTTGCGTGGTGGAAAACTTTGTGCCGTCGTTGCGAAAGACTCCGGTGCCGATGGCGACTTGGCCGGTTTCGGTGCTGCCCAGAGTAATCGGCGAGGGCGTCACCTGCAGGAAGTTTCCGCTGTCCTGATTTTGCAGGATGACAAAGGTATTGGCTTTGGCATCGTCAAACACGACCGCGAGGTCCGGAAGAGTGCCGCCGGTGAAGCTGTTGGCGGCCAGCGCGGACGGATTGGCTCCGACAGTAAAGCTGGTCTCCGGGAAAACTGTGGAGGCAGGCAATCCCGTCAATCCGGTCGATCCCGGCAAGGCGCTGGTGTTCCCCACACTTCCGGAGAGCAGCGACAGCGTGATGGGAAAACGATCGCCGACAAAAAAAGTGGCGGGCTTTCCGTCTTGTGCGCGCAGCAGCACCTGGCGCCCGCTCTGAACCAGCGAAAGAGTATCTGAGAAATTGGCAGAAGCGCTCGGAAGGGTCAGCAGAAAGGTGGAGAGGCCGCCGCCAATGGGTATGACGGGAGGAATTCCGGAAAACCCTTTTCCTGCGAAGACTTGTTGAATGTTGGTGAGCAGGTTTGTGAGGGTCGTGGAGGACTTAATCAAATTCAGGTCATTGGTGTTGAGACCGATGAGTTGCTCGGAAGACGGAGGTGTAATGCCAAGAGCGCGAGCCTTGTTGCGGTCCACTTCGAGAAGTTCGATTTCGAGCATGACTTCGCCGCGTGCTCTCTCGAGTTGCGCGATGAGTTCACCGGCGAGAGCGAGATGTTCCGGGGTGTCCCGCATGGTGATGGTGTGGCTGCGGGTGTCCAGATCGATGCGGGTCGCCCCGGTGATGTCGCGCAGAACGCGCAGGATCTCGGTGACATCCTCGGGGCCGACGGCCGCCGTGAGAGGAAAGGTCTGCTCCGCTTCCAAGGCGTACAGCCGCCGCTTCTCCGGTGTGTCTGGAGCGACAAACATCTTCGTGGGAGTCACGGGGACCCAAAAGGTTCCCGCTTGCGTTCCCAGGATGGACATGGCGGTGGTGAAATCCACATCGTCCACGCGGAGGTGCACGCTCCTGACAGTGAGGTCCGGATCGAACGTCGCTGTGACGCCGAAGAGGCTTGCCAGCTGCTCGCAGACTGTCTTGGTATCTCCGCGCAGGTCTAGGTTGCGCTTTCCGGCTTGCGGCTGGAGCTTTGGCAAGCCGGAGATTGCGGGCGTCGCGGCCTTTGCCAGGGGATCATCATCATCCATGGCCTTGAGTTGAGCGCGACGCTCCTCGACGATAGTGTTTCCCGGATCGATCTCCAGAGCAGCCCCCAGTTTCTCGGTAGCCTCGGTCAAGTGGCCCGCGAGGGCATCACGTTCTGCAGTCGCGACCAAAGTGCGAACCAGCTTGGATCGCAGCCCGGCGGCCTTTTCGACGATGGAGGAATCCTGAGGCGCGTAACGGATGGCTTCTTCATACGCTGCGAGCGCTTCATCGAAGCGCCCTGCTACGACTGCTTTATCGCCCTGCTCGACGTACTTCTGGGCACGTTTGGGGTCGGGGCGCACGGTAGCAGCTTGCCGCCGCGCGGGTGGGGGTGCCTGTGCGGGACCCTGCGCGCAGGACAGCAGCGCCAACAGAAAAGCGAGGCTAACGCGGAGGATGCGCATGAACATCAAACAGGATAACCTAAGCCGGTGAGGTAAATAGGACCAAACAGGTCCGGTTGACGGAAGTTGTTCCGTGCGGTAGAATTAATTTGTAGTTGCAAATGACTAACAACTGGGGTGTTCGTGCTCTCGGCTCTTCTCATCGCTCTTCGCGAAGGCGTTGAAGCTTCTCTCGTCGTCGGCATCATTCTCGTCTATCTTTCTCGGACGGGCCGCCAGCATCTGGCGCGTTTCGTCTGGTACGGCGTCGCGGCGGCTGCCGCGCTCAGCCTGGCGGTAGCAGTGGCGCTGGAGCGCTTCCGCATCAGCGCAGACGGTTTCGAGGGGCTGATGCTGCTCATCGCGGCGGCCTTCGTTATTACGATGATCGTATGGATGAACCGAGTTGCGCGTCACCTGAAAAAAGAGATCGAAGCCAAGGTGGAAGCCTACGCGGAAAAAGCCGGAAGCGCGGCGGGCTGGGGAATCTTTCTCTTTGTTTTCCTGATGGTCTTGCGCGAAGGGGCGGAATTAGCCCTGATCTTGCGGGCCGTGGAGCTCTCCAGCGAAGGGCTGCAGACGTGGATCGGAACAATCATAGGGATTGCCGGGGCCGTCGCGGTGGGGCTTTTCTTCTTCAAGGGCACTTTGCGCGTGCCGCTGCACCGCTTCTTTGCCGCCACGAGCGTCATTCTAATGCTCGTCTCCTTTCAGCTGGCCATAACCGGATTGCACGAACTCAGCGAGGCGCGCTGGCTGCCTTCGAGCAAAACGGAGATGGCCATTCTCGGACCAATTGTCCGGAATGAGCTGTTCTTTTTTGTGTTCATTTTTGGCGCTGCGACGCTGCTGATCCTGCGCGAGTGGCAGGCGGCAAGGCATAACAAGGGCGCTCAGGGGCCGATGAACGATGCGGAGAAGCGGCTGGTGGAATCCCAAAACCGCCGCCAACGGAACTGGATGATGGCTGCGGCCATCGCATCGCTCACTGTGATACTGGTGCTCACCGCGGATTTTGTTTATGCGCGCGCAAACTCCGCGCCGCCAACGGCGAGGCCGATCGATGCGGTTGGGAACATCGTGCGAGTGCCGGTTTCTGAAGTGCTAGACGGCAACATGCATCTCTTCACCGTCAAGGCCGACAGCCAGTCGCTGCGATTCATGATTATCAAGAAGCCAAACGGGTGGGGAGTGGCGCTGGATGCCTGCCGAATCTGCGGAGCGGAAGGCTACCGCCAGGAAGGGCAGAACGTCATTTGCCGCCACTGTGCTTCGGCGATTTACATTCCGTCGATCGGCGACCAGGGAGGCTGCAATCCGATCGGCGTGCCCGCGCACCTGGACGGCGGAGATTTGGTTATCGATATTTCGTCGCTGACGCAAGCCGCAAAGGAGATCCCGCAATAGCACGCGGCTTGTAGTTGAAGGATTGGGGCGGCCTCCAGGGAACGAAACGTTATCAGTATTCAGTACTCAGTTTTCAGTGAGAGGAAAGAAACTGACAATAGACGATCACTAAAATCCCATACTGAAAACTGAATACTGAGAGCTGAAAACAAAAGATTCACGAAAAACCATGTTTCTGAGAATTGTTGCCGACTCATTTGGACGCCGTCCGCGTCACAAGCTCCTCACCGGGGCGGCGCTGGCGCTGGGCATGGGAGTAGCTACGGCCGCGTTGAGCGTCTCGCTGGACGTGGGCGACCGGCTGGCGAAAGAATTTCGCAGCCTGGGCGCCAATCTTATCGTCACGCCGCAAGCGGATTCGCTGCCGCTGGAAATCGGCGGCGTGGATTACCGGCCCGTGGATGCGGGCGCATACCTTCCTGAGGCGGACCTGCCTAAGCTGAAAACGATTTTCTGGCGACACAACATTGTAGGTTTCAGTCCGATTCTCGAAGTTCCGATTGAGGCCTGGTCACCGGCTTCCAAGACTTCATTCGCTCCGTCCGTTGTGGGAAATGCCACGCTCGTTGGTGCTTGGGCCAAGCACACCATAGCCATTCCCGACGGCACTACTTATGTCAGCGGAGTCGAGAAAACAAACCCTTGGTGGAATATCGAAGGAAAATGGTTTGACGAGAGTTCCCGGCAATGTGTTGCGGGAATCAATCTCGCGAAGAAGTTTGGCGTAAGGATCGGCGACGATCTAAACGTTAGTGCCGGAGATCACAGCCACTGGATCACCATGAAAGTAGTGGGTCTTCTTTCATCGGGCGGGCCCGAAGATGAAAGTGTGCTCGCCCCCCTTTCCGTTGCACAGGAACTCGCCAACAAGCCAGGACAGTATCGCAAGTTGTATGTAAGCGCGCTGACGAAGCCGGAAGATGCGTTTGCGAAGCGTGACCCTAAGACTATGACGCCGGTGGACTATGACCGCTGGTATTGCACGCCGTACATTTCGGCTATCGCTCTTCAAATCAGCGAAGAACTGAAGGGCACGGACGTGCGCGTGATTCGGCGCGTGGCGGAAGGCGAAGGGCAGATCCTTACGCGGGTGCGGCTACTGCTGTGGTTTGTCACGGGGGCAGCGCTGTTGGCCGCGGCGCTCGCAGTCGGTGCGTCTTCGGCGGCTTCGGTGATCGAGCGGCGGACCGAGATTGGCTTGATGAAAGCACTGGGCGCGGGCTCTGGTACTGTTGGCTTCCTGCTAGCTGCAGAACAACTTTTGCTAGCGTTCGTCGGCGGGGGAGTCGGTTATGCGCTGGGTATTATTCTGGCGCGCCTGCTTGGTGAAAAAATCTTTGGCGCCGCGCCTGAGCCTTCGCTCCTCGTCTTCTTTGTGATCATCTCGCTCGCCGCCGTAGTCACCCTTCTGGGCAGCGCTTTTCCCCTGCACCGGGCCTCGCGCATCGAGCCGGCGCCCATCCTCCGAGGCGAATGATGGCCGACCGCCGCGCAACCAATCGAGCGATGTTCTGGCGTATCATCCGTCGCCTTCTCGG
>Ga0209415_10012877_pt1 | contig 13881 bp, 10 predicted proteins | sample PeaSoiSIISIP2007_FD_187696 | JGI IMG/M metagenome (GOLD analysis project Ga0209415, IMG submission 187696) | Peat soil microbial communities from Weissenstadt, Germany - SII-SIP-2007 (SPAdes) (version 2) | ecosystem: Environmental > Terrestrial > Soil > Wetlands > Peat | place: Germany... | reverse complement strand
CGGCCGCCCTTGGCGATCAGATGGCTGTGGCCGCGATGGGTCGAGGTGATGCGGTCGGTCTTGCGCAGCGCCGCGCACACGCCGGTCGCGCTCGCCTCTTCGCCGATCGAAACGTGCACGAAGCCCGGAATCTCGCTGGCGATCGCGAGGTCGCGCACCCGCCCCTCGAACTGCCGAATCCGCTGCATCGAGCGGTACATCTCGAGCATCAGGTCTTTGCCGAGGTCCATCGCTAAAGCCTCCCCCGTGTTGGCGAACGCTGGCGGCGGCCCGCGCGCCAGCGAAAGGAAGGTATTACCGTTAAGGCCCAGCGTCAAACGAACATCGGTTCTTACGCGCGCGCCGGCCGTGCTAGATGTGAACCGCTATGGCCCCCGCGAGCAAAATACTTCGCAAGGCCGCGCCGCCCGCGCGCACCGGCGCCGCCGCGCGGCTCGGAGTGTTATTTTCGGCGCAAAGGAAGAGAGAACTGACCGTCCAGAGCGGGTTGCCGAGAGTCGGCAATTCTAAATTCGCCCGCAAACTTCGGAAAGCGTAGCTTTCCTGCCTCCAGATAGCGGGACTCCAATTCGAACGCGAGCCAGCGCCGTCTCAGCTGGTCGCACACCGCTCCGGTCGTATTCGAACCGGCGAAAATATCTACAACCAAATCGCCTTCGTCGGTCAAAAAATTGATGAAAAGCTCCGGAAGCTGCGGAGGAAAGCGAGCGGGATGCGGCTTTAATCCAGCCTGCGCACAAAGCTTGAGATAGGCGCCGTTTGAATCGTTGTTACCCTGCACTATCAGGTTTGAACAAATCGCGCCTCCGTGGTCGCGTCCCCACTTCTCGGTTACATTGTGTCCAGAAGGCCGTTGCTTCGCACGGTAGCCCTTTCGTATGAGCCTCTCCATGTCTCGGCTATACGGAACTAGAACTCTCCGATTATCAGCCTTCGGGTTGGGCGTTTTCGAAAGCCACCATACGCAGTTGACGGAATCCTTAACTCGTATGCGGCGAACCGTAACCCATTCAGCCGGCGCCGGCATTTTGCCAGGGTTGTGCCAATAGAACTCCTGGGCCAAAAAGAAATCGAGATCCTCGACCAGCGAAATCAAAAGCTTGAAATGGTATAGCGACCGTGTCGGACGACCTGGTTCGTAGGCTCCGCCCAGATCGATGACGAAGCTCCCGTCTTCCGCGAGCACTCTTTTCACTTCCCGCGCGAACTCTAGGAACCACGGTATGTAATCGGGCTGGTCTTTGTTCCCATATTCCTTCTTGAAGTGAAGTGCGAAAGGTGGCGAGGTGATCACCAAGTTTACGCTAGTGTCCGGCAGTTCGTGCAGGAGCAGACGGGAGTCGCCCACATACGCTGCTCCGAAGCCAGTCGCATAGAGTGGGGTTTCCTTCATTTGTGAAGAAGGAGAGCTGGGAGGCGGTTTCTTCATGTCACACAGACTATGAGTATTGTCGCCACGGCGGCTTTGTCAATCCTTAACGTCCCGGGCAGCCATGAGAAAATCGTCGAACCAAAACCTATCCTTGCCATCAAGAGGCACTGGCTGCATGACCTTGAGCACATTTCTGTCGTCATCGCGACGCGCGAGTCGATAGGCTGCGATGAAGCGGAGCCTCCACTCGCCCGTCTGGTTGAACGTGCACGCGGCGAGCAGGTCGAAATAATCCGCCAGGTAGCCTCTGGTTTTCCGTCCCTCTTTGTCTAGCCCGCCGCGGGTCTTCTGAATCTCGACTTTACATCCCCGTTCGGCGGAAAAGTTCTCGTCGCTCCGGAGATTCTTACATTCAACGCGAAGCTTTCGGCCATCTCGCATCCGAATTTCAAAGTCCGGATGCCCGTCCGCGTCGTGCCACACAATCGAGAGGATTTTACCTTTTGCCTGTAGCCGTTTGAGATGGCGGTGTAGATAAAGCTCAGCCAGCTTGCCTTTGACGTCAACCTGCGCCCGAAAGCCGTGCTCGATCGCCTCCAGAATGTCTCTTGCAGGAGCTTTGAATTTCTTTTCCAAAGGATGGGAGGAAGAGGTCAAGCGCGATCCTCCTCCATGAGTGCGGCCAGGCTTACACCTAAGGCGCGAGCTAGGTCAGCGAGCACGGTAAGAGTTGGATTGCGTTCGCCGCGCTCGATCCCACCGATATAGGTTGGATGCTTTTTAGCTCTGGATGCCAGCTCCTCTTGGGTCCAGCCCTGCTCCATCCTGAGCGCCCGCACCCGGCGCCCGAGTCGGCCTTGAATAACCTTCATTTTCAGCCAGAAGGCTAAGTTAGGGAGTCTTCAAGCTCCACAGACGATGAGTATTGTAGAAGACGATAAGTATTGTGCGCTCTTGCTCGGCAATCCCGCGATTTTCGCGCAAGGCCTGCCCGGCACCGGTTCATCCCGGCGCGCCGGCCGTGCTAGATGTGAACCGCTATGGCCCCCGCGAACAAAATACTTCGCAAGGCCGCGCCACCCGCGCGCACCGGCGCCGCCGCGCGGCTGACGACCAATCGGCGCTCTACCATCAATGCCGTCGATTCTGTCGATCGGCGAACGGTGGGCCGGATACTCAAGCTTCTGCGGCGCGCGGCGCCGGGATGGAACGCGCCGGTGATGGCTCTGGAAGCCGCGGAGCATAGCGATCCGTTCCGCACGCTCATCGGATGCATCCTGAGCCTGCGGACCAGAGACGAGACCACGGCCGTGGCGGCCCCGCGACTATTTGCAGAAGCGGCGACGCCGCAAGCGATGCTCGACCTGCGCGAGGATGCGATCGCGCGGCTTATCTATCCGGTCGGTTTCTATCGCACCAAGGCTGGCGTGATTGTCGGAATCTGCCGCGAGCTTATCGCGCGCTTCGGCGGACTCGTGCCGGAGTCGATCGACGAGTTGTTGACGCTCAAGGGCGTGGGCCGCAAAACCGCCAACCTGGTCGTGACTCAGGCCTACGGCAAGCCCGGCATCTGCGTCGACACGCACGTCCATCGAATCTCCAACCGATGGGGCCTGGTCGCGACGCGCACGCCGGATGAAACCGAGGCCGCGCTGCGCGCGGCGCTGCCACGCCGCTACTGGATCGAATACAATACGTTGCTGGTGGCCTTCGGCCAGACCATCTGCCAACCGCTGTCGCCGTGGTGTTCGCGATGTCCGGCCGCGCATCTGTGTCCGCGCCTGGGAGTAACCCGCGCGCGGTAACCCGCGGTAGTCACCATCAGCCGGCGCAATCCGCGCCCAACCCTGGAGAAAGGATTTACTACGATGAGCACGGAAATCGGATTTATCGGATTGGGCGCGATGGGCACGCCGATGGCGGTCAATCTTACCGCCGCCGGATACAAGCTGCGCGTCTACAGTCGCACGGCATCGAAGGCGGACGCGTTGGTCGCGACGGGCGCAATCCGGGTTGAACGGCCGGGCGACGCGGCGCAAACGGGCGGAGTGGCGATCACGATGCTTGCCGACGACGCGGCGCTGGAGCAGGTGACGCTCGGCGCCGGCGGTCTGGCCGAGCGGCTAGGGACGGGCGGAATCCACATCTCGATGAGCACGGTGGCGCCGGCGACCACGCGCCGGCTCGCGGAGCATCACGCCGCCTGCGGCAACAGCATAATTGCGGCGCCCGTGTTCGGCCGTCCCGATGCCGCGAAGGCCAAGCGGCTGTGGGTGCTCGCGTCGGGGCCGGCGACGCAGAAGGCCGCCATAAGGCCGTTGCTGGAAGCGATGGGGCAGGCGATTTTCGACTTCGGCGAGGAGCCAGGGGCCGCCAATGTCGCCAAGCTGGTGGGCAATTTCCTCATCGCCGCGAACCTCGAGGCAATGTCCGAGGCATTCGCGATGGCGGAAAAGCAGGGCGTCGAGCGCGCCGCCGTCGCCGACATGCTGGCGAAGACGCTCTTCGCGTGTCCGATTTACCAGGGCTACGGCAAGGCGATCGCGGAAAAGCGCTTCACTCCAGTGGGGTTCCGGATGCCGCTGGGGCTCAAGGACGTCGAACTGGCGCTGAAAACCGCCGCCGAGGTGACGATGGGGTTGCCGATTGCGAGCCTTGTGCGCGATCGATTTCTCGCCAGCCTCGCCAAGGGCCGCGGAGAAATGGATTGGTCGGCCATCGCGCTTAGCGTGCTCGACGACGCCGGGCTGAAGCATCAGCCCTAGCCCGGCCGGGCCAGGTTCATCCGGTAGTTAAAAAGCGGCGCGACGTAACCCCACGGGCTGATTGTATCCGATGAAATTTGTAACGTTCGCCGTATGTTTTTTCGCGCTCTGGCTGCTGTTGGGATGCGGGCGGGCCGGCGCGACGGACTTTTATGAACTCCAGATTTACACCGTCGAGACCACGCCGTTTCAACGTTGGTGGCTCGAGTTGCATTCCATCTACGTGACCTCGGCCACCGGCCAGGAAGCCAAGCAGGAGCTGCCACTCTATCAGATCCACAACACCCTGGAGCTGACTTACGGCCTGTTGCCATGGCTGGAGGTCGGCCAGTACCTCTGCACCGGACGGCTGGACCACGGGACCTACGAATACGCGGGCGCGCGCACCAAGGTCCACTTCGGGGTGCCCTTTACGGAGAGTTGGCCGGTGTCGTTCGGCGCCAACGTCGAGTTCCAATACATGCGCCGCGCCGCGGCCGATTCGCCGCTGGAGTTGGACTTCATGCCCATCGTGGAGGGCCACCTGGGCCCGCTTTTCATCGTCGGCAACTTCTCCTTCAATAAGCCCTTCAGCGGGCCAGAGACGCATCAGGGGATGACCCTCGAGCCGGCGGGCCAGGTGAGCTACCAGGTCAACCGATGGCTGGAGCCGGCGCTGGAATACTACGGCGAGGTTGGTCCGCTGGCTTATCTGCCGAGAGTCGAAAATCAGCAGCACTTCCTGGTCCCGAGCATCAATCTTCATCTGGCGCCGCAGTTGGAGTTCAACGCCGGTTACGGTGTAGGGGTGACCAACGCGTCGCTCGGCCGCTTCTTCAAGAGTACTGTCGGATGGATCTTTTGAACCCGATGGACCGGATCGCGTGCAGGGTGTTTCGCACCCACACCAGGCGGTCCAAAACATTCAAGTTGCGCGCGGCGCAAGCCTAAATTATCCTGATCGCTACCCCATCGCCCTTTGGCGTCATGGCGGTGGCGCTTTCTCAATGGATTACGGAGCCGCAGAATCACGTGGCGAGGAAAAGTTTCGGCTAATCCTTGGCCAGATAGCTTCGATTCGGAGCCGACTCAACGCGCTGGCTCTGCAACAGGGGTTATTTGGCGGGCTGACCTACATCCTTGGCGCTGTTGTACTGATAGTCGGAGCCGCCTTCGCTTTCAGCCCGCTCACCTTTCTGCTGCTCGGGGTCGCCGTCACCGCCGCCGCCATGGTCGGGGTCGCACGCACGGCTCGCAGGGCGTGGCGGATGCGCACCAGCGATGAACGCGCGGCGCTGATCGCCGACCAACGCGCAGCGCTGAAGGGTCGGCTGACCACGATGGTGGACGCGGCGCGAGTCGAACAGCGCTCCACGCTCTGGCCCTATCTGATCGAGGACACGCTAGCGCTGCGCGAGGAATTCGTCGCCGACAAAGTCGAGCCGCGCCGGGTTTCGCGGTGGCTGTGGGCGGCGCTGGCCTCCTGCGCGGTCGCTGCGCTGGTGATGCGCCTCGCCTACGGCGTGCGCAATTCCAGGCTGATTACCAACAATCGCATCGCCAGCGTGCCGGGCGAGCCCACCGCCGACCTGGGGGACCTCGACATCAGGCCCGCGGATCCTTCGGCCGATCCGGGCACGGAAATCGATGCGGACCCTGCCACGCTGCGCAAGCTGGCCGAGAAGCTGCGCGAGGCACAGAACAACACTGGACGACAGGGCAGCCCGACATCGCGCCTGATGGCTGATGCGCGCGACGCCGCCAGTGCGCTGCAGAACAGGCTTACCGGCGGAAAGCCGGCCGAGGCTGCGTCGCGGCTGAGGCTTACGGACCGCAAGGGCGGCGACGCGGGCAAAAGCGCAACGCAGAACCAGAACCACTCGCAGGCCAAAGGCTCCCAGGAGAACCCGCAAAATCCCGACAGCGAGCAGCAGCCCGATCAGAACCAGACGCAACCCAACAGCGCTCCGCCCCCCGGAACGCCAGACATGAGCGGATTGGCCGCGCTCAACGGTCTCAATAACGACGACCCCAACCCCAACTCGACACCTCCGAATACTCCGCCGGAGTCGCAAAAGCTCACCCAGGGCGGCCCACTCGGCGCAGGCGGCTCGAACCACGGCTCTGGCAGCGATCCGCGGCATCTCTACGGCGAAGCCGACAAGCCGCCGCTCGGCAATGACACTTTCAGAATTCCGGTCGAGGTCGGACCGGCCGAGGACGGATCGAGCAACACGGCGCCGGCCACGCCACCACGACGCACAACGAGCACGCTCAATGCGAGCCAGGCTCCCGACGAACCCTTCGAACGCGCATCTATCCCAGCTTCCGATCGAGTGACGATTAAACGGGTGTTTGAACGATGAATGTAACTGCCGCCGCCGAAGTGCCCAGCGTGGCCGACTTCGGCCGCATCTTCCGCCACGTCCAGGCCGAGATTCACAAAGTGATCGTGGGCCATCGGCAAGCCGTCGAGGAACTCCTGAGCGCGCTCTTCGCCGGCGGCCACGTGCTCATCGAGGGCGTCCCCGGCACCGGCAAAACCACGCTGGTCAAGACGCTCGGCCTCGCGCTCAACCTGAGCTTCAACCGCATCCAGTTCACCGTGGACCTGATGCCGGCCGACATCACCGGCACCCGGGTAATTCTTTCGGGCGAGGACGGCCGGCGGGAGTTCTCCTTCCAGCCCGGGCCCGTGTTCTGCCACATCCTGCTGGGCGACGAGATCAACCGCGCCACGCCCAAGACTCAATCGGCGCTGCTCGAATGTATGGCCGAGTTGCAGGTGACGGTCTCCGGTATCACCCACGTGCTAAAGCCGCCCTACTTCGTGATGGCGACGCTCAATCCAATCGAGATGGAGGGCACTTATCCGCTGCCCGAGGCCCAGCTCGACCGCTTCCTGTTCAAGGTGCGCCTGGAGTACCCCGACGAGAGCGAGATGGTGCGTATCGTGACCAACACCACCGGCCCCGAAGACGCGGGCGTCGAGCCGGTGTTCTCGGTAGCCGAAGCGGCCGAGCGGATCGAGGGGCTCAAACACCTGGTGCGCGAGGTGATGGTGGCGCAACCCATCGAACACTACGCGGCACGGATGGTGCGCGCGACCCAGCCCAGCACCTCGCGCTACATCGGCAAGCAAAGCAATGGCTTGCGCGTAGACGCGGTTGATCGCTATGTCAGCTTCGGCGCGAGCCCACGTGGCGCGCAGGCGCTGATCATGGGCGCCAAGGTGCGCGCCCTGCTCGACGGCCGCGCGAACGTGGCCTACGACGATATCGACCAAGTGGCCCCCGCCGCACTCCAGCATCGCGTGATGCTTAACTACGCGGCCCACTCCGACGGCATCGATGCGAGCCACATCATCGAGCGCGTCATACAGGCGGTCCGCCCGGCCCGCGCCTGAGCGGCTTGGCTAGATGCTCGAGGCGCGCGCATTTGAGCCCGACTTTCTCCGCCGGCTTGACGGCCTGGTGCTCGGAGTCCAGCGTTCACGCACCGTGCGCGAAGGCCGCCGCCAACTGGGGCGCGTGCAGGGACTCGGCATCGAACCCGAAAGTTTCAAGGAGTACACCGAGGGCGACGACCTACGCTTCCTGGATTGGAATGCGTTCGCCCGGCTCGACGATCTGACGATTCGCACGTTTCGGGCCGAGCGTGAGATTGAAGTCACCATCCTGGTCGACGCCAGCGCTTCCATGGGATTGCCGCGCGACGACGACAAGCTCGGCTTCGCGCTCGGCCTGGCAGCGTCACTCGCCTACGTCGCGATGGCGAGCAACGACGCGGTGCGCCTGGGCGCGTTTACCACCGCGCGCGGCGGCGTCCCGCGCCTGGAAACCTCGGCGCTGCATCGCCGGCGCGAGACCTACCCGGGCTTTCGAGGATTCGTAAGCGGAGTGCGCGCGGGCGGCGCCACGCAGATGGCCGAGGCGGTGGGACGCCTGCTGCTCGAGCGCCGGCCAGCCGGCACCGTCATCCTGATCTCCGACTTCCTGGTCTCCGCGGGCGAATTCGAACAGGCGCTCCGCGGTCTGCTGCGCGCGCGCCACGAGGTCAAAGTCATCCACGTGCTGGGCGACCGTGAGAGCACCGGCACTTATCCGCCGGGCCACTACCGCGTGCGCGATTCGGAAACCGGCGAGCTATGCGAGGTAACGCTCGGCCCGCGCGCGGCCGAGACCTGCCGGCGGCGGGCCGAGCGGCTGTCGGCCGATCTGGCGGCGTTTTGCGCAGCCAACGGAATCCTATATGCGCGGGCCTTCGGTGCAAGCCATTTCGACGATATCGTGATGCGCGAATTTCCCCGCCTGGGCGTGGTGCGGTAGGGCGCGATGGGCCTGCTCGATCCGCGCAACCTGGCCTACCTCGCGAGCCTCGCCGTGCTGGTCGCCATTTACCTGCGCGCCCGCGCCAAGCCGACCCTCGAGGTTTCCAGCCTGATGCTGTTCGAGGAGGTCGCCGCGCCCGTGGCGAGCTCGCGCCTGCTGCGCACGGACCTGATGTTCTGGCTCGAGCTGGCTGGGCTGGGCGCGATCTCGATGGCGCTGGCAGGGCTGTACATCCGCCGCGCGGAACCGGCGGCCCATCACCAGGCCCATGCGCTGATCTTCGATCTTGGCGCCGGAATGGGTGCGCGCGAGGACAGCGGTACTCGGCTCGACGAGGCCCGGCGCCAAGCGCTCGAAATTGTCGCCTCGGCGAGGACCGGCGACAGCTTCAGCGTGATCGGCTACGCGCTGGAGGCCACGGTGCAGCACGCTCCGACCTCGCATCTGGCCGACGTCCGCCAGGCGATCAATGAGCTCAAGCCCGCGGCATTGCCGGCGCGGGCGGCCGCGATGCGGGCGGCGCTGATGCGCGCGCGCGGCACCGCCGAAATCGACGTCTTTACCGACCGTGCGCCGGCAAGCGACTTGCTGAATGCGGCCGGCGCCAGCTCGCGCGTGCGTCTGCATCAGGTCGGTACACCGGCCGCCAATCTCGCGATCGTGGCGCTCGAGCCCGGCACCGTGGGCGCGTCACCGGGCCGCGTGGTGGTGCGGAGCTTCTCCGACCATCCCCAGCTCTGCGAGATTACCGTCGACCTCGGTGGCGACAGCGTGCTGCGCAACACCTTGGTGCTCGAGCCGCGCGGACAAACCGTGCTGCCCTTCGGTCCGCTCACGCAGGGCGGCTTGCTTCACGCCCACATCGTGAACGCCGACGCGCTCGACGCCGACAACAGCCGCTGGGCCTTCGCGCCCAACGACAAACCCGACAAGGCGCTGGTGATGTCGCCCAGCCCCGAGGCGCGCGATGATCTGGCGCGGGTGCTGCTCGCGATCAACCAGAACCTGATCGTAACTGCCGTCGATCCGGTCAAATTCGATCTCGCGACCGCTCCGCGCTATCGCCTCGCCGTTCTGGACGACGCCTACGACCCCGGCATCAAGGCCGCCGCGCGCCTGATCATCTATCCTCCGCCGTGGCTGGAGCACTCGGCGCCACCGTCATGGCAGTTACCGGTGGTAGGCACCGTGGCGATGGCCGAGATGCAGGAGCGCGCTGACGGCGAGCAGCTCGGCGAGCCGCTCGCGCTCAGCCCGGCGCGCATCCTGAGCCTGCCGCAATGGATGGACGTGCTGGCGCACGGCACCGGCGCCGGCAGCAGCGGATCATTTCCGCTGGCGAGCTTTGGCTACGACGCGCGTGGCGCGGTGGGCGTGATCGCGTTCAGCGTGAACGACCATATGCTGCTCGATCCCGACAAGCTCGAGGCGCTCGTGCTGACGGTGGAGGTGGTCAAGCGCCTGCTGGCGCCACAGGATTTGCAGGTCGTGTCGACCGGCGCCTCGGTCAGCGTCCCGGCTATCGGGGTCGCCAGGATCGTCGCACCCGACGGATCGGTCAGCGAGGCCAGGGCCGATGAGATGGGCCGCGTGCGCGTGCGTCCGATAGAAGCCGGCCGTTATGAAATCAGCTCGGCCGGCCCCAAGGCCGTGATCTACGCCAACTACTACGACGCCGGCGAATCGGACATTTCGGCTGTGCCGCCGGCGCCCGCATCCTCCGCCACGGCCGCACCCGCGAAGGCGGCGGCCGTCGCTACCGCCGCGGCGGTCCAGGTGATGCCGATCGCGCTGTGGCTCATCTTCTTGGCGCTGGCCGCGATGCTGCTGGAGTCGGCGCTGCTGACGCGCAAAGCGATGCGCTGGAGGACGCGCGATGTTTGAACGGCCCGAAGTGCTGTGGCTGCTGCTCGCCACTCCGCTGGCAGTAGCGCCGGGCCTGATGGCGATGCGCGCGGGGCGGCAGGCGGCCGGTGCGGGCGCGGCGGCGTTGCGCGGGGGCCTGTTCGTGATACTGGTGGCGCTGCTCGCCGGCTTGCGCCTGCCGATCAAGACACCGGCGCATCGGATGGCAGTGGTGGTCGCGATGGATGCTTCGCATTCGATCGCACCCGACCAGTTTCAGTGGATGCGCGGGCAAATGGAAGCGTTGCGCGCGGCGATGAGTCCGCGCGACCGGCTTGCGGTGCTCGAGTTTGGCCGCAGCACGCGGCTGCTGGCGCCGCTGGGCGATCCGCGCCTGCTGCGCGTCGACCCTTCGCGCCGTGGCGCAGATCCCGGCGGCACCGATATCGCGGGCGGCCTTACCTCCGCGCTCAGCCTGCTGCCCCAGGAGGACGAGAAACGTATCGTGCTGCTGAGCGACGGCAACGAGACCGCTGGCAACGCGGCAGGCGAACTGCCGGCGCTGGTCGAGCAGGGCGTGCGGTTGTACGCCGCGGCGCCGCCGCCATCGTCGGCGGGTCGGGTCGCGATCGTCGACTTTGAGGCTCCGACCCCCGTGCGCGCCCACTCCAGTTTCGCACTCCGACTCGACATTCTGAGCGAAGCTCGTGCGCCGGCCGTGGCGCGCGTCTGGCTGACCAGCAACGGCGAGGAATTGGGCCATCGTTCGGTCGTACTCCAGCCCGGGCTTAACCGGTTCGCCCTGCCGTACCAGTTGGATCGTTACGGCGCCTACCTGCTCAATGCGCGGATCGACGTCGATTCGCCGCTGGTCGCCGTCAACTCTGGCGCGGAGACCGCGGTCTCCGTCATCGGCCCGCCGCGCGTGCTGGTGGTCTCGACCAATCCGCCCGATAGCCTGCTGAGCGCGCTCCGGCTGCGGCAGTACGAAGTCCAGGAAGCGGCGCCGCACGGACTGCCGACCGACCCGGAGAGTTATCTCGCCTACCAGGCTGTGATTCTGGTCGACGTGACCGCGGAGGCGCTGACGCCCGACGTGCAGGCGGCGCTGGCGCGCTACGTTGGTGACTACGGCGGCGGGCTGATCGTGACCGGCGACGCGCTGCGCGACGAAAAGTTCCATCAGGGCGAACTGGAAAAGGCGCTGCCCATAACCTTCACCCAGCAACCGCCGCCGCCCGCGCGCGAACCGATCGCGGTCTACCTCCTGATCGACCGATCCAACTCGATGAGCTACAACTCGCGCTACCCGGCCGTGCGCGACGGCGAACGCATCCGTTACGCCAAGCAGGCCGCGGGTGCGCTGCTCAACCAGCTCGACGACACCGACTACGCGGGCGTAATCGCATTCGACTCGGAACCCTACGTGCTCTCGCATCTGCGCCCGGTGGGCGAAGACCGGGCCGAGCTGGCGCGCCGGATCGAGCGGCTGGAGCCCGGCGGCGGCACCGACTTCAAGGAATCGCTGGAAATCGCCGAGCGCGAGATCCTCGCCAGCGGCATCCCGGTGCACCAGGTGATCCTGCTCACCGACGGCGACACCAACCGCCAGTATCACGATCATGACCAGCTGATGGCCGATTTCGACAAGCAACACATCTCGGTCTCGACCATCCGCATCGGACCCGACCTGGAGAACCTCCGCCTCCTGCAAGATTTCGCCAAGAACACCGGCGGTACCTTCTACCGCGTCGAGGACATCCGTAAGCTGCCCCTGCTGCTCGTCCGCCTCACGCACCAGGCGATCACCGACAAGCGCCATCAGCAGAGCCATCTCGAATACGCCGGCGAAAGCACGATCCTGAGCGGCATCAGCCCGCGCGAGATTCCGCCGATCGGGCTGTTCGCGACCACCATACCCAAGGACGGCGCCGCCGTGCCGCTCAGGATCAGGCGCAATGACACCGCCTCGCCCCTGCTCGCCGCCTGGCAGTACGGCCTCGGACGGAGCGCCGTCTTCGCGGCCGACACCGACTCGACCGCATCGCTTAGCTGGGTAAAATGGAACCGGTATGCCGAATTCTGGTCGCAGCTCGCCAGTTGGGTGATGCGCCAGGGCGACTCGGGACCGTTCAGCCTGCGCGTGCATAACGCGGCGGGCGGCGTCCTCAGCCTGCAAGCGGAAAAGGCCGACAACGGACCGGTCAATAACCTGGTCTGCCGTATCAGTGGCGCGGGCAACGCGATGGATGTGCCGATGACCGAGTCGGGCCGCGCGGTATATACCGGCGAGTCCGCGCCGCTGCCTCGCGGCAAGTACAACGTTACGCTGATGGTCAAGGAAGGCGACTCCGAGCAGGTGCTGGTGCGGCGCGAGGTCGCGGTGCCAGAGGCGGGGCCGGCCGACCAGGCGGAGCTGAGATTGCGGCCCGCCAACCTCGACCTGCTACGCGAGCTCGCGCGCACCACCGGGGGCGCGGTCGGCGTGCCAGCGGCGCGGATGGTCGAACCTCGGAGCCAACTGGTAAAAATCTATCGCAACGCCAATCCTTATCTGCTGCCGCTGGTGATCGTATTGCTGCTGGGCGAAGTCTTCGTGCGCCGCCGCTACCTCGGCGATTGACGGGACGCCTCTGCCGGTGCTGCGAGGCTGTTGTAGACGGCGCGGCCACGCGGCCGCGACGACGCAATTTATAGTTCAGCGGCGGCGATGCGCGGCGAGCTTTTCGCCTAGGTGCGCAAGGCGTTCAGCCGCCGCGGCCAACGTCTGATCGCTTTTCGAAAAGGTGAACCGCAGCATGCGATGGCCGAGTTCGTTGCGATGGTAGAAGCTGGAGCCGGGCACCGCGGCAACGCCGACCTCATCGAGGAAAAAGCCGGCGGCCTCGAAGTCGTCATTGAACCCAAGTTCGCGGATATCGGTCATGATGTAGTACGCGCCCTGCGGCATCCAACAGCGCAGCCCCGCACCCTTGAGTGCCGCAAGCAGAACCGCGCGTTTGCGCTCATACATCGCTTTTAGATCGGCGTAAAACGACTCGGGCATCGCGAGCGCCGCGGCGCCGGCCTCCTGGAGCGGATGCGGCGCGCCGACGGTAAGAAAGTCGTGGACCTTGCGAATCGCCCCGGTCAGCCGCTCGCAGGCTATCGCATAGGCCAGCCGCCAGCCGGTTATCGAGTAGGTTTTGGAGAGCCCACTGATGGTTACCGTGCGCTCGGCCATCCCGGGCAGACTACCAATCGACAGATGGCGCGCGCCGTCGAAGATGATGTGCTCGTAGATCTCGTCGGTTACCGCGAGCGTGTCGTGGCGCTGGCATAGCTCCGCGATGAACTCCAGCTCCGGCCGGGTGAAGACTTTGCCCGAGGGATTGTGCGGCGTATTGATGACCACCGCCTTGGTGCGCGGGCCGAAAGCCGCTTCGAGCTCGCCGCGATCGATCGCGAAGTCAGGCTCGCGCAGCGCCACGTAGCGCGCCGTCGCGCCGGCGAGGATTACGTCGGGGCCATAGTTCTCATAGAACGGCTCGAAGATGATCACCTCGTCGCCCGGATTGATCACCGCGAGCATCGTCGCGACCATCGCCTC
>Ga0209415_10012875_pt1 | contig 13882 bp, 13 predicted proteins | sample PeaSoiSIISIP2007_FD_187696 | JGI IMG/M metagenome (GOLD analysis project Ga0209415, IMG submission 187696) | Peat soil microbial communities from Weissenstadt, Germany - SII-SIP-2007 (SPAdes) (version 2) | ecosystem: Environmental > Terrestrial > Soil > Wetlands > Peat | place: Germany... | reverse complement strand
TACGGCCAGGTGCTCGAGGTGTGCGACCGGGTGAACCTGCTCCAGGGCGGCCGGATAACCCTGGACAAGCTCAGCTCACAGACATCGGCGCAGGAACTGACCGACATGGTGGTCGCCGAGTACCGCAAGGCCCTGCTGGAACGCCAGCGCGCCGAGGGCCAGCGCTCCGCGTAGCAGCGGTACCCCATTCGGTCCGGAGCAGCACGAGGCGTCACGAACCGGCAGTGTGTTCCCGGTGCCTTGGCCAGCCGGTGTCATGCGCTGGGCGCGAGCCTGATCCGGCCGGGCCGTAGGGCATTATGGGGGGATGTCGATGCCTCGCCCGGGCGGGCGGACGGCGCGGGGTCGCGGGGTCAACGCGGTGGCGCTGACCATCGGTGCGGCCGCCCTGCTCGCGGTGACCGCCTGCACCTCGTCCGGCTCCACGCCGGGTTCTGCCAGCAGCACACCCTCGGGACCGGCCACGGACAGCGCCCAGGATGCCGGGCCGATCGTCCCGGCGGACAGCACGCTCCAGTGGCACTCCTGCGCCGGGTTGCTCGCCGAGCTGGGCATCCACGACTGCACCATGCTGAGCGTGCCGCTGAACTACGCTGACCCCGGCGGCAGGCACATCAGCCTCGCGCTCGATATGGTCTCCGCCACCGCCCCGCCCAGCCAGCAGCAGGGGATCCTGCTGGTCAACCCGGGCGGTCCGGGAGCCAGCGGGCTGTCCCTGGCCGCCGAGGTGGCCGGCGGGCTCACCCCGAGCGTGGCCGCGGACTACGACATCGTGGGCTTCGACCCGCGCGGCGTGGGGTCGTCGGTGCCCCGGCTGAGCTGCGATCCGGGCTTTTTCGCCGGCCCGCGCCCGAACTACATCCCGGCCAGCGCCGCCGCCGAGCAGGTCTCGATAGCGCGGGCGAAAACGTACGCCGATGACTGCGAGCAGAAATTCGGCTGGCTGCTGCCCTATATGACCACCCAGGACGTGGCCCGCGACCTGGATTCCATCCGCGCGGCCTTCGGCGTGGCGAAGATCAATTATTACGGCTTCTCCTACGGCACCTATCTCGGCCAGGTTTACGCGACAATGTTCCCCTCCCGCCTCCGGCGCATGATCCTGGACAGCACCGTCGATCCCACCGGGGTCTGGTACACCGACAATGTCGACCAGGATTACGCGTTCCAGGGCCGCATGGACGCGTTCTACGCCTGGGTGGCCCGCTACGACAGCGTCTACCAGCTCGGCAGCACCGCGGCCCAGGTCCGGGCCGCCTGGTACCGGGCCCGGAACCAGTTGCTGGCCCACCCGGTCAACGGGACGATCGGGCCCGACGAGTTCGACGACACCTTCCTGCTCGGCGGCTACAGCGACCAGCTGTGGCCGGGGCTGGCCCAGGCGCTCTCGTCCTACCTGAACGCGGGGAACGCCGCCGGCCTGATCGGCCAGTACCAGTCGTACGGCGTCCAGAACGAGAACGAGTTCGCCGTCTACAACGCCGTGCAGTGCTCCGACGTCAGCTGGCCGCGCAGCTGGGCGTTCTGGACATCGGACACTGAGATGATCTACCGGAAGGCCCCGTTCGGCACGTGGCTCAACGCCTGGTACAACGCCGCGTGCGCGTTCTGGCCGGTGCATGGGCCGGCCGAGCCGCTGCAGATCAACGGCACCGGACTTCCCGGCATCTTGATGCTGCAGGGCACGCTGGACGCGGCGACTCCGTACGCGGGCGCCCAGGACGCACACCGGCTGCTGCCCTCGGCCCGGATGGTGGTGGTGGAGGGCGGCGGCAACCACGGGCAGTCCTTGGAGCAGCCGCCGGACGCCTGCGTCCAGGGCTACGTGAACGCCTATCTCGCCTCCGGCGCCCTGCCGCAGGGCGCCGGGCTGGTCAATGCCACCTGCCCGGCCGTGCCTGATCCCACTCCAGGTAGCTAGAGCCCCTGCCCGTGTAGGCTGGATCTTATGTTGCGGGTAAGGCCACCGTCGTCCGCGGTGCGGCTGCTCGATGAACGGGATCGCGGCGCGGTGCTTGCCATCTGCGATCGCGACCCGGTGACGAACGTCTTCGTCAGTTCCCGCGTCCGGGCGCTCGGCCTGGAACCCGGCCGGCTCGGCGCCCAGATGTGGGGCCACGGGCCCGGCGGCCGGCTGGAATCGCTGTGCTATTCCGGCGCGAACCTGGTCCCCGTCGCAGCCACGCCGGATGCGGTGGCGGCCTTCGCGGACCGGGCGCTGCGGCAGGGACGGCGGTGCTCGTCGGTGGTCGGGCCGGTCGGCGAGGTCCAGGCGCTGTGGGCCTTGCTGCGACCGCGGTGGGGACCGGCCCGGGACGTCCGTCCCGTGCAGCCGGTCATGGTCATCAGCGGGCCGCCGCTGGTGCCGCCTGATCCGCTGGTCCGCCGGGTCCGCATGCACGAGCTCGATGTCCTCTGGCCGGCCTGCGTGGCGATGTTCACCGAGGAGGTGGGCGTCTCGCCCACCATCGGGGACGGCGGCGCCTCCTACCGGGCCCGCCTGGAGCAGCTGATCCGCGGCGGCCGGGCCTTCGCCCGGATCGAGGGCGGAAAGGTGATCTTCAAGGCCGAGATCGGGGCGGTGACCCCGCAGGCCTGCCAGGTCCAAGGCGTATGGGTGCGGCCGGAGTACCGCGGCCGGGGGCTGGCCGCCCCCGGCATGGCCGCGGTCGTGGCCGAGGCGGCCCGGTCGATCGCGCCGGTGGTCTCGCTCTACGTCAACGATTACAACTTGCCGGCCCGTGCGGCATACCGGCGGGCCGGATTCGCCGAGACCGGCCGCTTCATGTCCGTGCTGTTTTAATTCCGGGGGGACGACCCCCCGAGCCCCCCGCATACCCGCTGCGGTGCTCGCCGATACAACCGCGCGGCCGGAGGGCCACAAGGGCCCTCGCGGGCCGCGCGGTTAGTCGCGGTCGCGGATCTTGCGCAGGCAGTCGACGATCGGCTGGAAGGTGGCCCGGACCTCCTCCAGCTGCCGCGGCGTCAGGCGGTCGATGTAGTGGCGGCGGACGTTCTCCACGTGGTGCGGTGCGACGCGCTCGATGGCCTCGAATCCCGCCTTGGTCAGCACGGCGAACGTACCGCGCTTGTCGCCCTCGCAGCCGTCGCGCCGGACCAGGCCACGCTTTTCCATGCGCGTGATCTGGTGCGACAGCCGGCTACGGGACTGGCTGGTGGCATAGGCGAGGTCGGTCATCCGCAGGCGGTGCTCCGGCGCCTCGGACAACTCGACCAGGATCTCGTAGTCGCGGCCGTTCAGCCCGTGCGGGATCAGGTCGCGGTCGAGCTGGCGCAGGAGCAGCTGGCTCAACTGCACGGTAGCTCGCCAGGCCTGCTGTTCCTCATCGGTCAGCCAGTGGGGCTGTCCGTCCGTATCGGGCATATGTCGAATTTACCTCGTGGCGGGCGGCCCCGGTGCTACGTAGCCCCGCTCCCCGAGTAAGCGCACCTGCGTCAGCTCGGCCTGGCAGGCGGCCAGCTGGCCCTGCGCGAGGCTGAAGTGCCTGGCCAGCCCCAGCTCACGCAGCAGCGGAAGGCATGCTTCCAGGTAACCGATGGCGTTCCACGGCTCGTGCAGCGACAGGTAATTGTCGGCCGTCTTGAGCAAGCACAAGGCGTACGAGCAGTGCGCTCCGGCCGTCTGCAGCTCCTGCGCGGCCTGCCGGTAGGCCTCGACGGCCGCCTCGTGGCGGCCGAGGCCGCCCAGGCTGTCGCCGAGCAGGTCAAGGAAGTGGGCCCTGTCCTGCCGCTGCCGGTCGACAGCTTCCTCCCCCAGGGCCGTTGAGCCCTCCTGCATTATCATGCAGCCCTTCTGCCGGTCCTGATGCTCCCGTCATCGGCCGGCGCATGTCATTGATTTCCCCACCCATGCGATCTCGCCTCGTTCGCGAGATCAGTCGTACGATAGCTCACGAATGTCGCGCTTAGTTCTCACGGACGAGGGGACCGTGGCCGAGGTGATGGCTCCAGATTCCGCCCTGCCAACTGGTGCGCAGGCCGCTGCCGCATACGTGCGTGAGTTGCTGCTGCGCCCGGGCCGGTATCGGCGGAAGTGGGAGCAGTACGCCGAGCGCAGCCGGGCCGGACAGGTCAACCAGCTCGCGGTGGCCGAGGTGCTCGCCCATTATCTGTGGCAGCATCCGCGGGCGAAAGGCGACCTCGACGTGCTGCCCCGCCAGCTGAAGGACACCGCCTCACGCGCGCTATCGGGCAAGCTGCTCAGTAAGGCCACGCTTTTCCTTTTCATGGACGCTTTCGGGCTCGGGGCGCTGGAGCGGGAGCAGCTTCTCAAGTTGTGGGAAGGATCCGCGCATGTCCGTGTGCTGTCCGGCCCGCGGGCGATCCGTGACGATAAGGCGAGCCTGCTCGGGCGCCGGCGGGTCAAGACGCTCTCCCTGCACGATCACCATTATCTCGGCCCCGACGGAATGCCGGCCAGGCACCGCGTCATCCAGGTAATCGAGGCGATCGCGGATAATGTAGACCGTATTCCGATTCGCGCGGATACGAATGCCGTCACCGTTGAGGTCGGACAGGGATTCAGCGGGCTGGTCGGTTCGGTATATCAGCCTATCGCGGAAGTCTTCGTGGTGGATATGCTCTTGGCCAAGCCGCTGGCGGCGGGGGAAACGGCGACGCTGGAGTACTGGGTGAGCTTCCACTACGCGGCGCCTCCGCCGCCCGAGTTCCGGCGGGTGGTGCAGTTCTTCGTCGAGAACCTCGATATGCGCGTCGAGTTTCATCCGGATAAGCTGCCGAGTAACGTCGAATGGGCGGTCTGGGACGGACTGGAAGGAGCCATCGTGGAGCGCGAATCCGTCGCCCTGGATACCCAGTTCGCGGTGCATCGCTACCTGCGCCTGGCCGAGAAGACGGCGGTCGGGTTCCACTGGGACTGGTAGCCGGGCGCGGTCCGCACGCGGGGGCCGGGCATGGCACGATCGTAGGTGTGCGGAAGGACGAGGGCGCGGCGACCACGAGTGCCGAGTTGCGCGCACACAATCTCGCGCGGCTGCTGCGCGCCATCCATGACGGCGGCGGCCAGCTCACCAGGGCCGAACTCACCAGGCAGCTGAGCCTGGCCCGGGGGACCGCCACCGTGCTGGTCCGGGACCTGGCCGGGCGCCGGCTGATCGAGGAGCTCACCGGCCCGGTCGACGCGACGGTGCAGCGTGCCAGGGGACGCCCGACCGGGGTGCCGTCGGCGCACGTCGAAGGCCCGGTGGCGCTCGCCGTCGACCTGCGGGACGACTCCTTCACCGTGGCCGCCTTCGAACTGACCGGGCGCTGCACGGTGCTCGACCACGATGAACGGAACGCCGGCTCGGGCCTCGGGATGCTGAACGATGTGGCGGACCGGCTGAAGATCCGCAGCCGCCAGTTCGGCGACCGCGTGGTCGGCGTGGGTGTCGCGGTCCCGTCCCCGGTCTCGGGCAGCACGATGGTCCAGCCGACCCTGACCGAATGGCAGGACGTGGACGTGACCGCGGCGCTCGGACCCTCGCTGGCCGCCTGCCCGGTCCTGGCGGGCAACGACGCGACCCTGGCCGGGCTCGCGGAAGCCCGCCGGGGCGTGCTCCGGGGCGTGCCGGTCGCCCTGCACCTGCACGTCGCGACCGGCATCGGCGGGGTCCTGCTGGCGGACGGCCAGCCGGTGACCGGCGCGCACGGCTCGGCCGGCGAGTTCGGGCACATGCCCCTGACCGGAAGCGACGAGCCGTGCCGGTGCGGATCGATCGGCTGCTGGGAACTGGACGCCGGGGCCCGCGGTCTGCTCCGCGCGGCCGGGAAGCCCGAGGAGGGGGACCGGATGCTCCTGGCCGAGCAGGTCATCACGGCGGCCGGCGCCGATCCGCGCTGCGGCCGGGCCCTCGGCGTGGTGGCCAGGACCCTCGGCCGGGGTATCGGCGCGCTGGTCAACGCGCAGGACCCCGCGGCCGTCGGCCTGTCCGGCCTGGCCGCCTCGCTGTACCTGGCCGACCCGGATGCGGTGGAGGCCGGATACCTGACCACCCTGATGCGGTTCCGCCGGGCCGATCCGCCCGCCCTGCTGCCGTCTACGCTCGGCGACCTGGGCGCGCTGACCGGCGCGTCCGAGCTCGTCTTCGACGCCTTCCTCACCCCGCGCGGCCTGTCCGCCTGGCCCGCATCCGAGCAGAAAACCGCGTGACTTCGGCGCTGTCTGCTGGTAAGTTTCCGACCTTGTGCCCGAAAATCTTTCCGCCGAACGGGCCGTGGCTGACCCTGTCCTGACCACGGAACGCGAGCAGTTGCGGCGCTCGCGGGAGTATCTGCACCTGATGCGGGAGGACGTCCTCTCACTCAAGGCCATGGCCGGAGACCGGGTCTCCGAGGAGTACCTCAAGGCCGACCTGTACCACCGGGCCGAAGCCCTCAAGGACATCCCCGACGCCCCCCTGTTCTTCGGCCGGCTCGACTACGCCCCCCACCCCGAAACCGGAAAGCCCGAAACCGGAAAACCCGAAACCGGAAAACCCGACAGCGGAAAGACCGAAACCGGAATATCCGAGTCCGGAGCATCTGGGAGCGGGCAATCCGACGCCGGGGATGACGGCGTGGCGGGGCACAGCTTCCACATCGGCCGCAGGCACGTGCACGCCCCGGACGGCACGCCCGCCGTGATCGACTGGCGGGCCCCGGTGTCCCGGCCGTTCTACCGGGCTAGCGGCGCGGACCCGATGAACCTCGAGCTGCGGCGCCGCTTCGGCTTCTCCGGCGGCGAGCTGACCGCCTATGAGGACGAGCTGTTCGCCACGGACCGTTCGGCCGAATCAGCTGACCGCCAGAAACCCAGCCAGATCCTGATCGATGAGATCGAGCGGCCGCGGTCCGGGCCGATGCGGGACATCGTCGCGACCATCCAGCCTGACCAGGACGACATCGTGCGGGCCGGCGCCGCGCAGACCGTCTGCGTGCAGGGCGCGCCGGGCACCGGGAAGACCGCCGTCGGGCTGCACCGGGTCGCCTACCTGCTCTACGCCTACCGGGAGCAGGTCCGGCGGCGCGGCGTGGTGATGATCGGGCCGAACCAGGCCTTCCTCTCCTACATCCGCAACGTCCTGCCCGCCCTAGGCGAGCTCGACGTCGCCCAGACCACCGTCGGCGAGCTGGTCAAGTCCTTGGGGCCGGTGCCGGTGCGCGGATCGGACGCCGACGCGGCCGCGGTCGTCAAGGGCGACGCGCGGATGGCCGAGGTGCTGCGGCGGGCGCTGTGGTCGTCGGTGCGGCGGCCGTCCGAAGCGGTGGTGCTGGCCCGCGGGGCCAGGCGCTGGCGGGTGGCCGCCTACGAGCTCGAGGAGCTTACCCACGAGCTGCGTCATCGGGGCGTGCGGTACGGCGCGGCCCGCGAGCTGCTCGAGCACCGGATCGCGCACGTGATCCTGACCCGGATGGAGGCGGCCGGGGAGGCCTGCGATGACCGCACGCACGAGTCGGTGCGGCGGTCCCGGCCGGTGCGTTCGGCGGTCGAGGCGATCTGGCCCAAGGTGGATCCGGTCCGGCTGGTGTTCGGGCTCCTGTCGTCCGCCGAACTGCTGGCCGCGGCGGCCGACGACCTCCTCACGCCGGACGAACAGGCCGCGATCGTGTGGTCGGCGGTGCCCCGATCGCCGGGGTCGGCGCGCTGGTCGCCGGCCGATGTGGTGCTCATCGACGAGGCGCGCGACCTGATCACCCGGACCCCCAGCCTGGCCCACGTGGTGATCGACGAGGCGCAGGACCTGTCGCCGATGGAGTGCCGCGCCCTGGGTCGGCGGTGCTCCACCGGCGCGGCCACCGTGCTCGGCGACCTCGCCCAGGGCACCACGCCGTGGGCGGCGTCCTCCTGGGCCGTGCTGCTGTCCAACCTGGGCAAGCCGGATACCGACGTGCGCGAGCTGTCGGTGGGCTACCGCGTACCGCGCCAGATCCTGGACTACGCCTCGTCGCTGCTGGCCGTCATCGCCCCCGAGCTGCGGCCGGCTTCCTCGCTGCGGGCCGACCCCGGCGCGCTGGATGTCGTGCGGGTGCCGCCCGCTGCGCTGGACCGCGAGGTGGTGGCGGCCTGCGCGCCGGCCTGCACCCGGCCCGGATCAGTCGCGGTCATCGCCGCCGACCCGCAGGTGCGCATGCTGGCCAGCGCGCTGGATGCGGCCGGGATGGAGCACGGCGCGCCCGGCTCGGACGCCCGGCTGACGCTGGTGCCGGTCACCTTGGCCAAGGGCCTGGAGTTCGATCATGTCATCGTGGTCGAGCCCGCCCGGATCGCCCGGACCGAGGCCAGGGGCCTGCAGCGGCTCTACGTGGCGCTCACCCGGGCCGTGTCGCGGCTGACCGTCCTGTACGCCGAGCCGCTGCCCGCCCCGCTGCCGGCCGCGTAACCACCGGGCCCTCCCGACCGCCGCCGCGACGTAGCCCGTTCGATGGATCGTTCGTGAACCGATCCGCAGCCCGGCGCGTCTGCATGAGTAGGGAAAATGCGGCCGTGCCGGCCGATTTCCTGAGCTGCGACTTTATCCATGTGCGTTGCGCGGCCGCCAGCGTGGCGGCATCCTGGATATGCGGCGACACTAAGTTTTCGGTTGACTCCTAAAGGTTACGACGGTGATGACGGTGGAAGCCAACAGGACCCGCGACCCGGATCAGATTCAGGCTGTCTATCTTGAGAAGCTCGCCGACGAGCTGTCCCATCGCGGGCTTGAGGCCTGGCTGATGGCGCCGCCGGGGCGCGTCCCCAGCTTGTACGTGGTGAACCCGGCCGCGCGGGCGCTCGAGGAGAACGTCTACGTCAACTGCGGCCGGGACGGCATGTGGTGGTTCTGGTGGTCCTGGGCGGAGCGGATCGCCGTGGCCGACGACGTTGACCTGGCGGCCGGCACGATCGTGCGGGTCCTCGCCTCGCTGCGCCGCGACGACTGAGCGCTGATCCCGTCTCCTGGCGGTCCGTCCGTGGACCTATACGCCACGCCCGCGGTCGACCTGGCCCGGATGATCCGGTCCCGGGAGCTGTCCGCCACCGAGCTGCTCGACACCGTGCTGGCCCGGATCGAGGCGGTCAATCCGTCGGTCAACGCGATCGTCACGCTCGCCGCCGAACAGGCCCAGGCCACGGCGGCGGACCTGGATGCGCGGGCGGCCCGCGGCTCGTTCGCCGGCCCGCTGCACGGGCTGCCCATCGCGATCAAGGACCTGGCCGAGACGGCCGGGATCAGGACCACGTACGGATCGCCGATCTTCGCCTCCCATATCCCCACCTTTGACGCGCCGCACGTGGCGCTGCTCAAGGCGGCCGGCGCGGTGGTGGTCGGGAAGACCAATACCCCGGAGTTCGGCGCCGGGTCGCAGACGTTCAACCAGGTCTTCGGCCCGACCCGCAACCCGTACGACACCCGGCTGACCCCGGGCGGCAGCAGCGGCGGCGCGGCGGCGGCGGTCGCCGCCGGGATGATCCCGTTCGCGGACGGCTCCGACCTCGCGGCCAGCGTCAGGAACCCGGCGGCCTTCTGCGGGCTGGTCGGGCTGCGGACCACGCCCGGTCTGGTCCCTGCCCATGTGTTCGATCCGCTGGCCGTGGTCGGTCCCATCGCCCGCACCGCGCCGGACGCCGCGCTGCTGCTGGCCGGGATGTGCGGCCCGGATCCCGGCCTGCCGCTGGCCCGGCCCGACCGGGCCGCAGGCTTCCTCGACCTGCGGCCGGCGTCCCTGCGCGGGCTGCGGGTGGCGTGGACGCCGGACCTGGGCGACCTGCCGGTGCAGCCCGAGGTGCGTTCGGTGCTCGGCTCGGCCCGCGGACGGCTCGAGCAGGCCGGATGCGAGATCGCCGACGAGACGCCGGACCTGTCCGACGCCGACGGGGTGTTCCAGGTGCTACGGGCCGCCCCCATGGCCGGGATGGCGCCGCTGCTGCGTGCCCACCGGGACCAGATCAAGGCCACCCTGGCCTGGAACATCGACAAGGGCATCGCGCTGACCGGCGAGCAGATCGCCGTCGCGCACGCCGGGCACGCCGCGATCTTCGGCCGGATGCGGTCGTTCCTCCGCGACGGGCGCTACGAGGTCCTCGCGCTGCCCACCGTGCAGGTGATCCCGTTCGATGTGGAAACCGAGTGGGTCCGCGAGATCAACGGCGAGCCCATGGTCACCTACATCGACTGGATGCGTTCCTGCTCACGGATAACGGTGAGCGCGCACCCGGCGGTTTCGGTGCCGGCCGGCCTGACCGCCGCCGGTCTCCCGGTCGGCCTTCAGCTTGTCGGCCGCTACGGCGCCGACCGCCGCCTGCTCGAGATCGCCGCCGCGGTGATGTCCCTGCCCGGCTTCACGCCCCCCGTGCCACCACTCAGGTAACACCACCCCCTCGGGCACCGCTCCGCCCCCGGCGGCCCAGGCCGATGGAACCAGTGGATGTGACATCCTGCCCGGAAGAACCGTTACGGTGTCACACCCGTTGCGTCGCCGGGCCGCGCGTCTGTGACGTAGGGGGCGGACGGGGCGCCCGTGCCTGCGCGCTCTAGTTGGCCTCCAGCCCGGGGAACGCCTCGGTGGTGCCGCGCCAGAAGGCGGCGCGCTCGGCGGCGGCCTGCATGGCCAGCGCGCCGAAGGTCCGCAGCCGCTGGTCGCTGACCGCCACGAGGCCGAGGTACGCCCGGGTCACCCCGTCCTCCAGGTAGGCCGCGAGCGCCGCCGCGCTGGCCGCGTCGTGCACCCTGAACGGCAGCCGGTAGAAGGCCTGCGCGGCGACCGGGGCCGCGCCCAGCGCGGAGATTCTCGCGGCCAGGCTGTCGCGGGCTTTGTTGTGCCCGGTCCAGTCCTGCTCGGCGGCCGACTTGCGGTTCCCGGACAGGTAGGCACCGGCCACCCCGTAGCCGAAGATGGCCGCGTCCTCGGCCGCGAGCGCGGCTTGCAAGGCCGCCAGCCCCGAAACCGGCCCCGAAACCGGCCCCGAGACCGGCTCCGAGGTCGGCCCGGACGCCGTGACCCGTGTCATCCGCTCAGCGCCACCGCGTGCGTGGCGTCGGAGGCCGCGATGCTGGCGAACAGCTGGGCCAGGGCGGGCGGCACGGTGACCAGCCGCCGCACCAGGTCGGCGGCCGACGCGCGTTCGGCCGCGCGCAGCCGCGCGATCGTCACCCGGCCGGCTACCGCGCCGCCCGGCGGGCCAGACGGCGAAGCGGTGGGCGCTCCGGGGGGCAGGACGAGCCTGGCCTGGAGCAGCCCGAGATGCTGCCGGTGCTGGGCGAGCAGGCCCTCCAGGCTGCGCGCCTGGTCCGCCGCCAGGTTGCCGTCCACGGCGGCCTGGTACAGCTTGATCATCGTCTGCTCGGCCGTGATGACCGCCTGCAGCGTGATCACGTCCGGTGACAGGCTCGGCCGTCCGGCCAGCGGATCGGGTCCGGCGAACGCGTCCGAGGACCGGCAGCCGGCCAGGGCCAGCAGCGCGGGCAATGCGGCCGCCGAGGCGGCCAGCATACGGCGCCTCGGCAGGATGTCTGGCACACCGGCAAGCTACCGTAATTCTCAGCGGTTAGGGTTTTTCGGAGCCTTGCGACGGTCCTCGCCCTCGACATCGAGCAGTACTCGCGCGGCGGCCGCTATCTGAATAGCCCCTCACCACGCGTCCTATCCGCGTGATGGCCCCGCTGCGGATAGGCTAGGAGCCAATCCCGCAGGTCGTGGACGAGGAGGTCGTGATGCCCGGTGGCTCGCGTCACGCGCCGAAACCCCGTGGCGCGGCCGAGGGGGGAAGATCCTCTCAACCCGCCCCACGAGGTGCCGTCCAGGAGGGACGATCCTCCCAGACGCCCCCACGCCGGACCGAAGCGGGGAACTCGGTCGACGAGGACAAGATCGTGGATGTCATCCGGCCCGTCGTCGCCGCGGCCGGGATGGACCTGGAATCGGTGCGGGTCACCGCGGCGGGCCGGCGCAGGCTGCTGCGCGTGGTGGTGGATAGCGACCGGGGCGTGAGCCTGGACGACGCCGCGGCGGTCAGCCGCGAGCTGTCCGCGGCGCTCGACACGGTAGCCGTGATGGGCGACTTCCCGTACACGCTCGAGGTCTCCTCGCCGGGCGTGGACCGGCCGCTGACCGACCGCCGGCACTGGCGGCGCGCGGTGGGACGGCTGGTCACGGTCACGGTCACGGATTCAGGGGGCGCCCGGCCCGCGTCCGGCAGGATCTCCGCTGCCGACGCCGATGGGGTGACCCTGGACGTCGAGGGTGACCCGAAGACCCGCCGCCGTTTCCCCTACGGGGCACTGGGCCCAGGGGCGATCCAGGTGGAGTTCGGGCATCCGCCTAGCGAGCTTGGAGCGACCGGCGATGGACATTGACCTGAGCGTGCTGCGCAGCCTGGAGAGCGAGAAGGACATCTCGCTCGACCTGGCGATCAAGGCCATTGAGGACGCGCTGCTCGTCGCCTACCACAAGTCCGAGGGCGCTTCGCCGACCGCGCGGGTCCAGGTGGACCGCAAGAGCGGCCACGTCACGGTCTGGGCCATCCAGACCGGACCCGACGGCGGAGTGGTCCGGGAGTACGACGACACGCCGGCCGGGTTCGGCCGGATCGCGGCCACCACCGCCCGGCAGGTCATCCTGCAGCGCCTGCGTGACGTCGAGGACGAACTGACCTTCGGTGAGTACGCGGGCCGCGAGGGCGACATCGTCGCCGGGGTGATCCAGCAGGGCAAGGACCCCCGGACCGTGCTGGTCGACCTGGGCAAGCTCGAGGCGGTGCTGCCGCCCGCCGAGCAGGTGCCCGGCGAGCGGTACATCCACGGCGAGCGGATCCGGTGCTACGTGCTGCGCGTGCACAAGGGGCACCGCGGGCCCTCGGTCACCTTGTCGCGCACGCACCCGGGTCTGGTGAAGAAGCTGTTCGCCCTGGAGGTGCCCGAGATCGCGGAAGGCGCGGTGGAGATCGTCGCGATCGCCCGCGAGGCAGGCCACCGCACCAAGATCGCGGTCCGGTCACATCAGCCGGGAGTCAACGCCAAGGGCGCCTGCATCGGCCCGCTGGGCAGCCGGGTGCGGAACGTGATGAACGAACTGCACGGCGAGAAGATCGATATCGTCGACTATTCCGAGGAGCCGGCCGGCTTCGTGGCCAACGCCCTGTCGCCGGCCCGGGTGAGTCAGGTGCAGGTGGTCGACGCAGCGGCCCGGGAAGCCCGGGTCATCGTGCCCGACTACCAACTGTCCCTGGCCATCGGCAAGGAAGGGCAGAACGCCCGGCTGGCCGCCCGGCTCACCGGCTGGCGGATCGACATCAGGTCGGACGCCGCGGTATCACCCGACTCGGAGGCCGCGCCGCAGGCACCAGACCCAAGCGCACCAGAGGCATCAAGCGCACCAGACCCAAGCGCACCAGAGGCACCAAGCGCACCGGCCGCGCCAGACCCGTCGGTGCAGGTCTCACCTGGTGTCGGGGACGTGCGGACACGGTAGACTTGTTATCGGAATGGCCGTGCGGACCAAGCGGCGCAACTCAGGTGTGCCTGTCATGCGTACCTGTGTAGGCTGCAAGGAGCGTGCGGAGAAGTCCAGCCTGCTTCGCCTCGTGGCGGTGGGGGACGTCATCCAGCCCGACCCGCAAGCCCGGCTCCCCGGCCGGGGTGCGTACCTGCACCCTAGCCTGGCGTGTCTGGACCTTGCGCGGCGGCGCCGGGCGTTCTCCCGGGCACTACGCACTGCGGGATCGCTCAGCAGCACCGGTCTGGCTGAGTATCTTTGCGGCGCGGAATCCCCGGCATAGCATTGCTCGCGGCGGAACAACCTGGCTGGGCAGCACGCTGTAAGGCGAGAAAGAACACCTGTCGGAAAGCAGGTCGAGAAGCTGATGAGCGCTCGATGAGCACGCGGCGATGATGACCATAGGCTGAGG
>Ga0209415_10012872_pt1 | contig 13883 bp, 12 predicted proteins | sample PeaSoiSIISIP2007_FD_187696 | JGI IMG/M metagenome (GOLD analysis project Ga0209415, IMG submission 187696) | Peat soil microbial communities from Weissenstadt, Germany - SII-SIP-2007 (SPAdes) (version 2) | ecosystem: Environmental > Terrestrial > Soil > Wetlands > Peat | place: Germany... | reverse complement strand
TTCTGGAACTTCGTATAATCGTCGCGCGACAGGCCCATGGTGGTCTGCGTCAGATCGTTGGTGCCGAAGCTGAAGAACTGCGCCGACTTCGCCACCGTGTCCGCCAGCAGCGCCGCCCGCGGAATCTCGATCATGGTGCCGACCAGATAATGCAGGTCCTTCATGCCCGCCTTTTCAAGGACCTCCTGCGCGACGCGCACCACGATGTTTTTCTGATTCTCCACTTCCTTGACGCTTCCGGCGAGCGGGATCATCACCTCGGGGATCACGTTGATGCCTTTTTTCGCCACCTGCACCGCCGCTTCGAAAATCGCGCGCGCCTGCATTTCGGTGATCTCCGGATACGTGATACCCAGCCGGCAGCCGCGATGGCCCAGCATCGGGTTGAACTCATGCAGCTCTTCGACGCGGTGCAGCAGCTCCGGCAGGCGCTTCTTCAGCTCGCCCACGGGAATGCTGTATTTCGCCGACATTTCTTTCTTGATCTTCGCGTCGACGTAGGGGAATCGCGCAACGTCGACCATCAGGTCTTCCCGCTTGGGCAAGAATTCGTGCAGCGGAGGATCGAGCGTGCGGATGATCACCGGCAGCCCGTCCATAGCCTCGAATAAGCCGGCGAAATCCTTGCGTTGCATGGGCAGCAGCTTCAGCAGAGCCTTGCGGCGCGATTTTTCGTCGCGCGCCAGAATCATCGCCTGCATGAAGGGGATGCGATCTTCGGCGAAGAACATGTGCTCCGTGCGGCACAGGCCGATGCCTTCGGCTCCATACAGGCGCGCGACTTTGGCGTCGCGCGGAATATCGGCGTTGGCGCGTACTCCGAATTTTCCGCGAAATTCGTCGGCCCATTCCATCAGTTTCGCGAAGTAGCCCGATTTCGGATCGGGCAACGTAGTCTTGGCCTGACCCAGATAAACATTGGCGCTGGTGCCGTCGATGGAAATCCAGTCGCCTTCTTTCACGACCACTGTTTTCCCGCCCACCGCGACCGAAAAACGCTTTTCTTTTTCACTGATGCTGATGGATCCCGCGCCGACAATGCACGGGCGCCCCATTCCGCGCGCGACCACCGCCGCATGGCTCGACTTGCCGCCGACCGCCGTCAGGATTCCTTTGGCCACATCCATTCCGTGAATATCGTCGGGTGTAGTTTCTTTGCGAACCAGAATCACCGGACCGGACTTGCCGAGTTCCACTGCATCGTCAGCCGTGAACACCGCGCGACCCACGGCGGCGCCGGGCGAAGCGTCGATTCCGTTGGCGAGCAGCGTCAGGGTTTTCAGCGACGCCGCATCGAACACCGGATGCAGAAGCTGATCGAGCTGCTGCGGCTGCACGCGCAGAACGGCTTCGCGCTTGCCGATCATCCCTTCTTCCACCATTTCTACCGCGACGCGAACTGCCGCAGGTCCGGTACGCTTGCCGTTGCGGGTCTGCAACATGTACAGCTTGTCCTGTTCGATGGTGAACTCGAAATCCTGCATGTCGCGATAATGCTGTTCGAGCTTGTTGGTAATCTCGCGCAGCTCGCGATAGGCGTGCGGCATCACTTTTTCAAGCTCCGAAATCGGCTGCGGAGTACGAATGCCGGCCACCACGTCCTCTCCCTGCGCATTGATCAGAAATTCGCCGTAGAAAGTCTTGGCTCCGGTCGCCGGATCGCGCGTGAAACCGACGCCGGTGGCCGAAGTGTCGCCCATGTTGCCGAACACCATCGCCTGGACGCTGGCCGCGGTGCCGATCTCATCCGGGATTTTTTCCATCTTGCGATAGTAGGCGGCCTTCGGATTCCACCACGAGCGAAAAACGGCGTCGCGCGACATGGATAGCTGCTCGCGCGGGTCCTGCGGAAACGGCTTCTTGGTTTCTTTCTGGACCAGCTTTTTATATTGATCGATAATCGCCTTTAGATCGGCGGCGTTCAGATCCGTATCGAGCTTGGCTTTGGCTTTACGCTTTCGCTCATCGAAAATGTGATCGAATTTTTCCATATCGATGTTGAGCGCGACTTCGCCGAACATCTGAATGAAGCGGCGGTAGGAATCGTACGCGAATCGCGGATTGCCGCTGAGCTTGGCGAGCCCTTCCACGCTTGCATCGTTCAGGCCGAGGTTGAGAATGGTGTTCATCATCCCCGGCATGGAGAATTTCGCGCCGCTGCGGACGCTGACCAGGAGCGGATTGGCGGGGTCGCCGAGCTTCTTAAGGATCTGCTTTTCCAGCTTGTCGAGAGCTTTGAGAATCTCGTTGTTGATCTCGTCGGGAACCTGGTTGCCGTTCTGAAAATAGATATTGCAGACTTCGGTCGAAATCGTGAATCCCGGCGGCACGGGAATTCCAGCGCGAGACATCTCCGCGAGCCCGGCGCCTTTGCCGCCGAGGACATCTTTCATAGTGCCGTCGCCATCGGCGGCGCCGTTTCCAAAGCTATAAACGTATTTTTTCATTTCTGTTCTCCTGAGGTGACGATTTCCGAGAAATCGGCGATGGTGGAAAATTCGTTGAGAAGATCGTAGAGAAGCGTGAGGCGATTTGCGCGGACGTTCGGGTCCGGAGCGTTCACGAGGATCTTATCGAAGAACGCATCGACGCGTGGACGCAGGGACGCGATGGCCTCAAGTTCGGCGCGGTACCCTGCACCTTTTGTCTTGCGCACCCGCTGGTAATCGTCGAAAAGGTCCTTTTCCGGACCGGCTTCAAGCAGGTCTGGCCTCAATGGACCGGACTTTTCAAACTTGGCCTGCGTCAGAATGTTTTGAATCCGCTTGAAGCTGGAAGCGAGCGGTTCGAAGTTCTCGGTGGGCCGAACTTGCGAGAGCGCAAGCAGCCTGAGTTCCATGTCTGGTAGACCGCCATCGCTGCGCACGGCGTTTACCTCGTCGTACTTGAAGCCGCGCACGTCGCGCAGGTAATACTGAACTCGGTCGACCAGGAACGCGTGCAATGGCGCGTCGCCCTTGACCAAATCCTTTAGTGGGTAATCGAGGCCGGCCTCGAAAAGAATCTTAATGAGGCCTTGCGCGGCGCGGCGAAGAGCGAATGGGTCTTTTGAACCAGTCGGCGCCATTCCGACCTTGAAACATTCGCGCAGAGTATCCAGCTTGTCCGCGAGCGCAAGGATCTGCCCATCGCGAGTCTCCGGGATCGAGTCCTCCATGCTGAGCGGTTTGTAATGCTCGTAGATCGCGCGTGAAACAGCCTCTGGCTCGCCCTGATGCTTTGCGTACAGTCCGCCGACGACACCTTGGAGATCCGTGAACTCTTTCACCATTTCGGTGGTGAGGTCGGCCTTGCAGAGCAGAGCCGCGCGCTGTGCTTCGTGACTGCCCCCGAGTTCCTTCACCAGTTCCACGACGCGCTTGGTTTTATCCAGATACGATCCGAGCTTGACCTGGAGCGTCACCTTCGCCAGATCGTCGACGCGATCCGCGAGCTTCTTGTGCTGATCCACGTCCCAAAAGAAGCGAGCATCGTTGAATCGTGCTTTCAGCACTCGCTCATTGCCGTGCTTTACCAAGCCCTCGGGATCCCCCGAGGTGTTCATCACCGCGACGAAGTTGGGCGCAAGCTTCCCGTGCTCGCTCTCGACCGAAAAATATTTCTGATGATGCCGCATCACCGTGGTGAGCACTTCGGCCGGCAGTTCGAGGAATGCCGGATCGAACTCGCCTCGGATGGCGGTGGGAAATTCGGTGATGAACGTCAGGGTCTCAAGCAGATCCGGATCGATTTTCGCCCCTAACGCCGCGGCCTCTTTCTCGATCTTGTGCCGGCGCTCGTGCGAAGAGAGAATCACGAAGTTCCTGCGCAGCTCGGCTTCGTAATTCTCAATTGTGACCGGAATCGACGACGAGCCAAGCTGTCGATGACCGCGCGTGACATTTCCACTCTTCACGCCCGCAATTTCGAACGGGATCACCTGATCGTCGAGCAGCGCGACCATCCAGCGGATCGGGCGAATGAAGCGAAAACCGGTCTTGCCACCAATCCAATACATGGTCTTAGGCCACTGAATGCTGCGGATGTCTCCAGGCAGGTTCTCGGCGAGAATGTCGATCATCTTGCGGCCTTGGACCAGCTTGCGATATTCGTAGTATTCTCCAGCTTTGCCGAGTTCCGACGGGTTGATTCCCTGCTTTTTCGCAAAGCCGGCTGCCGCGCGATCGCCTGCCGAAAGCGGAGGTCCGGGAATAATCATTTCGTGGTCCGGCGTGCGCTCGTCTAGGCCCGAGCCCTTAACGAGCAATCGACGGGGCGTAGCATCGACCAGTAGATCTTGATAGCCGTTGTACAAGGCACGCAATTGTTGTAGAGCGCGCGGGATCATCCAATGGGGAATCTCTTCCGTCCCAATCTCGAGAAGAAAATTCATGCGGTTTGGTCCACCCAAGCTTTCGCCGTCCCCACCGCCAGATCGCGGACCCTCTTGATCATTCCCACGCGCTCCGTCACCGAAATCGCGCCGCGCGCGTCGAGCAGATTGAACAGATGCGAGCATTTCAGCACCTGCTCATACGCCGGAATCACCGGATAGCGCTTCTTCTCCGGCGATTTCTCGTCGTAGTTCCCCAACAGACGCTTGCACTCCGCCTCATACTCGTCAAACAGCCGACGCAGACGATCGATATCCGCGACTTCAAAGTTATACACCGACGATTGCAGCTCATCGGCAAAACGCACGTCGCGATATTTCACGCCCGGAGCCCACTCGATGTCATACACGCTATCGACGCCCTGTAAAAACGCGCTGATGCGTTCCAGGCCGTAGGTCAGCTCGGCCGAAACCAGGTCGACATCGAACCCGCCGCATTGCTGGAAATAAGTGAACTGCGAAATCTCCAGACCGTCGAGCATCACCTGCCATCCGATGCCCCACGCCCCCAGCGTCGGCGCTTCCCAGTTGTCTTCCTCGAACTTGATGTCGTGTTTCTTCAGATCGATTCCGATGGCTTCAATGCTGCCCAGATACTGATCGATCACATCGTCGGGCGACGGTTTCAGGATCACCTGCAACTGCTGATGCTTGTACAGGCGATTGGGATTTTCACCGTAACGGCCGTCGGCGGGACGGCGGCTGGGCTGAACATACGCGACCCGATACGGATTCGGACCCAGCACTCGCAAAAAGGTTTCGGGACACATGGTGCCCGCGCCCACTTCCATGTCGTACGGCTCCTGAATGATTGCGCCGCGATCCGCCCAGTAGCGCTTCAATCGAAATACGGTGTCTTGAAATGTGTCCAATTACAGCGCCTCCAGAATCGGGACGGTCAGGAATTTTCGTTCCACGTGCTGCTCCATGGTTCGAACCAAAGCGCGGCGCAGGTCGGCCGCAGTGGATTTGGTCCACTCGCGCGGCGTCAGTTTGTTCAACGCCGTTTCCAACATTTCCTGCGCGATCTCCGCAGATTCGTGCTTCACCCGCAATTCGGGTAACACGCCGCTGAGCCGCGTGGCCCACAGGCTGAAATACAAAACCGAGGCCCACACATCGCCGCCCGAACGCAAATACGCGAGCACCGCCACCATCAGGCGAAAAATTTTCTCGTTCGGCTCATGCGCCGGCAGCAGATGCTCAGCCACTTCGGTGAAATAATCCAGCGCGACACCGCTCGCGTAATCCGAGCTTAAGTCGAACTGCGACTGAATCAGCTCGCAGCCGGTCAAGGTCGCCAATTCCGCGTTTTCCCGTTGAAAATACGCCATACGGACGTGAGACAGCCGTTCCAGGCCGGAGCCGAACGGGCTCTTCGGCCGGCGCGCCCTCCGCGCCACGCCGCGCATCTTGCCCAGATCACGGGTGAAGAAACTCACGATCAAGTCCGCTTCCCGAAAGGGGTAAGTGCGCAGGACAAACGTCTCGCTGACCCGCGCGGGCATAGGTTGGCCGCAAATAATAGGGTAACATGGAGCAGGAGAGTTCATGCTTCGGTTCGCGATTCTTATATTGTTGGCGGCCGCGGCGCAGGCCGGGTGGATCATCGATCAATCCACCCGCGGCGACGAAAAGGTCCGCATCGTCATCGGCAAGTCCGACTGGAAGGAAACCCGCGGCAAACGCGACCTGATCGCCGACTTCGCCGACGACATGGTGTTCCGCATCGATCATCAGGCCAAGACCGTCGCCAAAATTACGCTGAAGGCGTATCTCGAAAAGCAAGCGGCGGAGCAGCATCACGACGCGGAGAAACCCAATGGTCCCGATCGCGTGGGCGGCGTCGCGTGCTTGCGATTCCAGTCGGTCTATACTCCGGGCGACGACCGCGGAGCGGAAGGCTGCGTCACCAACATGTTCACGGTGGCGGCTCCGTATGAGGAAAAACTGGAAGCGTGGCTGCGCGCGACCCAGGCGTTCGGCGATCGCGGATTGCTTGTCTGGATGCGCGCGCAAACCGGTGGACCGTGGCACGTCACGCTGTGGACCACGCACGCCGTGGAGCGGGAAATCTCGCGCGAGGAATTTTTCCCGCCGCCCAAGTATCAGGAAGTTCCGTTCACTTTTGAGTGATCCCCAGCTTGGCCAGATCGGCGCGCAGCGCGACTTCTCCGCGCGAACCCACTTCATAGGCCGCGACTTTGCCTTCCCGGTCGATCAGCACCATGGTCGGAAACGCATTCACGAATAATTGCGCTACCAGCTCGGCTTCGTTGTCCACCAGAACCAGCGGATAGGTGAGCGCCATCGAGCCCAGGAACTTGTCGACCGCGCTGCGTTCTTCGCCGACGTTCAATCCGACGACGACTAATCCCTTGTCGCGAAACTCGCGATGCAGTTTTTCCAGATTCGGCAGCTCGCGCTGGCAGGGCAGGCACCAGGTGGCCCAGAAATCGAGCAGCACCACTTTTCCGCGCAGCCCGGCCAGATCGACGTCGGCGCCCGCGATGGTCTTGGCTTTGAAATTCGGCGCCGGTTTGCCGATCACATCGGGTTTGGCGATGCCGGGCAGCGTCCAGTCGTCGGTTTGAGTCGCGCCGGGCGGCGGCGTGAACTCGAACAGCGAATCTTGGAGATTGATGTTTAGCCGCACGGCCGTAGTGCGAGTGGATTGCGTCATGTTGACCGGCTCGGCCACGCCTTCCATCGTGAGCTTCGCCGTGAAGGTGGTTTGCAGATTCAGATGGTCGGATTTTCGGATCCAGGAGCGCTGCTTGCCTTCATTAATGATGATGTCGTGATCCGGAAGCTCGATCTTGTTGAAAATCGTCTCCACCACCCAGCACGGCATGTCGTCGCCATTCACTGGCAGCGACTCTTCGCCCGTGATTTTCACGGACATGATGGATTTGTTGACGTCGGGAAGATTCTTGGGCAGGATTCCCGAATCGTTCACGGCCGCTTCGGGCGAGCCGCTGGCCTCGCGCTTGATATATTTTTTCGCCGGCGACATGTAATACCAGGTGTGTTCGCCGTCGCTGACGATGGTGACCTCGCCGGCCTTGCTTCGGGATTCAATGCGCATCCGGTCGGGCCGGCGTACCGAAATCGACGACGGCATTTCAAGCTTGGTGTCGATGACGCCGCCATGCATTTCGATCTCGACGATCGATTCGAGCTCATAGGTGCGGTACTGCTTGATCGCGTCGGCGGACTGGCGAATCAATTCTCGTGGATCGGGTTGCGCGGCCAGTGCCACGGGCAGAAGCAGCAGCGCGAGGCCTCTCATCACCTCTATGGTAGCTGGATCGATTTATTTTGCGGAAGGATCGTTCTGCATCATCCCGAACTGATTGCCTTCGGAATCCAAACAATACGCGAGCCAGCCGATGCCGGGTACAGCCATCTTGGGCGCGACCACTTTGCCGCCCGCGGCTTCCACCGCTGCGACGGCCTGGTCGACATTGGCCACGCCGATGGTGTTTACGGTAGAAAAGCCTGGATAGAGGCGCTTCATGATGCCGCCGTTGATACCGGGCTCGGATGCGTCGCCGGTGGAGACCAGCCAATAGTCCGTCGGACCGGCCCATTTCTGGATCTTCCATCCGAAAGCTTTGGTGTAAAACTCGACGGCGCGCTCGGGATTATCGGCCGGGAGTTCGAAGTGAACCACTCTTGCCATGATTGCTCTCCTTTGTTTCTGAAATTAGACGGTCTCCGCCTTCGGCGGTCTCTGCGTCGCAAAACCGACGATCGCGCCCAGAATACTGCCGGGCAGCATGATCGCGAAATAATATTTTCCCTGCATCTGCGCTACTGCGAAACTCAACAGCATCCCGACCAGCAGCCCCACCAGAATCCCCAGCGGAACGCTGTTCACCTTGCGCGCGAAGATTCCAGCCGCCAGGCCGGTCAGGATTCCTTTGAAGCAGGAGCCGATGACGATTTGCGCAATCTGAGACCGCACCTCCGGCGTGAACCATGCAGTCAGGCCGTCGAATACGCCTAAAACTCCGCCCAGGACGATGCCGATCATCAGTTTTTTCATGAGTCCTATGAGGATACTATTAAACATCCCGCGCGATTCCTTTACGTAGAATTGAGGGGTGTCCTATCTGTGAGCCCCGCGGGGGCGGAGACGGCAACTGAGGAAACCAGAGTGTGCGATCGCACCAAGAACACGTCCATGGATGTACCTTATCGTCTCACTCGAATGCAATTTCTGTTCTCGCTCCTGGGCGGCTTACCGGGCACCGCGCTGTGCCAACCTAGCAGCGGCCTAGCCCGGGAACTTCAACAACGTTTTGCAAACGAGGGCCTGGCATTAGTTCGAATTCGTGACAATTGGATGGGGTTCTTCATTGGCGGCGGAAACACCATAACCAGGAACCCAAAGGGCAATTCGGTGGCTTGGTTCTCCGCCAACGGCGATTTTGTTGCATGGTGGATTCTTAACTCCCCGGTGATTATCCATAGCTGCCCTGGATCGATCGCCGTTGCTGGGCGGGACGGTAGGCTTCTCTGGCAGCTCCCCGGAGGATTTCGGGGCGGTGGCGAGCTGATTCAAACATTGGGCCTGTCACAAGACGGGAGGCGGGTCGCGCTCTATGCCGAGAATGTCAGTGGTCAGCGCGCGGCGCACGTCATTGGCCCAGTGGACCTTTCCTTGCAGTGGGTAGACATCACGACTATGAAAATGGTGCAGATTAGTGAGCCGTCGAGAGCCGACGACGTTGGGTCCATCTCTTGGGCGCCAAACGGAAACTCCTTCGTGTTTGATCGTGCCGGTAAGATTTTCATTTACGATCTTGCATCGCACCGGACGTTAGCGGTCGCGGATGGCCGGGACCCAACGTGGTCCCCCGATGGGAAGCAAATCGCCTTCCGGACAGAGGAGGGGAGGGCCGTTGCGATCAATCCGACAACGCTTGAGAAGAAGGCGTTTCTCGGCAATCGAAAAATTCTGTCCGCAGTTCAGTGGTCTCCAGATTCTCGATATGTTCTCGCGACTGAGCCTGCGTCTACTGTAGATAAGGTAACCCACCTTGATCCATCGGTGAGTGCGATAACCAGGGTATACAAGCTCAGCGATATGTCGAGTGTGACCGTCGACACAATTAATATCGACAGCCTCGATGATCGGGGACGGTGGTGGTTTTGGATTCTGGATTACCCGGGCTTCCTTCGGGGCGCGGGGACAGCGTTACCTCTGCGTTGCGGTCCATAGTAATCGGTGCTCCGCAAAATTAGTGCTCAGCAGTGGTGTCCGTCGCGTCGCCGGCGGTTCTGCGCGCAGGGGCTGGGGTGACGATTCAGCTCGACTGAGGCGTCACAGCAAATCGTGACGGCCGGCTTTTTCCAGGCGCTTTACCAGATCGCCCACCTTTTGCGCGCAACGCCGGTCGGCGATCAGCAGAGCGTCGGGAGTATCGACCACGATCAGGTCTTTCACGCCCAGCAACGCCACCAGTTTTTCGGCGTGGACGTAATTTCCGGTACTCGCTTCCACCAGCGAGTTCCCGCGGCAGGCATTCCCGTGCTCGTCGCGCGATTCGAGCTCATACACCGCATCCCAGCTCCCCACGTCGTTCCATCCGATATCACCCGCCGCGATTCCGGCCACGTTCTTGGCGTGCTCCAGGACCGCATAGTCGATGGAAATATTGTCGCAGCGTGGAAAAACTTCTTTCAGGCGCGCGGCAAATTGGCGGCTTCCGAAAGCGGGAAGGCTCGCCAGCAGGACCGCGGTCTTGGGCAGATGTTTGCGCAGCGCATCCAGAAGAACCGACGTCTTCCAGAAAAACATGCCTGCGTTCCAATAAAAATTCCCGGCATCGAAAAAGCGCTGCGCGGTCGCGGCGTCGGGCTTTTCGCGAAAGCTGCGAACATCGGTCAGCGTTCCGGTTTCGACGTTCTTGGGAAATTCGATATAGCCATAACCGGTTTCAGCCCAGCGCGGCTTGATTCCGAGCACCACCATCTTTCCCTGCTTCGCCGCGCGAAATGCAGGACGCAGCAGACGAACGTACTCCCGCGGACGGCCGATCACGTGGTCGGCGGGAAAGACTCCCATCACGGCGTTGGGATCGATGGATTGGATAATATGCGCTGCGAGTCCGATCGCGGGCGCGGTATTGCGCGCGGCGGGCTCGGCCAGAATCTGCTTCTTGGGAACTTCCGGAAGTTGCTTGATGATCTCGTCGCGCAGATGATCGTTGGTCAGGATCCAAATTCGTTCCGGCGGCAGCAGCGGACGCAGGCGATCCACGGTTTGCTGGATCAGCGATCGTTCGCCCAGGAAACGCAGGACTTGTTTGGCGCGCGCGCGGCGGCTGCGCGGCCAGAAGCGAGTGCCCCGCCCTCCTGCCAGAATCAGCCCGTACAGGCTTTTCATTATTGGACAGGATAACCGCGGACCAGCTTCAGTTCGCGATCCCAGCGGGTCCGGGTGAAGAAATGCTGCGCCAGGTCGATGAAGTGGTTGGCGTTGTAATCCACCCAATCTTCGGTGGGCGCCTCGTAGGACCAGAAAATCACCAGCGGCTTGCCGATGATGTTCTCGCGCGGGACGAATCCCCAATAGCGGCTGTCCAGCGAATTGTCGCGATTGTCGCCCATGGCGAAGTAGAATCCCGGCGGCACCACCAGTTCGCCATTCACGACATGGTTATCCAGCATTTCGCGCGCTCGGTCGACCACCGGACCCCACGGCGTCCCCGGGAAATTATCCCGATACGGCTCGATGCGCGGGTCGATGTGCTGAATGTACGGCTCCACCAGCGCGTGCCCGTTCAGATAAACCACTTTATCGACCACGCGAAGATGATCGCCGGGCACGCCCATGCACCGCTTGACGTAGTTCTGCTGAATGTCCATGGGATAGCGGAACACGATAATGTCGCCGCGCTTGGGCTCGGTGTACGGCAGCAGGTACTTCGTGATCGATCCCGGGGGTGCGTAGGAAAGCTTGTCGACCAGCAGATGGTCGCCCACCAGAACCGTCGACTCCATGGAAGGAGTGGGGACGATGAAGGCCTGCACCAGCGTGGTGGTTCCGAACAGGAGGATCAGGATGTTAATGGACCACTCGTTAATGAAGGCGATCGTCGAGTCGACGTATTTTCTCATGGTTACTTAACAGGATACCCGTGCAGGAGCATAAACGTCCGTCTCCACCGCGTTTTCGAGAAAAAATTCTCGGCCAGGTCAACGATGTGGGGGACGCTGATGGCGGAATCGTTCAACTGGCTGGTGGGCGCATCGTAGGACCAGTAGATCACCAGCGGCTTCCCGATGATGTTCTCGCGCGGCACGAATCCCCAGTAGCGGCTGTCGAGTGACGAATCGCGGTTATCCCCCATGGCGAAATAGGAATTCGGCGGCACCACGACTTCGCCATTGACCACGTGATGCTGGAGCATTTCGAGCGCGCCGGGATACACGTTGGCATTGGGTTCAGTCGGGAAATTGTCGCGATAGGAGTCGATGTAATCCGTCTTGTTGACCTTATAAGGCTCATCGAGTTTAACGCCGTTGAGATAAACCTCTTTGTTGATGATGCGGATCCGGTCGCCGGGAACGCCCATGCATCGTTTAACGAAGGTCTGGGTGATATCCACGGGGTAGCGGAACACGATGATATCCCCGCGCTTGGGTGCGCGATAAGGCAGCAGATACTTGCTGACCGGTCCGGCCGGGGCATAGGTGAGTTTGTCCACCAGTAGATGGTCGCCGACCAGCAGCGTATCTTCCATCGACCCCGTGGGGATCACGAACGCCTGTACCAGGGTAGTGGTAAGGAACAGGAGCAGGATGATGGTAATAGTCCACTCAGCGATGGTTCCGCGGGGCGGTTCGGTCTCCGGCGGCGTTTCTACGATAGGCGCAATCGGCTCGGTAGCGACCTGTTCAGCGGCGGGTGGCTCAGGGAGCGGAGTGGCAACAGAGTCCGTCGAATTTTCCGGGATCACTATTTTTATTTTAACTCGTTCGAGCGGTCAGTCGGCAAAGGAGTCTAGCAGGTTGCGGAAAAACGCAGAACGAAAAAAGCAACCTGCTAATACGGCGTACGTTCGTAGGTCTGATCGGGGACTCGGCCCCGCGCCCGGCGGTTTCCCGGCCAGTCCAGACGCATGTCCTTGCAGACGTCGTCGAGCATGTCGACGCTGCAGGTCTTCTGCTCTTCGGCGAAAGCGGTCAACAGCAGGTTATCGCATACCGCATTGATGACGCGCGGGATCCCCTGTGCGCGCAGGTGAATCTCGGCCATCAGTTCTTCCGAAAAAACGGTCTGTTCGGTCATTCCCGCTTTTGTCAGGCGCGATTCCATGTACTCCACGGCATCGCGCAGAGTGAAGGGTTGGAGGTTGCACCGGAGCACGATCCTTTGCTTCAGTTGCCGGAGATTCGGAGCATCCAGCTTGCGGTCGAGTTCGGGTTGCCCGGCCAGGATGATCTGCAACAGCTTGCCGTTCCGATTTTCCAGATTCCCCAGCAGGCGAATCTCTTCGAGCACTTCCCATTCGAGGTTATGCGCTTCATCAACGATCAGCACAACCGTCCGGCCGTCCTGCGCCTGCTCGACCAGCAACTGATTGAGCGCGAACAGCACCTCGGTCTTGGAAGTGCGGGAGCAAGGCAAGTCGAGATCGTACGCGATCATCTCGAAAAACTGCTCGACGTTAATCCGGGAGTTGAAAAGAAAGGCAAATTCGATGTAGCGCGACTCCAGGTAGTCGCGCAGGCACTCGAGCATGGTCGTCTTCCCGGTACCGACCTCGCCCGACAGCACAATGAATCCCTTACGAGCCTGGACTCCGTAAACCAGGTTGGCCAGCGCCTCTTCATGCTGTTCACTTCGGTAAAAGAAAGAAGGATCGGGACTTAGACTAAAAGGACTCTCCGAAAAGCCAAAGAAGGCATTATACATATTGAGTAAATCCGCCGCCCTCCGACCGGGGTCTTAAGAACCCTCTCTTATTCTTATAGTCTTATCGATAGTACCACGCAAAACCATGAGCTCAAGCGCCCCGTGTATTAGACGCTAGGAGACTTCAAGCATTACCCAACCCGGCAAACTTGCCGGGCGGCTCCCTTGGAACACGATCCGTCGTGTCTTCGGAAAGGGCATGCCCGTTTGAATCACCTGCTGATATATCGGCACCTGATGCAAAATCTTTCGATAAGACTCGTCCTGGGTGTCCAGGAACGACGATTTTCCTAGCAATCCGGTGCCCCAACCGATCGGCAAGAGGCAAACGTCGGGGCGGGCGCCGATTTCGGAGAGCCGGTTTTCGAGCGCGGTCAGGGTCGCGGTGAGGGCTGCGAGGCTTTCATGTGCCGCGGCGTATTGCTTGTGGCGTTGGACTAACCCGGCGGCATAGCGGTTGGAGGCTTGGAACAATTTGGCCCGATCGGAGACGGATCGCTCGCGCCAATCCCCGCCGAAAGCGGTGCCGGGCGAGGCCATTTCGGCGAAAATCGGTGTCGATTCTTCGATGCGGCGGGG
>Ga0209415_10012871_pt1 | contig 13884 bp, 13 predicted proteins | sample PeaSoiSIISIP2007_FD_187696 | JGI IMG/M metagenome (GOLD analysis project Ga0209415, IMG submission 187696) | Peat soil microbial communities from Weissenstadt, Germany - SII-SIP-2007 (SPAdes) (version 2) | ecosystem: Environmental > Terrestrial > Soil > Wetlands > Peat | place: Germany... | reverse complement strand
TCCTGCATCCGCGCCTTATAGGCCAGCGCGTCCTGCATCCGCGCCATATAGGCCAGGGCGATCGCGAGCAAAGTGCCGCCGACGCAATAGCCGAGCGCATGCACCTTCTTTTCCCCGGTCACCTCGGCGATCACGTCGAGGGCGGCGAAAATCGCCTCCCTGATATAGGCCTCGAAGTCCTTGTCGCGGTGGCGTTCGTCGGGATTGACCCAGGAGATCAGGAAGACGGTCAGGCCTTCTTCCACGGCGAAGCGCACGAAGCTCTTCTCCGGGTTGAGATCGAGGATGTAATATTTGTTGATCCAGGGCGGAATGACGAGCAAGGGCCGCTTGAACACCTGCGCCGTCGTCGGCGCGTATTGGATGAGCTCCATGAGTTCGTTGCGGAAGATCACCTTGCCGGGGGTCGCCGCCATGTTGACGCCGAGCTCGAATTTCGAGGAATCGCTCTGCCTGATCCTGAGCGTCCCGCGGCCGGCCTTGATGTCTTCGGTGAGGATGGAGACGCCGCGCACGAGATTTTCGCCGCTCGAACTAAGAGTCTCGTGCAGAAGTTCCGGGTTGGTGCCGATGAAGTTCGAAGGCGAAAGCGCGCTGGCGATCTGCCGCAGGTAGAATTGCGCCTTCTGCCTCGTATGCGGGTCGGCCGTCTCGGCGCGGGCGACGAGAGTCTCGGCCCAATTCGTCGAGATCGCATGCGCCTGGCGGAGGAAATCGAAGATCGGGCTCTCGCGCCATTGCGGCGCGGCGAAGCGTTTGTCGGTGGGGTCGTGCGGGACGACCGGCTCGTCTGCTTCACCGGAAAGCCGCCGCAAAGTATGCGCCCAGAGGCTGAGAAAATTGCTCGATAGCGCGGTCTGCGCCACGACCGCGCGCTGCGGATCGGCAAGCCAATATTCCGCCACGCGGCCGAAGCTCTTGACCGCGTCGACCACCGTGTCGACCAATCCGCTCGCGCTGCCGCTCTCGGCAGGTTCGAGAAGAGCGGCGAAGGCCTTGCCTCCCTGTCCGACCAGCAAGGCCAGATTTTGCGAGAGCCGATCGAAGTCCGGAGTGGCGGAAGAGGTCGTCTCCGGTCCCGTCGCCTTCTCGGGCGGCGGCGAAACGAGGGCATTCGATGCCGAATCTTCGCGGTCGGGCGGCGGCGAAATGATGCCATTCGATGGCAAAACTTCGCGGGCGGGCGGCGGCGAAATGATGGCCTTAGGCAAAACTTTGCGAGTTGCGCGAGGCTTGTCATTGCTGCCGCTGCCGCCCTGCCTCTTCCGCTTCTTTGCCATGCAATGATCCAGCTTCGCCGCTTCACGTGCCATGATAGAGCTTTATTCCATGGCTAGGAAATCCGCCTCGAGTCGCATGCGCCTCCCCAATGAGCTTGGGATGATCGAAATGTGGTCTTCAGGGCGGATAATTCAATTTTCGCGGCGCGCGGCAATTTTGGCCTGTCTCTGCGCGGCGCCGGCGCTCGCCCAAGAAAATCAGCAGCCGGCTCCGCAACAAGGCACAGTGCCGAAGCCGCCGCAGCCCTATGGCGGAGGCACGCCGCTCGACGTGATCCTGAACACGCGGCTGTGGACGGACGTTCCCGAAGCACAAGACTTCGTGAAGGCAACGCGGCCTCCCGAAGGCACGCTCGAATATCAGCCGACGACCGGCACGGACCCCGTCCGGCCGAAGCTGCGAACGCCCGCGGAACTCAAGGCGATGGAGGACGAGCTCGAACGTACCGGCGCGGCCGCCGAGCGGGCCGCCGGCTTCAAGACGAAGAATTTCCATGTCGAAGCGAAGACGGCGGTGAGCGCCACGACGAAGCCAATGCACCATTTGGACGCACAGAACCGATCGCAATGAGCGTCTTTGCGAGAAGCGCAGCGACGAAGCAATCCAGTGTCGGTGGTGAGCGCTCCTCTCCCCTTGCGGGAGAGGGTGGCTCGCCATAGGGCGCGCTGCGCGCGCCCGTCGCTCAATCAAACGCCCCGCAGGAAGGCAGGGCAATAGAAAGCGGGGTGGCCTCACTGCGCTGAGCGCCCCTCTCCCCGCTTGCGGGGAGAGGGTTAGGGTGAGGGGCCCGGTGATTTGCCACACCGTTGCAAGCCAATCCCCTGGCCCCTCATCCCAATCCTCTCCCCATTCGCTCACGCTCATGGGGAGAGGGGGTAACGCGGGGCACCCTCTCCCGCAGGGGAGAGGTTCACGCATGCACATTCTGGATTGCTTCGCTTCGCTTGCAATGACAGGCGGCCATACAGCCTCTCACTCCTGCTCCGGCGCGCAGAAGCTCAAGATCGCGTCCTTCGGAAAGTCATAGAGCTTGCCGGTTTGCGTCCATGTTGGGCTGACGAGCGTGACGATCTTCGGCGCAAGCTCTTCCGGCGCCCTGAGCGTCGAAGGATCTTCGCCCGGCATGGCGGCGGCGCGCATGCGGGTGCGCAGCGGGCCGGGATTGACGAGCATCACTTTCACCTGCGTCGTCGCCGCGGTCTCCGCCGCGTAAGTCCGCCCGAGCGCGTCAAGGGCGGCCTTTGAGATGGCGAAAGGGCCCCAATAGGGCTTCATCTGCGCCATGTGCCCTGCCGCTGAGGTGACGAACACCACGCGGCCGGCATCGGCCGCGCGCAGCGGCAGGTCGAGCGAGCGGATGAGCCGCCAGTTGGCCGTGACGTTGACCGCGAGCACCTCGTCCCATTGCGCCGGATCGACATGCGCGAGCGGTGTGAGAGGGCCGAGAATCCCGCCATTGCCGATGAAAATATCGAGCTTCCTCCAGCGCTCGTAGATCGCCGCGCCCAGCCGATCGAGCGCCGCGAAATCCTTGAGATCGCAGGGGACGAGGGTCGCCTCGCCGGATTGCGCACGGATTAAGTCGTCGAGCTCTTCGAGGCCGCCCTGCGTGCGGGCAAGCGCGACGATATGCGCGCCGGCACGGGCGAGTTCAAGCGCTACCGCACGGCCGATCCCGCGTGAGGCGCCGGTGACGAGAGCGATGCGGCCGAAGAGGGGGCGGGACATTGTTCGGTTGGGCTAGATGGTCGGAATGCGGCGCGCATGCGCGCGTCAGCCCGTCTCGGCGAGCAGCGAGAGCTGCGATTTCGTCTCGCCGCTCACATCGGTGAGATTGGTCGGATAGTCGCCCGTGAAGCAATGGTCGGTGAATTGCGGCCGCGCGGCATCGCGGCCCGTCTCGCCCATCGCCCGATAAAGTCCGTCGACGGAGAGGAAGGCGAGCGAATCGCAGTCGATATAGCGGCGCATTTCCTCGACAGAATGGGTCGCGGCCAGCAGCTTGTCGCGTTCGGGCGTATCAATCCCATAATAGTCGGGATGCGTGATCGGCGGCGAGGAAATCCGGAAATGCACCTCGCGGGCGCCGGCCTCGCGCATCATCCGCACGATCTTCACGGAAGTGGTGCCGCGCACGATGGAATCGTCGATGAGCACGATGCGCTTGCCGGCCACGGCGGCGCGGTTGGCGTTGTGCTTGAGGCGCACGCCGAGTTCGCGCACCGACTGGCTCGGCTGGATGAAGGTGCGGCCGATGTAATGATTGCGGATGATGCCGAGCTCGAAAGGAATGCCCGATTCCTGCGCGAAGCCAAGCGCCGCGGGAACGCCGGAATCGGGAACCGGCACGACGACATCGGCATCGATCCCCGTTTCGCGCGCGAGTTCGCTGCCCATCGCCTTGCGCACGTCATAGATGGAGCGGCCGTGGACGATCGAATCCGGCCGCGCGAAATAAATATATTCGAAGATACAGGGCCGCATCGGCCGCTTCGGAAACGGCCGCAGGCTTTCAATCCCCGTTCCGGAGATCACCACGATCTCGCCGTTCTCGACATCGCGGATGAAACGCGCGCCGATGATGTCGAGCGCACAGGTCTCGGAGGCGAAAATGTAATGGCCGTCGAGTTCGCCGAGCACGAGCGGCCTGATCCCGAGAGGATCGCGCGCGCCGATGAGCTTCTTGTGCGACAGCGCGACGAGCGAATAGGCGCCTTCGATCTGCCGCAAGGCCTCGATGAAGCGCTCGATCAGCCGGGTGCGGCGGCTCTTCGCCACGAGATGAAGAATGACTTCCGTATCCGTGGTCGATTGGAAAATCGCGCCGTCTCTCACGAGATCGCGGCGCAAGGTCAATCCGTTCGTGAGATTGCCGTTATGCGCGATGGCGAAACCGCCCGAGCTCAGCTCCGAGAACAGCGGCTGGACATTGCGCAGGATCGTCTCGCCCGTCGTCGAATAGCGGACGTGGCCGATGGCCGAGCGGCCGGGCAGGCGTTCGATGGTCGAAGCGCGGGAGAAATGCTCGCTGACGAGACCGAGACGGCGTTCAGAATTGAACCTATGGCCGTCGAAGGTGACGATGCCGGCGGCTTCCTGGCCGCGGTGCTGCAGGGCGTGAAGTCCCAGCGCCGTGATCGTTGCCGCCGAAGGATGGTCGAAAATGCCGAAGACGCCGCATTCCTCGCGCAACCGGTCGGCGTCCAGATCGAAGGTCTCCTCACCCCTCGTAGAAGCGGCAGCCTGCTCCTCCGCGGCACCCATCAATTCCCGAGAGTCGCAATTCAACGGGAGCCACCTTCCATTGCCGAACGCCGGGCGGGCAGGGGCGAAGCCTTCACCCATTCAAATAATATCACACGGGTCAAATGCCAGAAATTTCGTGCTTCGGCCGAGAGTTAGGCCCAGGAATCCCATGCCAAGCCGGCGCGCACCCTTAACCTTCCTGGAAATTTACCCCAAATCAACGTGTTAGGTGGCCGGCGATGCTCACGTCTTATCCGGCGGAGACGCAGCCGGGGCCGCCGCTGGAGGGGCAGCCGGCGGAGCCGGCGGGGGCGCCGCCGCCGGCGTATCGCTGTCCGGCACGGCTTCCTCGGTGGCGGCCTTCGGATTCTTCAACCTGTTGAGAAGACCCTCGGGGTCGTCCGGCAACAGGGCAATGAGTTCTTCGCCGGTCGATTGAAGCACCGGTTTCATACGCGCGTCCTTCACCCACTCCGGCTGGGATTTCTCGGGGACGAGCCAATTGAAGAATACGAAAGCGATCACGCAGAGCAAAATCCCCCGCACCGCCCCGAAAACGAAGCCGAGAGAGCGGTCGAGCGGGCCGACTTTCGAGTCGAGAATGGCGTCGGATATTTTGACCGTGATCACCGACACCAGGATCAGGGTCACGAAGAAGACGATGGCCGCGGAGACCGCAATCGCGACCGCATCCTTGCTGATATAGGGCTTTACGTAAGGCAGCACATAGGGGTGCAAATAGATGGCCGCCACGGCGGCCGCACCCCAGGACGCAATGGCAAGGACCTCGCGCGTAAAACCCCGGACCATGGCGAGAACTGCCGAGATGAAGACGATGACGATCACGCCGAGATCGAGATAGGATGGCATAGAAGGCCTCATGCGTCAGATGAGCTTGCCTTATAGCGAAGCAAACGGCCGGCGTCACCCCACCGGACCCTCATCGCTGCGCCGGCGCGCGTCGCTCGCCCGGCCCCGCAATTATGGCGACGAGATCGGCGATTTCGGCGCAGGTCCTGAGCGCCATATTCTCAGGCCGCGCCGCGCTTGCCTCTTTGGGCTCCTGTGTCGAGGGCGGGACGATGGCACGCTTAAAACCGAGCTTCGCGGCTTCCTTCAATCGTGGCACGGAATGGGCCACAGGCCGAATCGCCCCTGAAAGCCCGATCTCGCCGAAGAAGACGCAGTGCGGCGGCGGGCAATGCCCGGTGAATGACGAGACGAGGGCGGCGGCCGCGGCAAGATCGGCGGCGGGTTCGTTGATCCGCAATCCCCCCGCCACACTGAGAAAGACGTCGTGTTGGCCGAGTCGCAGACCGGCGCGCGCTTCAAGCACGGCGATCACCATGGCAAGGCGGTTCTGGTCCCAGCCGACGACGGCGCGGCGCGGCATTCCGAGCGGGCTTGGCGCGACGAGCGCCTCAATTTCGGTGAGCAGCGGCCTCGTTCCTTCGATTCCGGCGAAGACAGCGGTGCCCGGCGTGGCAACGGCGTGAGCGGAGAGAAACAGGGCAGAAGGATTACCCACCTCGGTGAGGCCGCGGCCGGTCATCTCGAAGACGCCGATTTCGTTGCTCGGGCCGAACCGGTTCTTCAAGGCGCGGAGAATTCGGAAATCGCGGCCGCCCTCGCCGTCGAACGAGGTGACCGCGTCGACCATATGTTCGACGACGCGCGGTCCGGCGATCTGCCCGTCCTTGGTCACGTGGCCGACGAGAATGACGCTTGCGCCGCTGGTCTTCGCATAACGGATGAGGACTTGCGCGGCGCCGCGGACCTGCGTCACCGTTCCCGGCGCCGCTTCGACCAATTCGCTCCACATTGTCTGGATGGAGTCGATGACGAGGAGCGTCGGAGCGTCGCCCTCGCGCAAGGTCGCGACGATGTCTTCGACTTTGGTTTCGGCCGCGAATTCGATGGCCATCTCGGCGAGGCCGAGGCGCTCGGCTCTGAGCCGTATCTGGTCGATCGCCTCTTCGCCCGAGATATAGACGACGCGGCGGCGCTCGCGCGCCAAGGCTCCGCAAACCTGGATGAGCAGCGTCGATTTGCCGATGCCCGGCTCGCCGCCGAGCAGCAGAACCGAGCCCGGCACGAAGCCGCCGCCGGTCACCCGGTCGAATTCGCCGAGACCTGTCCTGATCCGCGTCGGCGGGATTGTCGGGGTGCCGAGGTCGGAGAGGGCAAAGATGCGGCCCTTGCCGACCCCTTGTCGCGGCGCGCCGATCGTCTCCTCGACGAGCGAATTCCACGCGCCGCAGGCGTCGCAGCGGCCTTGCCAGCGCGGCGCGACTGCGCCGCAGCTTTGGCAGATGAAGGACGTGCGTGATTTTGCCATGTGCCTGTCCGCGGCGCTCAGATCCGCGCCGGCAGGTGGTCCTCGCGCGCCAGATTGGCGAAACGCGTCACTTCCGCCTCGAAAGCGAGTTCGATGGTGCCGGTCGGCCCGTGGCGCTGCTTGCCGATGATGATCTCGGCCTTGCCATGAACCTGTTCCATCGCCGCCTGCCATTCGAGAAACTCTTCGGTGCCTTCATGCGGCTGCTTGTTCTTCAAGTAATATTCCTCCCGGAATACGAACATCACGACGTCGGCATCCTGTTCGATCGAGCCGGATTCGCGCAAGTCGGAGAGCAGCGGGCGTTTGTCGTCGCGGCCTTCGACCTGACGCGAGAGCTGCGAGAGAGCGAGGATGGGCACGTTCAGCTCCTTGGCGAGCGCCTTCAGTCCCGTCGTGATCTCGGTCAATTCCTGCACCCGGCTGTCGCTGCGCGTCTTCGAGGCCGAAAGCAATTGCAAATAATCGACGACGAGGACATCGAGGCCGCGCTGGCGCTTGAGGCGGCGGGCGCGGGCGGCGAGCTGGCCGATCGAAATGCCGCCGGTCTGGTCGATATAGAAGGGGATTGTTTGCATCTCCCGCGCGGCCTGCGCGACGCGGTGGAACTCGGCCTCTGATATATCGCCCCGGCGGATCTTGTAGGAGGGCACGCCGGCCTGTTCGGAAATGATGCGCGTCGCCAATTGCTCGGCCGACATTTCCAGCGAGAAGAAGCCGACGACCCCGCCGTTAGCGGTCGCATGGCTGCCGTCCGGCCGCGTCTCGAATTCGTAGGCCTTGGCGACGTTGAAGGCGATATTGGTGGCAAGCGCCGTCTTGCCCATGCCGGGCCGGCCGGCGATGATGATGAGATCGGAAGGTTGAAGACCGCCCAGCTTGCTGTCGACTTCGTAAAAGCCCGTCGCCAGACCAGAGAGGCGCCCGTCGCGCTCCCAGGCCCGCGCCGCCATGTCGACAGCGGTCGCGAGCGCGTCGGAGAAGCGCTGGAAACCGCCGTCGTAACGGCCGGTCTCAGCGACCGAATAGAGCTTGCGCTCGGCCTCCTCGATATGGTCGCGCGGCGAGGCCGTGATCGGCGCGTCATAGGCGCCGTTGACGATCTCTTCGCCGATCGCAATGAGATCGCGCCGTACCGCGAGATTATGAATCGTGCGGCCGTAATCGGCGGCATTGATGATGGTCGTCGCCTCCGCTGCGAGCCGGGCGAGATATTGGGCGATGGTGACGCCGCCGAGATCGTGTTCGCCGAGGAAGGTCTTCAAGGTGATCGGGGTCGCGAGCTTGCCGGCGCGGATCAATTGGGCCGCGACATCATAGATGCGGCGGTGCAATTCCTCCGAAAAATGCTGAGCTTTCAGAAAATCCGAAACGCGGTCGAAGGCGTCATTGTTGACGAGGATGGCGCCGAGCAGGGCCTGTTCGGCCTCGACATTATGCGGCGGCACGCGAAAGCTCGGCTCGCCGGCGCGGACCTGCCCGCTCGGCTGGACAAGAGCCGGCTGGTTGGGACGATCGGCAAAACGTTCAGAAGCGGGCATGTACGTTGAAGGCGAATCAGCGGAAGACGCGAACCGTTCTATCGCACAGAGCACAGCAGGAGGTCAGTGAAATTTACGAGGCGGCGCGGCCGATCCCGCTATGCTCGCAATCCACAAAGCATAAAAATTTTTGGATTGCACGTCGCGTTGATCTCGCTTACCGATCCCCCTGTTAGTGGTCAGCCCTCCTCGCCGCTCGCTTCGGCAAGCGCGGCGCCGACGTCGAGACCAAGATCCTGCATCGAGGCTTCCTCTGCGACAGTCACCTTTTCGCCCTTCGCCTGGCGCACCGCCTCTTCGGGCGAGCGGGCGACATTGATGGTGATCGTGCATTCCACCTCCGGATGAAGATGGACGGGGACTGGATGCAGCCCGAGCGCCTTGATCGGCGCGCGCAGCACGACCTGATCGCGAGCGATCCTAAAGCCGCCGGCCGTGACGGCCTCCGAGATGTCGCGCGCCGAGACCGAGCCGTAGAGCTGCCCGGTCTCGCCGGCCTGGCGAATGATCGTGAAGCTTTGCCCGCCGAGCTTCTCGGCGACCGCCGAGGCCTCGCTTTTTCTTTCCAGATTGTGCGCCTCGAGCTCGACCCTTTGTTCTTCGAAACGCTTCTTGTTGGCTTCAGTCGCCCGCAACGCCTTGCCCGTGGGCAGGAGGAAATTGCGGGCATAGCCGTCCTTCACGCGTACCGTGTCGCCCATTTGGCCGAGCCTGGGAATGCGTTGGAGCAGAATGACTTGCATGGATCGGTTCCTTAGCTGTGAGGGGCCGCCGCCTTGCGGTCGCGCAGCGAAAAGCCGGCATCGAGGAGGCCAACGAGAGTGAAGACGACGAGCGGCCAGGGCATCAGCAAGGCGAGCGCGACGTAGAGGCCGCAGAGAAGGGCGCCGCGGAACTTGGTACCGCGGGAGAGATCGTGGATGACGCAGAGGCCTTGCAACGCGAAGACGATCGCCAGCACCGCCGTCGCGATGCTGGCGATCAAGCCGGCGATGCCGCCCAGCAAGCAAAGCGCGGATGTTGCCGCCAAAGCCACGCCAAGCAGACGCGGCACCCGCAGCTCATGCGCTATATCAGGCCAGGGCCGCGAAAGTAGGTTCGACACTTGCACGACCCGGCCCGCGAGCCACAGATTGAGCAGAAGCAATACAAAGATCATGGACGCGGCGACCGGCGGCATTGCCCTGACCACGAGCCGTGCCAGCTTGGCGAGATCGACGCCGTTGGGCAGCTCGTAAGGGCCGAGCGCCTGGGCCATCAGCGGCGCGATCTTTGCTGCAGCCCTGTCGAGGCTCGCTTCGAAATTTGTCTGGCCGAGGCTCACGATGAGCGTCGCAAAGGCCACGATCGCGAAGCCGATCAGCGCCGCATGGAGGACAATCAGTCCGACCGGATAGTAATCGCATGCCCTTCCTTTCTCGTTGCGGCGCGCGGTCCAGGGCATGGGGGCGTCGGCGCGGTTCAATCCGGCGAGACGGGCGAGCCACCAAGCCGGGAGAGCCTGGCAAAGGGCGAAAATCAAGCCGTCGAGCCCGGCGGTTGAAAGCGCATCTGGCCAGCCGTTCTGCGGTGCAGCGGCGGCCGTCAACAGCGCGATGAAGGTGAAAACGGCGACCGCGACCGCGCCGAGACCCGCCGCATATCCGAAGCCGAGCGTTGCGATCATCAGCGGCAGGGGCGAAAGAGAGGCAAGAAAAAAGGCCGGCAACGTGCCCTGCCGCAGGCTGACGAGAAGAAGCGTCGCCGCGAGCCCGCTGCCCAGCGCGACCGGCACTTTCAGATCGAATGCCTGTCTCTTGATCATCGCCGAGCTGTCCCGCCAACGCGGTTAGGGATGCCTCATCCCAGCCGAACCGCCGCAACCCGGCGGTCTTTTCGCTGCGATTTCCGCCGGCGCCGCGGCGCCGGAAGATGTCAGCGGATCACATAGGGCAGAAGTCCGAGGAATCTGGCCCGTTTGATCGCCTTCGCCAATTCCCGCTGCTTCTTAGCAGAAACGGCAGTGATGCGCGAGGGAACGATCTTGCCGCGTTCCGAAATGTAACGGGAGAGAAGCCTTGTGTCCTTGTAGTCGATTTTCGGCGCATTGGCGCCTGAAAAAGGGCAGGTCTTGCGGCGGCGGAAGAAGGGCCGGCGGGCTGGTGCTGCGGGCGGCGGCATCAGAAGCCTCCTTCTTCGCTGAGGTTCGCCTCGTCTCGTCCGCGGCGTGGCGGACGATCGCCGCGATCAGACCGGCCGCGGCCTCTGTCGCCGCGCTCCCGGTCGCCACGGTCGCCGCGGTCACCACGTTCGCCGCGCTCGCGATCATCCTCGTCGCGCTTGCGCATCATCGCCGAGGGACCCTGTTCCAATTCCTCGAGCCGGACGGTCAAGAAGCGGATCACATCTTCGTTGATGCCCATCTGCCGCTCCATTTCGGCGATGGCATGGGCGGGCGCGTCGATGTTGAGCAGAGTGAAATGCGCCTTGCGGTTCTTCTTGATCCGATAGGCGACGGATTTGACGCCCCAATATTCGGTCTTTTCGATCTTGCCGCCCTGCGACTGGATGATTCCTTTGAACTGCTCGCTTAACGCCTCCACCTGCTGGGCGGAAATGTCCTGGCGAGCAAGATAGACGTGCTCGTAGAGAGCCATGATCTTGCCTTTCCTTACCTGCGCGGCCCGGCGCAAAGCCCTTCGAGCCCCGGAAAGGCTCGAACGAACGAAGGCGGAGACACGGGAAGACGGGAGACCCTGCGCGCTTCTATTTGTTTGTTCTAACGCATGATCTTTTTCCAAAAAGTCTGCAACTTTTTGCGATCATGCTTGCGCGCCTTCCGTTCAGCCTCCGGCCGAGGCCGCAGCGCAAGCCGGACCTCCGGCCTGCGCAACGAAGCGCGCTTTATACGGGGAATATAGCGAAATCAAGAAATGATCCCGCGTCGCGAGATCAGCTCTCAAAGCGCCGCCCTTTTGACGCCGCAGTCCCAAGTCCGATATGCTTGCCTCCTTGATTTGGCTTCGAAGTGCGGCGCTGCCCATGCTGGTCAAGCCGGTTCTTGCTCTCGCCTTCTGCGGCCTCGCTTTGTCGGCGCAGGCCAGCGGGGCGGCTGCGAGCCTGCCGAGCTTGGCGCTCGATCCGCCAGCGCCGCCGTCTTCGCCTTGGAGTGGGCTCCATGACATTGGGCCATTCACGCCTTATGCGGCGCCTGGCGTCGGCTTGGCGAAGCCGAACTCCGGCCCTGGCGATGTCAGAGCAAGCCAACCCGCCAACAATCTCATTAATTCTTCGGGCACAGCAAAGACGGCTCCAACGGTCGGCGCCGGCCTCGATTATGACTTAGGCAACAATCTGCACATGCACATCGGCATCGCCGGCGGTGCAGGGGCCGGAGGAATTATCCGACACTAGAGCAGGATCGTCGATCCTGCTCCAGATTGCTTTGGTGTCATATTGGCGGCGCATATCTCGGCGGCGGAGCGAACGTCAATCGACGTCCTGCTTGTTCATTCCGCCCGATGCGCCCTTGCCCTTCATGCAGTCCTTGCGGAACTTCTTGCGGTCCGCGCCATGCAGGCCCTTGGCGTCGGCCTCCTTGGAACATTCGATGGATTGCGGGGAGCGTTCCTTCGTCATGGCGGGCGCAGCCGGCGTCGCCGACGAAGGCGGCGGCTTGTCGGCGCGTTCTGCGCCAGCGCAGGGCTCAAGCTGAAGCCGGCAATGACGATGAACAAGGCAAGCCTGGAAAGCTGTTTCATGAGTGATCTCCTCCTCGATCAACGACCAGCCCAATAGCCCTAAATATGGGCTGGGGACAATCCTGCCACTTCCGCATCACTTCGACGTGACTGATATGGGCGCTGCGCGGCAGGCTCAGATGCACGGGCCCCATTCGCCGCTGGCGCGGATGCGCCACGATTTCAGTCCGGCCTTGGCGACGACCGTGCGGCCGCTCTTGGCCATGGCGACGAGGTGCTGAAAGATGAGCGGCGTGCGCCAGGCAAACGGCGTGGCCGGATCGCAGACGGCGCGATATTCGTCCGTATCCTCATCTTCCATCAGAATGGTTCCGACCCGGTCGGGCCGCATCTGCGGGCTCATGCCGCGATCGCCTTTCCACAGACATTCGAAGTCGCGGCAGACATCGGGCCGCGCTTCATAGATCCGGCAGCCGCTGCCGAGGAGGCAATTCTTGCAGAAAGGCCCGGCGGGTTTTTCCAATTCTTCGATCTCGAGCACCTTGCAGCACATGCTGCATGCGCCACAGGCCTTTCCCGGAATATCCATGAGTCTATTTGCTCCGCACCGGCACCGAACCTTCGAGATTCGCCACGCATATATGATGACGCGCCGCGCGGTGGAGGCAACCGAAAATCGAAGCAAGGACTGCGCCTTTGCCCGGCCGCTTGACAGATCCCCGGCGGCAATGTCACTCGCACGCCATTCGAAGCGTCGGAGGGGGTGACCGCAGAGCATGGCGAAAGCTTTTGTTTTTCCGGGCCAAGGATCGCAAGCCATCGGCATGGGCAAGGGCTTGGCGGAAGCTTTCGCAGCGGCGCGGGCCGTATTCGAGGAGGTTGATGAAGCCCTGAATCAGAAGCTTTCCGCTCTGATGTTCGAAGGACCCAAAGCCGAGCTCACCCTGACCGCCAATGCGCAGCCGGCCCTGATGGCCACAAGCCTCGCCGCGCTGCGGGTGCTGGAGGCCGAAGCCGGCCTCGACCTCGCGCGCGAGGCTGCCTTCGTCGCCGGCCATTCGCTCGGCGAATATTCGGCGCTGGCGGCGGCCGGATCTCTATCGATCGCCGATGCCGCGCGGCTCTTGCGGCGGCGCGGCGAAGCCATGCAGCAGGCGGTTCCGGTCGGCAAGGGCGCCATGGCCGCGTTGATTGGCCTCGATTATGAGGCCGGTTTGGCTGTCGCCGCGGAAGCGCAACGGGAAACCGGCGCGGATTCGGTCTGCGCTATCGCCAATGACAATGGCGGCGGCCAAGTGGTCGTCTCGGGCTCCAAGGCCGCGGTCGAGCGCGCCATCGAGATCGCCAGGACGAAGGGCGCGCGTCGCGCCATCGCGCTGCCGGTCTCGGCGCCGTTTCATTGCGCGCTCATGCAACCGGCGGCGGAGGTCATGGCCGCCGCGCTGGCAAAGGTCGAACTCAAGGCGCCGAAAGTGCCGCTCGTCGCCAATGTGCTTGCCGCGCCGATCCAGGATCCGAACGAGATCCGCAAGCGCCTCGTCGAGCAGGTGACCGGTACGGTGCGCTGGCGGGAAAGCGTTGCCTTCATGGCCGGGCAGGGCGTCTCAGAATTCATCGAGCTGGGGTGGGGCAAAGTCTTGACCGGACTCTTGAAACGGATCGTCGACAATGCCCGCGGCATCTCGGTCGGAACGCCGGCCGAAGTTGAGGCCTATAAAGCTGTTGCTGAACGAACGAGGCGAAGCTGATGTTCGATCTTTCCGGCAGGACGGCTCTCGTCACCGGGGCCAGTGGCGGC
>Ga0209415_10012870_pt1 | contig 13884 bp, 10 predicted proteins | sample PeaSoiSIISIP2007_FD_187696 | JGI IMG/M metagenome (GOLD analysis project Ga0209415, IMG submission 187696) | Peat soil microbial communities from Weissenstadt, Germany - SII-SIP-2007 (SPAdes) (version 2) | ecosystem: Environmental > Terrestrial > Soil > Wetlands > Peat | place: Germany... | reverse complement strand
CCACTTGGACAAGGTGCTGCAAGCACCACTTGGACAAGGTGCTGCAAGCACCACTTGGACAAGGTGCTGCAAGCACCCCTTGGGGCCGAGCCCTTTCAGGTACGGGGGGTGAGCAGGTACGTCGAGCTCGCCGTGGCCACGAGGCGCCCCTCGCCGTCGGTGAGCCCGGCCTCCACGAAGGCCACCCGGTTACCACCCGAGACGACCCGTGCGGTGCACGTGAGCACGCCGCCGGGGCGCACCGGAGCCAGAAAGCTCACCTTCATCTCGGCGTTGGCCGAGAAGACCTTGCGCTCCTTGGCCCACGTGACCGTCGCCGCTCCCATGGCCGAATCACAGCACGCGGCCAGAAATCCACCCTGGAGGAGCCCGACCGGGTTGGTGAAGCGCTCGTCCGCCGGCATCTGCCACACGGTGGTCCCCGGCTCGGCCTTGTCGACGCACACCATGCCCAGGGTGAGGTCGCAATTGGGAGGCACCTGAACGCGGGGATCGGCCACGCCAGACGGTACCGTACGACCCTCGTGCCCCCGCCGCGAACCGACCCAGCCCCAACCCTCGTTCGGGCCGCCACGGTCATGACCTCGTCCGGCCCGGTGCGCGACGGCGAGGTCGTCATCGAGGGCGGGCTGATCACCGAGGTGCGGCCGGCCCGCGGTGCGGTCCCCGACGCCGTGCTCGTCCCGGGATTCGTCGATCTCCAGGTGAACGGCATCGGCGCCGTGGACGTGGGCAGCGCCACCGGAGATGACTGGGAGTACCTCGACGCCCGGCTGCTCGCTCAGGGGGTGACCACCTGGTGCCCGACCCTCGTGACGGCTCCCCTCGAGGCGCTCGAGACCTCCCTGGCCGCGATCGCGGCTGCGGGCCGCCGCCCGGCCCAGGGCCGGCCCGAGATCGCCGGTGCCCACCTCGAGGGTCCGTTCCTGGCCGTGGCCGGTGCCCATCGCGCCGAGCTCGTGCGGCGCCGGGTCGACGGCTCGTGGCTCGGATCGATCGGCGACGTGCTGCGCATCGTCACCCTCGCGCCGGAGCTGCCCGGCGCCATGGATGCCATCGCCGCGCTGGCCCGCCGCGGCGTGCTCGTGTCGCTCGGCCACTCCGCCTGCTCGGCCGAGGTCGCCGCGGAGGCCACCGAAGCGGGGGCCCGGCTGGTGACACACCTGGGCAACGCCATGGGGCCCCTGCATCACCGCGCTCCGGGTCTCCTCGGGGCCGCCCTCGCCGACGACCGGCTATCGGTGTCGGTGATCGCAGACCTGGTCCACACCCACCCCGTGTTCCTCCGCATGGCCTTCGCCGCCAAGGCCGCGCACGGTGTGGCCCTCGTGACCGACGCCGTTGCCTCGACACCGGCACCGGTCGCCACGGCACCGGGACCGGTCGACACGGAAGCAGGCGCGCCGCCGCGGCTCCCCGACGGCACCCTCGCCGGTTCGGTACTGACCATGGACAGAGCCGTCTCCAACGTCGTGCGGCGCTGCGCCGTTCCCCTCGCCGACGCGGTCGAGGCGGCCAGCTCTACGCCGGCGCGTCTGTTGGGGCTGGAGGACCGCGGCACCATCGCGACCGGGCTGCGCGCCGATCTCGTGGCTCTCGAGCCGGCGCGTGGCGCGTGGCGCGTGGCGTCTGTATGGGTGGCGGGGGTCGAGGCCTGGCCCGCTCCAGGCGCGCCCCGTCGCACTGAGCGAGTCCGCACCGAGCGGACGCGGCAGTAGGGTCGGCACGATGCCCTTTGCGGCCGCCATGAGCGAACATCCGCTTACCGCGCACGCCGTGGGGGAGGTCACCGGAGCCGTCCTCGAACGCATCGGCGAGCGACCCGATTTCGCCACTGTCTTCGTGACGCCTCCGCACGCAGGCGCGCTCGAGGACGTCATGCACACCGTCGACGAGATCCTGCATCCTTTGGTGTCGCTCGGGTGCGCGGCCGAGTCCGTGCTCGGGCCCCATCGCGAGGTCGAACATGACGCCGCAGTCACGCTGTTCGCCGGTCACGTCGGGCCCCTCGTGCCGCTCGTCCTCGATGCTGTGCCTTCGCAGGCGGGTGACGGATTGGTCCTGAGAGGTTGGCCCGCCGAGCTCCCGTTCACCCCGGAGGCGCTGGTCCTGGTGGGCGATCCATACAGCTTCCCGGCCGAGTCGTTCCTCGACTGGGTCGACACCTACCACCCGGGTCTGCGGGTGGTAGGTGGCATGGCGTCCGCGGCGCGCGGTGCGGGCGGCAACCGCCTCGCCCTCGGCACGACGGTCCGCACCGGCGGCGCGGTGGGTGCGTTCCTGGGTCCCGGGGCCGAGGTCGCCACACTCGTGTCCCAGGGCTGCCGGCCCTTCGGCGATCCCCTGGTGGTGACCAAGGCCGAGCACAACCTCTTGCTCGAGCTGGCCGGGCGCCCCGCGTTGGAGCAGGTCGTCGCTCAGGCCCGCGACTCGCTGAGCGAGGAGGAGGTCGTCTTGCTGGAGACCGGTGGGCTGCACCTCGGCCGTGTCATCGACGAGCACCGCGAGCACTTCGGCCGCGGCGATTTCCTGGTGCGCAACGTGTTGGGAGCGGACCGCTCCACGGGCGCCATCGCCTTGGGCGAAGCCGTGGCGGTGGGGACGACGGTGCAGTTCCATCTTCGGGACGCGGCGAGCGCCGACGAAGACCTCCACGTGCTGCTCGCCTCGTGCCGGGCCGACGCCGCACTGGTCTTCACGTGCAACGGCCGGGGAACGCGCTTGTTCGGGCAGCCACACCACGACGTGCGCGTCCTGAGTGAGCATGTGGGCGCCGTGCCCATGGCGGGGTTCTTCGCCGCGGGCGAGATCGGCCCGGTCGGAGGGCGCAACTTCGTCCACGGATTCACGGCGTCCGTGGCACTGCTGCGTGAGCGCGACCGTCGGGCTCGTCCCGACCTCGGGGTCGACCTCGGTCCAGATCTCGATGTCGACCTTGGGCCCGACCCTTGATCCGGACGTCGGGGCCGACCTTGGGCACGACCCTGGGCCCGACCTTGCGCCCGATGCTGCACCGGGCGCAGGGTGCACAACCGGTGGACACACCCCCGAAGACCTGGTTGGCTTCCCCGGACGAGCGGGTACGGTTCTGACCGTGACCGAAGCGGAGCTCGAACAGCTCGGGATCAACGTCGTGCGCGGCCTTGCCATGGACGCCCCCCAGAAGGCCGATTCGGGGCATCCGGGCACGGCCATGGCGTTGGCACCTCTCGCCCACGTCCTGTTCACCCGGATCATGCGACACGATCCGACCGATCCGCATTGGCCCGACCGTGATCGCTTCATCCTCTCCAACGGTCACGCTTCGATCCTGCTGTACTCCTATCTGTTCCTCACCGGCTACGGGCTCACCCTCGACGACATCAAGCAATTCCGTCAGTGGGGCAGCAAGACCCCGGGGCATCCCGAGGTACACCTGACCGAGGGAGTGGAAGTCACAACCGGCCCGCTCGGTCAGGGCTTCGGCAACGGTGTCGGCATGGGCATCGCCGAACGCTGGCTCCGGGCGCGCTTCGGGCCTGACCTCGTAGACCATCACACATTCGTCTTCTGCAGTGACGGGGACCTGATGGAGGGGATCAGCCACGAGGCGGCATCGCTCGCCGGTCATCTCGGATTGGGCCGCCTCGTCTATGTCTACGACGACAACCACATCACCATCGACGGCCCGACTGAGCTCGCCTACAACGACGACGTGGCAGAACGCTTCGACGCCTACGGCTGGCATACCGACAACATCGGCGAGGTGGCCAACGACACCGCCGTTCTCGAGGCCGCGCTGCGACGTGCCATGGCCGTCGAGGACAAGCCGTCGATGATCCTCCTCCGCAGCCACATCGGATGGCCGTCGCCCCACAAGACCGACACGGCCGACGCGCACGGGAGCCCGCTCGGCGAGGACGAGATACGCGAGACCAAGGAGATCCTCGGCCTGCCTCCCGACGAGCAGTTCTGGGTCCCCGACGAGGTCATCGCGTTCTACCGGCGATGCGTGCCACGCGGCCAGGAGCTCAGTGCCGCATGGCGGGCTCGTTTCGAGGCCTGGAAGGGGGACAAGGCCGCCTGGGACGCGTGCCAACGCGGCCGGGGCCTCCAAGGATGGGCCGAGAAGCTCCCGGTCTTCGAAACCGGTGCCAGCCTCGCCACCAGGGTGGCGTTGAACCGGTGCATCACCGCCACCGCCGAGGTGATCCCCGGCCTCTTGGCGGGGTCGGCCGATCTGACCGGCAACACCGGTGTGAAGCTCAAGGACGGCGTCAATCAATCGCCGCAGGATCCCGAAGGCGGGCAGATCCACTTCGGCATACGCGAGCACGCCATGGGCGCGGCGATGACCGGAATGGCGCGCCACGGCGGAGTGCTCCCCGTGGGCGGCACCTTCTTCGTGTTCAGCGACTACATGCGCCCGTCGGTCCGCCTGGCCGCCCTGTCGGAGTCTCATGTCATCTACTCGTGGACCCACGACTCGGTGGGACTCGGGGAGGACGGGCCCACCCACCAACCCGTGGAGCACATAGCGTCACTGCGCGCCATGCCGGGCCTCCGCCTCATCCGTCCCGCTGATGCGAACGAGACCGCGCACGCGTGGCGCATCGCCGTGGACTCCGACGGGCCCACCGCGCTGGTGTTGTCGCGGCAGTCGATCCCGGTCCTGGAGGGAACGGCCGAAGCCGCCGAGGGCGTGGCGCGCGGCGGATACGTGCTCATCGACCCTGAGGGCGAGGGGGATCTCGACATCGTCCTCATCGGGACAGGCTCAGAGGTTTCGCTGTGCGTCGACGCGGCCCGACTGCTGGCGCCCACGCGGGTTCGGGTCGTGTCACTGCCGTCGTGGGAACTCTTCGCGCTGCAGCCGGAGTCGTATCGCCACGATGTCCTTCCCCTCGGTGTCCCGCGTCTCGCCGTCGAGGCCGCCTCCCCTTTCGGTTGGGACCGTTATGCCGACGACGTCGTTTCGATCGATCACTTCGGAGCATCAGCCCCCGGTGCGGTAGTGCTCGAACATTTCGGGTACACGCCAGACAACGTGGCGGCCCGGGCCCGGGCGCTGCTGGTCCGGACCGGTCCGGACGTAGCGCGCTGACACGAACCGACAGCCGGGAGCGCGCCTTCGAGGGCAGTGCCCCCGGTCAGAAGGGAGCACCATGACGAAACTCGAAGACCTCTACGGCCAGCAGGGGCAAAGTCCATGGCTCGACAACCTCCGGCGCGATTACCTGCGCGGAGGGCGCCTGGCCGAGCTCGTGGCCCAGGGGATCCGCGGGGTCACGTCGAACCCGACGATCTTCGCCAAGGCCATCGAGAGCGGGACCTCCTACGACGGGCAGTTTGCGGCGTTGTTGTCGACGCACACAGTCGAGGAGGCGTACTGGGAGCTCGTCGTCACCGACATCCGTGACGCCTTGGCGGTGTTGCGGCCCGTGCACGACAGTTCACACGGCGTCGACGGCTACGTGTCATTGGAGGTGGCGCCGAGCCTGGCTCATGACACCGAGGGGACCATCACCGCGGCCCGCCATTTTCACGAGCTGGTGGCCGAGCCCAATCTGTACGTGAAGATCCCCGCCACCGCGCAGGGAGTCCCTGCCATCCGCGCCATGTTCGCAGAGGGCCGCAACATCAACATCACGCTGCTGTTCAGCCTGGAACGCTACGGCGAAGTGATCGAGGCCTACATCGGGGGTCTCGAGGACCTCCTGGCAACGGGGGTCACCGACCTTTCGACGGTGCATAGCGTGGCGTCGTTCTTCGTGAGCCGCGTGGACACAGAGGTCGACCGGCGCCTCGAGACTCTCGCGGCACAGTCCGCGCCCGGAGGGGCGGAGGAGATCCTGGCGCTGCGGGGCACAGCCGCGGTGGCCCAGGCGCGCGCCGCCTACGCACTCTGCGCACAGCGGTTCTCGGGGTCTCGGTGGGAGGCGCTCGCCGCCAAGGGAGCGTTGGTCCAGCGTCCGCTGTGGGCGTCGACCTCCACCAAGAATCCGGCCTATCCCGACCTCGCCTACGTCGACACCCTGATCGGGCCGGACACGGTCAACACGATGCCCGACGACACCATCGCGGCATTTCTCGACCACGGCACCCTGGCTCGCACGGTGGACGCCGAACCCGGCGCCGCCCAGAGCGCTCTCGAGCGCATCGAAGCTGCCGGAGTCGACATGGCGGACGTGGCCCATACCCTGGAGGACGAAGGAGTAGCCAGCTTCACGAAATCGTTCGACGAACTGATCCAGAAGCTGTCGGACAAGGCCAACGCCTTGTCGGCGGGGCGCTGAGAGCGCCGTGGTCGACGACGCCCGCACCCTGGTGGCGCGGCTGCTCGATCGTGACGCCGGCCTGTGGCGCGCCGGCAACGTGTCGGCCAACCGACTGGGATGGCTCGATGTCCCTCGCCGAATGGCGGCCGAGGCCGCCGATCTGAAGTCGTGGGCAGGCGGTATCGAACAGTCCACGGTGGTGCTGCTCGGCATGGGTGGCTCGTCGCTCGGACCGGCGGTGCTCGAAGCTGTCGTCGCGGCGACCAGCACGCCGGGTGGGACGGGCCCGACACGCCGGCGGCTTGTCGTGTGCGACACCACCCACCCGATGACGGTCTCTGAACTCGACCTGTCCGACGCCTTCATCCTGGTGTCGTCGAAGTCGGGGACGACGCTCGAACCCAACGTCCTCTTCCGTCACGCCTGGGCGCAGCTGCCCGACCCGTCGCGCTACGCCGCGATCACCGACCCCGGTACTCCCCTCGCCGCCCTGGCCGCCGAGCGGGGCTTTCACCGTTGCTTCACCAACCCGCCCGACATCGGCGGCCGCTACTCGGTGCTCTCTTACTTCGGGATGGTGCCGGCCGCCCTCATCGGGTACGACGTCGCCGAGCTCTGTGCACGCGCCCTCGACGTGGATCTCGACGAAGCCGCCGGTCTGGGTATGGCCATGGGCGAGGACGCCCGGGCGGGGCGCGACAAGGTGACCATCGTGGTCCCACCCGAGTACGCGTCGTTCGGCCTGTGGGTCGAGCAGCTCATCGCCGAGTCCACCGGCAAGCAGGGAACGGGGTGCATTCCCGTCCCGACCACCGAACCCGAGGTCGGTGCCGACCGTCACGTCGTTCCCCTGCATATCGCGCAACCGGTCGACCTGGGCGAGCAGTTCTACCGCTGGGAGGTCGCCACCTCCGTGTGCGGGCACGTCCTCGGGATCGACCCGTTCGACGAGCCGAATGTGGCGGAGTCGAAGAAGAACACCAACGACGTGCTCGCCCGGCTCCCCTTACCCGACGTCGACGCCTCCGCGCCTTCCGAGGTCCTGGCGTGGCTCACATCGACCGTGCAGGTGGGCGACTACGTGTCGCTGCAGGCGTACGTCCCCTTCGGGCAGGACGCCGCCCTCGAGTCCCTGCGGCGCAAGGTGCGCGACCACCTCGGAGGAATCGCCACGACCGCCGGGTACGGGCCGCGCTTTCTGCACTCGACGGGGCAGCTCCACAAGGGAGGGCCGGACTCGGTGGTGGCGGTACAGATCGTCGATCCCAACCCCATGCCCGAGGTGCCGATCCCCGACGCCCCGTATGACTTCGCCACTTTGATCACGGCGCAGTCCATCGGCGATCACCGGAGCCTCCTGGCGCACGGGCGCCGGGTCCTGCGTGTGGCGGCTGGAGATCTGGGCGACATCGGATAGTGCTGATGCGTGCGGCCCTCGCTACAGCCGACGCCCCCGGAATACGTGCGGCCCAGGGGAACGAGATGAAGTCCACGAACACGAAAGGGCGGGCGACATGAAGATCGGAATGGTGGGGCTGGGGAAGATGGGGGCCAACATGACCCAGCGGCTCATCGAGAAGGGTCATCAGGTCGTGGCGTTCGATCTCTCCGACCAAGCCCGGAGCGCGGTCGCAGCCAAGGGTGCCGAGACCGCTGCCACGCTGGCGGAGATGGTGGACAAGCTCGAAGCGCCCCGGGTGGCGTGGGTGATGGTGCCGGCGGGTCCGCCCACGACCTCCACCATCGACACCCTCAAGGGGCTCATGGAGCGAGGCGACGCCGTCATCGACGGCGGGAACTCCAACTACAAAGAGGCCGCCCCCACCGCCGCCTCGCTGGCCGAGAAGGGGATCGGGTTCGTCGACGCCGGGACTTCGGGTGGGGTATGGGGTCTCGCCAACGGCTACTGCCTCATGGTGGGGGGCGAGAAGTCCGTCGTGGCGTTGTGCGAGCCCGCGTTCTTGGCACTGGCACCCGAGGGCGGGTACGCGCATGTGGGCCCGGTGGGGGCCGGGCACTTCGTGAAGATGGTTCACAACGGCATCGAGTACGGCCTGATGCAGGCCTACGGCGAAGGCTTCGAGATCATGGAGAAGGCAGACGAATTCTCCCTCGATCTCCACGAAATCGCATCGATCTGGCGCTACGGGTCGGTGGTGCGGTCGTGGCTGCTCGAGCTGGCGGAGCGGGCCCTCGCACCCGGCTCGGGATTCGAGAACATCGAAGGCATCGTCGTCGACTCGGGCGAGGGACGGTGGACCGCGCACGAAGCCATCGAGCGCGGCGTAGCGGCTCCGGTCATCGCGACATCGCTCTTCGCGCGCTTCGCGTCGCGCGACCAGGACTCCTACTCCAACCGGATGGTCGCCGCGTTGCGAAACCAATTCGGTGGTCACGCCGTGGTCACCGACGACACCGCGAACGCCGGCCCCAAGACGCCCGAAGCGAAGGCAAGGCCGTGACGACCGACGCCACCGCCGTGGTCGAAGGAGTCGACATCGACGAACTGGAGCCGACCGACGTGGTCGTCCATGCGCTCGACGCCGTCGATGCCCCGCCACCGCTGTCGTTGGTCGTGTTCGGCGCGTCGGGTGACCTGGCGTCGCGCAAGCTCCTGCCGGCTGTCGCCGCCCTGGCCGAGCACAAGGCGCTCCCCGAAGGCTTCACCGTCGTGGGAGTGGCGCGTACCCAGTGGAGCGACAGCCAGTTCCGCCAGGCGGCCCTCGACGCGGCGCCGTTCGCCGGGCCCGAGTGGAAGAAGCTCGTCAGCCGTTTCCGCTACGTGGCGGGCGAGTATGCCGAGAAGCCGACATTCGACAAGCTGAAGAAAGTCCTGGCCGACGCCGATGCCAATCTCGGCACCGGTGGAAACCGCGTCTTCTACCTAGCGACCATCCCGTCGATGTTCGGTGAGGTTGCGAGCGCCCTCGCCGAGCACGGCTGCAACGTCCCCGGTGAGACCGGGACATTCGCCCGGATCGTGGTGGAGAAGCCCTTCGGACGCGACCTCGAGAGCGCCCGGGCACTCGACGCGGCGCTGCACGCCGCGTTCGACGAGGACCAGATCTTCCGCATCGACCACTACCTGGGCAAGGAGACGGTCCAGAACGTCTTGGCCCTGCGCTTCGGAAATGCCGTGTTCGAGCCCATCTGGAACCGCCGGTACGTCGACCACATCCAGATCACGGTGGCCGAGGAACTGGGCGTCGAACACCGCGGCGGGTTCTACGAGACCGCGGGGGCGCTGCGTGACATCGTCCAGAACCACGTTATGCAGGTCCTGGCCCTTACCCTCATGGAACCTCCCGCCACCGTCGACGCTCAGGGGATCCGGGACGAGAAGGTCAAGCTGTTACGGGCGGTCATGATCCCCGACGTCGACGAGGCGGTCATCAACTCGGTGCGCGGGCAATACGGGCCCGGGGTGATCGACGGCGACCCCGTGGTCGGGTACCGCGAGGAAGAGGGGGTCGACCCGAGAAGCCGCACCGAGACATTCGTGGCGATGCGACTGTCGGTGGACAACTGGCGCTGGGCCGGAGTCCCGGTCTACATCCGCACCGGCAAACGGCTCCCCAAACGCGCCACCGAGGTCGTCCTCCAATTCCACCGTGTGCCGCATCTCGCCTTCGGAAGCCAGCTCACACGCGACCTGCGCCCCAACATGCTGCAGCTGCGGATCCAACCCGACGAAGGCATCTGTCTGCTCTTCGGAGCCAAGGTGCCCGGAGAAGCGTTCCGGCTCCGCTCGGTGGACATGAACTTCAGCTACGCGGACGCGTTCCCGGGGGCCACCGCGGGAGGTTACGAGCGACTTCTCCACGACGTGATGGTCGGCGACGCCACCTTGTTCATCCGCACCGACGAGGTCGAACGCGCCTGGCAGATCGTCGACCCCCTCCTCGAGGCGTGGAGCCAGGACGGCGTGCCCCTGTCGCAGTACGCGGCCGGCACGTGGGGACCGAAGGAGGCCGACGCACTGCTGGCACGCGAGCTGCGCGTGTGGCACCAGCCATGAGTGGTCCGCCCGGCACCGTCGACGTGGTCGACGACATCGCAGCCGCCTTCACCGAAACGGTCTTGACGGCGTTCACGGCGCGGCCCGGCCCTCGCTTCGTCCTCGCGCTGTCGGGAGGTCCGACTGCCCGGCGGTGCTACGAGTACCTGGCCCGCTCCGGCGCGAGCCGGATCGACTGGTCGCTGGTCGACATCTACATGGGCGATGAGCGATGTGTGGATCGCGACGATCCCGATGCCAATCAACGCCTGGTGCGCGAGGCCTTGATCGACCCCGTGGGAGGCGTCGGGTCGTTCCACCCCATGTCGTGCGAGGAGGGACCGGAGGCCTACGAGCGCCTCGTGGCCGACCTAGCCGCGTTCGACGTCGTGCACCTCGGACTCGGTCCCGACGGTCACACCGCCTCGCTCTTCCCCGGATCGGCAGCTCTCGAGGCCCCGTCGGGGCACCTCGTGATGCGTTCGGCCGATCCCAACGATCGCAATCCCCACGAGCGCATGACGCTCACCCTGGAAGCCTTGGCCCGCGCCCTACTGGTGGTGTTCACCGTGTCCGGTGAGGCCAAGCACGAGGCGTTCGCCGAGGTGTCGGCTGGATCGGATCTACCCGCCGCTCGCGTCCGGGCTCGCCAGATCCTATGGCTCGTCGACCGGGAGGCGGCGGGCCAGGTCGGTCGGACCGACGCGATGCGCTCCGCACCGGTGGGTCCGTCGGAGGGTGACGGGTAAGGTGACCGCCGTGGCCTCCGACGACCTTCTCGCGGCCACCATTTCCGACCTGCAGACCGAGGCGTGCAAGATCCGGTCGCAGGCCCATGGAACTCGCGTCACCTATTCGCCCAAGGTCTTCATCCCCCTGACCATGCTCTGTCGGGATCGGTGCGGCTACTGCACGTTCGCCAAGCCTCCGGCACGGGTCCGGTCCCCCTATATGTCGCGCGACGAGGTGTTGGGGGTCGCCCGCGCCGGTGTCGCGGCGGGCTGCCACGAGGCGCTGTTCACCTTGGGCGAAGCGCCCGAGGATCGCTACCCATCCGCCCGCGCCTGGCTCGACGAGCACGGCTACCACTCCACCGTGGACTACCTGGTGGCCATGTGCGCCCTGGTGCGCGACGAAACCGGCCTGCTCCCCCACGCCAATGCAGGTGCACTCGGTCCTGACGACCTCGCCCGCCTGCGCCCTGTCTCTGCCAGCCAGGGGATGATGATCGAGTCCCTCGACCCTTCCCTGGCCTGTCACCGGGGTGCCCCGGACAAGACCCCGCAACGACGCCTCGCCACCCTCGACGCGGCGGGCCGCCTCGCCATCCCGTTCACCACCGGTGTGCTCGTCGGGATCGGGGAGTCGCGGGCCGAACGGCTGCGGACACTGTCGGCCATCGCCGACATGCAGCGCGTGCACGGCCACGTGCAGGAGGTGATCGTCCAGAACTTCCTCCCGAAGGCCGGCACCGCCATGCACAACCACCCGCCGTGCCCACCCGAGGACCTGTGGTGGACCATCGCCGTGGCGCGCCTGGTGCTCCCGCCCGAGGTGCACGTACAGGCCCCGCCGAACCTTTCCGACGACCTTCGCCCGTTGCTCGACTCCGGCCTCGACGACTGGGGTGGGGTCTCCCCCGTCACCGTCGACCACGTCAACCCCGAACGGGCCTGGCCCGCGGTCGAGCTGCTCCGCGCCGCGACCGAGGCGGCCGGGCTGACACTGACGGCACGACTGACCGTGTATCCCGAGTACGCCTCTGACCCCGAGCGATGGATCGACCCGGCCATGCGGTTCCCCGTCCTCGATCACGCCGACGCCGAGGACCTCGGACGCGAGGACCGGTGGTACTCCGGGGGCGTGACACCGCCACCCGTCCTGATCGGCGCCGTGGCGCCGGGCAATGGCGCGCTGCGCGGAGCCGTGGCCGAGGTGCTCAGCGGCGTAGGGCTCGGCCAGGAGGTGGGCGAGGACGAGATCGTGACGCTGTTCTCGGCGCGCGGGCCCGAGGTGCGGGCGGTGGCCGAGGTCGCCGACCAGCTGCGGCGCGACGAGGTCGGCGATATCGTGACGTGGGTCGCCAACCGCAACATCAATTACACCAACGTGTGCACATTCAAGTGCAGGTTCTGCGCGTTCTCCAAGGGCCCTCTGTCGCTCAACCTGCGCGGCGCTCCATACCTCCTCGAACTGAGCGACATCACCGAGCGCGTGGTCGAAGCCGAGCTCGCCGGGGCCACCGAGGTGTGTCTCCAGGGCGGCATCCACCCGAGCTTCGACGGCGACTATTACCTCGAGGTGATCAAAGCGGTGCGCGAGGCGTCGAAGCGGATCCACATCCACGGGTTCACCGCGTTGGAGGTGACAGAAGGGGCGCGCCGCCTGGGCGAACCCCTCGTCGACTACCTGAGTCGCCTGAAGGAAGCCGGGCTGGCGACGCTGCCCGGTACGGCAGCGGAGATCCTCGACGACGAAGTCCGCGCCGTGTTGTGTCCGGACAAGATCAACACCGAACAGTGGCTCGAAGCCCACCGGGTCGCTCACAGCATCGGGCTGCGGTCGAACGTCACGATCATGTTCGGGTCAGTGGAGCGTCCCCGGTCTTGGGCACGGCATCTGGTGCGAACGCGTGCCCTGCAGCGCGAGACCGGCGGCTTCACAGAATTCGTCCCCCTGCCTTTCGTGCACATGGCATCACCGATCTACTTGCAACACAAAGCGCGTCGCGGCCCCACCTTTCGCGAGACGCTGCTCATGCACGCGGTGGGGCGCATCGCGTATCGGGGATGGATCTCGAACATCCAGGCGAGCTGGGTGAAGATGGGAGCAGCAGGCGCCGTGCAGGCGCTCCAAGCCGGGGTCAACGACCTCGGCGGCACCCTCATGGACGAGAACATCTCCCGTGCCGCCGGTGCGAGCCACGGGCAGCTCATGGACGAGGAAGGTTTTCACGCGTTGGTCGAACCCTTGGGCCGGCGCCTCGTGCAGCGCACCACGTTGTACGGGCGCGTGCCGGCTGCGTGCTGACGTGCCCGGCGCGAGCGGGGACCCCGACAGCGGCATCGGCGTGGGCGGCTCCGACCTCGTTCCCCCGCTGGTGGCCGACACGGCCGGACTCGAAGACGTCACCCCCGCCGACCGTCTCGACCCCGGCGAGCACGATCTCGTGGAGAAGCTGCTGGACACGGCCGGTGTCACCGAACGACGCGATCTCTATCGGTCCATCGTCGGCACCGTCCTGCACCTCGCCGGGGAGCACACCGACGCCCTCGATCTGAAGCTGGCGCGTGCCGCCATGGCCGAAATGGCCGAGGCGTTCCGGGTCTTCCGGCCGTTCCGCCAGGAGCAGAAGGTGACCTTCTTCGGGTCCGCCCGCACCCTGCCCGACGACCCGCTCTACGTCCAGGCGCGTCGCCTGGCCGAGCGCATGGCGAGCCACGGATGGATGGTGGTGACCGGCGCCGGGCCCGGCATCATGGCGGCCGGGATGCAAGGCGCGGGACGTGAGCGCTCCTTGGGCGTCAACATCCGACTCCCCCACGAGCAGGGCGCCAACGAGTTCATCGCCCAGGACCCCAAGCTCGTCGAGATGCGGTACTTCTTCACCCGCAAGCTCATGCTCATCAA
>Ga0209415_10012867_pt1 | contig 13885 bp, 8 predicted proteins | sample PeaSoiSIISIP2007_FD_187696 | JGI IMG/M metagenome (GOLD analysis project Ga0209415, IMG submission 187696) | Peat soil microbial communities from Weissenstadt, Germany - SII-SIP-2007 (SPAdes) (version 2) | ecosystem: Environmental > Terrestrial > Soil > Wetlands > Peat | place: Germany... | reverse complement strand
AGATTCCCCAACAAATCGAGGGTTGGCCGGATCAAAAATAATTTTTCAGCGGTCGAATCCGCGAAGTCGGGCTAACGCTTCCGATTGTATGTCGGTTGTGAATATTTCTTCTCTGCCAACTGTTGCGCGCGCTCGGCAAGCTGTGCGTCGGGTTCGAACACCGTCCATCGAGCTCCTTGATCGGCGTGGGCCGCCTCGCGCATCGCTTCGCGCCAATCAGCTTTGTCCAGGCTCAGCGGTGGCGGCTGCACGGAGCCTTGAATAAGCAGTCCGTCACGGCGGCGGCGCTGAGCTGCGCCGGCGATCTTCCGGCCATGCCAAAGCAAATCAAACTTCTCGTAGCCGATGAAACATTGGCCCGGCTCCGCTCTGAGGTAGGTGGGCGCCAGTTCGGTAGCGACCCCCAGCCGGGCAAAGGCAGCCTGGATCCAGGCATGCACGCGCCGGTAGCCATCGAGCGCCGTCAATCCGTACCATTGGCTGTTGGGGGGGAATCCCAAAGTGTAGGTCCAGTCTGCGTCGTGCGGCACTAGCCCGCCGGCGGTGGGCCGGCGCACCAGCGGGCGAAGCGCAGTCAGACGTTCAACTTGCGCGTATTTCTGAAAATAACCGAACGAGGCGGCGGGCTCACGCCAACCGTAGAAGCGCAGGACCGGGCGGTCCAAACGCGGCATTGCTTCGAGCAGCGCTTCATCCAGAGCCATGTTCCACGCGGCCTCACCGTCTCCAGAGGTCAGCAACCGCCATGTTGGCATAAGGCCATTGTCATAACGCTATCAATCGCTTCCGGCCTGTGATTGCGTTGCTGGCAGTGGGTGGCGCCTTGACTCCAATGCGGGGGCACAGAGCCTTGATCTCGCAGCTCGGGCAATCCGGATTGCGGGCATAGCACCGGCGCCGTCCGTGCCAGATCAGCCAATGGCTGAAAAGCGTCCACTGTCCCTGCGGCAGCAACAGCATCAAATCGCGCTCGATTTTGCCGGGGTCCGTTTCCCGTATCAGCCCCAGGCGCAGGGAAAGGCGCGCTACATGGGTGTCCACGACGATGCCGCAGTTGATGTTGAACGCGTTGCCCAGCACGACGTTAGCCGTCTTGCGGCCCACGCCGCCCAGCTCGATTAGGGCTTCCATCGTGCGCGGAACTTCTCCGCCATAGCCGTCCACCAGAGCCTGGCAGCAGGTGCGGATGCTCTTGGCTTTGTTGCGAAAAAACCCCGTGCTCTGGATTTCGCGCTCCAATGTTCCAGCCGGTGCGTGGGCGTAGTCAGCCGCCGAGCGATACTTCTTGAACAACTGCTCGGTGACGATGTTCACGCGCTTATCGGTGCATTGCGCCGAGAGGATGGTAGCCACGAGCAGCTCGAGCGGATTCGAGTAGTTCAGCTCGCAATGCGCGGTCGGATACGTTCGCTGTAAGCCCGCGATAATGTTCTTCACCCGCTCGGCTTTTTCGATTTTGGTTTCCCGAGGCATGGGAGCGGGAATTACTTTCCTTCCGCGGGCTTGGCTGCGGGCGCGCTTTGAGCGCCCGCAGTCCCTCCGGAGGCAGCTTCGGTCTTGGTTGGCCGGGGCACCCCGAGCCGCCCGTTCGTCCATTCGTAAATGTATCCCAGCCGGTTGAGCGCAGCGTAGGCGAGCCACAAAACCACGACGACGACAATGACTTTCGGCCAGGGGCTCTTCTTCTCGGCGAAAGGATCGACCAGGTCGCGTTGGGACCCGGCGGGCAGCGCGGCCACGCTGGTAAGCGAGGCGCCGAACGGCACGTTGAGTTTCGCCTTGGCGTTCACCGCCCAGCCGTTCGCATCCAGAATTGGCCCCAGGTTGCGCTTCCGCAACTTGAGAAAGGCAATGAGCATGGACGGCCCCGAGATGAGGACGACGATGGCCACGGCAACTAGGACGATCTGCCAAGGGGCCAAATCGACCACCTTGGACAGGATGGTGGCCAGGAAAGTGCCGATTGCGCCGAAAGCCACGCCCAGGGCGGCGATCACGCCGACATCGAACTTGCTGGTGGGTGGCGGCACGGGGCCCGCTGTAGTGGGAGCGCCCTGCGCTAGCGCGCTGGCTGCGGCTTGGAGCTGCGAGCTGGCGGCGCTGTCCGCCGCCGCCGCGCGTTTGGCAATCTGCTCTTCGATCATGCGCACGAGTTTCTTGTACGGCGCAAAGAACGCCTGGCGGATGCTGATCGGATTTTCGATCACCTTGGTGATGGTGGCGTCCCAGTCGCGCCCGCGGCGGTCGTAGAAAATACCGTTCCGCCCGACCATGAGATTATCCGAGTCCCCGCCTGTGAACGCAGCCACTATCTGAAGCTTCTCGCCGGTGGCTTTTCGCACGCAGTCGCAATACGCGAGGTAGGCGCCGGCCAGCCCGGCCATTAGGGCGTGGCGTCCCGCGTCTTCCACCGTCAGGCACAGCTCGCAACTTCGCTGGTCCAGGTAGAGTGTGCCCGCCTGGAAAATGGCCTTGTCCCGGCGGCTGTAGAAATCGCGGAACGACACGAAGTTATTCAATAGCTTATAGAGGTCGCGGTAATATCGCACCAGCCGTTCGACAGCAGCGATCGCGTTGAACTCGGGTTCCAGTGCTTTGTCCTTAGCCACGAGCGCGGTCATCTCTTCCCGGCTCTTGCCAGCCAATATCTCGCGGACGCGGCCCAGGCCAAGCTTCTCAACCGAGACGCCGGCTTTGCTGGCGGACCATCCTTCGTAGGGAGCGAATTTTGCCTCGATCTCCGACCAATCAGATTCCGAAAGCACATTCTTGCCATCCAGCAGGGGCCGGACAATTTGCGTCTCGAATTGGGCCATCGCATTGGCCCAAGCAGGGTTGAGACCGTCCTGGAGTGGCAGGGGCCGGCCAACGGCCACGTGCGCCAGCGGCAGCGCGGCTATTTCCGTCGAGGAAGGCGTCAGGTCTTTGGCTGCCAGCGCCTGATATTCCTTCTCCTCGCGGTTCAGAGCGCTGAGCGCGCGGGCATCGAAAGCCGCCAGCCGGCAGCGCATGAAGTAATCGTCGATCTTGGACTTGATGGCTTTGAAAGTGGCCGCGGCGCCCGCCGTAGCGCCGGCCAGCGGCAGCAGACTCGCATCCACTTCGGCTTTCTTGGCCCAGTCCGAATAAGCCTGCGCCTCAGCGAAAAAGAGGTCCACCTTGGCCTGGCTCACCCCGGGCTTGCCGCTACGGTCGGTTTCAGCACCGACGCAGGAGATGACGTCATTGATGACAGCTTTGAGGTTCGGGTCAGCGGCCGCATCCGCCGGCACGATCCCGTCGCCGTTAAACTGGGTCTGGGCGAAGATCTTTGCCGTATCCGCTGTATCCTCCACCGTGATGCCCCCTGCCTCGGCTTTGCCGAGACTGGCCAAAATGTGCTTGGCGGAGGCCAGCAGTTGCTTGCCCTCGGGCGCCGCGTCGTTGATGGCGCTGAGCGGCAGCACGGCTGAGGACCTCACGAGGTCGTCGGGATTTTTCAGGCAGCCCACTGCCCAGTTGGTGGCCGCGATGATCTCGGGCGCCCGTATTCGACCATCTTTGTCGGTATCGATCAGCGCCAGTGTTTTGGCATCGAACTCCAGGCCGGTCGTGGGACAGGCCAGCGCGACCCAAAGTTTTTGGTCGAGTTGTTCGAGCGCGGTCAGGTCGGCCCCGGTCTCCAGGCGCACCTGATCAAAGCCGCCGGCGCGAAAAAACCTCCACGTGTGTTTTGAATTCATAAGTCTTTGATTTCGCTCCAAAGCGTCTCCAGGTCGGAATCTTGGAGAGCCATCCGCTTAGTTTTCTCTTTGCCGCCGATAACCAGCGCGCGCTTGAACCAGACACGCGCGGCATCCAACTGGCCCATTTGGCAGGCGTAACAGGAAAGATTGTAGGAAACGATGGCTTCTTTAGGAAACTTGTCGAAGGCTGGCAGCAAGGCATCCCACGCGAGCTTGATGCTGCCTTCGGGCACCCGACGCAAGGCATAGGCCTGATGAAGCCAGCCTGAGACGCGTTCCGGCGCCTGCTGGACTAGCAGGCGGGCCACTTGCAACCCTTCTTCCCAACGATTCTCCTCCGCACAAAGGAGCCAGCGTACTTCCAGCACGTCCGGATGCGTTTGTGACTCCTGGGCCAACAATGCCAATTCTGCTTTGGCCTCGGCCAAATTACCCAGCTCCAGCCACCCCACGGCAGCGTTCGCATGATGGGCATCAGGTAGTTCCAACGGTTTCATTTTCCTTGTTAGACCTAGCAGCCTCACGGGAAAAAAGAAAGCAAAAAACTTGCAATGGACTGCGCCTCTTCATTGGGCAGTCTGGTTGAGCATTGAAATGAACCGAGACACAAACCCCCGCGCGGCCCGCGTGGTTGACGCCACCGGAATTCATGTTAGTGTTAGTCTCGTTGCCCGATGTTGATTGCGCTTAATAGCTTCTTTATGGCCCGTTCTGTCACTCGCCGCCGGTTTTCCTCTTCCTCAACTCTCGCCTCGGCAATGTTGCTTTTGTCGTTCTGGAGGCTCGCGGTCCCCCTTGCCGCGCAACCGGCTGCCCCCACAGCCGTCCTCACCCAGCACAACGATAACGCGCGCAGCGGAGCCAACCTGACCGAGACCCAGCTCAATACCAATAACGTCAACACCAACCAATTCGGCCTGCTTTTCACCCGGGCGGTGGATGACCAGATTTATGCGCAGCCGCTATTAATGACCAATGTGAGCATCCCCGGCAAAGGCACGCACAATATTGTCTATGTGGCTACCGTCAACGATTCCGTTTACGCCTTCGATGCTGACGATGCGTCTGTCACAACGGCCTATTGGACGCGGAGTTTTATCAATCCACCCGAAATTGTCGCGCCACGCAACACGGACATGACAGGTGCATGCGGCGGCAACGGCAACTACAAGGACTTCAGCGGCAAGATGGGAATTGTCGGCACGCCGGTTATCGATCCGGCGGGCGGCACGCTCTATTTGGTTGCGCGCACGAAGGAGTTCGGCACCAATTACGTGCAGAGACTTTGCGCGCTGGACTTGGCCACCGGAGCCGATCGGCCCAACAGCCCCGTGATTATTGCCGCCACCAACAGTGTGCCCTTCGACCCCTACAAGCAGAACCAGCGCCCAGCCTTGCTGCTGGCCAACGGTTACGTGTATGTCGCCTGGTCCTCTCATTGCGACTGGACCCCCTATCATGGCTGGCTGATGGGATGGAACACGGCCAACCTATTGGAGCCCCCGGTGACCTTCAACGATACGCCGAGCGGTTCGCAAGCGGGCCTCTGGATGAGCAACCAGGGCCCCGCCGCAGACACCAATGGCAATGTCTTTCTTTCCACCGGCAACGGCACCTTCGACGGCGTCAGCAACTTCGGCGAGAGCTTTTTGAAATTGGCCAACGACGGTTTCACTCTCAGCGTAGCCTCCTGGTTCACGCCCTATAACTATAACAGCCTCAACGGTTCCGATCAGGATCTGGGCACCGGCGGCGTGTTACTCATCCCTGGCACTTCGTTGATGTTCTCTGGCGGCAAGGCGGGCACCTTATACCTGGTGAATCGTGACAACATGGGCGGCCTGAGCGGGATCTCGGCCGACACGAACATTGTGCAGAGTTGGTCCATCGGTCCGCATTCGATCCATGGCGGTCCCACGTGGTGGGCTGGGCCAAACGGTTCCTTTGCGTACGTCTGGGGGGCGTCGTCCGACCATTTGCGCCAGTACCAGTTCACGAACCACGCGGCCTTCAATACCACCGCCGTTGCTGTGAGCACCACCACCGGCGGCAGTGGCCAGCCTGGCGGCATCCTCTCCCTTTCGGCCAATGGCGCCACGGCCGGCAGCGGCATTGTCTGGGCGGCGGTTAACACGAGCGCCGACGCCAACCAAGCCGTAGTCGCCGGGACTCTGCATGCCTACGACGCCCAGCACGTCGCCCACGAACTTTGGAATTCTGCCCAGCTCAACGCCCGGGATTCGTTGGGCAATTTCGCCAAATTCGTCGCCCCCACCGTGGCTAATGGCAAAGTCTATATGGCTACGTTCTCCGGCCAACTCAACGTTTATGGGCTCTTCCCCCCGCCGCAACTCAGCGTCGCCATTTCCGCCGGCGTCTTGACGCTCTCCTGGCCCACCAACTCGTATCTGCTCCACTATCTTTTGCAGAGCAGTCCAGAACTGATGCCCCCCAATTGGACCAACACGACCAACACCGTAACGGTGAATAACGGCCGTTATCAGGTCAGCGTCCCCGCCCGCTACGCCAGTGCTTTTTATCGCCTGAAGCAGTGATTTGATTTGTTCAGGGAGGGTCGCGCCCGGCTTTGGGCTAGCACGGGACCGAGTTTGCAGCTTTGCTCCCTCGGCCGCTGTTGCGTCTTGCTTTGTCCTTTGAGTCCTTTTAGTCCCGTTAGTCTTTTTAGTCCTTTTGGTCCTCGCCCCTCGAAATGGCTTGCCCCCCGCTTCGCGAATTTAATATGACTGGGTGTGCATGGGCGCAGTGGGGCAGCCAGAGCCGTTTCTGGGCGCCCGGGCCACGAGATGGCAAGCGCCGGCGCAACTAGCGAACCAATAACAAAAGCAATCAACGTGAAAACACTCCCCATCTTCCTTGCCTTCTTCCTTATGGGTCTGGCTGACGCCATGGGACCCATGTCCGATGCCGTCAAGCAGCAGTACCAGCTCAGCAATGTAATCTCGACCTTGCTGTCCTTTTTCGTGTTTATCGCCTTCGCCGTCTTTAGCGTCCCAGGCGGCCTGTTGGCGGCGCGCATTGGCAAGAAAAAAGTGCTGCTGCTCGGATTGGGGCTCAATGCGATCGCCTGCTTGGTTCCCTCGCTCCAAGCGCCCAGTTTCGGCCTGTTGCTCGCTTGCATCTTCCTGCTCGGGGTCGGCACCACTTTCCTGCAAGTAGCCGGCAACCCGATCATGCGCGATGTTAGCGCCCAAGGCCGATACAGCCGTAATCTCGCTTTCGCTCAAGGCATCAAGGGCATCGGCAGCACCACCTCCACTTACCTGGTGACGGCCGTGACTGCCATCGCTCTCTTCAGTCAGATGGGCTGGCGAGGCACTTTCCCTCTCTTCTTCGTTCTCATGGCCGTTGCCTTCCTCGGAGTGGCGCTGGTTAAGGTCGATGAGACCAAAGCCGATGCGCCCCCCAGCATCGGGTCCAGCCTTGGCTTGTTGGCTGAACCGATTTTCTTCCTCGCCGTCCTCGGCATTTTCCTCTATGTTGGCGCAGAGGCCTCCATGGGACGATTCCTGTTCCCGACGCTCAAATCGATCGGCTTGGATGAGGCCACCGCCAGCAAGTTCGGACCGGCGCTATTCTTTCTGCTGCTGACGATTGGCCGCCTCTTGGGCAGCGCTGTGCTGACGATCATGACCCCGCGCACCTGCTTTCGGCTCTCCGCTCTTTTGGGGCTGCTCGGTGCCGGCGCCATCATGACGGGCTCGCAGCCTTTGGCTATCGCCGGCGTTTTCGCCGCCGGCTTGGGCTTCGCCAATATCTGGCCCATGCTCTTCTCCATCACGGTCGAGGAGAAGCCCGAACGCGCCAATGAGCTCAGCGGCCTCATGTGCATGGCTATCTCGGGCGGCGCGATCGTCCCGCTCGTGATGAGCAAGCTGGTGGACTCGGGGCTTAAAGCCAGGGCTTTCCTCGTCCCTGCAGCCTGTTTCGCCTATCTTTTCCTGCTCTCCCTCAAAGGCGGCCGCAAACCAGCCGCCACTCCACCCCAAGGAAAGCCGGAACCCGCCAAGGCTTGATTCCGAGCCAGCCACTCCCTAATTCCGATCAGAATCCTTAATCGCACCACCAGAACCTAAGATGCAATCGAATACCGACAAACGAATCGTGATGACGCTGGATGCGGGAGGAACCAGCTTCCGTTTCTCCGCCATCCGCGCTAACAAGCCAGTCAGTGAAACGGTTGTCCTGCCCTCCAACGGCGACAACTTAAACCAGTGCTTGGCCAACCTTGTCGAGGGCTTCGCGCGGGTCAAACAGCAATGTCCCCAACCGCCCGTCGCCATCAGTTTCGCCTTCCCAGGCCCCGCCGATTATCCCAGCGGCATCATTGGCGACCTAGGCAACCTTCCAGGCTTCCGCGGCGGCGTCGCCTTGGGACCAATGCTCAGGAACCGGTTTGGCATCCCCGTGTTCATCAACAACGATGGTGACCTCTTTGTCTATGGCGAGGCCATTGCCGGTTTTCTGCCGTACGTCAATGGCCTGCTCAAGAAGGCTGGCAGTCCCAAGCGCTACCGAAATCTCTTCGGCGTGACGTTGGGCACAGGCTTCGGCGGCGGCATCGTGCGCGATGGCCAGTTGTTCGCCGGCGACAATTCATCCGCTGGAGAAGTCTGGCTGCTGCGCAACAAACTGAACCCGGAAACGAACGCCGAAGAAGGCGCCAGCATCCGGGCTGTGCGCCGCACTTATGCTGAGCGGGCCGGGATTTCCTTTGACCAAGCGCCTGAGCCTAAAGTGATTTTTGAGATCGGCTCCAGCCGCCAGCCCGGCAACCAAGCCGCCGCTTTGGAGGCCTTCCGCCGGCTCGGCGAGGCGGTCGGCGACTCCATGGCGCAGGCTCTTACGGTCGTCGATGGCCTCGCCGTTATCGGAGGCGGCATTTCTGGATCTTGGCCCTTATTCCTGCCTGCGCTCGTCGATGAGATCAATGGCACGTACCGCGCTCCCAACGGCAACACGTTTCGCCGCCTGACCGCACGGGCTTTTAACCTTGAAGATCCGGCGCAACAGAAACAATTCCTAAAAGGCGAGACCCGCGAAGTCACCATCCCAGGCAGCAAACGCAAGGTGAAATACGACCCCCTTCAGCGCGTGGGCGTCGGCCTTTCACGTTTGGGCACCAGCGAGGCCGTGGGCATCGGCGCTTATGCCTTCGCCCTGCAACAACTGGATCAGGCGTCCGCCGCCTCGCCAGCCACCCGTCGTAAACGCCGAGCGTGAACCCGTCCGCGTAATTCTTGAACCGGCCGGGGCCAGGAACCAATCCGGGCTCCTCTTGGTCGGGTTGCCTTGTCCTGCAGCCAGGACACATCCGGGTCCCTTGGCACAGGAAACAGACTGCCTACTTCGTCTGCGCGCAGCTTTGAGTTGTCCGCAGCTTGTTTAGAGATTTAAGAACTCCAGTCATCCTTCTTTGCGAAGGATGGTGTCGCGTTGGGCCCAATCGGGATTCGGCTGGGGGTGGTCAAGGTTGTAATTCAGACCGCGGCTCTCGGGGCGGGCAAGGGCGGATTTGACGATCAGCTCCGCAACCGTGGCGATGTTCCGCAGTTCGAGCAGGTCGTTGGTGAGAGTGAAATCCCAATAATATTCTTGAATTTCCTGCTGGAGGTTGGCAATCCGCTGGCGAGCGCGCTGCAGCCGCTTATCGGTCCGCACGATGCCGACGTAATCCCACATGGCTCGCCGGATCTCGTCCCAGTTGTGAGAAACGACGACCAGTTCATCCGGGTTGGGAACGTTGCCGGAATGCCAGGGGGGGATTTCCACATCCATGGGGGAAGGGGCGGCCCCGGCGGCGCAAGCGGCGGCGCGATGACCACAAACGAGCGCCTCGAGCAAGGAGTTGCTGGCCAAACGGTTGGCGCCGTGCAGCCCGGTGCAGGCAACCTCCCCGATCGCATAGAGGCCCTGGATTTCGGTCTCGCCATCGACGTTGGTCACAACGCCCCCGCACTGGTAATGCGCGGCGGGGACCACGGGGATGGGTTCCTTAGTCATGTCGATACCGTAGCTCAGGCAGGTCCGGTAAATCGTGGGAAACCGATCGATGATAAAAGGAGCGGGTTTGTGAGTGATATCGAGCAGCACGTAATCGGCGCCGCTCTTTTTCATGACGCTGTCGATCGCTCGGGCCACGACGTCGCGAGGGGCCAGGGATTTGAGCCGGTGAAAGCCGTCCATAAACTCGAGGCCATCGATGGTCTTGAGCACCCCCCCTTCGCCGCGCACAGCCTCGCTGATGAGAAAGGATTTGGCCCGCGGATGGTAGAGGCAGGTGGGATGAAACTGGACAAACTCCATGTTCGCCACGGGTGCGCCGGCGCGGAAGGCCATGGCGACGCCATCGCCCGTGGCAATATCCGGATTGGTGGTATAAAGATAGACTTTGCCGCAACCGCCCGTGGCGAGGACGGTGACGGGGGCGGCGAACGTTTCGACCTGGGCGGCGGATTTGTCCAGCACATAGGCGCCAAGGCAGCGATGACTGCCGACATAGCCTAGCTTTTGGCTGGTGATGAGATCGATGGCAAAATGGTTTTCGAAAATCTCGATCTGGGGCTGCGCCGCCACGGCGGCCAGCAACGCGCGTTCAATTTCCCGCCCGGTCACATCTTTGGCGTGCAGGATGCGCCGCTTGGAATGGCCGCCCTCCTTGCCGAGGTCCAGTTCGCGCGCCCCATGCGAGCGGGGAATCTCGCGCTCGGAAAACTGCATCCCGAGATTAATTAACTCGGCAATGCGGGCCGGCCCTTCCTCAATAATGGCGCGGACGACCGGCTCCTTGCACAACCCCGCGCCGGCCTCCAGAGTATCGCGCACGTGCAAAGAGAAGGAATCCTCCTTGCTGGTCACCGCGGCGATGCCCCCCTGGGCGTAGTTGGTGTTGGACTCCGCGCGATCTTTTTTGGTAATAATGGCGACGCGGCCACGTGGAGCGGCTTTCAAGGCAAAAAACAACCCCGCAATGCCGCTGCCCAGGACCAGGAAATCGAATCGTTTCATCCGCCGCCACTTCAGCAGGCCGGAGGCGTTTTGTCCATGTCCAATGAGCGTTAGTCAGCGCAGTAATTGCACCCGGTAAAAGCGGGCTTGGCGGTTGCTCGCCAGTTGATCCGTGTAACTGACCGTGCCCAGAGTGTTAGTGAGGACAGCCAGTGGGCTCCAGTTGACCAGGTTGGTCGATGCTTGCATCTGGAAGAGGAGGTTGGGCGGCGCGTGCAGTACCAGCTTCAGAGAACCGTTGCCGAGCTTGGTGGGCGGATCGAGCAAGACGGAACCGAAGGGCAATTGGTGCAGACGGTAGAAGCGGGCAGGCGGTACCGCATTGGTATCGATGTAAGGGAGCGCGTTGGTGCCCGCCTGAAGGACGGGCGCCAGGGGCCGCAAGGGCGTCCAACTCGAGAGGTCCGTCGAGGCCTGCACCTCGTAGAGTTGGCCAGGGTCCAGGTGGAGGAGCAGTTGAAATTGACCGTTGGTTGGAGCGGCCGAAACTTCGATCCAAGCCAGAGCGGTATAGTGGACATTCGCCAGCCAAAATGTGTCGCTCGCGTTGGTGGAGAGATCGGTCAGGTACTGCCAGAGGAGCACGGCTGGGCCGAAAGGCAGGTCGAAGGTCTGCTGCTGCCAATCGAAGGTGCCAGTCACTAACAGGGCGTTGGTCCCGTTGATCGTGAAGACCAGGTTCCCGCCGGCAGGCGAGGCTCCTTTCCACCAGAAGCTAAGAACGCCCGGACCCAAGACCGTAGTCTCGAGCCAGGATTCCTGGTTGTGACCGAGTTGGCCAGTTTGGGCTGCCGCGGAGCCATCGTAGGTCAGTGCCGTTTCACCGACCCAGGGCGCGTTGCCGCTGGTGAGCCAGGCCAAGTTTGTATCGTCCAGGAATTGGCCGTCGAACGCGAGGGGCGGCACGATGCTCACCACCAAGGAAGTCTTGGCCCCGAAGCCCGATTGGTTACTGGCGACCAAGGTGACGAGGGCCGAGCCGCTGGTGAGATTGGGTACAGGAACTGCGGTGAGGTGCCAGTAATTGGGTTTATATTGTGTGAGGGTCAGGCCCTGGTTGGGGAGCACGTTGGGATTAGCGGAACTCACCGCGACCGAGAACGTCGTGTCGGAAGGATTAGGGTCCTGGACGTTGAAAAAGGTTTCGTTGGTAGCGTTGGGAGCGATGACCCATTGCGGCCGGACGTAGATTAAGACTGGTCCGGCCTGCGGCCAATCCACGACCGTGACGGGCGGGTTGCGCGATTTGAGAGTGTCGATGACGAGCAGGGGGCCAGAAGTGGGATCTGTGAGTTCAAGCGAATTGAGTCTCACATCGAGGTAGGACAACGCCAGAAGGTTCGTGAGGGCGTCAAGGTCGGTAAGCTGGTTTTCCTGCAAGAAAAGAACCGAAAGATTCGTGAGCGAAACCAGTGGCCAGAGGTTGGTAATGGCGTTGTCTTCCAAGCCCAAGGTGGTCACTTGGGGGAAGTTTGTAAGGAAGCTCAGATCGGTTAGGTCGTCCCCGCCCAAGTAGAGGTTTCTCAGGCTGGCGAATCCGTTGGAAAACGCTGCAAAATTATTCGTGATGTTATTGCCGGCCAAGAACAAGGAAGTGAGGTTCATCAAACCAGCCAACGGAGTAAGGTCTTCAACCCCCGTATGGTACAGATCAACGGCAGTCAGTTGGGTGAGGTTGGTTAAAAAGTTCAGGTTCGTGATCGAAGACCCATCAAGGTAGAGGCTGCTCACATTCGTCAGCCATTGCCACACGCAGGAGTCGCTGACATTGGCCCCCACAATGTTAAGATTAGTCAGGTTTTGCAGATCCAAAGTCGTCAGGTAGTTCGGGTTTTTTCCCGCCGCCGTCCCGAGCGTGGCAGCCAGACTCGGGTCGAGGTGAGGGCACAGACTGGTGATGCTGCCAGGCATGGCGACGTCGATGGCGACGGAAAGTGTGTTGCTCAAGCCCTCCCCATCCATGACCGTCAGAGTCAGCGGGGCCAGTCCCGTCTGGTTTGTTGCTGGCGTCACCGAGAGAGTCCGCGTGTTGGCCGTGCCCCCCAGGAGGATGCCACCGGTGGGCAACAGAGAGGGATTCGAGGACGTCGCGCTTACCAGCAACGCAGCGACGGGAGTTTGCTCGTCGGCGATCTCGAACTGAAGGAGGGAAGTGGCATTCCATGGAATGAACCATTGGGCTGGCCCGCTGATGCTAGGCGGCCGGTTGGTCGGCAGGAAGTTCACGTTGACCCCAGCGGAGAGCAAATTGGAGATGACGGTCGAGTCGGCCGAGCCGCTACTCAAATCGAGCAGCGCCACACTGGCGTCCAGATTGAAGAGGGACGGGGGGTTCGTGAGCGGAGTCAGATCCGCCACCCGAGTCTGTCTCAGGTACAAATCGTGCAGAGTGGTTAATCCCCGCAAGGGGGACACGTCGGCGAGCTGGTTTTGGTTGAGACTCAAGAAGGCCAGGTGGCTCAGATTGGTCAAGAAGGCCGAGTTGGCATCGCTAACGAGGGCGCCTTCGGCGCGCAGACTGGTTAGGTTAGTGAATCCTCCGAGCCTGGCCCAGTTCGTGATCGGATTACCGCTAAGGCCCAGGCCAACCAGGTTCTTCATTGGGGCGAGGCTGGAAAGGTCGGCGAGGTTGTTGCTCTCGAGATTCAAGTACCTGAGGCCCGCCAAATTAGTCACGAAGCCGGCGTTCCTGATGCCGTTGCCGTGCAGCCACAGGTTCTGGAGATTGGTGGCCCCGGAGAAGGACGTGAAATTGGCGCCCGGGTTTCCGGCCAGGACGAGACTAGTGAGATTCCTCAGACCACCCACGGGCGACGCGTCCGCGATGTGGTTATAAGAGAGGTCGGCGAAGGCCAACCGGCTGAGATTCGACAAAAAGCTCAGGCTCGTGACTGAACCTCGGCTCAGCTCGAGACTGGTGAGGCTAGCCAGGCTCGAGAGCGCGCTGAAATTGGTAATCCCTGGGTTCCCGCTCAGGACCAAGTAAGTGAGATTGGTCAACTTCGCCAAAGGCGATGCATCGCTCAATTGCGTGCTGTCAACGTTCAAGGTGTTGAGGCGCGTTAGGCTTGACAAGAACGAGAGGTTGGTGAGGGCCACGCCGCGGAGATATAAGTTGGTGAAAGTAATCGAAC
>Ga0209415_10012863_pt1 | contig 13888 bp, 7 predicted proteins | sample PeaSoiSIISIP2007_FD_187696 | JGI IMG/M metagenome (GOLD analysis project Ga0209415, IMG submission 187696) | Peat soil microbial communities from Weissenstadt, Germany - SII-SIP-2007 (SPAdes) (version 2) | ecosystem: Environmental > Terrestrial > Soil > Wetlands > Peat | place: Germany... | reverse complement strand
TTCCTTATCTCTATGTCTCCACCGGCACTGGACCGTATAACGCCTGGCTCGACCCCATCGTCATCAACGAATGGCAGAAACTGGCCTACAACGACATACAAGGGATGACGGAGCGAGGCGTTCCCGGGGTGTGGACGCACGGCTTCTACGACGGCTGGGCCGCGAACTACATGTTCTACGTGGCGAACGGCCATAACTCGATTGGACGATTTTATGAAACCTATGGAAACGGGACTCCGGAGACAAAAGACGCGGAGCTGCCGGCGGCTTCGACGAGCCGCACCTGGTTCCGGCCAAATCCACCTTTGACCAAAGTGAAGTGGTCTCTGCGCAACAATACGAATTTGCAGGAGAGCGGCGTGCTGCTTGCGCTGGGGTATACCGCTGACCACGGCCAGGAGCTTCTCAAGGATTTCTATGAGAAGAGCAAGCGCTCCGTGGCGAAGGCTACAACCGAAGGCCCGGTAGCGTGGGCCATTGTGAACGATGGAAGGCGCCCCGCGCTGGCCGCGCAGCTTGCGAATCTGCTGCAACTGCAGGGCGTGGAAGTGCAGAAGCTGGAGCAGGATTTTGACGTGAAGGAGAAGGCGGCTCCGCCGGCAAAATCCGCGGAAGCAAAACCGGAGAGCAAGCCCGAAGCGGGCGCGAAAAAACCGGAAGAAGTGAAGACGACAAAAATTCCGTTGGGGAGCTACATCATTCGAATGGACCAGCCCTACAGCCGCATGGCCGACATGCTGCTGGACACGCAGTATTACTCGACCAATGATCCTCGGCCCTACGACGACACGGGATGGACGCTTGGGCCGCTTCGAAACGTAAAAACGCAGCGCATCACGGACGCGACCCTCCTGAAGGCTCCCATGACGCTGGTGGACTCGCCTGCGAAATTCGATAGCGGCGGCGTGATTCCGCCACACACGCCCAAGAATGGAAAAGCAGCGGCAACAAAGTTTTATGTGATAAACGCTTCCGGCGAACCGAGCCTCGCGGCGCTGCGCTTCCGCCTGAAAGATGCAAAATTTTTCGCGGCGGAAGAGGGATTCGAAGCCGCGGGACAGAAATTCGTGGCGGGATCGTTTCTCCTTCCCGTGGGAGGCAACCCTGCTGATTTGGATTTGCGCTTGAACACGGCCGCGCGCGAATTAGGCGTTCGCGTGATCAGCGCGGAGGCCGTGCCGGATGTGGCGCGCCACGAAATCGGCGTGCCGCGCATCGCCGTGATGCATAACTGGACGGACACGCAGAATGAAGGATGGTTCCGCCTGGGGCTGGAAGAATCCGGCGTCCCCTACGCGTACATCTCCGACACCACCGTTCGCACCACGCCAAATCTGCGCGAGAAGTATGACGTCATTCTGTTTCCCCCAACATTTTATGGCCTGCAGCAAATTTTGAATGGCGTTCCCAAGCGCACCTTGCCGGACGGTAGCGATTCCGGACCGATTCCCTTCCAAACTTCCTCGACGACGCCGAATTTCGGCGGCGTGGACGAAACCGCCGATATACGCGGCGGACTGGGATTCGATGGCGCGATGCACATCCGGAAATTTGTCGAGGACGGCGGACTTTTCATCCCCATCGCCAACAGCTCGGCATTGCCCATTGATCTGGGCATGACCGACACAGTTTCCATTTCCGAGACGCATCAACTGCAAGCGCGCGGCATGATTGCGCGAGCCACCGTGGAGGACAAAGCCAGCCCCATTACGTACGGCTACGACGACAGCGTCGGCGTCTACTTCAACCAAGGCCCGGTATTCAGCGTGTCCGTAGCCGGCCGCTTCGGCAGATTTTTCGCAGACGGCGGCCCAGCAGGGCGCACCAGCGGCCGCGGTTCCGCGACGGACCCGGACATTCCGCAAGGCCGCCCGTGGACCGATCCGGAGCCACCCGTGCACCGCAGCAAGGCGGAGCAGGAACTTTACGTCAATCCAGCGGCGCGCGGAGATTTGAGCAGCGTTCTTCCGCCGGCTTCCCTGTTCCCACGAGTAGTGTTGCGCTTTGCCCCAGAGAAGGATCTGTGGGTCAGCGGGATGCTCGCAGGCGGGTCGGAATTGGCGGAAACGCCTGCCATCGTTGACGTGCCGCTGGGCCGGGGCCACGTCGTTTTATTCGCTGCCAACCCCATGTGGCGTCAGGAAACGCAGGGAAGTTTCATGCTGCTGCTCAACGCCGCTTTGAATTTTGACCACCTGAGCGCCGGGCGAAAAACACCCGCCCCGGCAAAAGCCAAGGCCGAACCTGCGGCGGCAAAGCCCTAACCTTTAGCAACTTGCAAACCGGCGTCTCGTTTGCGGCACAGCGCGTCGCCGCGACGCATTTACGTGCAAGAAGACTTGCTACAATCGTTCTATCCTTGTAGCTTCCACTGAATCGTGTGGGTGTGCCTGCATGTCAGATGACGGAAGTCCTTTGAAGCGTGCGCCAAACAGAAACTGGAGGCTCGGCTTCTGGAGCCTGATTGCCACGCAATTTCAGGGCGCGTTCAATGATAACGGCCTGAAATTTTTTGTCATTTTCCTGATCCTCGGCACCAACCCCACCGATTCACAGAAGGATCTCCTGGTTTTCTACGTCGGAAATCTGTTTGCCGTCCCGTTCCTTCTATTTTCGATGGCGGGCGGGTACCTGGCTGACCGCTTTAGTAAGCGCACCGTGGCCATCGCCACGAAAATCTTCGAGATTTTCGCGATGCTTTTTGCGATCTATGCTTTTGCGAATGGCAGCACGCGCATGGCGTTTGTCGTAATTTTTCTGGCCAGCACGCAAGCTGCATTTTTCGGCCCCGCAAAGTACGGTTTGCTTCCGGAGGTTCTTCCCGACGAACTGCTGTCATGGGGCAACGGCATCCTCGAGCTGACCACCTTCATTGCCATCATTGCTGGGGCGGTCGTGGGCCCGTTGCTGGCCCAGCGCTTTCACGGACGAGAACTTTATGCAGGTCTCCTCTTTGGCGCTCTCACGTTGATCGGTCTGACTACCAGCTTCACGATATCGCACGTTCCTGCCGCCGATCCTTCCAGGAAATTCCGTTTCAATATTTTTAGCGACCTGATTAAGCAGATTCGCATCGTCAAGCCGGATCGCACTTTGCATCTCGCAGTTGTCGGCAATACCTACTTCTGGTTTCTCGGCGCACTGCTTCAGTTCGTGATTGTCTTTTACGGTCGCGAGGTTTTGCACATTGACGAGACGCACGGTGGCTACCTTCAAGCAGCCCTTGCTATCGGCATCGGCATCGGCAGCTACGCCGCGGGGCTGCTCTCCGCAGGGAAAATCGAATATGGTCTCATTCCCCTGGGCGCCGTTGGCATGTCCTTGTTTGCTTTTGCAATTTCCCTCCATGGACTGACGTTTCTTCAGGTGGTCGTACTGCTGGCCGCGCTCGGCTTTTCTGGAGGGTTTTTCATCGTCCCGATCAATGCCCTAATCCAACATCGGCCTGCGGAAGACAAAAAGGGCAGCGTCATTGCGTTCGCAAATTTTCTGTCCTTCGTCGGTGTTATTGGCGCCTCCGCAATCTATTCGGGATTTACGCATTATTTGCACGTTGGGCTCGAGTCCTTCTTTATTTGGACCGCGTTCATGTCGCTCGCGGCAACGGTTTACGTGCTTTGGCTATTGCCGGATTCGCTGCTGAGGCTTCTGCTGGTGGTGCTCACGCACACTCTTTACCGCCTTGACGTTGCCGGACGCGAGCGCGTTCCGGCTCGAGGCGGCGCGTTGCTTGTTCCGAATCATGTTTCCATGGCGGATGCCGTGCTGCTCCTCGCCGCGCTCGACCGTCCCGTGCGCTTCTTGATGTTTAAAGGCTCGTACGATCATCCGCTCGTTAAGCCCTTCGCCAAAATATTAGGCGTGATTCCGATTTCGTCGGACCAGGGTCCGCGGGAAATGATTCATTCCTTGCGCCGCGCCACGCAGGCGTTGCAGGACGGCGAACTCGTCTGCATTTTCCCCGAAGGGCAAATGACGCGCATCGGCCAGATGATGCCGTTCCGCCGCGGCATGGAACGTATCATCAAGGGCGTGGATGTTCCGATCGTCCCCGTGAATCTCGACGGTGTGTGGGGCTCGATCTTCAGTTTTGCCGGTGGTCGCTTCCTGTGGAAATTCCCGCGCCAGTTGCCCTATCCCGTGCGCGTCACGTTTGGTGCGCCATTGCCTTCCACATCGACGGCGCAGGAAGCAAGGCAAGCCGTTCAAGACCTCGGAGCGGAAGCGTTCGATCGCCGCAAGCGCCACATGAAGCCGCTGCCGCGAACGTTTCTCTACACGGCGAGGCGCCATCCGCTTCGCTTCGCGATGGCCGATGGACAAACGCCGAAACTGACTTTCTTCGCCGTGCTTGCGAGAACGCTCTTCCTCGCCCGGCGCTTGCGCAAAACGTGGCAGGGTCAGGAAATGGTTGGCGTCTTGCTCCCACCTTCGATTCCTGGGGCGCTTATCAATTTCGCGGCAATGCTGATGGGCAAAGTTCCCGTCAATCTAAACTACACGGCATCGAATGAAACGCTGGAATCCTGCGCGAAGCAGTGCAACCTGAAAACGGTGATCACGGCTAGCGCTTTTCTCGAGCGCGTCCACGTAACGCCGCCCGCCGAGACCGTTTTCCTGGAAGACCTCGCGCAGAAGCCGCGTTTCACAGAGCGTCTCGGCGCCGCCTTGGCGTTTTTCCTTCCAGCGCGGCTCGTCGAAAAGTATGCGGGGGCCGAGCGAAAGACAACACTCGAAGACATCGCCACGATTATTTTTTCCAGCGGATCAACCGGAGATCCTAAGGGTGTGGTGCTGACGCATTACAATGTTGCCTCGAACGTCGAGCAACTCAACCAGGTTTTCCTGCTTCATTCCAACGATCGCATCATGGGCATTCTTCCCTTCTTTCATTCCTTCGGCTTCACGGGCACTCTCTGCCTGCCCGCTGCAACCGGAATTGGTGTCGTGTTCCATCCCAACCCGCTCGATTCCCGCGTCATCGGCGCGCTCGTCAACAAATATGCGGTCACCATGCTTCTCGCCACGCCGACTTTCCTCAACGCCTACACACGGCGCTGCGAGCCGGAACAGTTCGGCAGCTTGCGCTTCGTGATGGCCGGCGCGGAAAAGCTGCCCGAGCGAATCTCGCAGGCGTTTGAAGACCGCTTCGGCCTCCGCCCTCTCGAGGGTTACGGCTGCACGGAATGCTCGCCTGCCGTGACGGTGAACACGATCGATTTTCGCGCGGCATCCTTCCGCCAGGTGGGCGCAAAGCGCGGCAGCATTGGGCATCCTCTGCCGGGAATGTCGGTAAAAATCATCGACCCCGAAACTCTGCAAACTCTGCCTGTCAATCAGCCCGGATTGCTGTTGGTTCGTGGGCCAAACGTGATGCAGGGCTATTTGAATCAGCCGGAAAAAACGGCCGCTGTTTTGCAAGATGGTTGGTACAACACCGGCGACATCGCCATGCTCGATGAAGATGGGTTTCTCCGCGTCACTGATCGCTTAAGCCGCTTCAGCAAAATCGGCGGCGAAATGGTGCCTCACATCAAAGTCGAGGACAAGCTGCACGAACTGGCGCACGCGACGGAGCAAATGTTCGTCGTGACTGCCGTTCCCGACGAACGAAAAGGCGAGCGCCTGATGGTGCTGTACACGCTACCCGAAGATAAGCTGAAAGAAACTCTCGACCTGCTTGCCAAGTGCGACTTGCCCGCTCTCTGGCGGCCTAGGCCCGACCAATTTCTTCACGTCGAAAAATTGCCCTATCTCGGCACAGGCAAACTCGACTTGCGCAAGGCTCGCGAACTCGCGCTGGAAGTCGTGAAGCCAGCATGAACGATTTCGCGCGAGCGCTGCCTTCCCAGGCGGGAATTCCCTGCAAATGACAGACGCCAATCCGCCGCGTAACTGGCGTCGCCTGATCCGACGAATCGCGCTCACGGTTATCGCGCTGGTGATTTGGTTCTGGACGCAATCGCTGCTCGCAAAACGCGCCCTGCCCGCCTCGGGTATTGGCGACGCGCTTCACACGATGACCGCCGGCCTAAACTCATATTTCTATCATTCGCCAGCCGCTGCCAACGCTCTCCTCATTTTTAGTTCCGCTCTCATCGACGGACTTGGCATCTTTCTCCTCTTGCGCTGGCTCTTCGGTCCAAGCGTTCGGCCCTTCCTCGGACTTGTGCTTTTACTCGGTCTGCGCCAAATCATGCAAGCCCTATGCGCTCTTCCCGCGCCTCCGAACATGATCTGGCACTATCCCGGATTTCCCTCCGTGCTCGTCACCTACAGCGTCGGTAACGATTTTTTCTTTTCCGGCCACACGGCCATCGCCGTCTTTGGCGGAATCGAATTGGCGCGTCTCGGAAAGCGTTGGCTCACCACCGTTTCAGTTGGGATTGTCATCTTCGAGATTGCCACCGTGCTCATCCTGCGCGCTCATTACACGATGGACGTGTTTACAGGTCTCCTCGCGGCACTCTGCGTCGCCCGGATTTGCACCATCATCTCGCCCCGCGTTGACGCCTGGATCGCTTCCCTGGGGTAAGTTCCTATCTAAATTCCGCTCCTCGGCTCTTCATTCATACCGCAACGCCACCATCGGATCGACACGCATCGCCCGCCGCGCAGGAATGTAGCACGCTGCCATCGCGACTCCCGCCAGGAGAAGCGCGACGGCCACGAAAGTCACCGGATCGGTCGCGCTCACGCCGTAAAGCAGGCTGGCCATCAGGCGCGTTAGTCCGAACGCGGCCATAAGGCCAAGGATTACGCCGGCGCCCGCCATTTTCATTCCTTGGCCAAGAATCAGGCGCAGCACGTCGGATCGCTTTGCACCAAGAGCCACACGAACACCAATCTCCTGGGTGCGCTGCTGGACAAGGTAGGAAATGACGCCGTAGATTCCGACAGAGGCGAGCGCCAGCGCCAAGGCGGCAAAAATCCCAAACACCGCCATGGAAAAGCGCTGCGAGGCAAGCGAATCCGAAATAATCTCGTCCATCGTTTGCGTCTTGGACATCACGTGCTCCGCGCTGATGCCTTTGATCGCCGCGCCCAATGAGTCGCCGATAGTGCCGGCTCGTGGATCATAGCGCACCATGACGCCCGTTCCGTTCCCCGAGAGCTGTATGGCCTGGTCTGGAAGCTGCATGTACGGAAAATAAAGTTCCGCGCGCAATGTCTCCTTGTCGTCGGAGTCGAGTCCCCATTGTTTGACGTGGCTCACGATTCCGATGATTTCCGCGCGCCCTCCTTTGTTATCGAGAAAAATATGCTGGCCGATGGGATCGGTGTCGGGAAAATATTGTTTCGCGAACACGTCGTCCACCACGACGACGTGTGAAGCATTTTCATTGTCCTGCGCGGTGAAGAATCGACCGCGCTGAAACGGAATGCCCATCAACTGGAGATAGTCTTCTTCCACCACATAGCTGAGAGACCAGCTTTTTTCGTCATCGGTTTCCGGCTTGGGCTTCCCTTCTATCCAGAAGAGATCCTCGTCGTCGCTGCTCAGCGGCACGGCGGCCCACGAGAGGGACACGGACTTCACTCCCGGAACTGCCGCGAGTTGCCCGTGCACATTGCGAAGAGCCGCGCGAATTTCAGCAGCGGAGGCGTTGCGCATGGAAGGCGGGAGCGCTACGCCGAACGTAAGTACATTGTGAGAATCGAAGCCTGGGTTTACGTTCCACAACGCCGTGAGACTGCGTACCATGAGCCCCGCGGGGATTAACAACACCAGTGCCATCGCCATTTCCACGATCACGAGAAGACCTTGCGCGCGATGACGTGCCCCGCTCTCTCCGCGGCCGCCTTCCTTTAGAGTGTCGAGGAGATTGCGGCGGCCCTTCCACGCGGGTACCAGTCCAAAGAAAACGCCGCAGCCGAGCGAAATCACTACCGTAAAAAGCAATGCTCGCGCGTCGAGATGCACTTCGCTGGCGCGAGGAAGGCCTTGCGCGAGGAATCCCAGAGCGGCGCGCGTTCCCCAGGCAGCCAGCAGCAAACCCAGGGCGCCTGCGGCAAACGCGAGCAAAATACTTTCCGTCAGAAGCTGGCGAACGAGCCTGGCTTGGCCCGCCCCGAGCGCCGCACGAATCGCAAATTCGCGGGTGCGTGTTGCCGCTCGGGCAAGCATCAAGTTCGCGACGTTAACGCACGCAATCAATAGCACGAATCCGCAAGCGGCAAGCAACACGAGCAGTAGCAGGCGAACTTCGCCGACCATCGTTTGCTTCAATGGCCGAAGCGCTGCGGCAATCCCCTTATTGGTGTCCGGATACGCCGCGGCAAGATTGCTCGAGATGCGATCCATATCGGCTCGCGCTTGTTCGATGGTCACGTCCGGCTTTAACCGGCCCACTCCGTGAACTCCCAGGCCCGCGCCGCGATTGGGAAGCAAGGGATTCGTCCACTGGCCCAACGGCGCGTAAATGTCAACGTCGGGAAAGAGGCCCGAGAAATCGAAGCTGGCGGGAGTCACGCCAACAATTGCGTAGCCGGTGCCGTCAAGGTTAATATTTCTTCCGAGCACATCGGAGGAGGAGTTGAACTTGCGCTTCCACAGTCCTTCGCTGATCATCACAATCGGCGAGCGGCCGATGTCGTCTTCTCCGGGCGCAAACGTCCGGCCGATAACCGGGTGGATGCCAAGAAGGCTGAAGAAGTCCGAAGTGATGAACCGCGCGCGCACTTGCTCGGCGTCACCCAAACCTAAAATATTAAAATTATAGGAACGGTAGACAGCCATTGCCGAAAACGTGTGATTGTCTTTTTGCCAGTCGCGAAAATTCGGAAAGGAAATCGAGCCCGTCGCAAAGTTCGGTTTGCTTTCGGCCAGCCAGACGAGTCTCTCTGGCTGTGGGTAGGGTAACGGCTTCAGCAGAACGCCATTCACTACGGAAAAGAGGGCGGTATTTGCGCCAATCCCAAGCGCCAGCGTAAGAATGGCAATCACGGTAAATCCTGGCGATTTCGCGAGCATCCGCAAGCCATATCTCAAGTCTTGCAGCAGGCGCTCGAACGAAGCCCAGCCCCACATCTCTCGCGTAACCTCCTTGATCAATCCCGCGTTGCCCATTTCCCGGCGCGCGCCGCGGCGCGCCTGCTCTGGCGTTTCGCCGCGGTCCGCGCGATCCTGCGCTGCCATTTGCAAATGGCTCTGTAGTTCTTCGTCCAGTTCGCTCTCACGTTTTTGACGATTCCAGAAAGAAAATGTCACGCCGCGCTCTCCTTCTTCGCGGGATTTAGCACGCCGGCGATCGCATCGGAAACCTGCGCCCACCGCGAGCGCTCGGATTCCAGTTGCCTCTTGCCCTTGGCCGTCAGCCGGTAAACCCTCACGCGCTGCTTGTTTTCCGAAACTTTCCAATCCGCGCTGATCCATTGCTGCCGCTCCAGCCGGTGCAGCGCCGGATACAGCGAGCCTGTATCCACCTGCAAAATGTCTCCCGAATTTGTGCGAATCGCGTGGCTGATGCCGTAGCCGTGCTGCGGCCCCCAACGCAGAGTTTGCAGGATCAGCAGGTCGAGCGTCCCTTGCAGCAGTTCGATGCGGTTCTGGTAGCGTGGACTCATATTCACCTCAGGCTGTAGATGTTCTACACCCGCAGCATGTAGATTGTCTACATCCATAAGCCTGCAAAGAAGAGGCCATCAGCCGCGCCGCTCCAAGTGCTTGGTGGATAAGCTCTTAGGCGACTTCGTATCGCAGACGCGTACATGCTTCCTGGCCGCTCCCGGGACGAACTGTTGCGAAAGCGGTCACTTCCACGCTGTTCCTCTTTACTCTTGGTCCGCTCGCGGCCGCGCCCGCATTGTGGCGACCGCTGGCCGGTGCTACGGTCTAAAATACTTGGTGGTGAAAACAAATATGAAGCGTTTGCAACGTCGATTTTTACTCTCCCTATCGATCGTCGCGCTGTCGCTCTCTCTTCTTGGCCTGTCAAAAGCGCGAGTGGCCCAGGGCCAGGCCCCTCCTGTCAAAATCGGCTATCTGATGGACTCTCTCAAAGTCGAGCGATGGCAAACCGATCTCGATACCTTCCAAAAGCGCGCCAAGGAACTGGGTGCCGAAGTGCTCGTGGAAACGGCCGAAGGCAACGACGATTTGCAGTTACAGCAATCCCAAAAATTGATGGACTCCGGCGTGAAAGTGCTAGTTCTGGTGCCGCACGACACGGACAAAGCCGCTCGCATTGTGAGCGCCGCCAAGTCCCGGCACGTCCCCGTGATCTGCTACGAACGCCTTGTACGCAATAGCGACGTCGATTTCTTTGTCGGCACCAACGCGGAAGTGATCGGCGAACTGCAAGCCTCCACTCTCGTTCGGTTTGCGCCCAAGGGAAACTACGTTCTGATCGGTGGCTCTCCGGCTGACGCCAATGCCAGGGTCTTGCGCGACGGCCAACTGCGCGTCCTGAAGCCGCTCGTGGATCGCGGCGACATCAAAATCGTGGGCGACGGCTGGGCCAAGGATTGGGACCCCGCCGAAGCGTACGCCCTCATGTCCCAGGCGATTAGCGCGACGAATGGTGATGTGGCCGCTGTCATCGCTTCCAACGACGGAACCGCCGGCGGCGCGATTCAGGCCTTACAAGAACATCAACTCGCGGGAAAAGTTCTAGTTTCCGGACAGGACGCGGACCTCGCGGCCATCATCCGGATTTTGGACGGCACGCAAAGCATGACTGTCTACAAGCCGCTGATCTTGCAAGCGAAATTGGCAGCTGAGGCTGCCGTGGCTTTGGCGTCCGGAAATCCTGTGAAAAATGCCGTTTCCATTGCCAACGGAACCAAATCCGTTCAAGCGATATATCTAAATCCCGTTGTAGTCACCAAGGACAACGTTAAGCAAACGGTAATCAAGGACGGTTTCCAGAATTTGGAAACCATTCAGAAGAGCTTGCCCAGGGAAAAGTGGCCGAATTAAAACTTCACGCCCCAGAACGATGGATCGGGCTTCACCAGCTCCAGCCCTACGTCCCAGGCCTCATGATCGCGCCAAACAACGTGCGCTTCCGCGGTTTTTCCGCTGGTGGGATTGATCAGCCGCACCCGCTTGCGCAGCGGCAACCCAGCGCCGACAACAGCGAGGCAACCGGACTTGCTTATGTCTACGGTGACGCCGTTGGCTTTTTGCCGCACAGCGCCCTCTTCCCATTCCACTTGGAATTTTACTCGTGAGACTACGCGACGATGGTTGCGCAATTTCTCCCATCGCTCTTCCAGTTCTTTACCTGCAGGGATGTTTATGGTGTTTGTAGCGGTTTCGGTGGCCATGCCTGCCTCGCAGCGTGTGGGTTTTACTCGTAGGCCGGGTACAGCAAAACCCAAGTTAAATCTCCGAGTGGGGGGCAGTCAATAGTACTCTTCCTACTTTTTCAATTCGCTTTACACCTGCAATCTGACATGGAAACTGCCGTAACGCCGGTCAAATCCCGTTGGCATCCTGCTTCTATGTAACTGAACACACAGGCTTTAGCGCGTTCAGCGAGTTTTGCACTTTATCCCTCTTCCCCTTTTCTTCTCCGGGAATTTCTTCTTCCTCCTGGAAACAGCGCCAGCTGCTGTGAATCCGCTCCATCCAGAAAATCAATGCAATTTGCACGCGCGTACCCTGAAGAACGTGGTAGCTTGTCAGCAGTCAGTTTGCGGCGTGCGAGCCGCGCATTTCGGAGGTAACCCCATGCCCATGGAAGAAAATCCCGCCTGTCGTTCGCGTCGCTCCTTTTTACAAGTTTCTGCGGCTGCTGCGGCCGTAGCCGTGGGATATCGTATCGTCACTGAGCCGATGCTGGCCAACGCAAGCTCGCTTCCTTATCCGACGCCATATCCCAAAGATGCCGTCCTCATTAATGCCAACGAAAATCCGCTCGGTCCTTGCGGCGTGGCTTGCGATGCCGTGAATAGCGTCGCTTCGCAAGGCGGCCGCTATTCGGATTGGATGACCGGCGATCTCATCAAGATTTTTGCGTCCGCCGAAGGCATTAAGCCCGAGTACGTTCGCGCTTTCCCGGGCTCGAGCGGTCCGCTGCACTATTCCGTGTTGGCCTTCACGTCTCCCGCGAAAAGCTACGTCACGGCCGATCCGGGTTACGAGGCTGGCGCACATGCCGCGAAGATCTCCGGCGCGCGCGTTGTCAAAGTGCCCTTGACGAGCACTTACTCCCACGACGTGAAAGCTATGCTGGCAGCGGCTCCGGATGCGGGCATGTTTTATATTTGCACTCCGAACAATCCCACTGGCACGCTCACCAGCCATTCGGATATCGAGTTCTTGCTCGCCAACAAACCGAAAGACTCCATCCTCCTCGTCGACGAAGCGTACATTCATTTCGCTGACGCCACCTCCGCGCTCGATCTCGTCAAAGCCGACAAAGATGTGATCATCTTGCGCACCTTCTCAAAAATCTACGGCATGGCCGGACTGCGCTGCGGCTTTGCCATCGGCCGGCCAGACCTTCTCGAAAAAATGTCCGCCTTTTCCGGTTGGAGCGCCATGCCCATCACCGCCGTGGCTGCCGCAACCGCCAGTTTGAAGGATGCGCGGCTCGTCCCCGATCGCAAGCACATCAATACGACGGTCCGCGAAGCCACGTTTCAATGGCTCTCGAAGAACGGCTATTCGTTCGTGCCGTCGCAATCCAATTGCTTCATGCTCGACGCCAAGCGTCCCGCAAAAGAAGTCATTGAAGTGATGAAGGCGCAAAATGTCTTCATCGGCCGCCAGTGGCCGGTTTGGCCGACGCACGTTCGGATCACCGTCGGCACGCAATCCGAAATGCAGCGCTTCCAGGAAGCCTTCCACCACGTCATGTCCGGCGCCGCGGTCAGCAGTCTGCGTCCCGTGCCCGAATCGCCTGCTCTTCATCTCGACGGCCTCGTCATCCCAGCCGCCCGCGCCTGAGCGGATAGCGCCGAGCCGGGCGGCTGATCGTTCCCTTGCATGGTCGCGTCTGTCTGTTAATCCCGCGTTTCGATCCGGGACCCCTCCCCCGGTTTTTTCGTAAGTGTTCATTCTAAAGAGTTTTAAGTCCTGTGTTTTGGAAGTGTTCATTGTAAAGGGGTTACGGTTGTGTTTTGCATAAGTGCGGATTCTAAGGGGGATAGTAGAGAGTGGCGACGGCCAGACTACGGAAAGAGAAGATTTGGCTTGAAGGATGTGACCCCACCCCCGGGTGTTTTTCGTAAGAGTGGCAGACAAAGGACTTATGCTTGACGCGGCGTCAAGCGCGTCAACGAAAGGTACAAGGTTATGAGGTGAAGGATTAGAGTTGAATGAGGAAAAATTCGGAGAGCCAAACACCCCGAGCCGCTCGGGGTGAACTCCGACGCCCCGACCGGGTCGGGGTAAACGCCGTACACAGAGGTCAGAAACGGGGACGGATTTAGGGATAGAGGCGGGGTTGGCGGCGAGCATGGGGAATGGTAGCACGGATTTCGATTACTGTCAAGGTAATGGTACTATTATTTATCATTCGAACGTGAGACGCGGAAGTGGAGCGGATGGAAGGGGTTGGCCGAAATTTGCGAGTTTGGTGAGACGGGAAAAGACAGTGAGTAGTGAATGGTGAGTAGTGAGTAGGAAGAAGAAGACCAGTCGCCGCGCACTCACTAGAAAAGGAAGCAAGGTCAGAACCGCACCCTTGAAAACCGGAGGGTACGGCACCCGCCACCCGCCCGGGGAACGATGAACGTTCGGCCTGGCGCAGTTAAAACGCAGTATCTCGCAATCCAGTGTTGTCCGGTCCGCTCAGTCAGAGTATGTCATTTATCAGGTCTTTGGCGTAAGTCTCTTGCTTACGTTAAATCGAAAGGCATCTCCTGTACGTCGTATAACAGGGCCGAACCTAAACATCAATTCTCCGCCTATGGCTTGCGGCTTGACATTTTTTTT